>RCMY010005055.1_pt1 | contig 11249 bp, 8 predicted proteins | sample 2041341 | NCBI WGS metagenome assembly RCMY01 (sample SAMN09708234, study PRJNA481090) | Marine sediment metagenome, whole genome shotgun sequencing project.
TGTATCAAAATAAAGATCGGGGCCATCGATTTCGAGACGGAGGTTTCGTTGTTGGCATCCATCCGAAGAAAATATTCCAAAGAACAGATCGAACTCCGTGTCGATGCCAATGGTGCTTTTGAACCTTCGAAGGCCCTTGAAAAACTCAATAGATTGGCGCAATACGATTTGCATTCCATAGAACAGCCCATCCGGCAAGGCAATCCTGAAGCTATGCGGCGTCTCTGCGACGACACGCCGGTTCCGATAGCTTTGGATGAAGAGTTGATCGGCATAACAAATGTAACGGACAAGCAAAACTTGCTACAAACCATCAAGCCGCAATACATTATTCTCAAACCTAGTTTTGTAGGCGGTTATCGGGGAAGCAAAGAATGGATCGACCTGGCCGAAAAGCAAAATATCGGATGGTGGATCACCAGCGCCCTCGAAAGCAATATCGGCCTGAACGCCATCGCGCAATGGACGTACACATTACGGAGCAAAATGCCTCAAGGATTGGGTACGGGAAGTCTGTATACCAACAATTTTGAAAGTCCGCTTGAAGTGAAAAACGGCAAGTTGTTTTATAAAAAGGATAAAAACTGGGAAACCGATTTAATTAAGAAATTATGTATATAGAACAGGCGTATAAGGGGCTAAGTGAGTCATGGCGGTATGTTGTGGGTCTTTTGGCCGTATTCTTTTGTTGGCAGTTTTTGGGCGGTGTTCCGTTGATTGCTGCCCTTATATTAAAAGCAGATTCAATCTCGGTTCTCGCTAGCGGTGATCTTGGTGCTATGGCCACGGTATTAGGGTCAAATACGTTTTTATTTTTAATGTTGCTGACATTTGCGATCGGACTGCTGTCGCTGTTTGTGTATGTAAAATTTGTACATAAGCAAAGTATAACACAATTGACGACCTCCAGAAAAAAAATCGATTGGAATAGAATAGTAATGGCTTTTGGGTTGTGGACGGTGATATCTACAGTTTTTATAATTATCGATATTCAACTTTCGCCAGAAGATTATCGTTTCAACTTTAAGTTAGTGCCCTTTTTGATTTTAGCGGTAATTGCTATAGTTATGATACCCATTCAGACCAGTATGGAAGAATATTACATGCGGGGCTATATGATGCAAGGTTTGGGCATAATGGCCAAAAATAGATGGCTGCCTTTATTGGTCACCTCATTACTTTTCGGATTGGCGCATCTTTTCAATCCCGAGGTAGAAAAATTGGGGTATGGTATTTTGGTTTACTATATAGGTACTGGTTTTTTTCTGGGAATACTTACTTTGATGGACGAAGGTCTGGAACTCGCTCTTGGTTTTCATGCCGCAAACAACCTTACCGGGGTCCTTCTTGTCACTGCTGATTGGACTGCTTTTCAGACTGATTCTATCTATCGTGATATTTCGGACCCAGTTCTAGGATGGGATATTTTTGTGCCGGTTCTTGTAATTTATCCCATTCTATTATTTATTTTCTCACGAAAATATAAATGGACCAACTGGAAAGAACGCCTAATGGGTAAAGTACCCACAAAAGAACTCTTTTTAGCACAACATGCCGATGAAACCACTTTACCATAAAATCCATAGCCATTTCAAACTCAACGGCATTTCGTTCTCGCGTGACGAACTCAAGGAAGTCGCCTATAACTTGATCAAAGAGGGCGAACCTTTCGAGAAAGAAATCGGAGACTTTCTGCTGGATTGGTTAGATGATCATCCAACGTTGCAAGTTCGTACTTCAGGCTCCACCGGAAAACCCAAGCCCATTACGCTCCAAAAAGGGCACATGATCAACTCCGCCGTGGCCACCGGGGAATTTTTCGGACTGCAACCGGGTAATACGGCCCTGCTTTGCCTACCGGCCCGCTATATCGCGGGTAAGATGATGCTCGTTAGGGCCATGGTATTGGGCCTGGGACTTGATTTTGTCTCACCTTCTTCACAACCGCTTCAGGGTATCTCGAAATCCTATGATTTTGGTGCAATGATTCCGCTGCAACTTGAAAATTCATTGAAAAGCCTTGACCAGTTTAAGTTGATGATTGTCGGAGGAGCGCCGGTGTCCAATAAAGTTCAAGCGCAAGTTCAAGTTCAAAAAACTCAAGTTTTTCAGACCTACGGGATGACTGAGACCATTACGCACGTTGCGCTGCAAAAGATACATGTCTGGCCGAGCGAGGCTGCTGAGCTGGGTCGAAGTACAGTCGAAGCACAAGCACAGAAAAATAATTTCAAAACCTTGCCGAACGTTACCGTTTCCACTGATGAAAGAGGGTGTTTGGTCATCGATGCCCCAAAAATCACCGATGCTTCCGTTGTAACGAACGATGTGGTCGATTTGGTGTCGGAAACCGAATTCCAATGGTTGGGGCGATACGACAACGTCATTAATTCCGGCGGTGTAAAGCTGTTCCCTGAACAGATTGAGGCAAAGTTGGCTTCCCTAATATCCTCAAGATTTTTTGTAGCGGGACTTCCCGATGAAAAATTGGGACAAAAATTGGTTTTGGTGGTGGAAGGTGTAGTCGAGGGAGAAAAGTTGCTTCAAGAAATTCGATCGCTGAACGCTTTGGAGAAATTCGAAGTCCCCAAAAAAATCTATCCAGTAACCGAATTTCAGCAGACCGAAAGTGGGAAAATCCTAAGAAAAGCCACTCTTGCACTTACCGAAGTGTAGCCTTCACTCATTCAAAAGCGGGCTTCACTAATTTCTCATTTTATAAGAGGTCTAGCCATTGTAGGTTTACATCCAACTTAAAAACTGAGAAAGATGAAAAAGCTAGCAACAGCATGTATCCTATTCTGTATGGCCTTTGTGGCCCATGCGCAGATCCTTGCAATCAACGGAACCGTATCTGATGCCTCTGGCCCCTTGGCTGCTGTCACTGTGATGGTGAAAGGGACTTCGAACGGTACGCAATCTGATTTTGATGGAAACTACCAAATTTCGGCTTCGAAAGGAGATGTTCTCGTATTCTCCTATATCGGTTATATGACCAAGCAGATCAAAGTGCGGGATTTGATGGTAATAAATATAGTTTTGGAAGAGGATACACAAGCTTTGGATGAGATTGTTGTTACCGGATACTCGAGGAACTCCAGAAAATTATACACCCAATCAGTATCCCAAGTAAGGAGGGAGGAACGAAAATCCTATCACAACTCCATCGCGCGGCAGTTGAAGGGTCGGGTGGCAGGCATTCCCATTACTAAGGCAAAGAATGAGATAGCATGGACAAGGGCAACTACAATTAAAAATATCAAAGAACCGCTATATATCGTAGATGGTGTTCCCATTCAAAAAAACTACAATCCCATAGTGGCGAAATTGGATTCCGATACCATAAAGATGGTTGACACTTACAAGGGCGACAGGGCAAAGAAGATGTACGGTAAAGTCGCCAAACATGGCTGTGTCGTAATTACCACAAAAAGTGGAACCTACCGAATCGAGAACGATGAAAGCTACGCCCGTATCACGGAAAACCAATTCGAAAAAGTGCACCTGAATCCACTATCCACCTTTTCCATAGATGTCGATAAGGCCGCCTACAGCAATATCCGTAGAATGATAAATCAGGGGGAGAACATTCCTGTTGATGCCGTTAAAATAGAGGAAATAATCAATTATTTCGAGTATGACTATCCCCAACCTGTCGATGGACACCCATTTTCAATTAACACGGAAGCTGCCGAAACGCCTTGGAACGCATCTACAAAGCTGGTCAGGATAGGACTGCAGGGCAAGGAATATCTAAATGAGGAATTGCCGCCATCAAACCTTACCTTTTTGATCGACGTTTCCGGTTCAATGGATTCGCACAACAAACTGCCACTGCTAAAATCGGCTTTCAAACTTTTGGTCAATCAACTTCGGGAAAAAGATAGGGTTTCCATAGTCGTTTATGCCGGGGCGGCCGGGGTAGTGCTAAAACCCACGAGCGGTTCTCGAAAAGAAACCATACTTACAGCATTGGATAACTTGCAGGCAGGAGGCTCAACCGCGGGTGGCGAGGGCATTGAATTGGCCTATGCCCTGGCCCAAAAAAACTTCAAGAAAAACGGTAACAATAGGGTTGTTTTGGCCACAGACGGTGATTTTAACGTAGGAGCCTCTAGCGATAGCGCAATGGAAGAACTGATCGAAGAAAAAAGAACATCAGGTGTCTTTCTTTCCGTCTTAGGTTTTGGTATGGGAAATTATAAGGATTCCAAATTGGAAATCCTAGCTGACAAGGGCAATGGAAACCATGCCTACATCGACACTATGCAAGAAGCCCAAAAGGTATTTGGAGAGGAGTTCGGCGGCACTTTGTATACTATCGCCAAAGATGTCAAGATTCAAGTGGAATTCAATCCGTCTAAGGTTCAGGCGTATCGTTTGATTGGCTATGAAAATCGAATGTTGGCCGATGAAGATTTCATCGATGATACCAAAGACGCCGGTGAACTGGGTAGCGGGCATACGGTAACTGCACTTTATGAAGTTATTCCGGTCGGGGTCGAAAGTGACTATATAAAGGATGTGGCTGAATTGAAATACACCCACACCCAACGTAAAACTGAATACTCCGACGAGTTGTTAACGGTAAAATTCCGATATAAAAAACCGGACAGTGATAAAAGTATTGAAATGGTGGAAGTGATGAACGAGCAAAAGTCTGAAATGTCCACAGATTTCAAATTTGTTTCGGCGGTTGCCTTGTTCGGAATGCAATTACGCAAATCAGCATTTACCAACGGAACCGATTTTGAAGATGTATTGGAATTGGCCGAATCGGGTAGGGGAGATGATCGACAGGGATACCGGACAGAATTTATCCGGTTGGTAAACACAAGCGAGCATGTAGTAGGGGTCAGTAAATGATTTTACATAGTAATGAATACATCATAATTCGGTTTAAAACTGATGGTCAATCCCTTAATTACTACATTAGGAAAAGTGCCGAAAGGCACTTTTTCCGTATTTTCATGGTTCAAAATAATCCCATGAAAAAAGTCATTCTTTTTAGCTGTCTTTTTATTTTTGTATCCGTTAGCGCCCAACAAATTCTCCCCGAGGTTGAAAGGGCAAGAGTAGTCGACGAAATCCTCGCCGATCGTATTGATAGCCTATTGCCGAAGTTGATGGACGAAACGAACATCGATATGTGGGTCGTCATCTCTCGGGAATATAACGAAGACCCAGTTCTACGTACGATGCTACCCGCAACTTGGCTTAACGCACGAAGGAGAACTATTCTTTTGTTTTATAGGGATGTGGCTAATAACACATTTGAAAAACTGGCGGTCGCAAGGTACAACGTAGGTGAAAACATAAAATCGGCATGGGACAAGGAAAAAGAACCCGATCAGTGGAAACGACTGATGCAGTTGATCGAAGTCCGCAATCCGAATAAAATAGGATTGAATTTTTCGATGGATTTCAAAATTGCCGACGGGCTTGACAAAACGGATTATGAGGCGTTCATGCAGCACCTTCCGAAAAAATTACATCGTAAAGTGGTTTCCGCCGAGCCTTTGGCAGTAAGATGGATAGAAACCCGTACCGAACGCGAGATGATTATCTACAACCAATTGGTCGATATTACGCATGACATTATAGCAGAGGCTTTTTCAGAAAAAGTAATCACCCCGGGCGTAACGATCACCACCGATGTAGAATGGTGGATGCGTCAAAAGGTGACCGATTTAGGCCTTGAAACCTGGTTTCACCCAACGGTCGATGTGCAACGAAGCCATGATGAACTGGTCGGGCATATCTATTCGTTTTCCAATCGCCCCGAAGATACCGTGATCCTGCCCGGTGATTTGGTACACTGTGATTTTGGTATTACCTATTTGCGCCTGAATACCGATTGCCAAGAACTGGCCTACGTTTTGAAACCCGGCGAAAAAGAAGCGCCAAAATTTTTAAGGGAAGGATTGAAGGCCGGAAATAAGGTACAGGATTTCCTCACCCAAAATATGAAGAAGGGACGTACAGGAAACGAAATTTTGACAAAATCCCTTGAAGAAGCAAAAGCGGCAGGTCTGCGTCCATCAATTTACACCCACCCTTTGGGATCGTACGGTCATTCCGCCGGCACCACCATCGGGATGTGGGACGCCCAGGGCGGTGTGATGGCCACCGATGGCGAAAGCTATCCCCTAAATCCAAACACCGTCTATGCCATTGAACTCAACACTACGATAACTGTTCCCGAATGGAAAAGGGACATCCGCATCATGTTAGAGGAAGCGGGATTCTACAGCGAAAACGGCTTCCGATACGTCAACGGCCGGCAAACGGAATTACTGTTGATTCCCAGAATAAAAAAATTCCATTGACTTAGGCACATAGAACTCATTTAGACTTTTTCTTTTACCTGCGATTTTCACATTTTGCACCCTAATTTCCTCATTTTTGAATTACGTAGCTATAGCTATGCAATTAAAAAATGACTTCATTAAGGCACAAAAGCCGAAAATCTCGGTTTCAAACCTAAAGTCTAAATGAGTTCATAGTCAATAACGTCTGAGCACTTACTTTATCGCAAATAGTTCCAACATAACTGTCAATTCCATTTCAGTTGCGAATCCCTTGTACTACTTTTGCCGGATGCAAAATGAAAACGTAAAACCCAACTTCGAGTTTATCGCGTTAATGGCCTCTTTGATGTCCATCGTTGCCTTGGCCATCGATGCGCTGCTGCCTGCAATTTCGCATATCGGAATCGCCATAAACAGTCTGGACCCAACAGATAACCAGTTGCTTATCACCATGATTTTTTTGGGATTGGGTGTAGGGCAACTCTTTTTCGGACCTTTGTCGGATAGTTTTGGACGAAAACCCATTGTGTACATGGGGTTCTCTCTTTTTGCCGTGGCCAGTGTCATTTGCGTATTCGCGCCTTCGTTGGAAGTTATGATTTTCGGTCGTGTATTGCAAGGTATCGGACTTTCGGCACCACGTACGATTGCGATATCGATCATTCGAGATACCTACAAAGGCGATTACATGGCCAGGATTATGTCGTTCGTTACCGCATTTTTCATTTTAATTCCCGTGGTCGCGCCCGCAATCGGCAAATGGATCATGGATGCTTTTGGATGGGAAGCCATCTTTTACGTACAGCTCTTTTTCGCTTTGGTTGTCGCCATTTGGTTCTGGAAACGCCAGGTCGAAACTTTACGGCCTCAATACAAGATTGCCTTTTCGGGAAAAGTTTTTGTAAACGGACTCCGAGCGTTTTTGAAATATAAGGAAACCGTTGCCTATACCTTTATTTCAGGCTTTGTTACCGGGGCGTTTCTAGTGTATCTAAGTGCCTCGCAACATGTATTCGAAGATCAATACGGATTGGTGGAGTCCTTTCCCTACATTTTTGCGGGGCTTGCGGGCTCCGTCGGGCTATCCACATTTTTGAACGGTACCTTGGTGATGCGCTTTGGTATGCGAAGGTTGGCCTTGATGGCATTGACCGCTTTCTGTGCCATAGCAATCGTCTACGTTGTGGTATTCTACGGCAGTCCGAATCCGAATGTGGCGGTGCTGGTCTTATTCTTATTCGCCCAATTTTTCTGCCTTGGCTTTTTATGGGGTAATTTTCGTTCCATTGCTATGGAACCGATTGGCCATATTGCCGGCATAGGCGCAGCGATTAATGGTTTCGTGTCTACGGTAATGGCCGTGCCTATCGCGAATTATATCGGCAGCTTTGTGCAAGATACGGTTTGGCCCATGTTCGTCGGCCTAGCGATCTGTGGGTTGCTTTCTTTGGGGATTATGTTACTAGTTCGGCGAACTAGAGTGGTGGCTACCGCATAGGAGTGGCGGAGAGACCCCAAAGGTTTTGTTCGTTTTTGGATTACACCTCATCGAAATGATGGGCATGAAGAATCTGGTTGATTCTTCTGTCGAAACCTTTGGGGTCTACGCTCTAAACTTGCTACAACGAATTCTCCATAATTTCCTCGATCACCTCAGGGTTCAGCAAGGTGCTAGTATCCCCAAGATCGGAGGTATCCTTTGAAGCGATTTTTCGGAGGATGCGCCTCATAATCTTGGCACTTCGGGTTTTGGGAAGTCCCGAAACGAATTGGATTTTATCCAACTTGGCAATCGGCCCGATATGTTCGGTAATCTGTTGGTTGATTTCCTTTCTTAGGTTATCACGGTCCCTGCTTTCACCGATTTCCTTTAAAATCACAAAGCCGTACAGTGCGTTGCCCTTTACGTCATGGGGGAAACCGACAATGGCACTTTCCGCTACCGCAGGATGTTCGTTGATGGCATCTTCTATGGGAGCGGTGCCTAAATTGTGCCCTGAAACAATCACTACATCATCGACGCGGCCGGTGATACGGTAATAGCCTACGGCATCCCTAAGGGCACCATCCCCTGAAAAATACATATTCTTATAGGCCGAAAAATAAGTGTCCCGATAGCGGTCGTGGTTGCCCCAAATGGTACGGGCCATACCCGGCCAAGGGAATTTGATGCACAATCGGCCGTCGACTTGGTTGCCCTTGAGCTCTTTGCCTTCTTCATCCATAAGTGCGGGTTGTATACCGATAAAAGGTAGGGTCGCATAGGTGGGTGTGGTGGGAGTCACGTAAGGAATCGGTGTAATCATGATGCCTCCGGTCTCCGTTTGCCACCAAGTATCGACGATGGGGCTATTGTGTTTACCGACATTGGTATTATACCAGTGCCAGGCCTCTTCGTTAATGGGCTCACCAACGGAACCCAAAACCTTCAGGCTCGAAAGATCGTGTTTTTCGACAAATTCCAAACTTTGCTTGGCAAGGGCACGGATCGCTGTGGGGGCCGTATAGAATTGATTGATCTTGTGTTTTTCAACGACTTCCCAAAACCGGCCGAAATCGGGATAGGAGGGCACGCCTTCGAACATCACGGTGGTCGCGCCATTGGCCAAGGGGCCGTAAACGATGTAGGAATGTCCGGTAATCCAACCGATATCCGCGGTGCACCAAAAGATGTCGTTTTCACGGTATTGAAACACGTTTTTGAAGGTGTAGGCCGTAAAGACCATATAACCGGCGGTGGTGTGTACCATGCCTTTCGGTTTTCCAGTAGAACCTGAGGTGTATAGAATGAATAATGGGTCTTCGGCATCCATAATCTCGGCCACGCAATCGGAGTAGGCTTCATCTAATAAAGGCTGTAACCATTTGTCCCTTCCTTCCTTCATTTCGATGTCGCTGTCGATACGTTTTACGACCAACACGTTCTCAATACTGGGGCAGTCTTCCAAAGCCTTGTCAACGATTCCCTTCAAATCGATGGTCTTTGAACCCCGGTACGAACCATCCGAAGTCAACACCATCTTACAGTCCGAATCATTGATACGGCTGGACAAGGCGTTGGAGGAAAAACCGGCGAACACCACGGAATGGATGGCTCCGATCCGTGCACAGGCCAATAGTGAAATTGCCAGTTCGGGAATCATGGGCAAATAGATACAAACCCGATCACCTTTTTTGATACCGTGATCTTTAAGAACGTTCGCCATTTTGGAGACTCGCTCGTGTAACTGTCGGTAGGTAATATGCTGCGCCTCTTCATTGGGATCATTGGGTTCAAAAAGAATGGCGGTCTTATCGCCGCGGGTAGGCAGGTGTCGGTCGATACAGTTCTCTGTAATATTAAGTTTCGCTCCCTCGAACCATTTGATCTCGGGTTTTAAGAAATCCCAGTCCAGCACATTATCCCATTTTTTGCGCCATACGAAATGTTCTTCTGCGATTTCTTCCCAAAAACTTTCGGGGTTTCGTACGGATTTACGGTAGACTTGAAAATATTCTTCTAGATGTTTAATGTGATAGTTACTCATATTGGGAGAAAGTTAATGGGTTATTGGTTAATAGTATGACGGGCTTTTTGCTAAAACTTTATAGTGTGCGACGTTACCTATCAATATAAAAGATTGTGGTTCAAACTACTATTTAATATTACGTTTTATTAAATCTCTTGCTGAATGATGAACCGTAAGAATATCAATTTGTTTTTCAGAAATAATTTTATAGATGATACGATAACGGCCTTCCAAAAGTTCTCGAATAGAATCGCTTCTATATTCAGGCACCGGTTTCCCGATATGAATTTGTGATTTTAAAATCTGGGTTCTTTGCTTAATTCGAATAATTTGAAGTTTAGCATAAGTTATCGAATCTTTCGAAATAAATTCGGCAATGCTGCTCAGGTCGTCCCTAGCAATTAGCGTCCATTTTATTTGAACCATTTTTCAATCTCTTTTTCCAGCTCGGATTCTGAAATCGTTTCACCTTTTTCTGATTGCTGAATGCCGAGTTCTATTTTCTCCATTAGAATTAGACGCTCTATAAGTTCATCTAAGGAGAACTCTTCGGGAAAATCTTCAATATGTTCTTTTAATCTAGTTTTCGTAAGCATAGAATAGGTTTAATTAACCCTAAGATACAATTTTTTGTCATACTTCCGTAATGAAACCGGTCAACTTGATTATCATTTAATCAATGCCCCGTAGCCTCACCAGCTCCACTGGGAATACGGATATCCTCGACGATTTCCTGTACAGCTGAAGGTGGATCCGGAGTAAATTGCATAACGATAATGGAAACCGCGAAATTGAGGATCATGGCTACCGATCCAAACCCTTCCGGTGAGATGCCGAACCACCAGTCATCCGAAGTACCTCCCCCGAACATGTCGAATTTAAATTTCAACATATAAAAAAGCATGGAAACGATACCGACGATCATGCCGGCAATGGCACCCTCCTTGTTCATCTTTTTGTAGAAAATGCCCAAAACGATGGCGGGAAAGAACGAGGCCGCGGCCAGACCGAAGGCCAAGGCGACAACAGCCGCTACAAATCCTGGCGGGTTGATACCAAAATATCCTGCGATTACTACCGCTACGGTGGCCGAAAGACGTGCCGCCCATAGTTCGGCTTTCTCCGAAATATCGGGCCGGAAAGTTTTTTTGATCAAATCGTGCGCTACTGAGGAAGAGATTACTAAGAGCAACCCGGCTGCAGTAGATAAGGCCGCTGCAAGTCCGCCTGCCGCCACCAGACCGATAACCCAAGCCGGTAGCTGGGCGATCTCAGGATTGGCCAACACCATGATATCATTGTCAATCGTCAGTTCATTAGCCTGATTGTCCGCCACATATTGTATTATTCCGTCCCCGTTTTTGTCGTCAAAAGTTAACAGGCCTGTAGTTTCCCAGTTCTTGAACCAGACCGGCATATCGGCATAGGC
>RCMY010005057.1_pt1 | contig 11246 bp, 13 predicted proteins | sample 2041341 | NCBI WGS metagenome assembly RCMY01 (sample SAMN09708234, study PRJNA481090) | Marine sediment metagenome, whole genome shotgun sequencing project.
GACGAAGATCATGTAAGCGAATTGTTAATGTTCGTTACAGGAGTAAACAATGTTGATCTTGAGGTGAATGGCAGAAAGTTCGAAACCGTATTACTTTCCTTGACAGGGGATATCGACTTGAGAAAAATAGGGTCATTAACCAAAAAGATGAACCTTCCGGAAGAGTTGAACGAAGCTGGTAAAAAGAATTAGTAAAACAAAAAAAAGGCAGTTTACAGTTGAAGTAAATTGTAAACTGCCACTTTATTTAAATCAATCACAATCAATCAAAAAACGAAAATCATGAAAAAAATCACTTTAATTTTAGCAATTGCCCTTTTACCATTAACAGGTTTCTCACAGTCTATCTTCGATAAATATGAAGATATGGACAATGTAGGTGCTGTAATTGTAAACAAGGGAATGATAGATTTGGTATCATCAATCGGTAGCCTGGATGATGACAAAGACGCAAGGGAGTTTGTTGACATGGCGAAAGGAATCAATGGTATTAAAGTATTTATTACGGAAGATAAAGGTGTTGCAGCAGACATGTCGGCCACCGTTAATAAATATCTTAGAAAATCTTCTTTAGAAGAATTGATGCGCGTTAAGGATAAAGATGTGAATGTTAAGTTTTATATCAAAAACGGGAAGCATAAAGATCATGTAACCGAACTGTTGATGTTCGTGTCAGGAATGAAGAATATGGATGTTGATGTAAACGGAAGAAAATTCGAAACCGTTTTGGTGTCGATGACCGGAGATATTGATTTGAACAAAATCAGTGCCCTTACCAAAAAAATGAACCTTCCTGAGGAGTTGAACGATGCAGGAAAGAATAATTAAAAAGAAATTGAAATCGGTCGCTATACTATTGGTGACCGATTTTTAGTAATTTACAATACAATCGTAATAAACGAACACATGAAAAAAGTAATAAGTAGTTTAATCGTGTTATTTATGTTGGTTTTAGCCAGTTGTTCTTCAACACAAAGCCTGCAGGAATATTATATCGATAATTCTGAAAACCCTAATTTTCTTACTGTAGACCTTCCTGTTAGCCTTTTGAATATGGAGAAGGTCGATTTGAATGAAGATCAGCTAGAGGCACTAAATTCACTAAAAAAGATGAACGTCTTGGCTTTTAAAAAGACTGATGCGAACACCGCTGATTTTGAAGCGGAAAAATTAAATGTTAAGGCGATTTTAAAAAATGAAAAATTCATTGATCTCATGAAACTCAATACCAGTTATGGTAAGGGCGTTATAAAATATATGGGGAATGATGAAATGATAGATGAGGTAATCATATATGGAGACAATGATGAAAAGGGTTTTATGTTGATCCGTGTTCTGGGTAATAATATGAAACCTGCCAATTTAGTTAAGTTTATGCAGGCCATCCAAAAATCTGACTACAAAGGAGAAGGCTTAGGGGAAATAGGGGAATTTCTTAAAGGCTAATCAATTCATAGATAGTATTTGAACCCATCAAAAATCTTTTTGATGGGTTTTTTATTGCAAAAATTGTTGGTATTCTTTATTCATGTTTTAGCTATATTTTTTATCTCAATTCATATATTCGCACATCAATTAACATTAACTAAAATACAAAATGGAAAAAGCAGAAGAATGGTTTAATTACGGAATTGAATTAGCTAAAGAATTTGGACCAAAACTTATTGCAGCAATTATATTATATATTGTTGGCTCTTGGGTAATTAAAAAAATAGTTAGGACGGCCCGAAAAATGATGGCAAAAAGTGAGTATGATGAATCTCTTCAAAGATTCTTATTGAATTTAATCTCATGGTCGCTAAAGATATTTTTAATTCTCGTTGTCATTTCGCAATTGGGAGTTAATGTCACAACTTTTGCCGCTGTTATTGCTGCTGCTGGTTTGGCAGTAGGTTTAGCATTGCAGGGATCACTTTCCAATTTCGCGGGTGGTGTTTTGATAATGATATTCAAGCCTTATAGAATAGGTGATTTGATAAAGGCACAAGGTGAATTAGGAGTTGTAAAGGAAATTGAAATTTTCACAACTAAAATGATAACTCCTGGGAATAAATTAGCGATAATACCCAATGGTGCTATGGCCAATGGAAACATCATCAATTTTACTGCCGAAGGAAAAATACGTGTGGATACGACTATTGGTGTAGGTTATTCCGAGGATATTAAAAAGACCAAAGAGGTTTTAATGGAAGTTTTAACTACAAACCCTCTGGTATTACAAGATCCTGCACCTTCAGTAAATGTATCTGAATTGGCAGATAGTTCTGTGAACTTCGCGGTACGTCCATTCTGCAAGCCAGAGCATTATTGGGATGTTTACTTTGCGACTTTGGAAAATTGCAAACTTGCGCTTGATAAAGCCGGTATTGAAATACCTTACCCCCATAGAGTGGAAATCCAGAAAAAAGGATAAAGTAGTTTTGTAAAACAAAAAAGCCATCCTTGACAACACAATGTCAGGATGGCTTTTTTTTTAGTTGTATTTTTATATGCCCGTATAATTACTAGGGGTGATTACTTTTAGCTCGGCCTTTATGGTATCGGAAATCTCCAGGGTATCTATAAAACTGGCGATAGTATGCTGATTTATTTTTTCGTTGGTACGGGTTAATCCTTTTAACGCTTCATAAGGGTTAGGGTAGCCCTCACGCCTTAAAATAGTTTGAATAGCTTCTGCGACAACAGCCCAGTTATTTTCCAAATCCTGTTCAATTTTATCTTTATTCAATAAAAGTTTGTTCAATCCTTTTAGTGTAGATTGAAAGGCAATTAAAGTATGTCCAAAAGGTACGCCTACATTTCTTAAGACTGTACTGTCTGTTAAATCGCGCTGTAATCTAGACACTGGTAATTTTGCTGATAAATGCTCAAAAATAGCATTGGCCATACCAATATTTCCTTCAGAATTCTCAAAATCTATTGGGTTGACCTTATGTGGCATCGCCGAAGAACCAACTTCTCCTTTCTTGATTTTTTGTTTAAAATAGTCCATAGATACATAGGTCCAAAAGTCCCTATTTAAATCAAGGATTATCGTATTGATGCGTTTCAAGGTATCGAATAAGGCAGCCATATGGTCATAATGCTCAATTTGGGTTGTTGGGAATGAATGGTACAGCCCTAATTTCTCTTGAACGAACTTTTGTCCAAATTCCTTCCAATCAATTTTAGGGTATGCTACTTTATGGGCATTGTAATTACCCGTTGCGCCACCAAATTTAGCTGCACTGGGAATATCATTCAATAGATTGAATTGTTCCTTTAAACGTTCAACATAAACATCTATTTCCTTGCCTAAACGGGTAGGGGAGGCTGGTTGTCCATGGGTTCTCGCCAAAAGGGGCACATTAGCCCATTCCTTCACCAATTCTTTCAGCTTTTCCAATACTTCAAAATATTGGGGAACATAAACATCGTTCATCGCATCTTTTATCGATAAGGGAATAGCCGTATTGTTAATGTCCTGCGAAGTCAATCCAAAGTGGATGAACTCCTTATGCTTGCTTAATCCTAATTTATCGAACGCACCTTTAATAAAATATTCAACAGCCTTGACATCGTGGTTCGTAGTTTTTTCAATCTCTTTGATCTGTTGTGCATCTACGGCATCAAAATTCTTATAGATATCCCGTAAAACATCGAATTTTGAATTATCAAATGACAAAAGTTGAGGTAAAGGAAGCTCGCAAAGTGCGATGAAATATTCTATTTCTACCTGCACTCTATATTTTATCAATCCTTCTTCAGAAAAATATGGGGATAATGCAACCGTTTTGTTTCTATATCGACCGTCAATAGGTGAAATGGCATTCAATTGGGATAATGACATGAGCGTTAAAATTGGTTTTTATTTGGAGTTTCAAAGATACTTATTCACAAGTGAGATTAAAAAGTTTAAGAAGTATAGTTTGTTCTTTCTTTTCAACATTATTTCAGGGAATTAAGCTTGGAAAGTGTCATTCTTGCCCTGGCTTTATACGCAGCACTACCAGAGGTATAATTTTGTTCCAACACCATTTTCAATTCTGGGTGGATCCATTTGAATTTTCTACCTAAAAGCAGTAATGATGTCATTGAATAGGCCTTTGCCGCTACTTTATGATCACCAATGAGCCAATCAAAACAAGAAGCGGCTATTTGCTCAAGGTTCATGGTTGTTAATACTGCTTTGGTTTCATTTTTATTTTTCGAAAAATAAGCCTCGATCAACATTTCACAGATCTTGGCCATTGGTCGCACTGAGGAATCCAATTTCAGGCTTTTTAAATTGGTGGTAAAATTGTCAATAAAGGGTAAGATATTTGACAGATTTTCCTTTGCAACATACTCCAATATCCAACATGCTTTACTGGAAATAGGATTATCCACCTCGAAAGCGATAACTAGTAGGAGTTCTAACAACTTTTGATTTGCCAGGACCTTTCTAGTCATTTCCATTCGTTTTTTCCTAGTACCATCGATATAATCCAGAGACTGATACAGTTCTTGTTTTGTCACATTTATTTGTATTTTTAGATTAAATAGTTTCCCCAATGAAAATAATAAAAAAAATAGCAGTACCACTTTTGGTGATTTTGATCGCCATGCAATTTTATCGCCCCGAAAAGAATACAGCTCAAGGCAATCATACGACGACTTTTCTTACTGAAACCAATCCGCCTGAAGAAGTTAAACTTGTTTTGAAGAACACCTGTTACGATTGTCATAGCAACAATACAAAATACCCTTGGTACAATAATATAGCCCCAATATCCTATTGGTTGGCGGATCATATCAAAGACGGAAAGGGAGAATTGAATTTTTCTGAATGGGAGGGCTATTCATCCAAAAAGAAAAGCCATAAGTTAGAGGAGGTTGTAGAGGTCATTGAAGATGGCGAAATGCCACTTAAAGAATATACTTGGACACATTCCGATGCCAAACTCACTGAAAATCAAAAACAGCTGATTATTGAATGGGCCAAACAATCTAGAGCGTTGTACCAGTTAAACCAGCAATCGCGATAGGCACTCCTATTGTTGCTTTTTCAGGAATTACCCTCAAGTTTTTAAGTGGATTGCTATTCAATGATGGCTTAGGGTCAATAAAATATATTGGTGTTCCCGATGCTACAAAATTGATTAGGCTAGCTGCTGGATATACTTGCATAGAGGTCCCGACAATCATTAAAATATCAGCCTGTGAAGTTATTTCCATCGCATTGCCCATCATTGGAACATCCTCCCCAAACCAAACAATATGGGGCCTTAATTGATCACCATTTTCACAGTAATCCCCCAGTATTAAATCTTTTGACCACGGGATTGGGTTACCTCTACCGGTACTGCGTACTTTGAGAAGTTCACCATGCAAATGTAGTACATGGGTACTGCCAGCTCTTTCGTGAAGATCGTCGACATTTTGGGTTATAATGGTAACACTAAAATTTTCTTCCAATATAGCGAGTGCTCTATGGGCTTCATTTGGGGCAACCGCCAATAGCTGTCTTCTTCGCTGATTATAAAAGTCTAACACCAATTCGGGATTATTCAAAAAACCTTGGGGTGAAGCCACTTCCATAACATCGTGCCCTTCCCATAAACCATTGGCGTCACGAAAGGTTTTAAGACCACTTTCAGCACTGATTCCTGCTCCTGTTAAGACTACGACTTTCTTCTTCATTTCATAAAAATAGACTTTTATTATTAGTGAAATCCTATTCTCAGAAGTGAAAATGCCGTGAGAATAGAGAGTTGAACTAACCCTGAATATTCGTTAGGGTATATCATAGGGATTGTAAGTTTAAAAATGATTCTTTTGTAGTTAATCTCCTTTTGTTAAATTAGTTCTATGGGAGACCTCCAACTTTTAACATATCTGGAAGATTTTATTTCGGGGGATCGAAAAGAACGTTTTCTGCAGGTATTGGAAGAGCGCACAAAATTTATTACAGTGGCAATTGAAGATGTTTATCAGTTGCATAATACCAGTGCAGTAATAAGAAGTTGTGAAGTTTTTGGGATTCAGAACGCACATGTCATCGAAAACCGGTTTGGAAAAAGATTAGATAAGAATATCGCCATGGGGGCCCAGCAATGGGTAGATGTATCCAGATATGAAGATACGAAATCATGTATTTCACATCTAAGGGACGAGGGATATAGAATTATTGCTACCACCCCTCATGATGATTCTTGTTTACTGGAGGATTTTAAAATTAAGGAAAAAACCGCTTTGTTCTTTGGAACAGAAAAAGAAGGTTTAAGCGAGGAGGTGATGCAAGAAGCTGATGGCTTTTTGAAAATACCCATGGTAGGGTTTACTGAAAGCCTGAATTTATCGGTTTCAGCAGCGATTATTCTTCAACACCTAACCGGGAAGCTAAAACGACAAGAGTTGCCATGGCAAATGTCTGACTCTGAAAAATTCGAAAAAAGATTGGATTGGACAAAAAAATCAATCAAAAGTATAGATGATATTTTGAATAGATTTTATGAAAGAGCATAAATTTTCACTATATTTAAGAATGACCAACTAATTGATATACAAATGACTATACTACTTTACATCCTTATTGGACTTGTAGTGCTGATTTTTATATTGGCGATGATCGCACCAAAAAAATATGATGTTTTTAGAACTATTGAGATTTCAAGACCAAAACAAGAAGTCTTTGAATATTTAAAATATTTGAAGAATCAGGATGTTTGGTCCCCATGGACCAAGAAAGATCCTGATATGCAAAAGAAATTTACCGGAACCGATGGTGAGGTAGGTGCCATAAATTATTGGAACGGAAACAAAGAGGTTGGTGAAGGCGAACAAAAAATCACTAAAATTGTGGATGGAGAACGTGTTGAAGGAGAGCTTCGTTTTCTGAAACCTTGGAAATCCACATCTGACTGTTATTTACAGGTAGATGATATCAAAGATGGTAAAACCAAAGTAACATGGGGCTTTTCAGGTAATAATAAATTTCCCGTGAGCATTATGATGCTTTTTATGAATATGGATAAGGCTGTTGGAAAAGACTTTGAGGAAGGGCTCTCTGATTTGAAATCAATGTTAGAAAAATGAAAACTAGGGACTTTAATATGGTAGGCTGGTTTGAAATACCTGTGAACGATATGGATCGGGCAAAAACGTTTTACGAAAAGGTTTTTGATGTAACTATCAGTGTACATGATTTAGGTGGAATAATAATGGGCTGGTTCCCAGATGCATCTGGAAAAAAAGGAGCTTCGGGATCATTGGTGAAGCATGGAATGTACACACCAAGTGCTACCGAAGGGCCGTTAATTTATTTCACGTGTCCCGACCTGGCTATTGAGTTGAGTAGGGTCGAAGCCGTTGGGGGTGAAATAATGAAACCTAAGACTGAAATAGGTGGAGGTCACGGCTTTATGGGCTTAATAAGAGATACAGAGGGCAATAGGATTGCACTACACTCGCTTAAGTAGTATTTTAAACATAAAAAATAGGTGCTTCGGCCCTAGCAAAAAAGCGAATAGGAAGATAACTGGTGCCTATGCCTTTTGACACGTACATTTTGGACTCTGAGCCTTTATACCAGCCTTTTAAATAATTGCCACTTCCACCAACCTTATATGCTTTTAGTCCAAAGAGTGTAATTTGTCCCCCATGAGTGTGGCCAGATAAGATAGCCTTAATATTAACATTGAGGTTTCTATTTATTTTTTCAATTTCGTCGCGATATATAGGGCAATGGTTAAGAACTATAGTATCCAATGATTTGTTCAGATTATTGGCTGCTTTTTTGAAATCGGGATTGCCCCTGATAAAATCGTCTACCCCAATAATGTTCAACTCCCTGTTATTGGTTTTGAAAACTAAACTTTCATTAATGAGAAGTTTTCCATTTTGATTTTTAATCACTTTTTTCAAAGAATTAATATCAACATTACCGTCGTATTCCTTATTTCCCATAATGACAACTTTTTGTATTGAAAGATCAATTAATTCCAAAAAGTCATTAAAAACCGGAAGTAACCTCGGATAATTCACCGAATCCCCGGTAATAAGTAGTAAATGAGGTTTTTCTTTGTTTATCTTTTTGGCGATTGACCGGTGAAAGGATTTCACCTCTTCAATATGCAAATCGCTCAATTGAATCAATTTAATGCGGTCAGAATCCCTATCAGAAATGTCGTATTCAGGCCATCGGATGATATATTTTTCAAACCAGAAAATATCTAACAATAACAATCCAATAACACCTATAAAAAACTTCAACATAAAGCTTCTTCTATCTAAATTCATATACCCTTAAAAACTTGGAATTTTAATTAAACTATAGATTTGCCAAAACTGCCTATTGTTCTACCACTTCCAAAAGAGCAATATCGAATTCACTATCAAAAACAACCTTGCCTTTTTTAACTTCAACTAAAGTGTCTGAATATGCATCATAAAGTTTGGTGCCATCACCGAAGAAACCTTTGACCCAAAGAGATTTTTTGCCTTTTGGAAGATCCAACCCTACAACAACCTTGTCCTTGAAATCATCTTTAATATAAGTTCTGCTAAACACATAAGGTTTTTTGGCAAGTCTCTTATGTTTTCCAGCACCAATTGCAGGATGGTTTTTTCTAAACTTACCTAATTTCTGCCAATGTGATAGAATATTCTTAGTTCCCGGCAAACTATCCTGATCTTCCCAATTCATAAATGATCTTAAAGTGGCATCGCCTTCCGTTCCTTCTATGGTCAAATCCCGTGAGGATTCATCACCATAATAAACTTGGGAAGCTCCTGGAGTAAGCAAAAGCACATTAGCAGACCTAATGGGTTTTTTTCGCTCTTTGTCGTAAGGTTCACTATCGTCATGCGAAGTGAGGTAGTTCACCACACTTTTATCTTTGAGTTTGGTATGTAACAGTTTACTGTATTTTTTGAATATAGATTCATAATCCTTGTCAGCATCCCGTTTTAGTTCAAAATTGATAAGACTGTTAAAACCATGGTTAAAATAATCCACTTTTTTGTCACCGAAATCAAATTCCCTTCCCCCGGAAATATTATAATTATAAACTTCACCCACCATAAAGAATTGGTTATCATCCAAAACATCATTAGGGTGCTTCTTTTTCCAAGTTTCGAAGGCTGCAGAAGCTTCTTTGAAAAGCTCTGCCCATGCATTTTCATTTACGTGTTTGACGGTGTCGACACGAAAACCATCAATCCCCAAATCATTTACATAATCCGTGAGCCATTTCATGATATAAAAGCGTGGGGCTCTAGGGTAACCCGTGCGCTCAAAAAATAATTGTAATTCGTCTAACTCATTACTTAATCTTCCTTCTTCTTTCCATTTGGCTAAAAGTGCATCAGGTAATTTAACTGATTCATTGGACTCGGTATAAATATCTGGTAGGTTGTCTACAAGTGTGCAGGCTGTCGTGTTTTCATAAGTTGTGAATTCACACGTAGGTTCAGTACGCACCCATTCTTTTGGCCATACAGGATCTACTTTGGTTACGGGTCCAGTATGATTTAGAACAACATCCATCAAAACTCGAATGCCTTTTTTATGTGCAGTTTTAACTAATTTTTCCAATTCTTTCTTTGTTCCGAAATTTGGATCTAAAGAAGTCCAATCCTTGGTCCAATAGCCATGATAACCATATGTATTTCCAGTTGATTCATTGGTATCACCATGAACTTGTTCAACAACGGGAGTAAACCAGATAGCATTTATGCCTAATTCGGTGAAATAGCCATTCTCAATTTTTTGGGTAATACCTTCCAAATCACCACCCATAAATCCTCTTAGAATACCGGTTTCATTCGTTCTTTGAAAATTAACATCATTCTTCTTGTTGCCATTATTAAAACGGTCGGTAAGCATAAAATAAATATTGGCACCTTCCCATACAAAAGGAACCGTGTTTTCTGGTTCAGTAGTACTTTCATTGGCGGCAATCTCAGGTTGTACTATAGCTTCTTTTTGCTCTTGTTTGCAGGACATAAAAAAAGCCAGTACCAAAACCAATAATAATAGTCTACGCATTTTCATCTATTTTGGTTAAAGCTATAAAATGCAATGTTAAATAGAAAATTTATTTCTTTCTATTTAAAACTTTGAACTCTTCATAGCAACTGCTAATTGCATCTAAAATCTGAAGATCGTTGGCTGTTGTGATGAAAGATTTGGAGTAGCTACAATTATTGAGAATATCATCAATATCCATTTTTTCAATTTGAAGTAATTCAATAAGGGTTTCCCTATCAAATTTAGAGGCTAGAAGGTCTCGTATGGCGTCGTCCTCTTTTACCTGTCTCAATTTCCTCATTTGATTTGGCTTTTTTCCAAAGAGATTTCGTAATAAATCTGCTGGGTTTAAAATAGCACCCAATACCTTGGTAACTGCGCTTGGGTTCTTTCTACCTGCTTCATAACCCACATTTAATCCTGAAATGCTGTATTGATAGGCAGTATTAATGGGAATGTTCTTGACATCTATTTCTAGATAACCTGTTAATTGATAAGGCCTTACTATGACCTCTTCCAAAGCATAAGCCAATTCAGTAAGTGCAATCTTGGTGTCCTTAAATTTGAACATATCGTTGGTCACCCTTATTTTTTGTGATTTAAAACCAAGATAAGAGAAGTAGATGGTGTCGTTTACAGAGGCTGAAATTGAAAACTCGCCCTTATTATTGGTAATAGTACCAAGAACCTTATTTAAGTTAACAATATGGACGCTTTCCAATGGACGATCGGACTGGGCGTTGACGACAATAGCGCTGAAAATTTGGGTTTCTTCTTGAGTTTCTTGGGAAATTCCAAGAAAACCCAATAAGAAGATTAGAAGCGTAAAATATTTTACCATTGGTCTAAAATCCGAATAAAAAGATTCTAATCAAAACAAAAAATACCCCGAAGGGTATTTTTAATATACAATTAACTAAAAGAAGTCGCTTTTGCGTTTATCCCTTCTTTTGCCAGAATAACTTGAGTTTCCCGAAGATTTTCCATCCCTTCTCTTACTGCTAGTACTACGGTCACGACCTCTTCCACCACTTGACCTTTGATCACGATCTCGACTTCCTCCGCCACTTCGACCTTTATCCCTTCTTCCACGGCCACCGCTGCCGCCAGGGTTTTTAGATACTTCAACATTAACAAACCTACCATCTACTTTAAACTCTGTAAAAGTTGACAGTATTTTTTCTGTTGCCTCGGCATCAGTATTAAAGAAGGAAAAACTATCCTTCACATCAACTTTAAAAACATCATCTTTGCC
>RCMY010005058.1_pt1 | contig 11245 bp, 5 predicted proteins | sample 2041341 | NCBI WGS metagenome assembly RCMY01 (sample SAMN09708234, study PRJNA481090) | Marine sediment metagenome, whole genome shotgun sequencing project.
CCATGGTCTACGTGACCGATGGTTCCGATATTTACGTGTGGCTTGCTTCTCTCAAATTTTGCTTTTGCCATGTTTCTTTCCTCCTTAAACTCTAAAGATTATGCTCTTTTCTTTCCAGCAATTTCTTCCTGGATGCTCTTTGGAACTGGCTCATAGTGATCAAATTCCATAGCGTACACACCTCTACCCTGAGTTTTTGATCTCAGTGTGGTTGCGTAACCAAACATTTCAGACAGTGGAACGAAGGATGCAACAACCTTAGCACCTGCTCTGTCTGTCATACCTTCGATTCTACCTCTTCTGGAGTTGATGTCACCAATTACATCTCCCATGTATTCTTCTGGGACGGTAACTTCAACCTTCATCATTGGTTCAAGAATCTGAGGTGCTGCCTTTGCCATTGCGTTCTTGAATGCCATGGATCCGGCAATCTTAAATGCCATTTCATTGGAGTCTACATCATGGTAGGATCCGTCTACGATTCTAGCTCTGAAGTTGATGGTTGGGTAACCACCAATGATACCTGCCTGGGATGCCTCACGGATACCCTGGTCAACAGCTGGTACGTATTCTCTTGGAACCACACCACCTACGATACCATTTTCGAAGGTATATTCTCCTTCATGAGGAATCAGTTCGATGACTGCATGTCCATACTGTCCACGTCCACCGGACTGTCTTACAAACTTACCTTCAGCCTTAACAGCCTGAGTAATGGTTTCCTTGTAAGCAACCTGAGGAGCACCTACGTTACACTCTACTTTAAATTCTCTCTGAAGTCTGTCAACGATGATTTCCAGGTGAAGCTCACCCATACCAGCGATGATGACCTGTCCTGTTTCCTGATCGGTGTAAGTCTTGAAAGTTGGATCTTCTTCAGCAAGTTTTGCCAAAGCGATACCCATCTTTTCCTGACCAGCCTTGGTCTTAGGCTCGATGGCTACACGGATAACAGGTTCTGGGAATACCATGGATTCCAGAATGATTGGCGCATTGTCCGCACATAGTGTATCTCCTGTAGTGGTATCCTTCAGACCAACAACAGCACCGATATCTCCAGCTCTAAGCTCTTCGATTTCCTGTCTGTGGTTGGCGTGCATCTTTACAAGACGTCCAATTCTTTCCTTCTTCTGCTTTGTGGAGTTCATAACATAAGAACCGGATGTCATTACACCGGAGTAGATTCTGGTGAATGCCAGTCTACCGATGAATGGGTCGGTTGCAATTTTGAATGCCAGTGCAGACATTGGTGCATCGTCGGATGCCTCTCTTGAATCTTCTTCTCCTTCCAGAGATGTACCAGCAACCGCTGGGATATCTACTGGGGATGGCAGATAATCAACTGCTGCATCGATCATTTCCTGTACACCCTTGTTCTTATAAGAAGAACCGCAGATAACTGGAACGATCTGGTTGTTGATGGTACCCTTTCTGAGGGCAACCTTCATTTCTTCTACAGTGATTTCTTCCCCTTCCAGGTACTTCATGGTCAGTTCCTCATCAAGGTCTGCCACTGCTTCTACCAGAAGAGTTCTGAATTCCTGAGCTTTCTTCTGTACACTTTCTGGAATTGGTCCAACTTCGATTTCCTTTCCAAGGTCATCAAGATGAACGATTCCTTCCATGGTTACCAGGTCCACTACACCCTTGAATTCTGATTCAGCTCCGATTGGAATCTGAATTGGAACTGCATTGCAGCGCAGTCTTTCCTTGATGGTTTCCACAGACTTGAAGAAATCTGCTCCTGTCGCATCCATCTTGTTGATGTACACAACTCTTGGAACTCCATACTTGTCAGCCTGTCTCCAAACTGTTTCAGTCTGAGGCTCAACACCGCTCTTCGCATCAAGAACTGTTACCGCACCGTCAAGCACTCTCAGGGAACGCTCTACTTCTACGGTAAAGTCTACGTGTCCAGGGGTATCGATGATATTAATAACGTGTCCCTTCCAGTTTGCTGTGGTAGCAGCGGAAGTGATCGTAATTCCTCTTTCTTTTTCCTGAGCCATCCAGTCCATCTGTGATTCCCCTTCGTGGGTTTCACCGATTTTATGGGTCTTTCCAGTATAGAAAAGAATACGCTCAGTGGTGGTTGTTTTACCTGCGTCGATATGTGCCATAATCCCTATATTACGAAACTTTTCTAAAGGGAACTCTCTTGCCACATGGACTCCTCCTCTCGTGATTATATTGCATAAAACTGCTTTAGCGGTGCTAAAACAGTTCTATGCTCAAAATTAATATCTGTAGTGAGCAAACGCCTTATTGGCTTCTGCCATTCTATGTGTGTCTTCTCTCTTCTTGACAGCAGCTCCGGTGTTGTTTGCAGCGTCCATCAGCTCTCCAGCTAATCTCTCTCTTGCATACTTCTCGGATCTCTTGTCAACTGCAAGAAGCATCCATCTGATTCCCAGAGTCTGTCTTCTCTCAGGTCTAACTTCAATTGGAACCTGGTAGTTGGAACCACCTATTCTTCTTGACTTGACTTCGAGTAGTGGCATTACGTTGTTCATGGCCTCTTCAAACACAGTAACAGGATCTTTTCCTGTCTTTTCCTGAATGATCGCAAATGCTTCATAAACGATCTTCTGGGCTACGCCCTTCTTGCCATCCTCCATTACGTTGTTGATGAGCTTAGTCACAACTTTGGAGTTGTACATTGGATCTGCTAAAACTTCTCTTTTTGCAATATATCCTTTTCTTGGCACTTTTCTTCCCTCCTTAATTAAATTAATTCATCGGTACTCGGTAATTCAAACCGCAAAGCGCTCTGTATATTCTATATGAATGAAAACCTACTATTTTCCAATATATATCCTAAACATAGCACTGCACAAAGTGTATTACTTCTTAACCTTTGGTCTCTTTGCACCATACTTGGATCTTGACTGCATTCTGCCGTTTACGCCAGCGCTGTCAAGAGCACCTCTTACAATATGGTAACGTACACCAGGAAGGTCCTTGACTCTTCCACCTCTGATCAGAACAACGCTATGTTCCTGCAGATTGTGACCTACACCACCGATGTATGCGGTAACTTCAAATCCGTTAACAAGTCTTACTCTTGCTACTTTTCTAAGTGCGGAGTTAGGCTTCTTAGGTGTAGTTGTCTTTACAACAGTACAAACGCCTCTCTTCTGAGGAGCTTCCTTCAGAGCTGGTGAACCAGTCTTGTAAATAACAGTTTCTCTACCTTTTCTTACTAATTGGTTAATAGTTGGCATCATTTCACCTCCGTTTTTTTTGGATCATCTATATTAAAATAAATATAGCAACATAAGATTAGAGCAAATTGTGCTCTAAAGCAACAGTTTTCATGGATTATTCTACAGCACTTCAGAGGTTTTTTCTTTAATACTTTTTAAGTTATTGTAAAGACTTGCCTTGAGGCTCTAGACAAAGGTCTTCCGAACCGGGATTATCCCAGTCCGGCACCTTAAAATCACACAAAGATTATTTTATCACCATCTTACTGGTATGTAAAGCAGAATTATTCCTCGTCGAATAAATCCACATCTTCCACCTCAGGCATTTCCACGATTTCTTTTTCAGTGGAGAGCTTGATGTGGTTGTATCTTCTCATACCTGTACCTGCTGGAATCAGCTTACCGATGATGACATTTTCCTTCAGACCCAGCAGTGGGTCAATCTTACCCTTGATGGCTGCATCTGTCAGTACTCTTGTTGTTTCCTGGAAGGACGCTGCAGACAGGAAGGAGTCTGTTGCAAGGGATGCCTTGGTGATACCAAGAAGCACTTGCTCCCCTTCTGCCTCCTGAAGTCCCAGTTCCCGTACTCTATCGTTTTCTTCATTGAAATCGAAGATGTCTACAAGAACACCAGGCATCAGGGTTGTGTCATGGGCTTCTGCGACTCTGACTTTTCTTGTCATCTGGCGCACAACCACTTCGATATGCTTGTCATTGGTATCAACACCCTGGAGTCTGTACACCTTCTGCACTTCTGCAAGAAGATATTCTCTCACGCCGCTGATTCCCTTGATTCTAGCGATATCGTGTGGATTGATGGATCCTTCAGTGATGCTGTCTCCAGCCTCGATCATATCTCCATCATGGACTCTCAAACGTGAACCGAAGCTGATATCGTAGCTGTACTCTTCTCCATCTTCGGAAAGAACATAAACCACTCTCTTCTTCTTGGTCTCATCTATTCTGACAGTACCTCTGATATCAGAAACTACTGCAAGTCCCTTTGGCTTTCTGGCTTCAAAGAGCTCTTCAACTCTAGGAAGACCCTGGGTAATATCGGATCCCGCTACACCACCAGTATGGAAGGTTCTCATGGTCAGCTGGGTACCAGGTTCACCGATACTCTGTGCTGCAATGATTCCAACGGCTTCACCGATATTGATTCGCTGTCCTGTTGCCATGTTCATGCCGTAGCACTTGCCACAGACACCAACCTTGGTCTTACAGGTGAATACAGAGCGGATATACACTCTCTTCACGCCAACTTCATCGATTTTCTCCGCCATCAGCGGTTCGATGTACTCATTCTTCTCCACCATCACTTCTCCAGTCTCTGGATGGATGATGTCTTCCAGAGCATAACGCCCTGTGAGTCTTTCTCCGAGCGTCTCAACCACTTCAGCCCCTTCTTTGATGGCTTCAATGTAGATACCCTCTTCCGTTCCGCAATCCGCTTCACGGACAATTACATCCTGAGAAACGTCAACCAGTCTTCTGGTCAGGTATCCGGAGTCAGCAGTCTTCAGCGCTGTATCCGCATTACCCTTACGGGCTCCGTGAGTGGAGATGAAGTATTCTGAGATGTTCAGACCTTCTACGAAAGAAGCTCTGATGGGAAGTTCTACAATCTTACCAGATGGGTTGGCCATAAGACCTCTCATACCAGCAAGCTGCTTGATCTGGGACTTACTACCTCTCGCACCGGAGTCCGCCATCATAAAGATTGGGTTATAACGGTCCAGAGAGTCCATGAGGGCATCTGCCACTTCATCGGTGGTTTTGGTCCACTTGTCAATAACTCTTTCATAACGTTCATCTTCGGAGATGAGTCCTCTTCTGAACATGGTTTCAATTTTCTTTACAGTAGCATCGGCATCCGCCAGAAGTTCTTTCTTCTTGTCCGGAACGATCATATCTGAAATCGCAACGGTTACCGCTCCGATGGTGGAGTAGTGGAAGCCAAGAGACTTGATTTCATCCAGCATCACGGAGGTTCTGGTTGGACCGTACTTGATGTAACATCGGTTGATGATCTTCTCCAGCTGCTTCTTTCCAACAAGGAAATCCACTTCCAGCATCATTGCGTTTTCTGGATCCTCTCTATCGATGAATCCCAGATCCTGTGGAATGGACTCATTGAAAATGAGTTTTCCGAGGGTGGTCTTAATCACAGCAGATCTCTTTTCTCCGCCTATGGTCTTATAAACACGAACCTTTACAGTTTCCTGCAGGGTTACGTTTTTCAACTGATAGGACATGAGCGCTTCTTCTTTGGAAGCAAAGATCTTCACTTCATTTTCCGGTACTTCTTTTTCCATGGTGAGATAATATGCACCAAGGACCATATCCTGGGAAGGAACCGCAACCGGCTTTCCGTCGGATGGCTTCAGAATGTTTCCGGAAGCAAGCATAAGGAATCTGGATTCCGCCTGAGCTTCCATGGAAAGCGGTACGTGCACCGCCATCTGGTCTCCATCAAAGTCCGCATTGTACGCTGTACAAACCAGAGGATGAAGCTTGATGGCTCTACCTTCGATCAGTACTGGCTGGAACGCCTGGATACCCAGTCTATGCAGTGTAGGCGCACGGTTCAGAAGAACTGGATGGTCTGTAATAACCTCTTCCAGAATATCCCAAACCTGTGGCTGAATCTTTTCCACCATTCTCTTAGCGCTCTTGATGTTGTGCGCAGTGCCGTTTTTCACAAGCTTCTTCATAACAAAAGGCTTGAACAGCTCCAGCGCCATTTCCTTAGGAAGACCGCACTGGTACATTTTCAGTTCCGGACCAACAACGATAACGGATCGTCCGGAGTAGTCTACTCTCTTACCAAGAAGGTTCTGTCTGAAACGTCCCTGCTTACCTTTCAGCATATCAGAAAGGGATTTTAAAGGTCTGTTTCCAGGTCCTGTTACAGGTCTTCCGCGTCTGCCGTTATCAATAAGGGCATCCACAGCTTCCTGCAGCATTCTCTTCTCGTTTCTCACAATAATGTCTGGTGCTCCTAAATCAAGAAGCTTCTTCAGACGGTTGTTTCTGTTGATGACTCTTCTATAGAGGTCATTGAGGTCAGAGGTGGCAAAACGTCCACCATCCAGCTGCACCATCGGACGGATATCCGGTGGGATCACTGGGATCACATCAATGATCATCCAGTCCGGTCTGTTTCCGGACTGACGGAAGGATTCCACCACTTCCAGTCTTCTAACGATTCTGATCTTCTTCTGTCCCGTTGCAGTCTTCAGCTCTTCTTTGAGCTCTGCACCCATAACTTCCAGATCAATCTCTTCAAGAAGAGCTTTGATGGCTTCTGCACCCATCCTCGCATCAAAGGCTTCATAGCCTTCCTGCTCGATGTATTCTCTGTATTCTCTCTCGGAAAGAATCTGCTTCTTCATGAGGGTGGTTTCCTTAGGATCCAGTACCACATAGGAAGCGAAGTATAGAACTCTTTCCAGAGATCTTGGGCTCATATCAAGAATCAGTCCCATTCTAGATGGAATGCCCTTGAAATACCAAATATGGGAGACTGGGGCAGCAAGCTCAATGTGCCCCATTCTCTCTCTTCTTACTTTGGACTTTGTGACTTCAACGCCGCAACGGTCACAGACGATACCCTTATAACGTACTCTCTTGTACTTACCACAGTGACATTCCCAGTCCTTCATAGGTCCGAAGATCCTTTCGCAGAAGAGTCCGTCTCTTTCAGGCTTCAGGGTTCTGTAGTTAATGGTTTCAGGCTTTTTTACCTCACCTCTGGACCAGCTTCGGATCTCCGCAGGAGACGCGAGGCCAATCTTCAAGGCATCAAAATTATTTAATTCTATCAAGGGTAATCCTCCCTTCAATTACTCTAAATCATCAGCGAAACTGTTTGAACTTACTTCTTCAAAATCATCCTCATCAGTGATGATGTGGGTGTTTTCATCGATTTCCTCTGGAAGATCAATGATGACATCTTCAGGCGCATCAATCTTGATTTCCTTGATGGACAGGGTAGCTTCCTCATAATCGGAATCTTCCTTCAGCTCGATTTCTTCACGCTCATCATTGAGAACCTTCACATTGAGGCATAGTGCCTGAAGTTCCTTAATGAGAACCTTAAAGGATTCTGGAACACCTGGTTCAGGAATGTTCTCACCCTTGACGATGGATTCGTATGTCTTCACACGACCCACAACGTCATCGGACTTCACGGTCAGGATTTCCTGGAGGGTATGTGCTGAACCATAAGCTTCCAGTGCCCAAACTTCCATTTCACCAAATCTCTGTCCACCAAACTGGGCCTTACCGCCAAGAGGCTGCTGGGTAACCAGTGAGTATGGACCTGTACTTCTTGCGTGGATCTTATCATCAACAAGATGCGCAAGCTTCAGGATATACATGTATCCTACGGTAACTTCATTGTCAAAAGGTTCGCCTGTTCTTCCATCATACAGCACAGTCTTACCGTTTCTGTTGAATCCAGCTCTTTCCAGTGTATCTTCAATGTCCTTCTCAGAAGCACCGTCAAACACCGGAGTAGCCACATGCCAGCCAAGTTTTGCAGCCGCCCATCCAAGATGGACTTCCAGAACCTGACCGATATTCATACGGGAAGGAACACCCAGCGGATTAAGGCAGATCTGCAGAGGTCGTCCATCAGGAAGGAATGGCATATCTTCTTCTGGGAGCACTCTGGAGATAACACCCTTGTTACCATGACGTCCCGCCATCTTGTCACCTACAGAGATCTTTCTTCTCTGAGCGATGTAGCAGCGGACCAGCATGTTCACGCCTGGTGGCAGCTCGTCTTCATTTTCTCTTGTAAAGATCTTGATATCCACGATGATACCCGCTTCTCCATGAGGCACTCTTAATGAGGTGTCTCTCACTTCTCTTGCTTTCTCACCGAAGATGGCTCTAAGAAGTCTTTCTTCAGAAGTCAGGTCAGTCTCGCCCTTCGGCGTTACTTTACCAACCAGAATATCGCCGGAGCGGACTTCTGCACCGATGCGGATGATTCCGCGCTCATCAATATCCTTCAGGGAATCTTCACCCACGTTAGGGATATCTCTTGTGATTTCTTCAGGCCCGAGCTTTGTGTCTCTCGCCTCAGCCTCATATTCTTCAATATGGATGGAGGTGAAGACGTCATCGCGTACAAGCTCTTCAGAAATCAGCATAGCATCCTCATAGTTGTATCCTTCCCAGGTGATAAAGCCCATTCGGATGTTCTTTCCGAGAGCGATTTCTCCCAGGTCGGTGGATGGTCCATCTGCAAGAAGGTCGCCCTTCTCCACATGCTCACCCTTTCTTACCAGCGGCTTCTGATTGATACAGGTTCCCTGGTTGCTTCTCTTGAACTTCAGAAGCTTGTAGTGATCCACAGAGCCGTTGTCGTCTCTCTTGATCTTCACTTCATTTCCGCTGACATAAAGGACAGTTCCAGCATTCTTTGCCTTTGGCAGAACTCCGGAGTCCAATGCAGCTTTATACTCAATTCCTGTACCTACATAAGGAGCAGCTGGCTTTAGAAGCGGCACTGCCTGACGCTGCATGTTAGAACCCATAAGAGCTCTGGAAGCATCGTCATTCTCAAGGAACGGAATCATTGCAGTAGCCACAGATACGATCTGTCTTGGAGAAATGTCCATCAGATCCACTTCTGTTCTTGGCACAACCAGCACATCTTCTCTGAATCTTACAGTAACACGATCATCAATGAACATGGAGTTTTCATCCAGAAGCTCATTGGCCTGTGCCACAAGAAGCTCATCTTCCTCATCTGCTGTGAAGTACTTCACATCTGTTGTTACTCTGCCTGTTCCCTTTTCTACCAGTCTGTAAGGTGTTTCAATGAATCCATACTCATTGACCCTTGCATAAGTGGACAGGGAGTTGATCAGACCGATGTTCGGACCTTCAGGTGTCTCAATCGGACACATTCTTCCATAATGGGAATGATGTACGTCTCGAACTTCAAAGCCCGCTCTTTCTCTGGACAGACCACCAGGTCCCAGGGCAGAAAGTCTTCTCTTATGAGTAAGCTCTGACAGAGGGTTGGTCTGATCCATGAACTGTGACAGCTGGGAGGATCCGAAGAATTCCTTCACTGCCGCTGTAACAGGACGGATGTTGATCAGCGCCTGTGGCGTGATGTTCTCCTGATCCTGAATGGTCATTCTTTCCTTTACCACTCTTTCCATTCTGGAAAGACCGATTCTGAACTGGTTCTGAAGAAGCTCTCCAACAGAACGCAGTCTTCTGTTTCCTAGATGATCGATGTCATCCACATGGCCTATACCATGACCAAGACCAATTTCATAGCTTATGCTGGCAAATATATCATCTTTCAGCACATGCTTTGGCACCAGCGCATGATGGCTCTTCTTCAGCTCTTCCTTGAGATCCTCATCAGAAAGCTCCTGATCCAGGATTGCCTTCAGTGTTGGATAATGCACCATTTCCTTGATGTGCACTTCCTTTGGATCAAAGGACACGAAATCATGAAGATGTACAAAATGGTTACCGATTACTCGGACTTCGACATCTTCCACCATAATATCCACTTCATTGATACCGGACTGCATGATGGTATGGGCAAGTTCTCTTGTGATCTTTTCTCCCTTGGAAACGAGAATTTCTCCAGTTTCTTCATTCACAACATCTCTTGCTGCTGTCTGGTTCACAAGTCTTCCCCCAATGGAAAGCTTCTTGTTGAACTTGTAGCGGCCAACCTTAGAAAGGTCGTATCTCTTTGCATCAAAGAACAGAGAATCAATAAGGGATGTTGCACTGTCTACTGTTGGTGGCTCACCAGGTCTTAATCTCTTGTATACTTCAAGAAGACCTTCTTCATGGGTGTTTGTGCTATCTTTTTCAAGGGTTGCCTTTAATCGCTCATCCTCACCAAAATAATCCAGGATCTCCTGATCTGAATTGAAGCCCATTGCTCTTGCAAGCACTGTGATTGGCAGTTTTCTGGTCTTGTCAATTCTTACGTTGATGACTTCGTTAGAATCCGTCTCATACTCCAGCCATGCACCACGATTCGGAATCACCGTCGCTGAATAAAGCTTCTTTCCTGTCTTATCGATGGCTTCATTGTAATATACACCTGGAGACCTTACGAGCTGAGATACGATAACTCTTTCCGCACCATTGATGATGAAAGTTCCTTGTTCGGTCATCACTGGGAATTCTCCCATGAACACCTCTTGCTCTTTGATCTCGCCGGTTTCGATGTTTTCCAGACGGATCTTCACTTTCATTGGCGCAGAGTATGTGGCATCTCTCTCTTTGCATTCCTCAATGGAATACTTGATGTTTTCTCGGTCCAGATGGAATCCTATGAACTTCAGAACCAGATTTCCACCATAATTGGAAATAGGGTTAATGTCGTCGAAAACCTCATCTAAACCTTCACTTAGAAACCAATTGTAGGAATCTAATTGAATCTCAATAAGATTAGGCATTTCATAGACGTCCTTAACCCTTCCGAAACTCATTCGCGTCCGCTTTCCTGTTGAAATTGGAACAGGATGTACCATTAGCATTCACCCCTTATATAAACTAAAATAACCAGAAAATGCGCATAGAATCCCTAAGGACCTTGCACTTCTGGATTGTGACCATACGTTGCGATTTTCGCAATTATTTTGCTATTACAAATGCGAAAAATCCCGTTTACTATTCTAACCTATTTTACTCTTTTTTACAAGAGTACGATTATACATATTATCATAATATTAACATTCGGTCAATGAAAAAATAGAAATTTCACTGATTCTTCACGCAACAGTTCATAAGTAGCCTCTTATCCTTAGACATAGACCTGTCTAGTTTAAAGAGAATATAGAACTTCTTAAATGAAGCACCTTCAACGTTAAACACTATTAAATATAGATAAAAAAATAAATTTTTAAAAAACAATAAAACTCAATAAAATGGTTGAAACCCGACGTTTTTTTTTCAAATCATCCGCTTCTGCTTATCTTCGGACAGATCTTAGAATAATCCACCTTAGAACCTGAATAACAAGTCAATTACTTTAA
>RCMY010005059.1_pt1 | contig 11245 bp, 9 predicted proteins | sample 2041341 | NCBI WGS metagenome assembly RCMY01 (sample SAMN09708234, study PRJNA481090) | Marine sediment metagenome, whole genome shotgun sequencing project.
CCGCCGAGGTCGTCTGGGTCCCGGCCCTCCCGCGCCTCGTGCAGACCAGGCAGGGCAGCGTGGGCGACCTCGTCGACGGCGCGATCGTCACGCTGGCGGGCGCGCGGCTCACCGCGACCGCCGCCGTACCTCGCGCCGACGTCGACGACGTGGTGCTCGGGCAGGAGGTGCTGCTCGACGACGACGGCGCGACCATCACGGCCACCGTCACCGACCTGCCACCGGTCTCCTCTGCGAGCACCGTCACCGTGACCCTGACGCTGACGGGCGACGACCTCGACCCCGACCGACTCGCGGGCGCGAACCTCCGCGCGACGTTCGTGAGCCAGACGACGCAGCGCGACGTCCTGGTCGTGCCGATCGCCGCGCTCGGCGCCGACGCCGCCGGCCTCGCCCGGGTGCTCGTGGTCAACCCGGACGACGACACCGACGTCCGGCCGGTCCCGGTGATCGCGGGCGATGCCGACGGCGGCGTGGTCGTCGTCGAGCCGGCGACGCCGGGGGCGCTGTCCGAGGGCGACCTCGTGGTCGTCGGATGAGCACCGCCGTCCCGGTCGTCGAAGCCGAGGCGATCGCCTGCGAGTTCCCCGGCCCGCCGCCGGTCACCGCGCTGGCCGACGCCACCTTCCGCGTCGACGCCGGCGAGATGGTGGCCATCGTCGGGGCGTCCGGTTCCGGCAAGTCCACGCTCCTCAACGTGCTGGGCCTGCTCCAGCAGCCGACCGCCGGCGCCTACCGCCTCGCCGGAACGGACCTCACCGCGCTCGACGAGCAGGCCCGCAACGCATGGCGGGCCGCGAGGATCGGGATCGTCTTCCAGTCCTTCCATCTCCTCGAGCACCGGACCGCGCGGGAGAACGTCGAGATCGGGATGCTCTACCTCGGCACGGACCGCGAGGAACGGCGACGGCTCGCGGTCGATGCCCTCGTGCGCGTCGGCCTCGCTCATCGCGTCGATGCACGCCCGACGGTGCTGTCCGGCGGGGAGCGTCAGCGGGTTGCCATCGCCCGCGCCCTCGCGAAGCGACCAGCGCTCCTGCTCGCGGACGAGCCCACGGGCAACCTCGACTCCACGACCTCGCGCGCCGTCATGGACCTCTTCCGCGACCTCAACGCTGAGGGATTGACGATCCTGATGGTCACCCACGACCCGGCGGTCGCGGCGGTCTGCGGGCGGAAGCTCGAGATGTGCGACGGCGTCCTCGCGGAGGTCACATGACCGACGACGACCGGCTCGGCCCTCCCCCACGTCCTCGGCTCAGGGTTCGTGACCTGTTCGACGACACCACGGCTGCGATCGCCTCGCGGGGCTCGCGCTCCGCGCTGACGGCGCTCGGCACGCTGCTCGGCGTCGCCGCCCTGCTCGCCACCGTCGGGCTGTCCACGACGGCGTCGTCACAGATCATCGACCGGTTCGACGAGCTCAGCGCGACGAGCGTCCAGATCGATGCGCAGGACCGTGGCGTCGGCGGCGGCCAGGCGGTGACCGCGCTGCCGACGGATGCCGCGAGCCGCGTGCAGCGGCTCCGCGGGGTGAACGCCGCGGCGACCTACACGGCCGTCACGCCGACGGATCCCCTCATCCAGCGCGTCGGATCCGGCGGGGACGGCGAGTTCCTCGCGGTGCACGCAAGCTCTGGCGACCTGCTCGGCGCGTACGGGGCAACGCTGTCGAGCGGCGTCGCGATCAGCTCGGTCCACGACGAGCGCGGCGACAAGGTGGCGCTCCTCGGCGTGCGGGCCGCTGACGCCCTCGGCGTGGCGACGGCTGCCGTGGGACCCGCGATCGAGATCGACGGTCAGCAGTTCACCGTCATCGGGATCATCGGGTCCACGGAGCGCAGCCCGGCGCTGCTGAGCTCCGTCGTGGTCCCGCAGACCACCGCGATCGAGCGGCTCGGCCTCGGCGGGCCACGGCGCCTCCAGATCGACACGGCCATCGGTGCCGCCGGCCTCGTGGCGCGGCAGGCCCCCATCGCGCTGGACCCGGCGGACGTGCTGTCGCTGACCATCCAGGCCCCGCCCGGCGTCGAGAACGCCCGTCAGGTCGTCCGCGGCGACCTCAACCAGCTGCTGCTCGCGCTCGGCGCGGTGTCGCTGTTGGTCGGCGGCGTCGGGATCGCGAACACCGTGCTGGTCTCGGTGATCGAGCGGCAGGGCGAGATCGGCCTGCGTCGCGCGCTCGGGGCAGCCCGTCGCCACATCGTCGCGCACTTCGTCCTCGAGGCAGCGCTGCTCGGTGGCCTCGGGGGCCTGCTGGGGACCACCGTCGGGATGATCGCGGTGATCGGTGGCGCGGCGGCGAACGGATGGACCCCCGTGATCGACGGCTGGCTCGTCCCCGCAGGCCCCGTGCTCGGCCTCGCCGTGGGCCTGATCGCCGGGATCGCACCCGCCGCCCGGGCTGCCCGGCTCAACCCGATCGACGCCCTCCGCGCCTGAACCGGACAGATCAGCCAGGCGCGGGACGATCGGCCAGGTCGGCCACCGCAACTCCCGCTCCCCGAGGGTGTCAGATCCTCGGACGCCGTTCCCCGGCGCCCCGTGCGGATCCGCACGAACCGACGTGCTGGGAGTCCGTCATGCAGTTCGGAGCAGTTCGCAGCGGGATCCGCAGCGGCGTCGCCTTGGCCACGGCCGTCGCGCTGATCGCCGCGCTGTGGCTCGTCGTCCGGCCGACGTTCACCGTCCCGAACCCGCTCGCCGGCCAAACGACGGTCACCGAGCACCCGCCGGTCCTGCGCGCGCTGAACGACCTCGCCGAGTTCCATGCTGCTGAGGGCCAGTACCAGGTGATCGTCGACGTCGAGCGCAGCCACGGGATCCTGCCCGGGTGGGTCGCCGGCCAGCACGTCCGGATGCTCGTCCAGGGAGAGGTCGACGCGTTCGTGGACTTCTCCGCGATCGGCGACGGCGCCATCCAGTGGTCGCCGTCCGGGACCACGGTGACCATCACGCTCCCGCACGCCGAGCTGGACGCCCCGAGGGTCGTCCACGAGGGCACGCAGGTCCTGTCGCAGCAGCGGGGTGCCGCAGACCGCATCGGCTCCGTCTTCACCGACACGTCCATGGACGAGGTCGAGCTGCTGTCCATGTCCGTCGACGACCTGACCCGCGCGGCCGAGGGCAGCGGGCTCCGCGACAAGGCGGAGCACAACACCGCGGCGATGCTTGCGGAGCTGCTCGGCAGCGTCGGCATCGACCGGGTCTACGTCCGGTGGACCGACCCGGCCAGCTCACCCGACGAGGTGCTCCGCGAGCTGATCGCGCAGAAGCGTCCACGCGGCTTCTGATGGCGCACTGAGGTCGGCTCAGCGCCGGATCGAGACCACCGTGCCACCCCCGCTGACCGGCGGGGACCAGCGCGCCGCCGGATCGTTCAGCCACGCGGTGGCAGCACGTTCGTCCATGGGGCGTCCGGTGAGCCAGCCCTGGAGGACATCGCAGCCCATGTCCGCGAGGAGCTCGGCGGTTTGGTCGTCCTCGACGCCCTCGGCGACGGTCGCGACCCCGAGGGCCCCGGACATCTCGAGGGTGGAGCGGATGATGACGGCCGCCTGCGGATCGTCGAGCAGACGGGCGATGAACGATCGATCGATCTTCAGCTCGTGCGTGTTCAGCTCCAGCAGCCGAGCAAGCGACGAGTAGCCCGTGCCGTAGTCGTCGATGGACAGCTGGATGCCCAGTCGCGTGAACCGCTCGACCGCCTCGCGGGCTGCCACGGGATCACGAGCCAAGGTCTCCTCCGTCACCTCGAGGGTGAGGCACTTCGGCGACAGGCCGAGCGAGCGCAGCGTGTCGGCCACGAGCCGCGAGGTCCGGACGCCCTCGAGCGCGCTGGGGCTGATGTTCACCGCGACCGAGATCCGGTGTCCGGAGGACTGCCAGCGCTCGACAGCGGTCAGCGCGCGACGCAGGACGAGCTCGGTGAGCGCCTCCATCTGCCCGCAGGTCTCCGCCACTGGGATGAAGTCGACGGGCGAGACGAAGCCGAGCTCCGGATGGTTCCACCGAGCCAACGCCTCGAACCCGACGACGTCGCCGGTGCCGGCCGCAACCTTCGGCTGGAAGTGGACGTCGATCGTGCCGTCGGCGATCGCCACGGGCAGGTCCGTCATGATCTGCATGCGCCGCAGCGCGTCCTCGTCGTCGGACTCGACGAAGAGCGACCATGCGGTCTGGTGCTCGCGCGAGGTGGCCAGCGCGACCTCGGCGCGTTGGACGAGCTCGGTCGCAGCGTCGCCGTGCTCTGGTGCCAGCGCCACACCGATGGCCACGCGGATGGAGTAGCCGAGCCCGGCGACGTTGTGGGTCCGCTCGAAGGCTTCCTGGACGCGCTCGCAGACCTTCACGGCCAGGCCCAGGTCGTCGACGCGCGACAGCGCGACGGCGAACTCGTCGGCGCCGACGCGGGCGACGACGTCGGCGTCACGCAGCGACGTGGACAGACGGTCGGTCGCCTCGAGCAGGACCGCGTCACCGGCGGCATGCCCGAGGGTGTCGTTCAGCAGCCGGAAGCCGTGGAGGTCGATGAGCAGGACCGCGCTGCGTCCGTCGGTGTGCCGGGCACCATCGAGGATCTTCGTGAGCCGTTGGTGGAAGTACTCCCGGTTGGGCAGGCCGGTGAGCGCGTCGTGCGTTGCGACGTGCTCCTTGTCGGCGATCTCGTGCTCGAGCCGAACGCCGAGCCGCGCACGGGACAAGGCGGAGCCCAGCTGCAGCGCGAGGGTGTGGAGCAGCTCCATCGCGTCGCGTTTTCCACCGCGACTGGTGGCGCGTCGGTTGCCGCGAAGCACCACGCCGACCGTGCCGTCCTCGAGCCGCAGCGGGGTCGCGACCACCTGCGCACATCCGGCCAGTCCGATGACCCCGTGCTGCGCGGACAGGGTCACCGGCTCGTCCTGCTGGGCCACCAGGACCATGACGGGATCGAGGTCCCGCGTGCTCGCGAGCTGCTTCACGACCCCGTCGTCGGACGCGATCCACGTCATCATCTCAGCGCCCTCGGGCAGCGCGACCATGACGCGGTCAGCGCGGAACAGCGACTTCGCTGCGGAGAGCGCGCGCTCGACCACTTCGTCGGGGCTGGCGGCCTGCCACATCCGGCGGTTGAGCGTGAGCATGCGTCGCTGGGCGTCGTACATCCCGCCGTAGATCCGGGCGACCCAGACCGACAGGAGCGCAAGGCCGATGAGCGGGATCGCCAGCCACGACCGCTCAGGGTTGAGCACGACGATGGCGACGACCGGGATCGCGACGAGGTACTGACCGAGCGCAAGCCCGGCCGTGATGACCAGATGGCGCGCCGAGGGACGCTTCGGCGTGTCACTCGGCAGCATGAGCACGATCGCCTCGACGAGCATGAGCGAGACGCCGGTCTCGACCACGCCCGCCGCCAGGATCGTCGCGACGCCCACAACGCTCATCACGTCGGTCGGAGCCCATGCGGTGAACGCCAGGAAGGCCAGGCTCGACGTCAAGGCGGCGAGTGACGCGTTGACGACGACCCTCAGGCGATCTTCTCGCGCAAGGGCCCCAGCAACGACCTCGGCGACGACCGCCGCGATGACGAAGAGGTGCCCGGGAACGAAGACGAGCCCGTAGACCAGCGGCAGGGCGTCTGGTCGCAGACGCATCCCCTGGTCGCCGAACCGGACGTCGGCGTGGAAGGAGATCGCGACCACGTAGGCGAGGAGACCGACCGCCGGCGGGAGCGGGCCACCGATGTCGGCCATGGTCGTCCCGGCGCCGGCGAGCACGTACGCGACGGCGACCGCCGCACTCGCGACAAGAGTCGCGAACGCGTACAAGCGCGTCTGCTGCCGCACGAGGTCATGTCCGTCCGTTGCCCCCGAGAAGAAGGGCCCTCATCCACAAGAAGTCGGCCGAAACGGACGCGCCTGTAGCCCCGATCCTCACGATGAGGTCACGTTCACCTCCACGCATCGCGCCGGTTCCGGACACAGCAAAGGGCCGGACCGAAGTCCGACCCATGACTGCCGAGCGGGTGAGCTCAGTTGCCGCCGCCCCAGACAACGCCCTTGCCGCCGCCCCAGACAACACCCTTGCCGCCGCCCCAGACAACACCCTTGATGATCGTGTTCATTGCTACGCCTTGTCGTGCGAGCAAGCCCGTCGTGGGGCCTGCTCTCCAGACGTCCGAGTTCCAGTCGGACGATCAAGGCGCTTCGCTGTGTACTGCACCCGCAAGCGCTGCGGGCCAGATCAATGTGACCGAATGTAACCACGAAATCTATAGCCTGTGCGGGAAACGCACGGCGTGTGCGCATGCCGGATGGGCACCGACGACTCGGCCGCGACGCGGCGCCAGCAACGGACATCCGGTCGATCCGGGGCCCACCAACCCCACGCCGGCGAGCCATGTCACACGCAGACATCACACAGCGTGATCCGTCCTGTCAACCACCCGGACCATGACACCAGCGGACTCGGTGCCCGAGTGGATCAGCCGACCCTCAGGGCCGCAGCAGGCGGCGCGCCGTCTCGACGTCGCGGCCGATCTGCGCGACGAGCTCATCGACGGAGCCGAAGCGCACCTCGTCCCGGATGCGGTCAACGAAGACCGCCTCGACCTCAAGATCGTAGAGGTCACGTGCAACATCGAGGAGGTGCACCTCGATCGTCGTCCCGTCACCGTCGAAGGTCGGACGGGTCCCGATGTTGGTGACCATCGCGGTCCGCTCGCCTTCGACGAACGCCCAGCCGGCGTAGACGCCGCGCGCCGGGACGAGGCGCTCCGGCGACACCTCGACGTTGGCGGTCGGGAAGCCGATCGTCCTGCCCCGCTGGTCGCCGTGCACCACCGTCCCCTCGATCGCGTACGGGCGCCCGAGCGCCAAGCCTGCCCAGGCCACGTCGCCGTCCTCGGTCAGCGCGCGCCTGATGGCGGTCGAGGACACCTGGACGCCGTCCATGGAGCGAACGAGATCCAGCACCTCGACGTCGACACCGCGGGGCTCACAGAGGTCCTCGAGCGTCTGGGTGTCCCCCGCCGCCTGCGCCCCGAACCGGAAGTTGTCGCCCACGACGACCACCCGCGCGTCCAGGAGGTCGTAGATGACGTCGTGCTCGAACGCCTCGGCGGTCTGTCGCGCCCGCTCGGCGTCGAACGGGAGCAGGACCACCAGATCGACGCCGCACTCGTCACGGAGGATCTGCGCGCGTCGCTCGGCCGTCATCAGCAGCCGCGGAGCGCGCTCGGGGCGCAGCACCGCCATCGGGTGCGGGTCGAACGTCAGCGCGATCGAGCGCAGCCCGCGTTCCTCGGCACGGGCGACCGCCCGCTGGATGAGCGCCTGGTGGCCGACGTGGACGCCGTCGAAGAACCCGATCGCGAGCGCCGACGGCACCCGCTCGACGCCGGCGAGACCTCGGACGATGCGTCCGGTCACGCTCCCTGCTCCGCGACCGCGAAGTCGTCGGGCTGGACCAGAACGACCTCGGGCCTGCCGTCCGTGCCGTACAGCCCGACGAGCATGCCCTCGTGAACGACGGCCACGACCTCGGAGACGTCGTTCGCGCGGAGGAGCTCCTCCGGGAGACGACGGCCCTGCGCGAGCCCGATCGCGGCGTCACGCTCGACCAGCACGACCGGGCGGTCAGCCACGGCCGCGGGCATCGGGATGAGCAGCGAGCCGAAGGTGCCGTCCTCACCGTGGCGCCGGACGTCGTCGAGCGAGATCGCGTCATCGACCGTCACGCCGCCGTTGGCCATCCGTCGCAGCTCGAGGAGGCTTCCCCCGACCCCGAGCGCCTGCCCGACGTCATGGGCGATGGTGCGCACGTAGGTGCCGGGGCCGCACGTGACGAGGAACGCGGCCTCGGGGTGCGTGCCTGCGACGAAGTCCTCGAGGACGAGGTCATGGATCGTGACGGTGCGGGGCGGGCGCTCCACGACCTCGCCGCGGCGTGCCTTCACGTGCAGCCGCTCACCGTCGATCTTGATCGCGGACACCATCGGCGGGACCTGCTGGATGACCCCGACCTGGGCGGTCAGGGCCCCGCAGAGCTCGGACTCGGTCACGTGGCTGGCGTCGTGCTCGGCCACGATCGCCCCGGAGGCGTCCTGGGAGTCCGTCTCGCGCCCCAGGACCATCCGCGCTGCGTACACCTTGCGGCCCTCCTGGAGGAACCGCACGAGCCGCGTGGCGCGGCCGAGGCACAGCACCAGAACCCCCGTCGCATCCGGATCGAGCGTGCCGGTGTGGCCGACACGACGTTGGCCCGCGGCACGTCGGACGACCGCCACGACGTCGTGCGACGTCATCCCGGCCGGTTTGTCGACGACGAGCACGCCGTGGTGGTTCGGCTCCTTGCCACGACGGCTCACCCGTTGCTCCGGAGCTCGCGCAGCAGCGCCTCGACGCGGCTGGCCTCGCCTGCGGTCTCGTCACGCTGGAACCGCAGCTCCGGGGTGTTGCGCAGCTTGATCCTGTTGCCGAGGATCGCGCGGATGCGCGGAGCGGCCGACGCGAGGCCCGCCTCCATCTGCTCGGGCGTCGGCAGGTGCTCACCCGGCTCGACCCGGGCCGCTTCCGACAGCACCCCCGGCTCGAGCGGGAGCCACCAGATCGTGGCGTACTTCTGGTCCGCCGTCACCTCGACCTCGGTGATCGTGATGAAGCGCAGGCGCGGGTCGGCGACGTCCTGCTCGATGATGCGCGCGAGCGCGTCGCGGACGAGCGCGTCGGTACGGGGGTTGCGGCGTGCCATGAGGGTGCCTGCCATCGGGTGCGGTCACTCGGAGTGAAGCGGAAAGCCTCATGCCCCCGCCAACGCCCGGACTCAGCCGTCCCATCCCCGGTGCTCGTCGCGGAGCTCGCCGAGGAGGCCGCCGAGCATGTCGCGGTCCGGGTCGCCGTCGCCGACGTCCATCGTCCACGCGTCGACGTCGATCGAGGTGACCTCGACCCGGGGATCGCGCTCGATCAGCGGGCGGACGCGGTCGAGGGCGCGGTCGGCACCCGTGGAGGTCGACGCCGCGACGGTCACGCCCAGCGTGCTGCGGCGGTGGCTGTCCTGGTGTCCGACCTCGGCGACCGACGCCCCGAGCTCGCCCGTGAGCACCGCCTGGGCCCGCTTGACGAGGGTCCGCTTGGCCTTCAGGGAGTCGACGCCGGGCAGATGGAGCACGACGACGGCCGCCCCGATGTGGAGGCGGCCGTCGTCAGAGGTGCTGGAGGTCACTCGCGCTCGACCTCGACGGTCTCGAAGGCCTCGATGACGTCGCCGACCTTGACGTCCTGGAACTTCTTCAGGCCGATGCCGCACTCGAAGCCCTCGCGGACCTCCTTGACGTCGTCCTTGAAGCGTCGCAGCGATGTGAGGGTGTCCTCGACGAGGACGACACCGTCGCGGACGACGCGGACGCCGGCCTCACGCTTGATGATCCCCCGGCTCACGACGGAACCGAAGACGAAGCCTGCACGCGGGACCTTGAAGATCTCTCGCACGGTGGCCTCACCGATGATCTGTTCCTTGAACTCGGGTCCGAGCAGGCCCTTGACGGCGCGCTCGATGTCCTCGATCGCCTCGTAGATGATCTTGTAGAGACGCACGTCGACCTGCGAGCGAGCGATCTCGTCGCGGGCGTTCGGTCCGGGTCGGACGTTGAACCCGACGATGATCGCGTCGGAGGCCTCGGCGAGGACGACGTCGTCCTGGCTGATGGCACCGACCGCCTTGCGGATGACGCGGATGTTGACCTCGTCGAGCTCCAGCTTCAGCAGGGCGTCGTTGAGCGCCTCGGCCGAACCGGACACGTCGGCCTTGATGACGATGTTGAGGACGGCGCGCTCGGAGTCGGCAACCTTGCCCATGATGTCGTCGAGCGACATCGGACGCTGCTGCTCGGCGAGGTCCGCACGTCGCTCGCGCCAGGCGCGGCGCTCGGCGACGTCGCGGGCGAAACGCTCGGCGTCGACGACGCGGAACTCGTCGCCGGCCTCGGGCACATCGTTGAGGCCGAGGATCTGGACGGGCCGGCCGGGGCCGGCTTCCTTCACCTTCTCGCCGTGCTCGTCGAACATCGCACGGATCTTGCCGTCCGCGGTACCTGCCACGAGGATGTCGCCGCGCTTGAGCGTTCCCTGCTGGACGAGGACCGTCGCGACGGGACCACGACCACGGTCGAGGTGGGCCTCGACGACGCGACCGCGCGGGTCCTTGTCCGGGTTGGCCGTCAGCTCGAGCATGTCGGCCTGCAGGAGGAGCACCTCGAGCAGGTCGTCGATGCCTTCGCCGGTCTTGGCCGACACGGGGATGGCCGGGACGTCGCCGCCGTACTCCTCGACCACGATCTCGTGCTCGGTGAGGCCGGTCTTGACGCGGTCGGGGTTGGCCTCGGGAAGGTCCATCTTGTTGATCGCGACGACGACCGGCACGCCGGCAGCCTTCGCGTGCTCGATGGCCTCGACCGTCTGCGGCATGACGCCGTCGTTCGCGGCGACGACCAGGATGACGATGTCGGTCATGTTCGCACCGCGAGCACGCATGGCCGTGAAGGCAGCGTGACCCGGCGTGTCGATGAAGGTGATCTTCCGGTCGTTCTTGGTGATCTGGTACGCGCCGATGTGCTGCGTGATGCCGCCGGCCTCGCCGGAGACGACGTCAGCGCTGCGCAGTGTGTCGAGCAGCAGGGTCTTGCCGTGGTCGACGTGACCCATGACCGTGATGACGGGCGGACGGGTCTGCTGGGCCCCGGGGTCCTCGTCCTCCTCGATCCCGAACTCGAGCTCCTCGTCGGACATGAAGTAGACCTCGAAGCCGAGCTCGGCAGCGAGGATCTCGATCGTGTCCTCGGACAGCGACTGCTGCACCGTGGCCATCTCGCCCATCTCGAAGAGCTTCTTGACGAGCGCCGCACCGGAGACGTCGAGCTTGACCGCGATCTCGTTGACCGTCGAGCCGCGCAGGATCTCGATGCGGTCGACCTCGATCTGCTGCTCGATCGGAAGGTCCCGACGCCGCGGCGTCAGGTCCAGCGCCTGCTCGGCGTGCTTCGGGCCGTCGTGACGACCCTTCTTCTTGCGACGACCGCGGCCGGGTGCCCCACCGGGACCACCGGGACCGCCACCGGGCGCACCACGTCCACCACCGGGCCCTGCGGGCGCCTGGCGGTAGGGCGAGTTGCCACCACCGGGACCACCCGTACGCGGCGGAGCGCCACGCTGGGGCATCTGCTGGCCGGGACGCGCTGCGCCGGGGCCACCGGGGCCGCGGGGCG
>RCMY010005060.1_pt1 | contig 11241 bp, 9 predicted proteins | sample 2041341 | NCBI WGS metagenome assembly RCMY01 (sample SAMN09708234, study PRJNA481090) | Marine sediment metagenome, whole genome shotgun sequencing project.
AAACGCGCATGGCTCACCGCCTGGCCGACGCGCAGACCACCAAGATCGCGCACTGGCGCGGTGGGTGCGCGCGGATGACGACTGGGCGCCGTCGCGCGGGGAGACGGCTCGGGCGCACTGCGCGGCTGCTGCTGGGGCGTCAGCCACTTGGTCAGTTCGGGCGGAATTTCGTCGATGAAGCGTGAGCGCGTGCAGTAGCGTGTCTGCCCGTGCAACATGCGGCTTTGGGCGAGCGAAACATACAGCCGCTGCCGCGCCCGCGTGACTGCCACGTACATCAGACGCCGCTCCTCTTCCAGCCCGTCGGCCTCGCGCACGCTGTTGTCATGCGGAAACAGACCTTCTTCCAGTCCGGTCAGAAACACCACATCGAACTCCAGCCCCTTGGCCGAATGCACGGTCATGAGTTGCACCGCGTCTTCGGTCGCATCCGCCTGGTGGTCGCCCGCTTCGAGCGACGCATGGGCGAGAAAATCGGCCAGCAAAGGGTGCGCGGGCGGCGGCTCGGGGACTTCGTTCTCGGCGAGGAAGTTGGTCGCCGCGTTGATCAGTTCACCGAGGTTCTCCAGCCGTTCGCCGCCTTCTCGCGCTTTGAGCGCTTCGTAGTGGGCTCGCAGACCCGAGTGCTCAAGCACATGATCGACCGCTTCGGGCAGGGGTAGTGCGGCGGTTTCAGTTCGCAAGCGCTCGATCAACTCGACGAAGGCGCCGAGCGACTTGCGCGCCTTGCCGGTGAGATGCGAAACCGTAGCGTAGAGGCTGCCGTTGAAGGTGTGCGCGGCATCGCCCAGTGCCTCCATCGAACGCGTGCCGATACCCCGCGTGGGAAAATTTGCGACACGGCTGAAGGCGGTGTCGTCGTCCGGATTGGCGATCAGGCGCAGATAGGCGAGCGCGTGCTTGACCTCCTGGCGCTCGAAAAAGCGCAGCCCGCCATACACACGGTAGGACACGCCGGTCGAAAACAACTGGTGTTCGAGCACGCGTGACTGCGCATTCGAGCGATAGAGAATCGCAATGTCGGACCGCGCCATGCCGTCACGCACCAGCACGCGCAGTTCCTCGACCACCCAACGCGCCTCGTCGGTGTCAGTGGACGCTTCGTACAGCCGGATCGGCTCGCCTTCGCCCTGGTCGGTCCACAACTCCTTGCCCATGCGCTGCGTGTTGTTTGTGATGATCGCATTGGCGGCATTGAGGATGTTGCCGCAGGATCGGTAGTTCTGTTCCAGGCGGATCACGTTGTCCACCTTGAACTCACGCTCGAACGCCCGCATGTTGCCGACATCGGCGCCGCGGAAGCGGTAAATCGACTGATCATCGTCGCCGACGCAGAACAGGTACGCCGGCGGAGTGTCTTCATCGCCGCTGGCCAGCAACTTGAGCCAGCGGTATTGCAAGGTGTTGGTGTCCTGGAACTCATCCACCAGGATATGCCGGAAGCGCCGCGTGTAGTGTTTGCGAATCGGCTCGTTGCGCGACAGCAACTCGTAGGTGCGCAGCAGCAGTTCGGCGAAATCGACCACCGACTCGCGCTGGCACTGCGCTTCGTATTCGGCATACAACTCGACCTGGCGCTTGGTGAAATCGTCCCACGCCTCCACCGCACCGGCACGCACGCCCTGCTCTTTCTGGCCGTTGATGAAACGCTGCAGCTCGCGCGGCGGAAATTTCTCGTCGTCCACGTTAAGCGTCTTGAGCAGGCGTTTGATGGCTGCCAGTTGATCGGCTGAATCGAGAATCTGGAACAACTGCGGCAAGCCGGCGTCACGATGATGGGCGCGCATCAGCCGGTTGCACAGCCCGTGAAAGGTGCCGATCCACATGCGGCGCGGATCGATCGGCAACATCGCCGACAGGCGCGCACTCATCTCCTTGGCCGCCTTGTTGGTGAAGGTCACCGCCAGCACGCCGTGGGGCGTCACCTGCCCGGTCTGCACCAGCCAGGCGAGGCGCGTGATCAGCACCCGCGTCTTGCCGGAACCGGCGCCCGCGAGAATCAGCGCGTGTTGTGGCGGAAGTGTTACGGCGCGCGTCTGTTCAGGATTGAGATTGGCGAGCAAATCGGACATTTAAATTTCCCGTTTTCTTCGATTTTCCGTGCCGCCACCCCGCTGCGCCTTCACTGAGCGCCACTGCGGCCGGTCGAAAAACCGAAAATCGTAAATTTGTGCAACGCAACAAATTGTCGACTATTTAACAACACTATTGGTCAAGAAGGCCTAAAATTAGGCCGTTAACGATTGCTGCCATGCAACAAAACAGGCAGGCTGATTGTCAAACTAATAGTTATGGTGCCGCATTGTCGGCAAAGGATGATTGTGATGAAAACGCCGAAACTTCTGCCCTGGTACGCCGCAAAAGCCGGAGTACCCCTCGATCGCGCCGAAGCGCTGTGGCGCAAAGCGGTACGCAAGGCGACTGCTGAAACCGGCTGGGTCGCCACCCCGGAATACTGGGAAGCCGCGATGAGCTCCTTCCGCACGCTACTCGCCGAAGAGTCGAAAACCCTGTGCGCCCCCGACCTCACCACCATGGTGCGCCGTCAGAGCCGCATCATGCGCCTGCCGCTCACCGTTGCGGAAGCCATCGCGGCCGCCTTCGCCGCACACTGGCGGCATTTTGCAGGTCAGATGCACCGCATCGCCTGACGCGCGACACCCGTCGCCCTCCACGTAAAAGCATTTCCCCGCCTTCTCTCTCCTCGTCGGGGTACGGCATCCGCTCTCAGGCTGGATGCCGTTTTTTCGTTCACGGGCGCCGTTCGCATCAAGGCCTTCACTGTATACTGCGCCGTTTCGACCCGCCGCAGCCGATCACGCCATCATGCAGGACAAGTACCACGCCTCCGCCATCGAAACCGCGGCCCAGCAACACTGGATCGAAGCACGCAGCTTCGAGGTTGTTGAAGACGCCGACCGCCCCAAATACTACTGCCTGTCGATGTTTCCCTATCCGTCGGGCAAGTTGCACATGGGGCATGTGCGCAACTACACCATTGGCGATGTCATCAGCCGGGTGCAGCGCATGCGTGGTTTTAATGTGTTGCAGCCGATGGGCTGGGACGCCTTCGGCATGCCGGCCGAAAATGCCGCCATCCAGAATAACGTGCCGCCGGCGAAATGGACCTACGCCAACATCGATTACATGCGGGCCCAGCTCAAGCGGCTGGGTTTCGCCATCGACTGGTCGCGCGAACTGGCCACCTGCACCCCCGAATATTACCGCTGGGAGCAATGGCTGTTCACCCGCCTGTATGAAAAAGGGCTGATCTACAAGAAACTCGGCGCGGTCAATTGGGACCCGGTCGATCAGACCGTGCTCGCCAACGAGCAAGTCATCGACGGCCGTGGCTGGCGCTCCGGCGCGCTCGTGGAAAAGCGCGAAATCCCCATGTATTACATGAAAATCACCGCCTACGCCGAAGAACTGCTGAGCGCGCTTGACGACCTTCCCGGCTGGCCTGAGCAGGTCAAGCTGATGCAGAAGAACTGGATCGGCCGCTCGGAAGGCGTCGAAGTGCACTTTCCCTACGACGCACAAAGCATCGGCCACGACGGCGTGCTCAAGGTGTTTACCACCCGCGCCGACACGCTCATGGGCGCCACCTACATGGCCGTCGCAGCCGAACACCCGCTCGCCACGCAGGCGGCCGCAAGCAACCCGCCACTAGCCGCCTTCGTCGACGAATGCGTGCGCGGCGGCGTCGCCGAGGCCGATCTGGCGACGCTTGAAAAGAAGGGCATGGACACCGGCCTGCGAGTCATCCATCCGCTCACCGGCGCAGCGCTGCCGGTGTGGGTCGCCAACTATGTGCTGATGGGCTACGGCGAGGGCGCAGTGATGGCGGTGCCGGCGCATGACGAGCGCGACTTCGCCTTTGCCACGCAATACGACCTGCCGATCCGGCAGGTGATTGCCTCGACGACGGACAGCTATGGTGAGGTCGTCGCGCCGTGGATCGACGCCTATGCCGAGCACGGCACGCTCGTGAATTCGGACAAATACGACGGTCTGTCCACGATCGAGGGCAGTGCGGCAATCGCCGCCGATCTCGCCGCCAAGGACCTCGGTCGCGCGCGCGTGCAGTTTCGCCTGCGCGACTGGGGCATCTCGCGCCAGCGCTACTGGGGCTGTCCGATTCCGATGATCCACTGCGCCGATTGCGGCGATGTGACGGTGCCCGACGATCAACTGCCGGTGGTGCTGCCCGAAGACGTCGAAATCACCGGCCGCGGCTCGCCGCTGGCGAAGATGCCATCTTTTTACGAATGCGCCTGCCCGCGCTGCGGAAAGGACGCGCGCCGTGAAACCGACACCATGGACACCTTCGTCGAATCGTCCTGGTACTTCCTGCGCTACGCCTGCGCCGACAACGCCACGGCCATGATCGACGCGCGGGCCAATTACTGGATGGCGGTCGACCAGTATGTGGGCGGCATCGAGCACGCCATCCTGCACCTGTTGTACTCGCGCTTCTTTACGCGCGCAATGCGCGACGAAGGCATGGTGTCCGTCTCCGAGCCATTCACCAATCTGCTCACGCAGGGCATGGTGGTCGCCGACACCTATTACCGTGATGGCGACGGCGGCAAGAAACAATGGATCAACCCGGCCGAGGTCGACATCACGCGCGACGACAAAGGTCGCATCAGCACGGCCACTCTGCGCGCCGACGGCCAGCCGGTAGTCATCGGCGGCATCGAGAAGATGTCGAAATCGAAAAACAACGGTGTCGACCCACAGGCGCTGATCGACCAATACGGCGCCGACACCGCGCGCTTCTTCATTATCTTCACCTCGCCGCCCGACCAGCAGCTCGAATGGTCGGATTCGGGCGTCGAAGGCGCGCACCGCTTTCTCAAGCGGGTATGGAGCCTGGGCCACCGCTTCGCCAGCGACCTTCGCACCGCATTGCCGGCCACGCGCGCGCTTGCCGCCGGCGCACTGCCCGACACGCTGGCCGCCGTGCGCCGTGAAATCCATACCCTTCTGAAGCAGGCCGAGTACGACCTGGGCAAGCACCAGTTGAACACCGTCGCCTCGGCCACCATGAAAATGCTCAATGCGCTGGAGAAAGCGCCGGTCGAAAATGCAGCGGCGCATGCGCAAGTGATTGAGGAGGGTTTGTCGATCCTGCTGCGCGTGCTGGGCCCGATCAGCCCGCACATCGCGCATGCGCTGTGGCGCGAATGCGGCTTCGGCGATGACATTGTCGATGCCCCGTGGCCGCTGGTGGACGAAGGTGCGCTGGTGCAGGATCAAATCGAGCTTGTGCTACAGGTGAACGGCAAGCTGCGCGGACATCTCAATATCGCCGCCGACGCCGCACGCGAGACAATCGAAGCGGCTGCGCTGGCGCATGAAGCGGCCGCGAGGTTCATGGACGGCAAGCCTGCGCGCAAGGTCGTCGTCGTGCCCGGTCGTCTGGTCAATATCGTCTGCTGATGACCGAAAGAAGCGTCATGACCCACTCGCTGGTCGCATTGTTTGCCATCACCCTGCTCGGTGGCTGCAGCGCGCGTGCCTGGTACGGCGGCCTGCAGAACGCCGAGCAACAACGCCAGGCCACCACCCCCGGCGCCCCCGAACGCACCACGCCCGACATGCCATACGATCGTTACGAGACCGAGCGCAAAGGCACGTCGACCGGAGACCCGCAATGAACGCCCTCACCCGCCGTCGCCTGCTGCTCGGTGCGCTTTCCGCCAGCACCCTGTCCGCCTGCGGATTCCGCCTGCGCGGCGCCATCGACATGCCGTTTTCCTCGGCCTTTGTCGATGGCAATCCCAACGATCCGATGATCTCCCAACTGCGTCGCCAGTTGCTCGCCAACGACGTCGTGCTGACCGACACGGTGGCCGCCGCCCAAGTGCACATCCGCATCCTCGACCTGCGCAAAGAGCGCGACATTCTGAGCCTCAACGCCGCCGGCAAGGCGCGCGAATACCGCTTGTTTTACGTCCTCGGCTACGCCGTCGACCGCGCCGACGGCACCACGCTGCGCGCCCCCGACCGCATCGCCATCCGTCGCGACATCACCTTCAGCGATAACCAGCTTCTCGCCAAAACCGAAGAAGAAACCATGCTCTACCGCGACATGGAGGCCGACCTCGTGCGTCAGCTCATGCGCCGGCTCGCCACCGTCAAGGTCGACGCCCCCGCCCGTCAGTGATCCTGGACACGGCAGGTGTCCGCTTTTTGGCGTCGATAAATGTCTGACAGCAGCGCGATATTTCCTCCACACGGACTTCACCCGACGGGTGAGAGCGCTACACGCCCGAGTGTGCGACTACCGTTTCCAGAATGAAACTCACACCGGATCACCTCGCAGCGCATCTGGGAAAACCGCTTGGCGCGCTCTATGTCGCGCACGGCGACGAGCCCTTGCTGGTCGCCGAAGCCGGAGACGCGATTCGCGCCGCGGCCAGGGCGCAAGGCTTCGACGAGCGCGAAATCCTCGTCAGCGGCCCTGGGTTCAACTGGGCGGCGCTGTTTGAAGCGACCAGCAACCTCTCGCTGTTCGCCAGCCGCAAGTTGATCGATCTGCGCGTTCCCAACGGCAAACCGGGCAAGGACGGCGGCGACGCGCTCAAGCGCCTGGCCGAGTCGACCGCCAAGGTGGCGGACGACGTGATCACGCTGGTCACGCTGCCCGAACTCGACTGGGCGACGCGCAAGACGGCGTGGTTTAGCGCGCTCGCCGCACACGGCGTGATGATCGAATGCAACGCGCCGCCGCGTGAGCAGTTGCCCAACTGGCTGGCGGCGCGCCTGGCGGCACAGCAACAGTCTGCATCCCCCGACGCGTTGGCCTTCATTGCCGAACATGTCGAAGGCAATCTGCTCGCCGCGCACCAGGAGCTTTGCAAACTCGCGCTGCTCTACCCGCCTGGCGCGTTGGACACCGACGCCGTGCGCGAAGCGGTGCTCGATGTCGCCCGCTACAGCGTCGATGGTCTGCGCACGGCCGTGCTCGAAGGCGATGCCGCACGCTGCAGCCGCTTGCTCGAAGGACTTGAAGGCGAAGGCACGGCGCCGCCCCTGGTGCTGTGGGCGCTGGCCAACGAAATCCGCACGCTGGCACGCCTGCACGCAGCGCAGGCGGCAGGCCAGCCGCTGGCCGGGGCACTCAGGAGCGAGCGCGTTTTCGACGACGCTCATCGTCGCGCCGTGCAACAGGCGCTCAAACGGCTCGCGCCAGCACGCTTGCGTGCGGCACTGACCCATGCGGCGCGTATCGATCGCGTCATCAAGGGGTTGGCGCCCGGCGCGGTGTGGGATGAATTCCTGCGTCTCACGCTGCGCCTCTGTCGCACCGCGCCGCGCTAGCCGCCTCCCCGCACCAGCGTCCGGGCCGGGCTTTGCCGCGCTGCGCAACGATGGGTTAGTCTGTTCGTTTACTCATCAACATCCCCGGCCCCCGCATCATGGACATCGAAGCCTATATGCACACCGTCGGTACGCAGGCGCGCGCGGCTTCGCGACGCCTCGCCATCGCTTCGACGGACACCAAGAACACGGCCCTGCAGGCCATCGCACGCCGCCTCCGTAGCGCGCAGGCGGACCTGCTGCGCGCCAACCAGACCGATCTCGCGCAAGCACGCGACGACGGTCTGCCCCCCGCCCTGATCGATCGGCTGACGCTCGACGCGGCGGGCGTCGAGGCGATGGCTGAAGGGCTGGAACAGATCGCTGCGCTGCCCGATCCGGTGGGCGAGATGACCGACATCAAGCGCCGCCCGAGCGGCATCCAGGTGGGCAAGATGCGCGTGCCGCTGGGGGTCGTTGGCATCATCTACGAAGCGCGCCCCAACGTCACTGCCGACGCCGCGGCGCTGTGCCTCAAGTCGGGCAACGCGGCCATCCTGCGTGGCGGCAAGGAAGCGATTCATTGCAATCAGGCGATTGCCGTCTGCGTGCGCGAAGGTCTGGCCGAAGCCGGCCTGCCGGAGACCGCGGTGCAGGTCATCGAGACCACCGACCGTGCCGCCGTTGGTTATCTGGTCACGCTGTCGCAGTTTGTCGATGTCATCGTGCCGCGTGGCGGCAAGGGTCTGATCGAGCGCATTTCGCGCGAAGCGCGCGTGCCGGTGATCAAGCATCTGGACGGCAACTGCCATGTCTACGTGCACGCCGAAGCGGATGCCGACAAGGCGCTGGCCATCGTCGTCAACGCCAAGACACAGCGTTACGGCACCTGCAACACGGCCGAATCGCTGGTCGTCGATGCCGGCGTGGCGGCCTCGCTGCTGCCACGCATCGGTGCGGCGCTGGCGGCCAAAGGTGTGGACATGCGCTGTTGCGAGTCGAGCCTCGCCATTCTGCGCGCGGCCAATGTGGACACCAGCCATCTGCATGCGGCGCAGGAGAGCGATTGGTCGGAGGAATATCTTGGGCCGATCATCGCGGTGAAACTGGTCGAAGGGTTAGACGAGGCGATTGACCACATCAACACCTACAGCTCCGGCCACACCGAAAGCATCGTGACCGAAAACTACACCGCCGCGATGCGTTTTCTGCGCGAGGTCGATTCGGCCTCGGTGATGATAAACGCATCGACGCGCTTTGCCGACGGTTTCGAATATGGCCTCGGCGCGGAGATCGGCATTTCGACCGACAAGATCCATGCACGTGGCCCGGTCGGTCTGGAAGGGCTCACCAGCCAGAAATGGATCGTCTTCGGTGACGGTCAGATCCGACGCTGAAATCGGCCCACAAGGTTTTCGAAAGGAGTCGCTGATCATGAGAACGCTGCTGGGCGCACTGTGCGCCGCGATCCTGATCTCATCCGCGCACGCGACGGTTGATATCGCCGGGGCGAAATTTGAAGAACAAAGCCAGCTCGAAAATCAGACGCTGACGCTCAACGGCGCCGGGCTACGCACGCGGTTCTTCTTCAAGGTGTATGCCGTGGCGCTGTATCTGAGCGCCCCGGCGCGCGACACTGCGGCCGTGATAGACACCCCCGGCCCGCGACGCATCGACATCGTCACGCTGCGTGACCTCACCGCCCAGCAGTTCACCGACGCGCTGGCCGAAGGGCTTGCGAAGAATCTGGACGCCGCCGAACTGGCGGCGGTGCAATCGCGTATCGACAGTTTCATTGCGACGCTGCTGGCAATCGAAAACGCCAAGGAAGGCACGCGCATCACCATCGATTACGTCCCCGCGACCGGAACCAAGCTGCACATCGACGGCGCGGCGGCCGGCGCGCCCATCGAAGGGCAGGACTTTTACAATGCCTTGCTGCGCGTGTGGATCGGCGAGAAGCCAGCGCAGGACGATCTGAAACAAGCGCTCTTGGGGAAATCGCAGTAAGCGCGCCTGACGATCATTGCGATTGGTGCCGCGGCACCGATGGGCGGATGAATCCGGCCCGACGCCATCGTCTCTCATCGCTTTTTGCCACGTTGACGCGCTTGAAGCGCTTCCTCGCGCCGCGCACAATAGCAGCATGCTCTCTTCCCGATTCTCCGCCGTCATCACTGCACCCTTCGGTGCACTCGGCATTCGTGCCGGTGACGACGCGCTCGAAACGATTGAGTTCCTGCCACCGGGCACGGCGACGATCGCCCCTGACAACGCGCTTGCGCAGCGCGCCGTAGATCAACTGAGCGCCTATTTCGCCGACCCCCGCACCACGTTTGATCTACCGCTCAAGCCCGCCGGCACCGAATTTCAACGCCGCGTGTGGCAGGCGATCAGCGCGATCCCGTGCGGCAAGGTGCGCGCCTATGGTGAAGTCGCCCGCGACATCGCCAGCGCGGCGCGGGCCGTCGGCCAAGCGTGCGGCGCCAACCCTTTTCCGATCGTGGTGCCCTGTCACCGCGTGGTCGCTCAAGGCGCGATTGGCGGTTTCGCACATGCGCGCGACGGCTATCTACTCGACACCAAACAATGGTTACTGGCGCACGAGTCACCGCGCTGACGCCGCTGGAACCCGCCACCCTGGCGGATCTCGATGCCTTCTGCGACAGCCTGTGGCTCGAAGACGGGCTGGCGCGCAATACGCTCGACGCCTACCGGCGGGGCCTGACGCAATTTGCACGTTGGCTACACGCTGAATATCGCCAGCCGCCGTGGGCCGCATCGACGGCGCATCTGCAGGCTTATCTGGCGGACTTCAGCCGACGTACCAAGCCGTCCAGTCAACGCCGTCTGCTGGCCGCCTGGCGACGCTATTTCCAGCGACAGGTGCGCGACGGTCGGCTGTCCGCCGATCCCAGCACGCCCATCGACCCGCCGCTGCCGTCCTCGCGATTTCCCAAAACCCTGAGCGAGAAACAGGTCGACGCGCTGCTCGACGCGCCCGACACCGACACCGTGCTCGGCGTGCGTGACAAGACCATGCTCGAACTGTTGTATGCCACCGGGCTGCGCGTCTCCGAGTTGGTGGGTTTGCGGGTGTTCGAAATCAGCCTGAATGATGGCGTGCTGCGGGTGATCGGCAAAGGCACCAAAGAGCGCCTCGTGCCGATTGGACAAAATGCCATCGACTGGCTGACCGATTATCTTGGCGACGCGCGGCATGTGATTCTCGCCGGGCGAAAGAGTGACGCGGTATTCGTCACGGTGCGCGGTAGCGCCATGAGTCGCCAGATGTTCTGGCGACTCATCAAACGCTATGCGGCTGCGGCTGCTATGGACAGCAGGCAGCTCTCGCCGCATACGCTGCGCCATGCTTTTGCCACCCATCTGCTCAATCACGGCGCCGATTTGCGCGCCGTCCAATTGCTGCTCGGTCACGCCGATATTTCCACTACCCAGATTTACACGCATGTCGCACGCGCCCGACTGAAAATGATTCATGCGCAACACCATCCGCGCGGCTAATCGCGTGGCGAGTCAAATTCATGCCAAAAAGAAAGTACCCTGAAACACCGGCCACGCGGCTATTGAAACGACGCGAGGTTGAATTCAAGGTTTTTGTTTACACGTATCAGCCGCATGGCGGCTCGCGGGTCGCGGCGCAGGCGCTCGGTGTTGCGGAGCATACGATTGTCAAGACGCTGGTGATGGAGAATGAACACGGCAAACCGCTTCTCGTGCTGATGCACGGCGATCAGGAAGTCGCCACCAAAAGACTCGCGACTGCGGCGGGCTGCAAGTCAATACACCCCTGCGCGCCGGAGACCGCAACGAAACACACCGGTTATCAACTCGGCGGCACGTCCCCGTTCGGAACACACAAGCCAATGCCGGTGTTTGTTGAAGCCAGCATTCTTAAATTAACGCGCA
>RCMY010005061.1_pt1 | contig 11240 bp, 9 predicted proteins | sample 2041341 | NCBI WGS metagenome assembly RCMY01 (sample SAMN09708234, study PRJNA481090) | Marine sediment metagenome, whole genome shotgun sequencing project.
CGACCTGCAGAAGGAACTCGGCCTGGCGATGCTGTTCGTCACTCACAACCTGCCGCTCGTGCGTTCGATCTCGCAGCGGGTCGCGGTGATGTCTGAGGGCCGGATCGTCGAACTCGGCACCGCAGTCGACACGCTCACCAACCCACAGCAGGACTACACACGCCAACTCCTGGCGGACACGCCGAGCATCCCCGACTTCGATGTCGAGGCTCGCTGACGGCGGTCGCAATGAGGCTCGTCACGTACAACATCCAGTACGGCAAGGGCAAGGACGGCGCGTACGACCTGGCCCGCATCGTGGACGCCGTGCGCGACGCCGACATCATCGGTCTGCAGGAAGTCACGCGACACCTGCCGCCGAACGCTGATCAGGACCAGCCGGCCGAACTCGCAGCGCTACTCGCCGATCGGTACTGGGTGTACGGGGCGCCAGCCGACTTCGACGCCTCGGTTCGCGGCGAGGATGGCGCGATCGCCAACCGCCGCTCGCAGTTCGGAAACATGGTGCTCAGTCGGTGGCCGATCCTGTCGTCGCGTCTCGAGCTGATGCCTCGGGTCCGCACGTTCGACAAGGTGGTGCTGCAGCGGGGCGTGCTCGAAGTGATCATCGATCACCCCGATGGCCCGCTGCGCGTGTACGTGGTGCACCTCGATCATCTCCTCGAACGGCAGCGGGTCGTCGAGGTCGACCACCTGCTGCGCTTCGCCCACGATGCGCTGCGACACGGTGCGGGAGCCACCGGGCTCGCTGGTCGCCTCGGCGTGGCAACGGCGGTGCCGGAGGAGTTCATCGTGATGGGTGACTGCAACATGTTGCCCAACTCACCTGCCTATGTTGCGATGACCGGTGAGCCCGACTACTACTACGGGCCGGTGATGACCTCCGATCATGTGGTCGACACATGGTCGCTCGCCGGGCGCGAGGTCACAGACGGCGCGACGTGGTGGGACGAGGAAACCGGATTCACCGAGGGCACGCGGCTCGACTACGTGTTCGTGTCGCCGGGTCTCGCACATGGGGTCGCGGCTGCGGGTGTCGACGACGACGCATCCGGTTCCGACCACCAACCGGTGTGGATCGATCTCGACCGCTCGTTGATCGGTGCCGCTGACCAGGGTCATGAACCCGGCCCGAACGATCCGCCACGTCCCGGATGAGTGCGTCCGTCGTCGCTGCGTTGATGTCGGGCGTGCGCGGCGTGGTGTTCGACAAGGACGGGACGCTGATCGACCTCGACGCCCGCTGGGTGCCGGTGTTTTCGAGGCTGATCGATCGGTTGTCTGACCGGTGCGATGACCCCTCGCTGGTCGACGGTCTCGCCGAACTACTCGGCATCGACGGTGACCGGCTCGTTCCCGATGGCCCGGCAGCGGTGGACACCGCCGAGCAGATCATCGGTCGAGTGGTCGCCGGGCTCGTCGAGCGCGGGCATGACGCTTCCACCGCATCGGAGATGGTGGTCACGATCGCTTCCGACGCCATCACCGCCTTCGGCCCGGTCCGGCCGATCGGCGATGTCGCCGCGTCCCTCGCCGTCTTGCGAGGATCGGGGCTGAGGATCGGGGTGGCGACCTCCGACGATCGGGCCAACACGTTGACCGAGCTGACCGATATCGGCATGATCGATCTCGTGGATTCGATGCGCTGCGCCGACGACGGCGGCCCCGTGAAACCCGACCCTGCTGTGCTCACCAGCATTGCGACCGACTGGGGAGTGGAGGCATGTGAACTCGTCTTCGTTGGGGACAGCCGCAACGACATGGACACGGCCCGAGCAGCGGGTTGCTCGTTCGTCGCTCGATGCGACATGGATCGGGTGCCGGACTGGGCGGATGCGGCCGACGCAGTGATCGCTTCGACCGGTGAGTTGGTCGTGCGGTGAGCGGTCAGGACGGCCCCCACGACGCGTGGGCCCAGAACGGTGACGTCCGTGTGTGGTGGCAGCACTTCGCAGGCGCTCCCGATGCGACCCGACTGCTACTCGTCAACGGCCTCGGCTCGCCGTCGGTTTCGTATCAACTCGGCTTCGTCGAGCGCTTGGTCGCCGCCGGCTTCGAGGTGATCCGATTCGACAACCGCGACGTCGGGCACTCGTCGCGGGTCAACGCTCCGTATGACGCGAGCGACATGGCAGCCGATGCGGTCGCCGTCTTGGACGGTGCGGGCTGGGACTGCGCGGCCGTGTTCGGCCAATCGATGGGCGGGATGATCGCTCAGCAGCTCGTGATCGACCATCCCGATCGCGTCACACATCTGATCTCGCTGATGTCGTCGACCGGCAACCGCACCGTCGGCGGCAGCAGCGAGTCGGTTCGAGACGCGCTGATGGCGGTGGCGCCAATCGACCGCGAAGGCTGGCTCGACCATCGCGTCGCGACCGAACGCCACTGGGCCTCACCGGCCTTGTGGGATCCGGAATGGGTCCGGGCGAAGGGTGAGGAAATGTTCGATCACGGTGTGGATCCGATCGGCGTTCAGCGTCAGTACCAGGCCGTGCTCGCGAGCCCGGTGCGCGACGAGATGCTGGCCGAGGTCGATCTACCCGTGCTCGTGCTTCACGGCTCCGCCGACACGTTGATCGACCCGTCCGCCGGCCGCCACACCGCTGCGTGCATCCCTGGCGCGACCTACGTGGAGATCGATGGTTTGGGCCATGACCTGCCGCCTGGCCACTGGGACCGGCTGGTCGCCGAGACCAGCCGCTTCGTCACCAACTGACCGGGGCCCGTCGCCACGAGCTCAGATCTCGATGACCCGGGGCACGATCGGAGGGAGCTCGCCTTCCGGCAGGAGGTACCGGGCGAGCAGGATTGTCTCTCGCCGTCCTTTCGTGTCGAGCCAGTTTCCGCCGCCGGGATCGTCGGGCCCCACGCGGATGCGGATCACCCCATCGGGGTCGCGCACGGCGTGCGAGTCGTTGATGCACACCGACTGTCCGTCGCGGAACTCGGGGGACTCGAGCCACCAGTTGTTGAGGTGCACGCTCCAGTAGCGGCACGCTGGCGGGTCGAGTTCCAGCTCGACGGCTTGGCCTTCCTCTAGACGCACAGAGCTCAATTGGTAGTGGTTGTGAGGCGTGCCGGCCATCTCCGACACGAGTTGGGCCGCGCCTTCGCTCATCTGGTTCGGTCGCAGCCGCAGCTCCTCCGACAGCCGGATCGTCGCGTCGTTGCTGAAGGAGAGCCCGAGCCCGATGATGCCGAGCGCGGCGGAGAAGGTGTCGATGTCGAGTTCGGGGCGGTGCGTCAGGTCGGGCGCGAGCTGGTCGATTTCGAAGGTTGCGTGGGTGCCGTTCGCCCGGTCGTGGCAGTACTCGCGGATGATGACGAACGCGGCACCGTCGCCGCCTCCGCGCGTGTCGAGCCAGTTCGATGACCGGGGCTCGCCGCCGATGGTGAGCTCGAACGTCCCGTCGTCGGCGATGTCGAGTTCCCCGTCGTGCAGGTCGGCAACGACACGATCGGTGATGGCCGCCCGGTACGCCGTGAACGAGATGTACGGCGAGTCGCCACGCGTTCCCGTGATTCGGTAGACGCCGCCTTCCGCGATGCTGACCTGTCGGTAGATCGTGTCGGGGCAGTCGGCGAACAGCTTGCGGGTGGGCGATTCGGGGGCGAAGAACTCGGCCTTCGCGCCACGGGGGAACTCGAGGAACTGCTCCTCCCGGTACGCGAGTTGACGGAGCAAGAACCGCAGCCCGTCGAGCCGCTCGGCGTCGTTCGGCCCGGAGTCGATTGCCGCATCACCGACCGCCCGCAATCGATCGACGAAGTCGCTCCACGTAAAACGGATCCTGTCGATTGATTCGTCGCCGGCGGGAGCAGTCGCTGTCATGCGTCGAACGTAGCGACCGGCGGCCGTGCGGGATCTGATCCACTCGCTCCGCGCTTTCGCTGCGTCGAGGAACGCCGAGTAGGGGGTGAGGTGCTTCCAGGGACTGCGAGATGAACTTGTCAGGCGCCGATGGAGACGCTCGAGTTGCGGAGGAGGGCTCCGTTGCCGGTCGTCCAGGAGGCGATTGCCCGTTCGGCAAGTGCGACGTCGATGACGTGCTGCGCCTTGATGCCGAACAGGACGTTGTCGACCTGATCGGGTTCCTCCTGTGGATAGATCTCGAGGAAGGCCTGTCGTGCGATCACTTGGTGTTCGGCGTCCGCCATCACGTGAACGTCGAAGAAACGGCGCGTTGCATCATCGAGTCCGAGTCGGTCGCACGCCTCGACCATTGTGCCATTCGGTGCCACCGAGTCCATCTCGAACAGTGCGAGCTGGCCGATGACGACTCCACGGAGCGAGCGATTGAGCCCGCCCATCGCCACGAGATTGGAGGTCGCGAACGCGACACCGGGTAGTCGGTCGATGATGGCGGTGTAGTCGTCGTTCACGCCGATCGCATCGAGCGCCGAGAGGAACAGTTCGGCGTGGGTCGATCGATGACCGACTCCGTATTCACCCGTCTGAATTTCGATCAGCGCACGTTTCGTGGAACCGTTGAGGCGAGGAATGGCGAGCGTGTGTGGGTCGGCTTCCTTCGACTGGTACGGGAATCGCAGCATCAACGATTCCGCGACCTGGTCACGCGTGCCGTGGTCCCGGAGAAATGCCGACATCGACGGCCCGTCCGAGCTCAAAATCTGATCCGCTGCGACCTCCGGGTCTGCGACGTCATCGAAAAGCGGGGTGACGAGGGCCGAGAACCATCGCTCGAACCCGCGGCGGAGGGCCACGACGTCTGGGTTCCACTCCGCATCGTCATCGACGCCGTCCCAGCCGGCGAACGATGCTTCGTTCAAGATGAACCACGCCAACTGGGTGTCGTGATCGAACGGATTCGATGGCAGCATCGCCACGTCGACAGGGCCGCGTCGAAGTGCTGACACCGCCATTCTCGAGTTGGGGCCGACCGGCTTCGGGAGTTGATGAGTCATGCGGATGGCGTACCCGTCCAGAAGCTGCACTATGCGTGGGAGCCGGATGCCACACCACCGACGAGGCGAGCCACGGGTGACGTATCGGGCCGAACTCGTCAGCTGGCCTCGGTCGGGTCCTTCGCCGTCTGGCGTTCGAGTTCAGTGGTGATCTCGGCGCCGATCACCACGATGACGGCCGTCAGGTACATCCACGTCAACGTCACGACGATCGCGCCGAGCGAACCGTAGGTCTCGTTGTAGGAGCCGAAACGGGACACGTAGATGCCGAAGCCGACCGTCATGGCCGTCCACGCCACGACGGCGAAGATCGAGCCAGGTGAGACCCACGACCACTTCGGCTCATCTCGGTTCGGTCCATAGCGGTAGAGGACGGCGAGGAAAAGTCCGAACAGCACGGCGACCAGAGCCCACCCGACGATCAGGGAGATGATTTTCGCGACGCCGGTCGCAAGTCCGGCGGCGACCGTGATGACCCCGGCGACTGCGGCTACGAGAACGAGGAACCCGACGGTCAAACCGAGCGAGAGCAACTTCTTCCGGACGAATCCGCGCGACTCATCCTCGTCGTAGGCGATGTTCAGCCCTTCGATGAGATGGCCGAATCCGCTGGAGGCCGACCACAACGCCGACACGATGCCGATGACGACTCCCAGCCCGAGCGCGCCGCCGGCCGCGCTCGCCACCGAATCGAGCTGTTGACGCAGCAGATCGGCCACCGCCGAGGGAACGCTCGGCCCAAGTCGGTCGACGAGCGACGCGACGTCGCTCGGGTCCGCCACCAGCCCATAGATCGACACGCCGGCAGCCAGCAACGGAACGAGCGCCAAGAAGAAAAAGAACGCAACGCCTGCGCCGGTGAGCGTGACGTGGTCGTCTTTGAACTCGTCCTTGATCCGAAGAGCGATGTCTTTCCACCCGGTGAGTGGAATCTCGGTCGGATCGTCTGCATTGCGACCCCGATCCGATGCTTGGCGGTCCTCGTCGGACGTCCAGGGTGTCGCTCCCACTTCCGTTTGTTCGAATTCGTCGCTCGTTGCATTGCCGGATGTCGTACTCACACACAGGAGGTTCCCCGCCGACGCCGAATTCATTCACTTCCGAGCACGCTGGAGCAAGTTCGTCCTCGCTCAGCAACACTGGATCGATGACGACACCACCCCGCGACGGCGCCGACGCCACCGAGGTCGAGGTTTCTGAACCGGAGACTTCGGCAACCGGCGTTCCCGCTGTCATCACCACGATGCGGCGATCGCTGTCCCAAATGGGTGCTCGGCGAACGCTGAAGACGCTGGCGGTCATCAACCAACCGTCCGGGTTCGATTGTCCCGGGTGCGCCTGGCCCGAACCCCACCCCAGCGAACGCAAACGGATCGAGTTCTGTGAGAACGGCGCCAAGGCCGTCGCCGAAGAAGCCACGACCGCACGGGTCGATCGCGCGTTCTTCGTCGAGCACGACGTCGCCGACCTGCGCACCCGTTCCGACTTCTGGCTCGGGCGAGCCGGTCGGCTCACCGAACCGATGGTGAAACGGCCCGGTGCCACCAACTTCGAGCCGATCGGCTGGGACGACGCCCTGGATCTCGTCGCCGAGGGAATGCGCGAGCTCGACGACCCCGACGCCGCGGTGCTCTACACGTCGGGCCGCTCGAGCAATGAAGCCGCGTACGTGTTCCAACTCATGGCGAAGTGTTTCGGCACGAACAACCTCCCGGACTGTTCGAACATGTGCCACGAGCCGACCGGCGCAGCTCTCGACGAAACGATCGGCATCGGCAAGGGCTCGGTTCGCCTGTCCGACTTCGAGCACGCGGACACGATCATCGTCGCCGGCCAGAATCCTGGAACGAACCATCCGCGCATGCTGGCCACGCTCGAAGAGGCTAAACAGAATGGCGCCCGGATCATCGCGATCAACCCGCTCCCGGAAGCGGGGCTGCTGCGATTCAAGAACCCGCAGCGACCGCGTGGACTGTCTGGAATCGGCACGCCGATCGCCGACGTCCACCTGCCGATTCGGCTCGGCGCTGACCACGCGTTGTTTCAATTGTGGAACAAGCGTCTCGTGGAGGACGGCATCGTCGACGAACGGTTCGTCGGAGATCACACCACCGGCTTCGACGACCTGCGCGCACACCTCGAACAGCTCGACGGCGATGCTCTGCTCGCCCAGACCGGGCTCGATCGAGATGTCGTCGACGAGGCGTACGAGATGGTTGCGTCGGCGGAGCGGCTGATCGTGTGCTGGGCGATGGGCATCACCCAGCACGTCAATGCGATCGACGCCATCGGCGAGATGGTCAACACGACGTTGCTCGGCGGTCACATCGGCCGCCTCGGAGCGGGCCTCTGTCCCGTCCGTGGCCATTCGAACGTGCAGGGCGACCGGACGATGGGCATCTGGGAGAAGGTCGAGCCGAAGCTGTACGCCGCGCTCGAAGCCGAGTTCGGTGTCAGCCTGCCGAGCGAGGACGGCCTCGACACGATCGACTCGATCGAGGCCTTCGAGTCCGGGTCGGCCAAGATCTTCATCGGCCTCGGCGGCAACTTCATCCGCGCCGCACCTGACACAGACCGCACCGAACGGGCATTCCGAGACACACCCCTCGTCGTGAATCTCTCGACGAAGCTCAATCGGAGCCACCTGGTCACCGAGCAGACGTCGCTCATCCTTCCCGTGATCAGTCGCACCGAGGTCGACCACCAGGCGTCTGGCGACCAGTTCGTCACCGTCGAGGACTCGATGGGGATGGTCCACGCTTCGACCGGCGTTCTGTCGCCGCCGTCCAACCACGTCCGCAGCGAGGTCGCGATCATCACCGGGCTCGCACACCGCCTGCTCGGCTCCGATCATTCGGTCCGATGGAAGGAGTTGGGTGACGACTACGACCGCATCCGCGACCACGTCGACCGCACCATCGTCGGATTCAACGACTTCAACGCTCGGGTCCGCCTCCCGGGCGGGTTCGAACTCCCACATCCGCCTCGCGATTCGCGGACGTTCGAGACATCGGACGGCACGGCACACTTCACCGTCAGCACCGCGGTCACCCCGACTCCCGGAGACGGCGAGCTGATCTTGCAGACGCTGCGCTCGCACGACCAGTACAACACCACGATCTACGGGCACGAGGATCGGTACCGCGGCCTGTCAGGCGATCGCCACGTCGTGATGCTGAACGCAGCCGACATCGCACGGCTCGGTTTCGTCGCTGGCGACCGTGTCGACATCGTCACCGTGACCGCAGATGCGTCGAACGGGCCGGAGCGGCGGGCCATCGGGTTCCAGATCGTGGCGTATCCGACGCCGGAAGGAACAGCCGCCGCTTACTATCCGGAGACGAACGTGCTCGTGCCCCTCGACCACCACGGTCCGGTAGCGCAGACGCCTGCGTCGAAATCGGTGCGGGTGAGGCTTGAACCCGCGAGTTCGGCGACGTCATGACAAACTTCAGGGCCTCATGGACGACAACAGCAACGAGGTCGACGAGTACATCGCTCGATCGGAGAACTGGTCGAGCGAGATGGCGGCGCTGCGCCCGCTGCTCCTGGGCTGCGGCCTGACCGAGGAACTCAAGTGGGCCAAGCCGTGCTTCAGCCACGGCTCGGCGAACATCGTGATCATGCAGGAGATGAAGAAGTTCCTCGCCCTGATGTTCTTCAAGGGTGAGTTGCTGACGGACGCTGACGGCGTGCTCGAGCCCAACGGGCCGAACTCGCGGTCGGCGAGTCGGATGTGTTTCACATCGGTCGACGACGTCCAGCGGCTCGGCGAGACCGTGATCTCATACGTTGGCGAGGCGATTCAGGTCGAGGAGGATGGTCTCGAGGTCGGCCCGCCGCCGGAACTCGTGCTCGTCGAGGAACTACAGGCCCGCCTCGACAGTGACGCAGCGTTGCAGGAGGCGTTCGACGCGCTGACGCCGGGCCGTCAGCGGGAATACCACCTGCACATCTCAGGAGCGAAGCAAGCGGTGACGCGCGAATCACGGATCGACAAGTGCGTGCCGAAGATCTTGAGCAACAAGGGCTTTCGCGACCGCTGACGTAGTGTTTCAACAGTGAGTGAGCATGGGTCGCCCGGGCGGATGGCCCTGGCATTCGGGACATTGGGCATCGTCTTCGGCGACATCGGCACCAGCCCGATCTACGCATTCCGCGAGTCCTTCGAGGTCTCCAAGATCGACGTCACACAGGCGACGGCCTACGGCATTGCCTCCGTTGTGTTCTGGGCGCTGCTGATCGTGATCTCGTTGAAGTATCTGTTCCTCGTGATGCGGGCCGACAACCACGGCGAGGGCGGCATTCTTGCGCTCACCGCGCTGGTCATGCCAGCCAAGGACGCGCCTCCGTCGAAGGTGACCGCTGCGATCGTGACGCTGGGGGTGTTCGGCACTGCCTTGCTGTACGGCGACGGCTTGATCACCCCAGCGATCTCGGTGCTGTCGGCGGTCGAGGGGTTCGAAGTCGCCACCACGGCGTTCTCGCGCTTTGTCATTCCGGTCTCGATCATGATCCTCATCGTCCTGTTCGCCGTGCAGCATCGGGGAACGGCCGGCATCGCCCGCGTGTTCAGTCCGGTGATGGTGCTGTGGTTCGCAACGCTTGCGGTGCTCGGCCTGCGCCAGATCATCGAGCATCCGGGCGTGCTCGCCGCCGCTTCACCCACCTACGCGATCGAGCTGTTCATCGATCATCCGCTTCGGGCGTTTCTGGCGCTCGGGTCGATCTTCCTCGTGGTGACCGGGGGCGAGGCGCTGTACGCCGACATGGGCCACTTCGGTCGGATACCGATCACGATCTCGTGGTACGGGCTCGTGCTCCCCAGCCTGCTCCTCATCTACTTCGGTCAGGCCGCTCTGCTCGGCAACGGTGATGGCGTCGTCGGTAACCCGTTCTACGACATGGCTCCCCGCTGGGGCGTGGCCCCGCTCGCTGTGTTGGCCACCTGCGCGACGGTGATTGCATCACAGGCGCTGATCTCCGGCGCGTTCTCACTGACAGCACAAGCAGTGCAGCTCGACTACCTCCCTCGCATTGCGATTCGCCACACCTCGTCGCAGCATGTCGGTCAGGTCTACGTGCCGCTCGTCAACTGGCTCCTGATGATCGGCTGCGTTGCGCTGATCCTGATCTTTCGGACGTCGAGCGCGTTGGCGGCGGCGTACGGCATCGCTGTGACGACGACGATGTTGATCACGACGCTGATCTTCTATCGAGTCGTTCGGGATCGCTGGGGCTGGTCGGTCGCGAAGGCGCTCGTCGTGCTGCTTCCATTCATGGCCGTGGACATCGGCTTCCTGTCGGCGAACATCCCGAAGATCCCGGCTGGCGGTTGGCTTCCACTGCTGGTCGGCGTCGTGCTCGTGACCCAGATGACGACGTGGCAGCGGGGCCGGCGGCTGGTGGCGCAACGTCTCGAAGGTGCGAACCGCCCGCTCGCTCAGGTGATGGAGGATGTTGCAGATCGAGGGCTCCTACGGGTGCCGGGGACTGCGGTGTACCTCTTCCGTGATCACGGCAACGTCCCGCCGGCGCTTGCTGCGAACGTGCGCCATCATCAGGTGCTCCACGAGAACGTGATGCTCGTGTCCGTCGAGGTCGCTGACGCCCCGTACGTCGGCGTCCGCAAGCGAGCGCGCTTCATCAAGCTGCCGGGCGACGTCATCCACGTGAGGATCACCTTCGGGTTTCTCGACGAACCCGATGTACCGGCGGTGCTCGCAGCGCTCGACATTCCGCACCGCGACTTCGACGTGGACGACGTCACGTACTTCCTGGGTCGTGAATCCGTCACCGCCGGGAACAAGCCGGGGATGCACCCACTCCGTGACGAACTGTTCGTCCTCCTGCACCGCGGTGCGGCAAGTGCCGCCCGCTTCTACCACTTACCCGCCAATCAGGTCGTCGAGGTCGGCGCCCAGATCGAAATCTGAAGACGCGGTCCGAGCCGGTCCGGTACACCCGCTCGACGACGTCGCCTGGCATCGAGTGACCACGCTGCCTGAGGTTCGACCACCACGGTGAACCGCCGAGGTCACGGCCCGTCGGGGTCGATGATCGCTCGCACGGTCGTGTCGGGATACTCGACGTCGCCGTCGAATTCAGCTCGGGCGACGAAGAACTTCGCCTCGAATGAGCCGGTGAGGTCGCCGACTGCATCCTGTTCGATTCGCCCGATGCCGTACTCGAGGTCGACGGCCACGGCGTCAGGCGTCAGCACCCCAACGGTGTACATCGTCGTCGTCACGATCGTCGGGTCGCCGTCGGATGCCGTCTCGGCGATCGCGAAGTGGTCGATCACCACCGCT
>RCMY010005062.1_pt1 | contig 11239 bp, 13 predicted proteins | sample 2041341 | NCBI WGS metagenome assembly RCMY01 (sample SAMN09708234, study PRJNA481090) | Marine sediment metagenome, whole genome shotgun sequencing project.
TTCCCCAGCCGCTCCGACGGCACCGTGCTGAACGGCTGATCCAGTGCGTTTTCGATGACCAGTTCGGTCGCGTCATCAAGCTTTTCACCATGCGCGGAAAAGAACTTGATGCCGTTGTCGTAATGCGGATTGTGCGAAGCGGAAATCACGATGCCGCCATCGGCGCGCATCGAATGAGTGAGATGCGCGACTGCCGGAGTCGGCATCGGGCCCATCAGCTGTACATCCACGCCTGCGGCGATCAGACCGGCCTCGAGCGCGGCCTCGAACATGTAATTGGAGATCCGGGTGTCCTTGCCGATCAGGACAACCGGCTTGCGCCAGATGCGATCTTTCTCGTGCGCCGCCGCAGTCAGCGCATGGCCATAGGCATTACCAAGGCGCAACACGAAGTCGGCGGAAATCGGACCCTCGCCGACCCGGCCGCGAATGCCGTCGGTGCCGAAATAGCGCCGGCTCATGCGGCCTCCACGTCGTCTGGCGGCGCTGGGCGATTCATCATCATCGCCAGCAGCTGCGCCAAGCGGTCGCGCATCTCGCGGCGGTCGACGATCTGGTCCACGGTGCCATGTGCCAGCAGGAATTCGCTGCGCTGGAAGCCTTCCGGCAGCTTTTCACGCACGGTCTGTTCGATGACGCGTTGCCCGGCAAAACCGATCAGCGCTTCGGGCTCGGCGATGTTGATATCGCCGAGCATCGCAAAGCTGGCCGACACGCCGCCAGTCGTCGGATGGGTGAGCACTGAAATGTAGGGTAGGCCGGCCGCACGCAGGCGCCCCAGTGCCGCCGAGGTCTTGGCCATCTGCATCAGCGAAAACAGGCTTTCCTGCATGCGCGCGCCACCACTCGCCGAGAAGTTCACGAACGGGCAGCCCAGCTCCAGCGCACGTTCTGCGGCCAGGGTGAAGCGCTCACCCACCACCGAACCCATCGAGCCGCCCATGAAGGCGAAATCGAATGCCGATGCGACCAGGTCGTGGCCCTTGAGCTTGCCTTGCATCGCGATCAGGGCGTCGCGCTCGCCGGCATTTTTCTGCGCGGCCTTGATCCGGTCGGAATATTTTTTCTGATCCTTGAACTTGAGCACATCGACCGGGCCGAGTTCAGCCCCGATCTCCACGCCAATGCTGTCGTCCAGCAATGCCGCCAAGCGCGCGCGGGCGCGAATCGGCATATGGAAATTGCACTTGGGACAGACTTCAAGGTTCGCCTCAAGCTCGGGCCGGTACAGCACTGCCCCGCAACGCTCGCACTTTTCCCACAGCCCCTCGGGCACGCTGCGCTTGCGATCCGCCCCGGTCTCGGTGCGGATGCGCGCGGGCATCAGTTTCTTCAGCCAACTCATTCGGGAGAATCACCTTCGTTCATGAGGCACATCGGCTTGCGATGTCATTGCAGAGCGATGCATTCCGCATCGTCGCCGGGATGACCGCCAATGAGTCTAGCGCAGTCGGTTCAAGCGACAGCCAGGGTGTCCAAAGCGCTACGCAAAGGACGCATGAAGGCTGCGGCACGCATCGCGGCGTCCCCGGCATCAACACTGCCATCCATCGCAGACACCAGTGCACTGCCCACCACCACGCCATCGGCATGCTCGGCCATGGCGCGTGCGCTGGCAGCATCACGAATGCCGAACCCGGCGAATATCGGTGCTGGCCCCAGTGAGCGCATCTGCTCGAGGCGTTCACCGGCGGCGGCCAGGTCAAGCCCATCCGAGCCAGTAACGCCTGCATACGTGACGTAATAAAGATAACCATCGGCCTGTGCGCATAGCCGTTCCAGTCGCGCCTGCGGCGTGGTTGGCGATGCCAGCGAAATCAGCGCCAGGCCATGGTGGCGGAATGCTTCGCGATATTCGTCAGCCTCTTCCGGCGGCAGGTCAACCAACAGGACGCCATCCACGCCGGAACTGGCCGCATCGGCTGCAAACGCCGCCACGCCGCGAATCTCCACCGGGTTCAGGTAGCCCATCAGCACGACGGGCGTCTGCCCATCACGCTCGCGGAACTGGCGCACGCTATCAAGCACGTAACGCTGGCCAGCACCGTGCAGCAGCGCACGCTCGGAGCTGCGCTGGATGACAGGTCCATCTGCCATCGGGTCCGAAAAAGGCACACCCAGTTCGATCACGTCTGCGCCGGCTTCGACCAAGGCGTGCATGACCGGCACCGTAGCCGCCAGCGACGGGTCGCCAGCGGTCATGAACGGCACCAGCGCCTTGCGCCCGGCTGAACGCAGGGCACCAAGCCGTTGTTGCAATCGGGTCATTATTTGGACGGCGTGGCCGGCGGCACTGCACCTGCGGCAGACACATAGTCATTGGCAGGTGTCGCTTGGTCATTGGCAGGCGTCCCTTGCAGGTTGCCAACCTTCACCCCGGCCGCCGCATATTCGGCCGCCAGCTCGGACTCGCCGACGTCAATACCGCGTTCCTCGCCCATGCCGTCCAGATGTTCGTTGAGCATCCGGCGGTACATGGTGGTCATGTAGTCCAGGAAGTCCTTGCGCTCTGCGGCCGCGTGAATCGGCTTCACGCTGGCCAGGTACACGTGCGCATTGAAGCGCGCAGCGGCGAACATGCTGGCCAGGCTGATGCGCTTGATGCCATGTTGCTGCGACTGCTTGTTGGTGACTTCCAGGTACTCGTTTACGCAATCGAAGAATGCGGGATCAAGCCCATTCGGGTTGACGGCCTCTGGCTGGGCCTGCGTCTCTGGCAGAGCGTCTTGCTGCGTCTTTTCCTGCATATCTTCCTGAATGCGTTCGTCGGCCATGGCCAGACTCCTGGATCGTTGTTGAGCCGGCTATTGTCGCGCAACTGGGCGCGCCGGGCCAGTTCGGCCTACAGCGCAAACCCTTCGCGGCTGGCGATCGTATGTACATCCTTGTCGCCGCGACCGGACAGGTTGCACAACACGATGCCGTCGGGAGGAAGTTCTCGCGCCAATTTCAGGGCCTGTGCAATGGCATGGCTGGACTCAAGTGCGGGCAGGATGCCCTCGGTCAGGGCCAGCAGGTGGAACGCCGCCAATGCTTCGTCGTCGGTCACGCCCACATACTCGGCGCGACCGGCATCCTTCAGGAAGGCGTGCTCCGGGCCGACGCCGGGATAATCCAGGCCGGCCGAGACCGAATGAGTTTCGGTGATCTGGCCATCGTCATCGCAAATCACATAGGTGCGGTTGCCATGCAGCACGCCCGGACGACCGGCGGCCAGCGATGCCGCGTGCCGGCCGGTAGCAATACCCTCGCCTGCCGCTTCCGCCCCGACAATTCGCACGCCGGGATCGTTGAGGAACGCGTGGAACACGCCGATCGCATTGCTGCCACCACCCACGCAGGCGGTCACCACGTCGGGCAAGCATCCGTACTCCGCAAGCATCTGCGCGCGCGCTTCGCGCCCGACTACGGCATTGAAGTCGCGAACCATGCGCGGATACGGATCCGGCCCGGCCACAGTGCCGATGATGTAGAACGTGTCGCGCACGTTGGTGACCCAGTCACGCATTGCTTCGTTCAAGGCATCCTTGAGCGTGGCCGAACCGCTGGTCACCGGCACCACGGTCGCGCCAAGTAGCTGCATCCGGTAGACATTGATTTTCTGGCGCTCGATATCGGTGGCGCCCATGTACACCACGCATTCCAGTCCCAGTCGCGCGGCGACGGTCGCACTGGCAACGCCATGCTGGCCGGCACCGGTTTCGGCAATGATGCGGGTCTTGCCCATCCGGCTGGCCAGCAGCGCCTGGCCGATGGTGTTGTTGATCTTGTGCGCGCCAGTGTGATTCAGGTCTTCGCGCTTGAGCAAGATCCGCGCGCCGCCGTTTTCGCGGCTCAGCCGCTCGGCAAAGTAGATCGGACTGGGTCGGCCAACGTAGTGGGCCATGTCGCGTTCGAATTCATCGATGAAGGCAGGATCGACGCGTGCAGCATCGTAAGCCGCGGCCAATTCTTCCAGCGGACCGATCAGGGTCTCGGCGACGAAACGCCCGCCGTAACGGCCGAAATGCCCAGACGCATCCGGCCATGCGTGGAAGTCGATAGGCGGCGTTGAAGCGTCCTGCACGGCGCGTTCAGCGGCCACAGGCGTCACAGCTATGGACGTTGTTGTCTTCGCCAAGTTCGATGCAATCGGCACGTCTCACTTCCTCCACGAACCGGCGCATCAACACGCCGTCTTTGATCCCGGGTGCAGTTTCTATACCACTGGAAACATCCACGCCCCAGGGCGATGCCGCGCGTACTGCGGCGAATACATTATCCGGGCAAAGGCCACCGGCAAGCACATAGGGTTTGCTCATGTCATCCGGAATGCGGTCGATCGCCATGCGCAAGCCACTGCCGCCAGATTCACCCGGCGCATGCCCATCCAGCACGAAGCCGGCGGCATGCGGATAGCGGGAATGCAGCACACGGCCGGAAAGCGCGGCTTCCTCGCCGCCCATGCCAATGCCCTTCAAGTAAGGCAAGCCAAACCGGCGGCAGAACGCATCGTCCTCGTTGCCATGGAATTGCAGCAACGTTGGGCGCGTATGCGCGATTGCAGCGCGCACGTCTTCCAGATCGTTGTCCATGAACAGCGCCACTGCATCGACCAGCGGTCCCAAGGCATCGCGCAGCCCGCGCGCCGCCTCCGGCGCAACCCGGCGCTTGCTTTGCGTCGCGAAGATAAATCCGACCGCATCCACGCCCAATTCGCCCGCAAGGCGTACGTCGCCCGCGCGAGTCAGGCCACAGAACTTGATGCGAGTGCGAAACAGTGCCCGATTCATCGAATGTCCTCAACCAGATGCATGATCGCCGCAGACTTCCGGCGGAAGACCCCATTCTGGCGGATAACATGGCCCCAGGAACAGCAGCCCAGCCGATGGCGCAGTGGGGCCGGCCACGCCGCGATCGCGACCAGCCAGCAATTGCGCGATCCATTCACGCGGCTGCTCGCCACGCCCGACGCACAGCAACGAACCGACGATATTGCGCACCATGTGGTGAAGGAAGGCGTTAGCCTGCACTTCGACCACGGTTTCATCACCTTGCTGGCGTACATCGATGCGCTGCAGATCGCGACGTGCATGCTTGGCTTGGCATTGCGAACTGCGGAATGCCGAGAAATCCTGCAGGCCACGTAGCGACTGGGCAGCCTCATGCATCGCCTGGCCATCCAGCGGCATACGCTCCCAGCTCAGGTATTGGCCCATCAACGCAGGTCGGGTGATCCGACTGAAGAGGGTGTAGCGGTAGCGGCGCGCACGCGCGGAAAAACGCGCACTGAAATCATCGGCCACCGGCACGCACCAGCGCACAGACATGCCACGCGGCAGGTTTGAGGTGATGCCGAGTTGCCACGCGCGAGTGTCGCGCACGACATCGGTATCGAAATGCACGACCTGGCACAGGCCATGCACGCCGGCATCGGTTCGCCCCGCACAGACCGTGGTGGTAGGCGCATTGGCAACTTTGGACAGCGCAATTTCCAGGGCAGTCTGCAAGCTGCCATCGCGCGCCTGCGAGCCCGCGACGCTCAGCCTTTGCCAGCCGGAAAAGCCACTACCGTCGTATTCAATCCCCAGCGCCAGCCGCATGCCAATCCTTGTGCGCGACTCAGCCCAGCTCGCGCAGGAGCTTTGCAGCGTCGGTGCGCATCGCCGGATCCGGACCATCCAGCAGCTCGAGCAGCAACTGCCTGGCCGAATGGTCGTCGCCAATATCCAGGAACGCCCGCGCCAGTTTCATCCGTTGCTCGGCGCTGGCAGGCTCCGGCAGCGGCTCATCGAACGCATCCGGCATGGATTCTGGCGACGCCTTGGATGCTGGCAAAGCCTCGTCAACAGGCGGAACGAAGCGCGGTGAGCTCGCTGCGGGTGCCGCCACTTCTGGCGGCGTATCAGTCTTCATCCAGCTCCCGGAATGCCAGGTGGGTGCTTCGATATGCGCGGCGGGTGTCGTCGGAAGATCAGAGAGATCAATCACCCGCTCGACGTCTTCATTGCTTGAGGCAGTCGGCACGACTTCTTCGGCATCGGCTTCAGCCAACACAGGTTCCGGTTCGGATTCCGTCGCTGCAGCGCCGGGCCCGCGGCCCATGCTGGCCGCCAGTGCTTCGTTGTCCAGGCTGCGGCGCGGCTTCGGCGCAGCCGGTGCAGCCCGCCGACGAGAAAGTAACCACGCCAGCATTCCCAGGCCCACCACAGCCAAGCTTTTCTTTTGTTCCCGCAAATCCTCAAGTGTAATCATGCGCTCTCCGAGGTTTCGTTTAAGGCTTGAAAATATAAAATGGCGAGGCCGAAAAAGCAATCAGGGAAGCGGCGCTGGACATTCGCCGCCTTTGTGGGATACTCAAGGCCATGAACAATTATCTTGCCTGGATTTTGGCCGGACTGGGCCTGGCCTTTCTGCTGGAAGGCACCCCCTATTTTCTGTTCCCCGCAAAAATGCGCTCCTGGCTGCTCATGATCGCCACGCAAATCACGGACACGCAGTTGCGCCGGGCTGGCTTGGCCGGGGCCGTCATCGGCGTTATTCTGGTCTGGCTGTCTTCTTTGGTCGGGGCCTAAACCCTTTGCGGCTTGCGGGCCGTGTACAAATGCACAATGCCTGAAGTCAGCCGCAGACAGGTCACATCAATGAGCCCGGCCGCGCGGATTTCTTCGACTATGGCCTCAGGCCGCGGAAATTCCAGAATGCTTCGCGCAAGATGCGCGTACGCCCCCGCCCGGCCGCTCAGCGCGCCGCCCAGGCCGGGCAAGATGCCGCGCACATAAAAATTATACAGCCCCCCCAAAATGCGCTCTTGCCCGGAGCCGAATTCCATAATGAACACCCGCCCGCCGGGCCTCAACACCCGCCGGATTTCCGCCAGCGCTTGCGGCCGGGAATTTAAACTGCGCCAGACAAACTGGCTGCTGGCCATATCCAGGCCGCCTGCAGGCAGGGGCAAATTTTCCGCCAGACCCTGCACAGGCAAAATGCGGCGCGACAGCTCCCGGGGCAGCCGGGCCAGGCCGTGCTCCAGCATGGTCAAAGAAGGGTCCACCCCCAGCACGCGCAAGCCCGGCGCCTGCCGCAACAGCCCGCCCGCGAAACGCAAAGTGCCGCAGCCCAAATCCGCTATAACCCCGGGGCGGTCTTGCGCCCAGGCTCGGCAGACGGCCCGCCTGAGCGCGCGATCCCAAAGCAAAACAAAGCCCCCGCTAAGAACCAGATTGACCAGGTCGTAGCCGGGGGCGATGTTGCTGAACAGCTCCGGGGACAATTTCGCGGGCGTTTGCAAATCAGGCGACTTTGTAAAAGGCGCTGTCCGCCGCGTTGCAAATGGGGCACTTGCCCGCATAGGGGCCTTCGTGGGTGTAACCGCACACCGAGCAAACATAATAGTCCACGTCAGCCACGGCGCCCTTGGCGGCCAGGGCCTTTTTATATAAATTGGCGTGCACTTCTTCCACGGCATTGACCCAGGTCAAATGGCGCGTGATATTGTTTTCGCCTTCGGCTTCAGCGTCGGCCACCATTTCCGGGTACATCTTGGTGAATTCGTAAGTTTCGCCGGCAATGGCGTCTTCCAGATTTTCCATGGTGCTCTTTATTTTGCCCGCATAGCGCAAATGGGCGTGAGCATGAATGGTTTCCGCCTCGGCCGCGGCCCGGAAAAGCTTCGCCACCTGGGGCAATCCCTCTTTTTCCGCCTGCTTGGCATAGGCCAGATATTTGCGGTTGGCCTGGGATTCTCCGGCAAAAGCGGCCATTAAATTCTCTTGGGTCTTGCTCATAATATACCTCTCAAGTTAATAGTAATAGTTACTGTTTATTTGTATAAACCTGATCTGTCAAGGTTGCAGCAAGAAAGTTTTAGTCGGCGCTTTCTTCAGATTCCGCATGGCGATGTTCTCCGATGGGATCCAGGGTTTGCAGCACCACCTGATACACAGCCGGAAACACCTGGGAAAAAGACGTGGGTGAGACTTTGCCCATTTCAATGAACTTGACCATGATTTCCTTGGTCACCTGGATGGCTTCTTTTTTTTCTTTATGCATAAGCGGGCCTTGCGCGGAGCGCAATACGGGTGTTGAAACAAAAAAACCCGTCCTTCGGGGGAATGGCCGGACCACCGTGATCACGGACCTGGACGGGTAAAAAAGAGAATAACCGGGTAAGGGCCATCCCCTGTTTTTGAAATACAGGCAGACCAAAAACTCGCGGCAGAAGAAAACAACGGCTTGCGGCAGGCAATTATTTACCGGCAGGGCCTAATCCACAAGCTCCTGCGCCAGGGCGGCAATCTCTTCGCGGATAATCTGCGCGGCGGCCTGGGCGGCGGCTTTATCCAGATTCTGAGTCAGGCGCTCTTCCAGGGCGGCCATGCGCTCTTCCAATTCCTGGCGCACCAAATCCCGCACGGTGGCGAGCAAAGGTCCGTCATCGGCCAAAAGCTCTGCGGTCAAGGCGGCGGCGTCCACCGGAGCGGCGGTCATAGCGGGAGCCGTTTCAAAAGCGCCTTCCGAAGCTGCGGCCGGAGGCTCATCAGCCCCGGCAAGGGCCGCGTCTTCTTCAACCGGAGCTTGGCCGGCGCCCGCGCCAGGCTGTAAAATATCATCCAAAAGCGCGTCCAGTTGCTGCAGATCTTCAGCGTCCAAGGCGGCATCAACGGCCGGGGCGGCGTCAGGCGCTTGCGGCGCGGCTTCGGCCGACGCGGTTAAACCTTCTTCAGCCAAAGACGCGGCGGGCTCCACACCAGGTTCAGCGGCAGCCATTGCTGCTTCGAAAGGATCGGCGGAAACAGGATCGGCAGCGGCCATAGCGGCCTCAAAAGGATCGGCCGGCGCGGTCTCCACAGCAGGTTCCGCCACAGCCATAGCCGCTTCGAAAGGATCAGCCGGAGCGGGATTTGCCGCGGCCATGGCGGCTTCGAAGGGGTCCGCCGCAGGCGCGGGCTCTGATGCAGGCATTTCTACTTCCGTAGCGCCTTCCGCTGCAGCGGCGGCCTGCTCGGCCGCGCCGCCCATCACCGACTTTAATTCAGCCAAAAGATCATCCTCCTCAACCGCCGGCTCTGAGGCGCTTTGCAATTCGGCCAGCAACTCATCGGCGTCAACCGTAGCGCCGTCAATGGCCGAGGCGGAAGACGCAGTTGCGCCTTCCGGCTGACCGGCGCTGTCCGCATCGGCAAATTCAGCTAAAAAATCATCCACGGAGGCGTCATCGTCCACAGCGGGCGCGGTAGGCGCAATGTCGGTTTTGTCGGCAGCGCCGGCTTCGGCCAAAAGATCATCCACGTCCAAAAGGACGTCATCCGCCGGGGCGGCGGCTTTGGGCGGGGATTTGGGCGCCGGAGGCTTAGCCGCCAAGTCATCGTCCAGGCCTTCCAGCAGGCTGTCCAAGTCGGCCAAGTCGTCGTCGCCGGCCGCAGGCGCCGGCGCAGCGGGGGCAACGGGGGCAGCCGGACCGGCCATGTCTTCCAGTTCCCTTGCTGCGGCCGATAATTCCGGCACGTCGGCCAGCATGGAATCCAGTTCATCCTCAAAGGAGGCGTCGGTCAGCCCGCCGCCTGTATCTTCCGGAGGCAGCTTGCCTTCTTCAACAATGTCAGTGAGTTCTATGATATCGTCAGTGCCTTTGGGCACGATTTTTTTTGGCGCCATGGCGATTTATTTCTCCCCGGCAGTCGGAATATTGAAAAAATCCTGATAGCCAAAAACCACTATTTAACAGACTAATATCCCTAACATACATGCGAACGGCATAAAAAAGCAAGCGCTATTGTGCTGCGATATTCGCGCCGGTTCCTGCATAAACCGTTTTCCGGCGCGCGGTCTTCGCCGTCCGCCGGGATATCCCAGCCAACAATACAGGTTAAGCTTCCCCCGCTTCCGGAGCGTCCGAAAAATACCCGCGCGGGGTGATCAAGCGGCCGTTATGCAGCCTGGTTTGGCTGTTGCCGACAAACAGAATGCTGAGCATGTCCACCTGGGCGGGGTCAAGCTCCACCATACGCCCGGCGCTGACCTGCTGCCCGGGCCGAAAGGCCTCGCGCACCATGCCGTAGGGTCGGCCTTCGCCGCACTGCTCGCGCAAAAGCTTCCAAGCCCGCCTGAATTGGGCCCAGCGCCCCCTGGAGCTGGGATTGTATAAAACCAGCACAAAATCGGCCTGTGCGGCCGCCATGAGGCGTTTTTCAATGAGTTCCCAAGGGGTGAGCAAGTCCGACAGGCTGACGACCGCAAAATCGTGAATGAGCGGCGCGCCCAAAAGCGCAGCCGCTGCGCACAAGGCGGGCACACCAGGCACAATTTCCATATCCGGCGGCGCATAAGCGGGCTCTGCCAGCGCGGCGGCCTCCGCCAGTTCCAGGGCCAGGCCGGCCATGCCGTAAATGCCGGCATCGCCGGAGGAGACAAGGCAAACTTGCCTCCCGGACTCGGCGGCCCGCAAAGCGGCGGCGCAACGCTCCACCTCGCCGCCCATACGGCCGCGCATAATTTCTTTGCCGATCAGCAGGCGGGAGGGCAAAAGATCCACATAGGTTTCATAGCCGAAAATAACATCACTGCGCTCTAAAACCGCCTCGGCCTGCGGGGTAAGCAGGTTTTCCGCGCCAGGCCCCAGGCCGCAAACATATAGTTTTCCGGGCACGCCTGCTGCATCTGGTTGTCTTGTGCTCATGCTCATAAATATAAAATTATTGCCCGCTGCGGGCGGGATCTTGTTTGGCCACAGCCAGGGTCACCCGGCCCGAAGTTTGTTTGCCGACAAGCAAGGATCCGCCTTTTGACGCGCACCGGGCGGCAGGCTCGCACACGCCGGGCAAACCCAGAGCGGCCGCGGCCTTGGGTGAAACCTGCCGGGGCGGGTAAGCCGCCAACTCCGCCGCGCTGAAGGTGAGCAAAGGCACGCCCAAAATTCGGGCCGCTTCCACAAGGCCAGCCTCTTCAGCTTTGATGTCCGCCGAAGCCAGGCAGTTCACCGCTTCCAGCGCCAAATCATTTTCCGCGCAAACTTTATGCACAAGATCCAGCACTTCCCGCGCAGCCACGCCCTTGCGGCAGCCGATCCCCAAGCCCAAAGCCGGCGGAATAAGCGCCAGGCAATTATCCGGCTGCGCCGCCGCGCTGAAGGTCACCCGCACATAAGGAGCCGCATCAGTGGCGCAAAAAGCCGCCAAAGCCGCGTCATCGGCTAAAATATAAAAATACTCCCGCTCCGGATCCGTAAGCCGCGACCGCAGCCAACCTTCCGGATCGTGCA
>RCMY010005063.1_pt1 | contig 11239 bp, 9 predicted proteins | sample 2041341 | NCBI WGS metagenome assembly RCMY01 (sample SAMN09708234, study PRJNA481090) | Marine sediment metagenome, whole genome shotgun sequencing project.
CGTCGCCCGGTCGCGCTGGTCGAGCTCGTGCAGGCGTTGGCGACGTCCGTAGAGGACGAGGGTCTCGTCCGGCTGGACGACGGTCCCACCCTCGGGAGCGCCGATGTAGGTGCCGCCGTCACGCAGGATGCCGAGCACGAGGACACCTTCGTCCGGCAGCCGGAGCTCCATGAGGCTCTGGCCGGCGACCCAGTCGCCTTCCCTGACCTGCAGCTCCATGACGGCCCAGTCGCCCGCCACCTGAAGCAGGGCTGCGTAGTCGCGGACCTCGAGATCCGTCACCCGCTCGAGCACCCGGCGCATGATCGGCTGGAGGGCCCGGTCGAAGGCCTTGCTGCTGGCGAGGCGGTAGATGAGCAGCAGCCCGACGATGATCGCCGCCACTCGAGATGTCAGCGCGGTCGCGCTGCCGGAGGTCACGAACGCGGCCGAGAGCGTCGCCATCACGGAGACGAGCCCGGCGGAGCCCGTGAACATGAGCATCATGATGATGCGGCGTCGCACCGGGTGGTTGAGGACGGACTCGGACTCTGCCGTCGTGAACCCGGCGGTGGTCAGCGCTGAGCGCGCCTGGAACCTGGCCGTCTCACGGCTGAGCCCCGTCAGGGTCAACGCGACCGTCGCGACGCGGGTCACGATCAACGATGACACCGCGATCACCAGCAACGTCACCACGGGCAGCATCTGCGACCCCTTCGGCCTCTTCGCTGCCTGCAACAGTACGGCGTCCGACGCCGCCCAAACCGCTGAGCGACGTCGAAACCGACGTGGTGCCGGTCTCGACGTCGCTCGTTGGGGAGGTTCAGGTGGCGACGAGGACGAGCTCGTCGGCCTGGACGTCGAGGGTGACGGTCTGGCCGTCGACGATGACGCCGTCGAGCAGGGCCAGGGCGAACCGGTCCTCGACCTCGCGGCGGATCACGCGCTTGAGCGGACGGGCCCCGTAGATCGGGTCGAACCCTCGGTCACCGAGCCAGTCCTTCGCCGCGTCGGTGACCACGAACGTCAGGTCGCGCTCGCCGAGGCGGGTGCGGAGGCGTTCGAGCTGGATGTCGACGATGTGACGCAGGTGCTCCCGGTCGAGCCGCTCGAAGATGACGGTCTCGTCGACGCGGTTGAGGAACTCCGGCCGGAAGTGGCCGCGGACGGCCGCCATGACCCGTTCCTCGATGGCGGTGGGCTCGAGCGTCGGGTCGAGGATGTACTCGGACCCGAGGTTCGACGTCAGGATCAGGACCGTGTTGCGGAAGTCGATGGTGCGGCCCTGCCCGTCGGTCAGGCGACCGTCGTCGAGGACCTGGAGCAGCACGTTGAACACGTCCGGATGGGCCTTCTCGACCTCGTCGAGCAGGATCACCGAGTAGGGACGACGGCGGACGACCTCCGTCAGCTGCCCACCCTCGTCGTAGCCGACGTAGCCAGGAGGCGCCCCGATGAGGCGCGCGACGGTGTGCTTCTCCTGGTACTCGCCCATGTCGATGCGGGTCAGGGCCCGCTCGTCGTCGAACAGGAAGTTCGCCAGCGTCTTGGCGAGCTCGGTCTTGCCGACGCCCGTCGGGCCGAGGAACAGGAAGCTGCCGAGGGGCTGGTCCGGGTCCGAGATGCCGGAGCGGGAACGCCGGACGGCGTTCGCGACCGCGCTCACGGCCTCGTCCTGCCCGATGACGCGCTCGTGGAGGTGAGCTTCGAGCTGGACGAGCTTCTGGGACTCGCTCTGCAGCAGCCGGGTGACGGGTACACCGGTCCACCGTGCGACGACGTCGGCGATCTCGTCGGTGTCGACCTCGGTGTCGAGCAAGGTCATCCCGTCAGCGGTGAGGGCGTCGAGGCGGTCCTGGGCGGCGGTCAGCGCAGCTTCGAGCTCACGGGCTCGGCCGTAGCGCAGCTCGGCTGCCAGCTCGAGGTTGCCGTCACGCTCAGCGACCTGCGCCTGCTCGCGGACGGACTCGAGCTCTTCCTTCACCTCGCTGACACCGTCGATGACCTCCTTCTCCTGTGACCACCGCGCCTGGAGTCCTGCGAGCTCTTCGGTGAGATCTGCGAGGTCGCGCTCGAGGTCGGCGAGACGGGCTTTCCCGGACTCCGACTCCTCCTTGCGCAGCGCCGCGCGCTCGATCTCGAGCTGACGGACGCGGCGATCCACGAGGTCGATGGCGGGCGGCATCGAGTCGATCGCGATCCGCAGACGGGCCGCGGCCTCGTCGATCAGGTCGATGGCCTTGTCCGGGAGGAACCGGTCGGCGATGTAGCGGTCGCTCATCTGGGCGGCCGCGATGATCGCGTCGTCGGTGATCCGGACGCCGTGGTGGACCTCGTAGCGCTCCTTGAGGCCACGGAGGATCCCTACGGTGTCCGGGACGGACGGCTCGTCGACGCGCACGGGCTGGAATCGACGCTCCAGCGCCGCGTCCTTCTCGATCTGTCGGTACTCATCGAGCGTGGTGGCGCCGATCAGCCGCAGCTGTCCGCGGGCGAGCATCGGCTTCAGCATGTTGCCGGCGTCCATCGAGCCCTCGGCCTTGCCGGCGCCGACGATCGTGTGGAGCTCGTCCAGGAAGGTGATGATCTGGCCGTCGGAGCGCTCGATCTCGCTCAGGACCGCCTTCAGACGCTCCTCGAACTCGCCGCGGTACTTGGCTCCGGCGATCATCGCGGCGAGGTCGAGCTGCACGAGGCGCTTGTTCTGGAGCAGCTTCGGGACGTCGCCCTCGACGATGCGGCGGGCGAGGCCCTCGGCGATCGCGGTCTTGCCGACGCCGGGCTCACCGATCAGCACCGGGTTGTTCTTGGAGCGCCGCGCGAGGACCTGGATGACGCGACGGATCTCCTCGTCGCGGCCGATCACCGGGTCGAGCTTGCCTTCGCGGGCGAGCTTGGTGAGGTCCTTCGCGTACTTCTCGAGCGCCTCGTAGGTCTGCTCGGGGTCCTGGCTCGTGACGCGCTGCGAGCCGCGGACGTCCTTCAGGACCTCCAGGATCGCGGGGCGGGTGACGCCGAGATCGGCGAGCGCCTTGCCGGTCGGACCGGACTGGTTGGCGAGCGCCAGCAGGAGGTGCTCCGTCGAGACGTACTCGTCGGTCAGCTGCTTGGCCTCGTCCTCGGCCTGGTCGAGCACCTTGACGAGGGACTGCCCGAAGCGGGCGTCGGAGGAGCCGTAGGCCTTGGGGAGCGCGTCGAGGAGCTCGCTGACGCGGTTGCGCAAGGTGGTCGGCGTGACCCCGATGCGCTGCACGAGCGGCAGGACGAGACCGTCGGTCTGCCCGAGGAGTGTGGCGAGGAGGTGCGGCGGGGCGACTTCCGGGTGGTGGGAGTCGCGTGCCATGCCGGCCGCTGACTGCACCGCCTGCTGGCTCTTGACCGTGAGACGCTCGAAGTCCATGTGACCCTCCTGATCTGCGTGTTGTGGGCTGTGAAGCACGATACGCCGGCTCCACGGGGCTGTCGGTCACAGTGACACTGATCCCTGAAGATAACCTGAGCGCAAGACACGCAACTGCTGCTGCGGCGGCGTCATCCGGGAAACGCCGAAGCGGCCGACCCGTGTGGGTCGGCCGCTTCGGTGCGGAGCGTGCTTGGGTCAGCCGTTGGTGACCGACGGCGGCAGCATGACCGAGTCGATCAGGTAGACGGTCGCGTTGTTGGTCTGGATGTTCGGGACCTGGATGATCGTCGAGCCGTTCAGGGTGACGACGTCGCCGTCGACGGAGACCGTGAGCTCCTCACCGGTGAAGGTGGTGAACGTCTCGGAGCCCTTGATGGCGTCGAAGTCGAGGCGCTCGGTCAGGACGTGGAAGCCCAGGACCGTGGTCAGCAGACCGGACGGGTCGTCCAGCGCAGCCTGGAGGGTGGCCGGGTCGAGGTTGGCGAACGCGCAGTCCGTCGGGGCGAAGACCGTGAGGGCCTCGGCGCCGTTGAGCGTGCCACCGAGGTCAGCAGCGGTGACCGCGGCGACCAGCGTGGTCAGGACGGGGTTGTTCGAGGCAGCGGTGGCGACGGGGTCGTCGGCCATGCCCTCGAGCGTGCCCTCAGAAGCGCCACCCTGGACCGCGGCGACGAGTGAGTCAGCGTCACAGATGGTGGCGGAGTCGACCGGGGCCATCGACTCGCTCGTGGTCTCCGAGGGGGTGGTGGTCTCGGTGTTGGTGGCAACCGGCTCGTCCGTGCCGCAGGCTGCGGTGAACAGGGCGAGGCTGGCGAACGCAGCGGAGACGCGGATGGCGCGGGACTGAAGCATGGCGGGTTCCTTGGGGATGTCGGAGAGAGCGTGGGTGCCGCTCGTTGTCGCGGCTTGCAGGTTGTTCGCCGCTGACGTGGAGACGGATGCCCGGGGCTCGGCGATTCATACCACGCAGGTAGTAGGCGCACGGACACCCAACCGCGACGAGAGCGGCACCGAAGGTCGGTGGCCGTGCTCGGATCAGCCGCGGACCTGGACGAACAGGCCGTGCCAGCCGGTCGCGGAGTTCGGGAACGGCTCGCGGCGGTCCTCGGTCTGGAGGTTTCCTTCGCCGTCGGTGGCCCGAACGCTGATGCGGTGGTTGCCCTCGGTGGCAACCCACGGGGTCCGCCACTGACGCCACGACGTGGTGTTGAAGGCCTCACCGAGCTCGGCCTCGATCCAGTCCTCCCCGTCGATGCGTACCTCGACCTTGCTGATGCCTGCGCTGTTCTGCGCCCAGGCCATCCCGCCGATCATCGTCGGTCCGGGGGCCATGGGGGTGGCGGCCTTGGGGGTGTCGATCCGCGACTGCGGCAGGATCGGGGCCAGGGCATCCCAGCCGCGCTCGACCCAGTACTGGTCGAACGCGTCGAAGCGGGTGACCTCAATGTCCTGCAGCCACTTGGTGGCCGAGACGTAGCCGTAGAGGCCCGGAACGATCAGGCGCGCCGGGAAGCCGCGGTCGATCGGGAGGGGTTCGCCGTACATGCCGATCACGACGAGGGCGTCGCGGTCGTAGGCGGCCTCAACCGGGAAGCCGGCCGTCCAGTCGTCGACCGAGCGGCCCACGATCTGGTCGGCCTCGGGGCGGATCCCGGCCTTGTCGAGGAGGTCGCGCAGCAGCACGCCGGTCCACCGGGCGTGGCCCAGCAGCCCGCCTCCGACGACGTTCGAGACACATGTCAGGGTGATGTCGCGCTCGACGAGGTCCATCGCGAGGAGGTCGTCGTAGGAGAAGGTGACCTCGCGGTCCACCAGACCATGAATGCGCAGCGAGAAGGCTTCGGTGGAGACCTGCGGGACCGACAGCGCCGTGTCGATCCTGTAGAACTCGTCCATCGGGGTGTAGTACGGCGAGATCCCGTCGACGTCGAGCGAGACGCCTGACGGCGCCTCGGCCAGCGGGGATCGGATCCCGGGCAGGATCACGGCGGCGCGCGACGCCGCGGCGCTGAACCGGTCGGACAGCCAGCGTCCGGCCGCGACGCTGGTGGCGGCGACGACCGTGACGGCGCCTGCGGTGCGCAGGAACCAGCGACGGTCGGTGACCGGGCCTTGCGGGGCGTCGGTGGGAGAGGGCTGCCGGGGCGTGTCAGCGATGCCTGCGACGGCGGACTGGGGTGCGCCGAGGGGTCCGACGCGCATCCGGCCGGTCAGCAGCCGGATGGCGAAGAGCCCAACGGGGATGGCGATCAGCGACGGGATCGCGCCGACGGCGCCGCCCACGCCGGTGACGTTGGCCAGGATGCCGATCACGCCGAGGAGCACGATGCCGGCGTCGGCGATGAGCGGTCGTCGACGAGAGATCACGCCCAGCACCACGCCCAGGAGCGCGACGGCGACGATCGCGCCGGAGACGAGCACGAGCTTGTCGTTGGTGCCGAAGCGCTCGATGGCCCAGCGTTCGAGCGACACCGGCGTCAGCTCGATGAACTTCTCCGCCACGGACTCGAGCGGCGACGCCCACGTCCGGACGATCCCGGCGGCGAGCTCGCCAGCGCCCAGCGCTGTGCCGGCCGCGAGCAGCCCGGCGATCGCGGCGCTCGGCGTGCCGAGCGTCGTGTCCTGCCGAAGCAGCGCTTGAGAGGGCGGTGCAGCGTCGGTCTCAGTGGGCATGTGCTCGCCTCGTGTCGCGGACAGATTCGGACAGGCCGATCAGGATGACCGGACACGGAGATCTGCAGTGCGCTCCGTATGGTTCGCAGCCCTCGGGCCGTTGGCTTGCACGTGGTCGTGGGCGACTGCCGTCAGGTGTCGCGGGGCGGGCCGGAGTGAATGCGTGGGCCTGGTGGTTGGGCGGCGGCGATCTCGGCCTCGGCGTTGAGGAGCTCGGCCCAGCGGGCGTCGACGGCTGCCTGGGAGGCGATGGTCGCGGCGAGCTGGACGAAGAGCCGGTAGTGGCCGGCCTCGGAGGCCTCGAGTGAGCCGAAGAAGGCGGACAGCTCGTGGTTGGCGTGGCCCAGCAGAGCGAACCGCTCGCAGGAGCGCAGCTCGATGAGCCCGCTGACGAGGAGCCGGTCGACGCTGTCGTCGACGTGGTCGCCGGTGCGGACGAGCTTGCGCAGCGCCGAGGCGTACGGGTTCGAGAAGTCCCGGGTCAGCTCGAGCCCTCGCTTGGTCAGCTCGCGCGTGACCATGCGCAGGTGCGAGACCTCGTCCTGCGCGACCGACGCGAGTCGTTCGGTCCACCGGACACCCTCCGTCGACGGGGCGCGCCGCATCAACGCCAGCGCGTTGCGGGCGGCCTCGCGCTCGAGGTGGGCGTGGTCGCTCAGCAGTACCCCTGGCTGCGCCAGAGCCGCGTCTGCCCAGCTCGGTGGCGTCCACCACACGAGCGGCAGGTACTCACGCACGCCGTCACCGGGTCCCGCCCCGTCCGCCTGCTCCGTCATCGCCGTCTCCATCGCTGTCGCAGCGTACGTCGGGTCGGTGGCGTCGCAGGTGGCTGGTCGCCGGTTCGCCACCCAGCGGCGATCGAGGTGTGGCGGCTTGCAGGCCGCGTCGCCGGGTTCCGCCCCTCCAGAGCAACGGTCAGTGACCTCGCCACACGCTTCGTGAGCGATGAGCGCGCGGGCGCTCGCCGGGTGGTCGGCGAGGAATCACCCACCTAACGTGGTGGCACTTCGCTCTCCGTCCACGATCCGAGAAACAGGCCCCCGAGATGATCCGTGTCGTTGTCGCGGTCCTGCTGGCCGCGCTGAGCGTCGGTGTGGCGGGAGTGGCTGTCGCTGTGGGCGACGAGACGATCGATCTCGCCGATCAGGTCTGGCGCACGCGGCTCGACGGGTCCAGCACCGCCACCGTGCACGCCGAGCGCTACGTCAACCAGATCACCGCATGGTCGGCCACCGGGTCCGGACGGATCGGCTTCGGTCCCGACCAGCTGGCTGACTGGGCGATCGCTGTCGAGCCGCGTGACGAGCCTGTCTCGACCACCCGGGTGCGGCGCGACCGGGTCGGTCTGTGGGTCCGGACTGACGCCGTCAACGGCCTGCCGTCCGAGCCGTGGTTCCGCATCCCCGATCACGACCGCGACGCCGCATCCTGGCGCGCCGTCAACGAACACCTCGCCCAGCTGCCGCTCGGCGTCGACGACGTCCTCGGCTTCGTGGCGGACCCGCCGACCTCGCTGCGCCACGGGGCGCGCCACACCGACGCAGCGGGCGCGATCCTCCCGGGCTTCGTCTGGAGCTCCGACACGGCGGATGCCGCCGGCGTCGACTGGCGGCGCGCGCTCACCGGCCAGCTCGACGTCCACGTGGCCCGGTTCGACGGGCTCCTCGACGAGGTTGTCCTCGTCGTGCGCGTCAACGTCGACCAGGACGGTCGGATCCGCCGCATCGAGCACCGGCTGACCGGCACGGTCGACACCGTCACGTCCTACGAGCAGGTCGTCGTCTTCGACCTCGACGACTTCGGGGTCGCCGTGGACACCTCGCCGCCGGACGGCGAACGCGTCGTCACCGACGCAGCCTGACCGAGGTCGGGCTCAGTCAAGGACCGCGGCGCCCTCGACGCCCCGTCCGCCGAGACGTGCGGCCGAGCGGGAGAGGTACGGGCGCAGCAGGACCGAGGCGACCGTGCGGAAGAGGATCACGAGGTCCAGCAGCAGCGACCAGTTGCGGATGTAGAACAGGTCGAAGCGGCGGTAGAGGTCGAACGATGCGTCGTCGCGAGCCTCGACCTGCCAGAGGCCGGTGATGCCGGGACGGACCGAGAGGCGCTCGAGGAGCTCCTCGTCGAACTGCTCGACCTCCTCGGGGAGCGCAGGGCGCGGGCCCACGAGGCTCATCTCGCCCTGGAGGACGTTGAGCAGCTGGGGGAGCTCGTCGAGCGAGGTCTTGCGCAGGAACGCCCCGATCCGGGTGATGCGCGGGTCGTTGGCCATCTTGAACAGCGGGCCGCCGCGGACGTTGTCCTCCTGGAGCTCGGCGAGCCGAGCCTCGGCGTCGACGACCATCGTGCGGAACTTCAGCACCTTGAAGGGCTCGCCGTCGTGGCCGATCCGGGTCTGACGGAACAGGATCGGGCCCGGGTCGCTCAGCCGGATGGCGACCGCGATCGCCGCGAGCAACGGGGACAGCACCATGATGGCGAGCGTGCCGAGGGAGAGGTCGACGACGCGCTTGATGAACAGGTGCGTCGTGTTGATCGTCTCGGGTGCGATGTAGACCGCGTTGTCGGTGAGCAGCGGGTCCGGGAACATGCGCTGGGCGCCGATGCCGGTCAGGCCCTGGAGCACGTGGACGTGGATCCTCCGGTCGAGCAGCGCGTGGACGGCGGCGTCGAGCTCGAGCTGGGGCAGCGCGCCGGACGCGACGATGGCACCGTCGGGCGTGTGGTGGTCGAGGATGAGCCGACCGTCGTCGTCGAACTGGCCGAAGCAGGGGAGGTCGAGCTCCATGCCGAGCGCATCGCGGTTGACGTCGGCGGTGACGGCGAAGCCGGCGGCCTCGAAGCCCATCTCGGGGTGAGTGCGCAGGAGGTCGGTGAGGCGGCGGACCCCGGCCTCGGTGCCGACGACCAGCGTCCCGTAGGAGAGATCACCGCGTCGGCGGAGGACCCGGAGGTGGTCGCGGAAGAACTGGCGGCCGAGCGAGAGCGTGCAGAACCCCATGATCCCGGTGACCGCAGCCGGCCAGAAGGCGCCCGGCCGACCGATCGCGGCGTGGCCGAACAGCACGACAGCAGCAAGGAACGAGGCGGCGCGGGCAACGCGGACCATCTCCGCGGAGGCGATGCGGTTCGCAGCCCGGACGTAGAGCTTGAGCGAGACCAGGATGATCGGGGCGCTGGCGGCGACGAGCAGCCCGGGGAGCGCCGTGAGCCAGACGTCGCGGGCGGGCTGCGTGAACGCGGTCCACGCGGTGACGGTCACGACCGTGATGAGGATGGCCACCGTGTCGATGGCCATCAGCCGACGTCGAGGACGCGCACGACGGCCCACCGCGACGCTGGTCGCGGTCGTTGGTTCTACGGTTGCCAGGTTCGTCACGGGGGTGCCTGTAGGGCGGGGCGCGTCGCACACGCCGGTGTTCGTGCTGTCCTTCGGGTGATCGGCGTCCGTGCCGTGGATCTTGAGCCGGTGTGCGTCCACCCGGGACGCAGCTGGGTGGCTGGCGCTGGCCCGGTCCGTGGCACCGTCCATGGTGGCCTGCACCAGAGTGGAGCACATGGGGTCAGATGTCCCGATCGGCCAGCCGGTTGGGCCGGCTCCGATCCGCGCGGCACGATCTCGTGCGCGGCCGCCGCCGACGACGGTTGCCTGACCCATCGCGCTCGAACGACGGAGGCCGGCATGGCAGCGATCTCCATGGGCGGCGTGTCTCCGCGGTCGCGCGGTGATCGGGGGATGGTCTGGCTGTCCTGTCCGTCGGGGATCGCGGGGAACCTCCTGCTCGCGGCCCTGCTCCGCCTCGCCGGCAACGCTGCTGCGGTCGGGCGGGTGCCGGCGGATCTCGGGTTCGCTTCGCAGCTGCACCTCCGACGGGTGTCGCACCGGAGCTTCCCGGCCTGGGATCTCTCCATCACGGGGATCGATCGTTCACGCTCCGCGGACCTTGCAGGACTGCGGGCCCTCGTGCGCGATTCGGGGTTGGCGCCCGAGGTCGTCGACACGTCATTGCAGGTGCTGGCGGCCCGCGAGCTCGCGCGCGCGGCCGCTCGGGGCATGGAGCCCGGGGAGCTGACCTACGTCGGTGACGACGTCGAGGACACCCTCGTCGACATCGTCGGCTCGGTCCTCGCGTGGCACCTGCTCGGACGCCCTGAGCTGCGTGTCTGGGGCCCCATCGTGGTGGGCGCGGGTGCGCTGGCGGAGGCATCGGCGCTGCTGCAGGGCTTCCCGACCGTCACGGGACCCACCGAGCTCGAGCTCGCGACACCGACCGGAGCTGCGCTGTTGTCAGTCCTCGCACTGCCCGGGTCGCCGTCCACGCCGCCCCGCCCCGCCGAGGTCGTCGTCGCGGGAACGTTCGCCCGGCGCAACGACCTCGCACCGCTCGTCGCATGGCGCTCCTGAGCCCTGCACGGAGTCGACTACGGTCCGCGGCCCGCACGTCCCACCATCTGGAGCCAGCCCGTGACGGCATCGATCCCAACCGAGGGCGAGCCCGGATCGCAGGAACCGCAGGTCGTGCCGTCCCGCCAGACCGGGCTGATCGTGCTGACCTGGGTGCTCGTGGTGGCGTGCTTCCTTCCGGGCCTCTGGATCATCGTGGGACCGGTCGGAATCGGGACCGGGTTCGCGGCGACTCGGCGCGGCGACCCTCGCGGCGGAGCGGCGATGGTCGCGGCCGGCGTCGCGATGATCATCGCGGCCGTGGTGACGGGCCTCTTCGTCTGATCCGCCCACCTTGACTCGGGGTGACGTCCGCCGCCGCCCTACGCTCGGGCTCGAACCGCGCGAACGTCGTCGCGGACGAACCATGGGAGCCTTGGGCATGGCCGTCATCAAGACCATCGATCTCGTCGGCGTGTCCGACAGCTCGTGGCGCAACGCCGCCGAGCAGGCGCTCGCCGAGGCGACGCGCACCCTGCGTGGGGTGGAGGGCTTCGACGTCCTCGAGACGTCGGCCATCGTCGACGAGGGCCGGATCACCGAGTACCACACCTCCGTGCGCATCCGCTTCCGCATCGCCCGCTGAGCTGGTCGAACGCCGGGGCACCATGTTCAGGCGTCCGCCGCCGCCGCACGGCGCCGCGCGAGGACCAGCTCCTCCATGGCCCCGGGCAGGGTCGACAGCCCGCTAAGGTGCACGGCGCTGTGCCGCCACGGCAGCTCGTCGCCCGGGCTGAACC
>RCMY010006531.1_pt1 | contig 11237 bp, 12 predicted proteins | sample 2041341 | NCBI WGS metagenome assembly RCMY01 (sample SAMN09708234, study PRJNA481090) | Marine sediment metagenome, whole genome shotgun sequencing project.
TTACTTCTGCTTCAGAATTTGATTTTTCAATTTCAAAGCCAAGTTTTTCTAAAAAGGCAACCGCTTGTTCCGCATTAAAGGATTCACTATTTAATACAACTCTATTTGCATATTTATTAGCTTCACTAATCACATATTTTGGGGGTAATATTTTTCCTCCCAAATTGAAGAAATAATTTCTTGAACGTCTCGAATCCGGAATATCTGAAACATTTATCTCATCTATTGCTCGCACTATATGTTCTTTGGTTATATTTTCAGGAATATTCATGCTTTTTTTTTACTCTTAAATTTCTTTTTTTTGATGCTAGTGTAGTGAACAAATATTGAATATTTTATCCGTTTTCTACACCACTCTAATATAGTAACTTCATTAAAGTATTCTCATCAAAATATGTTTTTTGATCATTGTTAAATTTTTAGTTCAACCAAATTACCTCTTTTTACCGGCTTTTCTAATCCGTTTTTCAGTTCAAATCCAACTCTTTCACCATTAAGGGTTTATATACTCAAAAATGAGATACTTCAAGAAAACAAACGAAGTATATGCTGATATACCCATTCCCGGTTGGAGTTATGCCAATCGATACTACTCAGTCATTTCGATTATTTTTTTATAAAAACAGCCATTCAATTCAATTGACGTGATTTAGCAATAGCATCCACGTGATGGTTACAATACGAATTGATGCAGTTGACTATCCAAATTTAAAATAAGCCACCCGAAATTGTCTTATTTCATAAATTTTTTCCGTCTAAGGTCATTTTATTGAGTTTATTTCAGACTTTTATTTAAAAAAAGAACGATTCGATTTAAAAAAATCCTTGAAATAGTTTTCGGGCAAATCCCTTGCAAGCTATTTCGAACTCTTCTCGAGTTCCTTATTTGGGACCGAGCCCGCCTGTCCCCACGGGTTAAAATATCTCATTTTAAACGTAAAAAATTAAACAAGTTCCAGTAACCAAAAATCAGTCCTAAGATGAGCAAAATATGTATTTTAGTCGTAGGTAGCATCTTGCTAACAACAGTCGCCTACACCCAAGAAACTAAGTTACCCAACCCAAAGGAACGGCCAATCTACACCCTAATAGACCAATACGCCCAGGCCCGAGAAACCAAAGACACCATACTACTCAAACAGATTCTAACCGAAGAGGTGGATCAATTGGTTTCGTCCGGGGAATGGCGAAGGGGTATAAAAGGAACCATGGAAGGCATGTTGCGGAGTTCAGGCAGCAACCCTGGAGATCGAACATTGACTGTGGGCCATATACGATTTTTAAATACCAAAACGGCCGTAGTCGATGCGCGCTATGAAATTCAAAATGTCGATGGCACGTTCCGGAAGATGTGGAGCACGTTTATCGTAGTCCTCGAAGGCAATCGCTGGAAGATTACCGGGATTCGAAATATGCTGCCGGCCAAAAGTCAGTAGTGGTTTGTGGTTTGTGGTTTGTGGTTTGTGGTTTGTGGTTTGTGGTTTGTCAAAAACCGAAATTACAAGTGTATTTCCTATCTTTCAGCAATCATAAGGTCAAAACTTATTTTCATATTTAGAGAAAAATACACCTAAAACCATCCAAAGAAAACCAAACACTACACCGCCCTCCTATCCGCCCTCCTCTTCACCTTCTACCTCACTGCCCAACCCAGCAAACAACTGGTCGAGGTCATCGTAAGCCCGGATCATACGGACTGGACGTATGACGTTGGCGAACAGGCCGAATTTTCAATCAATGTATTACGGAACAACGAGCCGATTGATGGCATCAAAATCAATTATAAAATAGAGACCGACCCCGGTTATCGTGAAGTCAAGATTTGGGATGAAGGCACGTTATCCTTGAACAATAAGACTAAGGTCAAGGCTTCGAAATTTAAGGAACCGGGCTTTCTGCGATGTACTGCTACCGTTACTGTAGATGGCAAGGAATATTCATCCTATGCCACGGCCGGTTTTGCACCCTATAAGATAGCGCCGACAACCACGTTGCCCTCGGATTTTGAGGCGTTTTGGGATAAAGGCAAGGAAGCACTGGCCGAAGTACCAATGAATCCTGTACTGACTTTGCTCCCCGAACGTTGTACCGACAAAGTGGATGTGTATCAGGTACAACTGGATAATGTGCAGGGCAAAATCTATGGCATATTATGTACCCCAAAGAAGGAAGGCAAGTATCCGGCCATTTTACATGTCCCGGGTGCAGGTATCCGGCCGTATTATGGGGAGGTCGACGAAGCAGCGGAAGGCTTTGTTACGTTTACCATCGGCATTCATGGTATTCCCGTTACTTTGGACCAAGGCGTTTATGATGACCTGAGGGCGGGCGCCCTGAGCAATTATCAAGTCTTTAATCTTGATGATAAGGATAATATGTACTACCACCGTGTCTATTTGGGATGCGTTCGGGCTGTAGATTTTTTGGATAGTCTCGATAGTTTTAACGGGGAGGATATGGCGGTGACCGGAGGAAGCCAAGGCGGTGCGCTTTCCATCGTGACCGCAAGCCTCGACGACCGCATCGATTATTTGGCCGCCTTTTATCCGGCGCTTTCCGATATGACCGGATTCTTACATGGTCGTGCTGGTGGATGGCCGCAGATCTTTGTGGACGAGTTTACCAACAAAGCCGAAAAAATCGAGGTCTCAAAATACTACGACGTGGTCAACTTTGCGCGGTCGGTAAAAGCTGAGGGTTGGTACAGCTGGGGCTATAACGACAATGTTTGTCCCCCTGCCTCGACCTTCGCGGCCTACAATGTGATTAAGGCTGAAAAAGAACTGCATGTTTTTCAGGAAACTCAACATTGGACCTTCCCGGAGCAACAGGATTTAAAAAACGAATGGCTTTTTGGGAGACTAAAGCAGTAGCTTTGCCCAAAATTTTCAGATGAAAAAAGCCGTCTACGCTATAATTCTATGCGCCCTGATAGCCGGTACTAATGGCATCCTCATTAAATATATGTCCAGTTTAAGTACGGGCGCCATCGCTTTTTTTAGAACGATGGTACCCATCGTATTCTTGGCACCGGTCTTATTCAGCAAGACCAATCCCATATTTGCTGGAAATTACAGAAAGATGCTGTTGGCCTCGACTATAAATGTAGCGCGCATCTACCTGTACTTGGTCGCATTCATCTTTACGTCGATCGGCAATGCCGTGGTACTGTTCTATTCATGGCCCATATTCGTGTTTGTTTTCGAGACGATTTATTTTAAAAAAACCCTTAAAAGGAAACACGTAGCGCTATTGCTCTTGGCGTTTGCCGGTCTGGTGGTCACCTATTCCAACAAATCCTTCAGTTTTGAAAATGAGGATATCATTGGCATGGTGGCGGCGGTTCTATCGGCGATCACCTATGCCATTACCGTATTGATGTTCAAAACGGAATCCCACAATTACAGCAAGGAACAGACCATCATCTATCAAAATCTGGTGGGTGCATTTTTCTTCATCCCCTTTCTGTTTTTTATCCCCGACGCAACTTTGGACCAACTTGGTGTAGCCGTCTTTTACGGATTTTTGATCGGCATCGTCGTCTTTAAACTTTTCTTTTACGGCCTGAAATATTTGGAGGCTTCCACCGCTTCGTCATTGATGTACCTTGAAGTGGTAAGTGCCATCGTTTTGGGATATCTGATATTGGATGAAAAGTTGACCCTGAATACGTTGATAGGTGGCGCATTGATAATCTTAAGCAGCTATTTTATTACTAGGATGAATGCTAAAAAGGGGTAACTTGCTTTAGGGTTGGAAATTAGATTTAAATCTTGTTCCTTCCTCCCTGTAAAGGGAAGGTGGCACTTAGCCCGCCTGCCGGAAACCACCCTTTTTACATATCTCTGTGTGGCCCGATTTAGAACGGGGGTTATGGCTCCTCCCTTGATCTCAAGAGGGGAGCCAAAAAATTTGCTTTCAGGCAAATATCTCTTAGCGTTTTAAGTCATTAGCATGTTTCCGAACAGATACATATAAAATATTTCAATCCATGAGCACAAAATCCCTTACCATTCCATTTGACGAAATGCAAGAGTTGTTATATCGCCTCTTCCGAAAGCATTCCTTTACGGAGGAAAAAGCGAAACTGCTCGCCAAGACCTATTCCGAAACCACTTTGGATGGGGTCAACTCCCATGGTATCAATCGTGTTCCTTTATTTATTGAATATATCAAAAACGGAGTAATCAATGTGGATGCCGAAGCGGAAAAAACAGAAACCTTCGGCAGCATCGAACGCTGGGACGGCAATTCCGGACCGGGAATTATCAATGCCATCAAATGTATCGACCAGGCGGTAGCTTTGGCCAAAGAACACGGCATGGGACTGGTCGCCCTGCGCAACAACAACCACTGGATGCGCGGCGGCACCTACGGATGGCGGGCGGCCGACAAAGGATGTATTTCCATCCTCTTTACCAATACCCAGCCCAATATGCCGCCTTGGGGCGGAAAACACAGCCGGTTGGGCAACAATCCGTTTATCGTGGGCATTCCTAGAAAAGAAGGCCATGTGGTCTTGGATATGGCGATTTCACAGTTCGCCTTCGGCACCATCAACAACTACAAGCTTAAAGGTGAAAAATTGCCCTATCCCGGGGGCTGGGACGATAAAGACCAGCTATCCAAAGACCCCGAAAAGATTCTCGGTAACGAACGTGGCCTGCCCATCGGCTACTGGAAAGGTTCGGCACTTTCCATGGTTTTGGATATGCTGGCGACCTTGTTATCCGCAGGCAATTCCACCTATAAAATCGCACAGAACAAATACGAGTCCGGTGTTTCCCAGGTTTTTCTTTGCGTATATCCCGAAATATTCGGCGATAGCGAGCTACAGGAAAAACTGCTCACCGAGATTATCGATTACACCCATGATGTGGAACCTATGCAAACGGGTGGGAAAACGTACTATCCGGGCGAGCGTACCTTGCAGACCCGAAACAAAAATTTGGAGGAAGGCATCCCTGTTAGCAATAAGGTTTGGAAAGAGGTGCTGAAGTTAGCAAAATGAAGAAGGGAGGAAGGTTGGGCATCCCATATCAATTTATTTTCTTACGCCGGTTCACCAACCATACCCCGAGCAAAATTATCAATCCGCCCAGCAGTTGGTAGCCATTCATGGTTTCCCCATCCCAAACAGCCCAAAAAACGGCGACCAAAGGAACCAAGTAGGTAACGGAGGCAGCAAAAACGGGACTCGCCAATTGAATTAAACGATTAAAGAAAATATTCGCAATCGATGTGCCTAAAATTGCCAGGACCAAGAGATACCACAAAGCAGAATGCATCTCTTGGTTATTTTCGAATTCCGTAAAAAATCCGGAGAAGGACACAAGCAACAGTGCCGGAAAGAACGCTATGGCGAAACTGCCCGTTGTAATCGCAAGCGGGCTTAAATGCGCCAAGTGCTTTTTTATAATATTGATGTTGAAGGCATAGCCCAAGGCCGAAATTAGTATGAAAATGGAATAGACGTAATTACGGTCCGGTTTGAACTCCATGCCCGCTAAAATCAAAGTAAGGGTTCCTAATAAACCGATGACGACACCTAAAATCTGCCGCTTCGTCACAATTGCCCCAAAGGCCACTATCCCAACCACGGTAGTAAGTAAAGGAACTACCGAATTGAAGATGGAGGTCACCCCGCTATCGATTTCCGTTTGAGCCAAGGCGAACAGAAATGGTGGGAAAAAAGAACTAAGGAGTCCCGCTGCAGTGATCCATTTCCAATCTTTTCGGCTGATAGTCCTTAAACTACGATATCCAAAGAAAAACAAACCCAACGAAGCAAGAACAATACGCAGACCGCCCAACTGTAGAGGAGTCAGGCCTAAAAGCGCTTTTTTTATTAGGATGAAGGATGAGCCCCAAACCAATGACAGCAAAATCAGGTAACTCCACTTTTTAGAATAGTCGTTCAAGTTTGGATGGTTTTAATAGGACAAAAGTGATGATTTTTTCGTTTCACACCTAAATGAAGTAAAACCTATTGTAAATTCGCGTTTAACGATAGGCTCAAGAAATGTAATGAAATCCAAAGGCAAGTTGCAACCTTTGCGGACAATCAAAAACGCTAAAAGATGAAAAAAATAATACTACTGATGACTATTGCTTTAATCACATTCTTCACATCCTGCAAAGAGGAAAAAGAATCCTCCCAAATGAAAGAGGTCATGGCCGTTCACGACGAGGTCATGCCGAAAATGGGGCAATTAGGAAAATTGGTAGGAGAACTTAAAGGGATCGAAAACGACAGCACCGAAATCGGAAAACAATACAAGGAAGCCCGAATAGCCCTTCAGGATGCAAACGAGGCGATGATGGATTGGATGAAAAATTTCGGTGACCGCTTTACCTCCGATGAAATTCTCAAAGGGGCGGATCTTTCAGAGCAGAAGCTGCAATGGCTCGATGAAGAAGAAGAGAATGTGAAGGCTTTACAGGAGCAGATCAATTCGAGTATCGAAAATGCTCAAGGTTTGTTAGGGATGGAGGATTGAAAGCCATCCCAATACATTAATCCAACTTTCATCAAAAAATCAGAAGCTATAAGTCAGAAGCTATAAGGATGAAAAAGTAAAAATGGTTGCTGGAGGAGGAAAAGAACGTTGCCGATTTATCGGAGGAGATCGATTTGAGCATCAAACAGGGCGAGAAGCTACTGGAAAATTAAGAGCTTTTTTTAGCTGCTAATTTAAAAACCATCTTCTTTGTCATTTCGACCTAGGAGAAATCTTTTGGAGACTTTCAAGTAAATCGTTTGATGTATAGTTAGCCGAAACTTTCAGGCCATTAGTTAAACCACCTTGATTCTTCAATATCTCGCGAGATATTTCGCTACGCTCAATATGACAATAAAAAGCCTTCTTTATCATAAGTGTATAATTTTTTTTGAAATTTGGTGCTTGAATTTTGGAATTTTAATCCCTCCATCTCAATGTCTCCATAATCCCTCGAATATCGTTTTGCAGATAGGCGGCAGCGGGGTAGATGGAGTCGTAGTTCGGCTTTGTGAGGAAGTACAACGAACCGGTCAAGAAATGCTCGGTGCTGTCGGTCACGTAAAACTGTGCCTGTGAGGCGGCATTGCCGCTTACTTCGTAGAACATACCATAAACTTTGTGCTCTTTACTAACAAAAGGCTGTTCGATAATACCATCGGCCTTTACCGAATGTTCGTAACTTAACTTTTGGGCGTCGGAAAGTAGTTTCTCGATATTGTTATCGACCTTTCTGTAGTTGATGAAAATCTCCCCTTTCATTTCTGGATATTCCAAGGTCAGTGAGGTACTGTTTTTAATCTCAACTTCGGCCGATTCGTTATAGTTGAAACGAAAATTATCGGTCAATAATTCCGTGAGCTCCGGTTTTGAATATTCGAGACGGAGTTTGGCCTTAGGCTTTGGAAGCACCTCTTCTTTACATGCCACAAATAACACGCCGAATACCAATATTGTTATGTAAGCTCTAAACTTCATGTGGCAAGGTCACTTTGATCTGCTTCAGTCGTTTTTTGTCTAGGCTTTCAACAACAAAACGATAATTGTTAAAGGCTATTCTTTCTCCCTTTTTAGGGAAACTCCCTGCGATTTCGAGTACGAAACCTGCAATGGTCTCCGATTCCCCCTTTTGTTGTTCGAATTCCGTTTCATCTCCGATTTTCACTACCCGGTAGAAATCCTTAAGTGTGGTCTTACCTTCGAAAACAAAGTTGAAATCGTCCAATTTGGAGAATATCAGGTTTTCATCGTCAAATTCGTCGCTGATATCCCCTACGATCTCCTCAATAATATCCTCAAGAGTGACGATGCCCGATGTTCCCCCATACTCGTCGACGACAACCGCCAAATGGTTTTTCTTTTCTTGGAACTCCAATAAAAGATCATCGAGTTTCTTGTTCTCCGGTACGAAATACGGTTCGCGGATAAGATCTATCCAATTTAGAATTTTCCTATCTATATAGGGCAACAGATCTTTAACGTAAAGTACCCCCAGAACATTGTCCATATTCTCGGAAAAAACGGGAATTCGGGAGTATCCGTTCTTTTTGATCTCTTCCAAAACTTCCGGAAATTTCATATTCTCGCTCAGGGCAAAAATATCGATACGCGGGCGCATGACCTGTTTGGTATCGGTATTGCCGAAGGAAACGATTCCTTGTAAAATCTTTTGCTCATCTTTGGTAGTATCGCCTTCGGATGTCATCTCCAACGCCTGTGAAAGATGATCAACGCTTAAACTTGATTTTTGCTTGCCTAGCTTATTATGCAGAAAAAGGGTGCCCGAACGCATGGGTAGGCTTAGGGGCGAGAACAGAAAATCCAATACTCTCAGGGGATAGGCCATAAAATGGGCAAAGGCCGCTCGATTTCTGTTGGCATAGACCTTGGGCAGTATTTCGCCGAACATCAAAATCAGGAAGGTAGCGACGACCACTTCCAATAAAAACCGGACCCATTCCAGTTCGACATTAGCGAAGAGGGTATCGCCGATGATGCTAAAAAGAAGTACGACCCCAATATTAATTGCGTTGTTGGCAACCAAAATGGTGGCCAACAGCTTTTTGGGCCTATCCAACAGCTTAACGATAATGGTTCCGCGGGTCGTCTTACTCTCGTCTATGTCTTTTACGTCGGATTGCGAAAGTCCGAAAAAAGCAACTTCTGCCCCCGAAATCAATGCGGAGCAGAACAATAGCACGACAAGAAATATGATTTTAAACGTAAAGGCACCGACGGATGCTACGAAGTAGGGAAGCGAAATAAGGGGGTCAGGGTCCAATAGGTACGAGTTTATTTTTTAGAAGGGCAAATCATCCTCTTCGGATTGACTCAGAGCCTTATTTTCCTTGGGGTCGGCGGTTTTAGTATTGTCCGAATTTTTCGAACCGGCCTTCTCATTTTCGGGCTGTCCGCCTTGTTGAGCGTTTGCGGCACTATCGCCTTTAGGGGTCAGAAACGTAAAATCTTGGGCCTGCACTTCGGTAGAATAGCGGGTGTTTCCAGTATCATCTTGCCACTGGCGCGTTCTCAACCTACCCTCAACATAGACCTTATCGCCCTTGCCCAAGTATTTTTCACAAATTTCGGCCGCCTTGTTGCGTACGATGATATTGTGCCATTCGGTAGTTGTGGTACGCTCACCCGTCTTTTTATTCGTATAGGTCTCGCTGGTAGCTATGGGAAACCGCCCGATACAATCGCCGTTCTCGAAATAGTGCATTTTCACCTCATCCCCCAAATTACCGATCAACATCACCTTGTTCAATGTACCGCTCATTTTCTTCTTCCTTGAAATTAATCCTCAAAAGTACGAATTTTTGGATGCTTCAAGAGCATGTTCAAAAACTCGGCCATCAAAACAGGAACTGGATATTTTTCGACTTCGGATAAGGGAATGCCATTTTGCAGTACCCCATCCGTTTTAACCATCCAAAATACGGTGTGCAAATGTTGGTGTGACAGTTTGTGGATGATGGGGCTCTCGTTGCACCTCACTATTTCCCGTACTTTTTTGGCATCCACAAAATCATCCAATATTTTGATTATGGCATCCTCACCTATTGTCTGATCAGACTCAAGCAGGGGAAATTCCCAAAGATTCTGCCAAATACCCTTTCCAGTCCGCTGTTTCAATACTGTTTTTCCATCGGCATCCATAAAAACCAAATAATTAAAATAGCGATGCCTTACCTTGATCTTATTGATTTTAATGGGAAGATTTTGAACCTTGCCCTTCTGCAAAGCAACACAGCTATCGTTCAACGGGCAGTACATGCAATTGGGATTTTTCGGAGTACACTGAACAGCACCGAACTCCATTATCCCTTGGTTGTAATCGCGAATATTGTCTGGATCCATGACCTTACGGGCCAGCTTTTTAAAATATTTGATGCCTTTGGTACTGTTGATTGGCAATTCCACACCAAAATAACGGGTAAGTACACGATATACGTTGCCATCGACCACAGGTTCCGGAACGTCGAAACAAATGGAGGCAATGGCACTTGCGGTGTAATCCCCCACTCCTTTCAATTTTAGGAGTCCTTTGTAGGTCTTGGGGAAAACGCCATCATACTCTTCGACCACGGTTTTTGCGGCGGAGTGCAGGTTTCTGGCACGGGAATAGTATCCGAGACCCTGCCAAAGCTTTAACACCTTTTCTTCGGAAGCGTTCGCCAAATCGTATACCGTGGGAAAAGCGGCAATAAACTTCAAGTAGTATGGCGTGCCCTGAACCACCCGCGTCTGCTGTAAAATAATCTCGGAAAGCCAAATTTTATAAGGATTTCTCGTTCCCCGCCAGGGCAGGTTTCGTTTGTTCGCGGCATACCATATTAAAATTTTTTGGGCAAAGGTCATCGGCAGGAAAAGTGAGGTGCAAAAATAACGGATTATCCAAGGAACCATCCTATCATTACGTTCTTAAAAAATCGGTGAAAGATGAATCGTTTAAAATTAGCCCATTAGCAGGAAAGATGTAATTAAATTTATATATTTGCATCCCAAAAAATGAGCATCCACATTGGATTCTAACTACTGAAAATTTAACACGAAAGATGACGAAAGCAGAAATTGTATCGAATATCTCGGAAAAACTGGGAATCGAAAAAGGAGATGTACAGGCGACTATCGAAACGTTTATGGAGGAGGTAAAAACCTCTTTGGAAGGCGGCGACAACGTCTACCTTCGGGGCTTTGGCAGTTTTATTGTCAAGACAAGGGCCGAAAAGACCGGAAGGAACATCAGTAAGAACACCACTATAAAAATTCCGGCGCACAACATACCAGCGTTCAAGCCCGCAAAGGTTTTTGTAGAAGGCGTTAAAAGCAATGTACAGGTAAAATAGAAACCCAAAAAACAAACATATATGCCGAGTGGTAAAAAAAGAAAAAGACATAAGGTAGCTACCCACAAGCGTAAAAAGCGCAGGAGAGCTAACCGCCACAAGAAAAAGTAATTTTTCGTAAGGGCCGTAATGGCTGTAGGGACTGAAAGTTTTCAGCACTAACTACCAATACGGCTCTTACCGTTTTATACGTTCATTGACATAGAAATCCCAAAAAAGTGGATTCCGACGGATTTTATCGAATCCGTTTCAATCATTGTTTAATCAATTTGTCCGCTTCCGTCTCGATAATAATCGGGATTATTGTGAAGGGACAAGTACAAATATATTCAGGTGAATAGAGAATTAATCGTAAGATCTAGTTCCGATGCCGTTGATTTTGCCCTTT
>RCMY010005066.1_pt1 | contig 11236 bp, 6 predicted proteins | sample 2041341 | NCBI WGS metagenome assembly RCMY01 (sample SAMN09708234, study PRJNA481090) | Marine sediment metagenome, whole genome shotgun sequencing project.
AACCGGAACGCAGCGGGAATGACAAGCATCGATAGCAATGGTGCCGTGATCATGCCGCCAACCATGGGCGCCGCGATGCGTTGCATCACTTCCGATCCTGCACCCGTGCCGATCATGATCGGCAGCAAGCCCGCCATGATCACCGCGACTGTCATGGCGATCGGTCGCACGCGCAACAGCGAACCTTCGCGTATCGCGACATCCAGTTCGGCGTCACCGGCATCCGGGTTGAGTTCGAGTTGCCGGTCCCAGGCCTGGCGCAGGTACAGCAGCATGATCACGCCGAACTCCGCGGTGACACCCGCCAGTGCGATGAAGCCGATCATGGTTGCAACGGAGATAGCATGGCCCAGTAACCAGATCAGCCAAAGGCCGCCGACCAACGCCAACGGCAGGCTAAGCATGATGATCAGGGCGTCACCCACCCGCCGGAATACGAGATAGATCAACAGGAACACGATGCCCAGCGTCGCCGGCACCACCAGCCGCAGCCGCTTCACCGCATTTTGCAGATACTCGAATTGCCCCGACCACGCCAGCGTGTATCCAACCGGAAGTTCGACCTGTTTTGCAATGCTGTCCTGCAGTGCCGCGACCTGTTTCACCAGATCCTGGTTGTCGGTGTCGACGTAGACATAGGTTGCCAGCTGCCCGTTCTCGCTCTTGAGCATGGGCGGCCCACCACTGAGCCCGATGTCGGCGACCTGCCCCAACGTGATCTGGCTGCCGCTCGCAGTGACAATGGGCATCTCACGCAACGCCGCCAATGAATCGCGCTGGCTGCGCGGATAGCGCAGCACGATCGGGTAGCGCTCCAGTCCTTCGACAGTTTGACCGATGGGTGCACCGCCCACGGCCGTGGCGATCAATGATTGGACCCGGGCCTGGCTCAATCCATAGCGGGCAGCCGCTTGCCGTCGCACCGTGATGTCGACATAGCGTCCACCCGCGGCACGATCCGAAACGACCGAGGTCACGCCCGGCACTTGCTTGGCAACCGCCTCGATCCTGGATGCCAACTTTTCAAGCTGGTTGGTGTCCGGGCCCAGCACCTTGATCCCGATCGGACTCTTGATACCGGTGGCGAGCATGTCGATGCGATTGCGGATCGGATAGACAAACAGGTTGGTGATGCCGGGCACCTTGACGGCTGCATCGAGCTCGGCCTTGAGCTTCTCGATCGTCATGCCTGCTCGCCACTGGTCCTTCGGTTTGAAGGTGATCGTGGTCTCGAACATCGTCAGTGGCGCCGGATCGGTCGCCGAATCGGCCCGCCCCGCCTTGCCGAAGACGTGATCGACCTCGGGCACGGTCTTGAGCATGCGATCTGTCAACTGCAATAGCTGCGAAGCTTTACCTGCAGACAGGCCAGGCAATGCAGTGGGCATATACAGCAAAGTGCCTTCGTTCAACGGCGGCATGAACTCGCTGCCCAGGCGGTTCCAGGGCAGCACCGCCGATACCAGCACCAGTCCAGCCAACAGCAATACTGTTTTCGGTGCGCGAAGTACCCATGCGAGTAGCGGTCGATACGCTGCTGTCAGTGCCCGGTTGACGGGATTGGCGTGCTCGGGCCGGATACGGCCGCGCACCAGGTAGCCCATCAGGACCGGGATCAAGGTGATCGACAATCCCGCCGCCGCTGCCATCGCGTAGGTCTTGGTATAAGCCAATGGTTTGAATAGCCGACCCTCCTGCGCACCGAGCGCGAACACAGGCAGGAACGACAGCGTGATCACCAGCAGGCTGACGAACAATGCGGGGCCCACTTCGGACACCGCCGTTCCGACCAGACCCCAGCGTTCGGCGGCACCAGGCTCCTTTCGACCCTCGTTTGCGAGCTGCCAGGCTTCGATATGTTTGTGCGTGTTCTCGATCATCACCACCGCCGCATCGACCATTGCACCAATGGCGATCGCGATGCCGCCCAGTGACATCAGGTTGGCGCTCACACCCTGCCAGCGCATGACGATGAACGCTGCCAGCACACCCAGCGGCAGCGTGATCACCGCGACCAGCGAGGAGCGCAGGTGCCACAGGAACAGCGCGCACACCAGTGCCACGACCAGGAACTCCTCCAGCAGTTTGTGCGACAGGTTCTTCACCGCGGCGCGGATCAGCAGCGAACGGTCATAGGTCGGCACGATCTCCACGCCCTCAGGCAGGCTGCGCTGCAGTTCCTGCAGGCGCGCCTTGACCGCATCGATGGCGGTCAGGGCATTCTTGCCAGAACGCAGCACGATCACGCCGCCAGCGACCTCGCCCTCCCCGTCCAGCTCCGATATCCCGCGCCGCAACGTGGGGCCACGGCGGATCTGGGCGACATCACGCAAGAGCACGGGGACACCGTTGTTACCGGTCATCAACGGCACGGTCTCGAAGTCCTCGCGCGAAGCGAGATAGCCTTCGCTTCGGACCATCAATTCTGCTTCGCCCTGCTCGATTACCGAGCCGCCGCTGGCACCGTTGGCGTCCTTGATTGCGGTCTCAACCTGTTGCACGGTCAGCCCCCGCGATGCCAACGCCTGCGGATCGACGACGACCTGCCAGGCACGCACCATGCCGCCGATGCTGGCGACCTCGGCGACATCTGGCACGGTCTTGAGGCGATAGCGCAGGAACCAGTCCTGCAACGCGCGCAGTTCCCCAAGATCGTGCTTGCCACTGCGATCGACCAGTGCGTACTCGTAGATCCAGCCGACGCCGGTGGCGTCCGGACCCAGTGCCGGGCTGACGCCATCGGGCAGTTTGTCGCGCACCTGGCTGAGGTATTCGAGCACGCGCGAGCGCGCCCAGTACGGGTCGGTGCCGTCTTCGAACAGGACGTAGACGTAGGAATCGCCAAAGAACGAGAACGCGCGCACGGTGGTCGCGCCCGGCACCGACATCATGGTCGTCGCCAACGGGTAGGTGACCTGGTCCTCGACGATCTGCGGTGCCTGCCCTGGCCAGCTGGTGCGCAGGATGACCTGGGTGTCGGACAGGTCGGGCAGTGCATCCAATGGCGTGCGCGCGACGGCGATGACGCCAGCAATGGCCAATGCCGCAGCCGCCAGCAGCACCAGGAAGCGATTGCCGATTGACCAGCGGATGATGTGCCCGATCATCGTGGCCGCTCCTGCGATTGCGGTGTTTCTGGCATGTCTTCCATTGAGTGCTTGTCCGCTTCGGAATCCGCTGCGGCTGCAGGCGCTGATGCCGGCATGTCCATACCGGCCATGTTGCCGTCCTGTGCCTTGCCGTTTGCGTTGCCTTCGTCATCGGATAGCCGCTCCAGCGCGCCGGACAGGCTGGCCTCCGAGTCGATCAGGAACTGCCCGGATACGACCACCCGCTCGCCGCCAGTCAGTCCCTTCAGGATTTCCGTCTTGCCGCCTGTCGAGCGACCCGTGACCACGCGGATTGGGCGGAACCGCCCCTCCCCTGCCGCCACGATCACGCGCGCATCGCTGCCGGTTGCGATCAGCGCTTCATCGGGCACCAGCGGATGACTGGCACCACCGGTACCTGCGAACTGCAAGTCTGCAAACATGCCGGGGGCCAGGCGATGCCCGGGATTGTCGATCACGATTCGTGCCTTCTGCGTGCGGGTGCCCGCATCCAGGTCCGGCAGCAGCGATTCGACTTCACCGCTGAATGTCTCACCCGGAAACGCGCTGACACTGGCCTCGACCTTCGTGCCCGATACGATACCGGCGGCCTGCGCCTGTGGGATGGCCGCCTCGACCCAGACCGTATCCAGTCCATTGACCGTCATCAACGGCATGCCGGCTTGTACCCGCTGGCCCTGGCGTACCTGCAGCAGGCTGACGACACCGTCGGCCGGTGCACGCAGCACCACGCGGGGATTGCCACCGCGCAGGCTGCCAATCTGGCCGTCGTCCATGCCCAGGACACGCAGCCGGTTGCGGGCAGCGCCCTGCAGTGCACGCGCGTCCGTGGAATCGGCGCGTCCGAGTGCGAGGTATTCCTGCGCCGCTGCGCTCCACTCCGGCGCGATCAGTTCTGCCAGCGCCTGGCCTTTGCGAACCCGTTCGTACGGAGCCAGCACATACAATTTCTCGATCACGCCGTCGGCGCGAGCATTGATCTCGTAGGCCGAGCGCATGTCCCAGGCGATGCTGCCGGGAACATGCGCACCGGTCGACAAAGTGCCGACTTCGACCTTGGCCGTGCGTACCCCCAGGTTCTGCAGCGTGGCCGACGCGACCTGCACTGTTCCGGCGTCGCTACCGGCTTCCGGATATTTGGCGACCAGTTGCATGTCCATGAAGGGTGACTTGCCTGGCTTGTCGAAATGCTTGTCGGGAACCATCGGGTCGTACCAGTACAACGGCTCCGCTTTTGCCGGCGCCGCAGCGGCGTACTTCGGCACCAGTGGCATGTCCATGAACGGCGACTTGCCGGGTTTGTCGAAGTGCTTGTCGGGAACCATGGCGTCGTACCAGTACAGGACGGTCTTGCCCTCCGCCGCGCCATCGCCCGCCGCAGGTTCATGGCGGGTCCCGAACCAATAGCCGGTGCCGCCGACCAATGCCAACGCGATGAGGATGGCGCCCACCCGCAAGGCGGGATGCTTGGAAGAAAGATTCATCGTGCGATCTCCAGGGTGCGTGGGGCACGGTCGGAAGCGGTGGCGCTGTCGGGCAACAGGTAGGCCAGTTCGGCCCAGGCCTGCCCCCAGGCAGCCAGGATGTCGGCGTAGTCGATACGCGCGTCGATCTCGTCGCGACGGGCATCGAGCCAGTCCTGCAACGAGGCGCCACCGGAATAGGCGGCCAAGGCGATGCGACTGCGGTCGTGGGTCAGCGGCAGCAAGGTGTCGCGCGTACGGACCACCTGCCGACCAAGGCCTTGCCAGCGTGCGAATGCCTTGCGTACCGCCTCGGCCTGCATCCGGCGCGCATCCTCGCGGCTTGCACGTACGGCTTCAAGGTCCGCGCTGCGTGCGCTGATGCCGCGATCCTGGCGGTTGCCGGGAAACAACGGCAGGCCTATGCCGACTTCGAGCCAGACCACATTCGAGGCACCGGCGCCGCGTCTTGCGAAACCGCCACCAACGCTCCAGTCCGGATGCTTTTCGGCGCGGGCCAACGCCAGCGCTGCGTCGGCCGATGCTTCACGTGCATCCCATGCCAGCAATGGGCCTTGTCGGTCGAGGTTGGCAAGCAATCGGGTTTCCGGGATTGGAGGCTGCATGAAGTCAGGTGCTGGTGCAGCGGTTTCCACCGGCACTTCGCCGAGCCAGCGCTGCAAGCCTGCTCGAGCCTGTGCGATGCGTGCATCGGCATCGTCAAGACGGTTCTGCAGTTCCAGGTCGGTACTGCGTGCAGCCAGTGCATCGCTGGCCGAACCACCGCCACCGGCAAGTCGCGCGCGGGAAGCGCGTACCGCCAATGCGTTCTGATCGAGCAGGTCCTGCAACAGCGCGCGTTCGCGTTGCGCAGCCCAGAGTTGCACCCAGGCTTGGGCAGCGGCGCGCTTGACGTCCAGCAGGGTTTCGATTCGCCGGGCGTCGGCCAGGTCCAGCGCTGCCTGCGCATTATCCCGCCGGGCATTACGTTTGCTGCGCGACGGCAGTTGCTGGGTCACGCCGATGCGGCGCATCGTCATCCTGTCCTGGGTGATGGTGAAGGCGTCGGGGCCGCCGATCGGGAAGTTCTGCACGCCAAAACTCAGCGTTGGGTCCGGTAGCGCGTCGGCTCGCACCAGTTCTTCGGATGCAGCCCTGCGTGACGCGTCGCGGGCCAGTAACGACGGCGCGCGCTCGGCAGCCGCAGCGACGGCTTGCTGCAAGGAAAGGCTGTTATCGCCTGCAAACGCAGGAAGAGCGGTCAGGTTGACCAGTACGGCCAATAAGGCAATCGGCACCATGCGCGTTACTGGCGCACGGACCTTGGGGAATGAGGTATTCATTGCAACTCCGAACACACACGGTCACGAAAGCACCACCGCTGCGTTGCAGGGCGGTGGATGATGGGTGTGCGCGGAGTCCTAGATCAGCAGGCGGCAGTAACGCAGGCGCGGCGGTGGATCGAAACGCTCGAGTGGAACGTTAGAGACCGCAACGGTCCGGGAAGCCTGGAACAACACCAGGTCATGGACAACCGGCGGCAATGCCAGCGCCGGCGGGACAGGGATCGTCTGCCCGTTGGCAAACGTCGGATCGGGGCTGCAGTGTTTTTCGCAGACGGCTGTTGAGGACGCTGGCGTGGTCATTGCCGCGCAATCCGCGGACATGGCAACCGCATTCGCCTGCACCTGCGTCATCGTGCAGGCATAGGCTGCCATCGCCACCTGCTGGAACAGCAGGCTGGCGACGACCAGCAGGGCCATGGCGAGACGTTGGCGCTTGCGCAGGATCATGTCCGCATTCTATCCGGATTGCATGCAACCCGATACGCGGGACGCGAGCACGAAGTAGCGCACTGCAGGGACAGGCACATGGTCAGTCCCGTCCCTGCTGCCCGGGCAGCGACACCATCCGGAGCCGCAACGCATTGCTGATCACCGACACCGAACTCAGGCTCATGGCAGCGGCAGCGACGATCGGGCTGAGCAGGATACCGAAGAACGGATACAGCACGCCTGCGGCCAACGGGATGCCCAACGTGTTGTAGATGAAGGCAAAGAACAGGTTCTGGCGGATGTTGCCGACCGTTGCCCGCGACAGCGCCCGGGCCTGGACGATCTTCATCAGGTCGCCCTTGATCAGGGTCAACTTGGCGCTTTCCATGGCGATGTCGGTGCCGTGGCCCATGGCAATGCCGACGTCGGCGGCGGCCAGCGCCGGTGCATCGTTGATGCCGTCGCCGGCCATGGCCACGCGACGACCCTTGGCTTTGAGCTCCTCGACGATGCGTGCTTTGTCCGCGGGCTGGACGTCGGCTTCGACGCGCTCGATGCCGAGTTGTTTCGCCACGGCCCGTGCGGTCACGGCGTTGTCTCCGGTGAGCATGATCACCTCCAAGCCTTCCGCGCGTAGTGCCTGCAGGGCATCGGCGGTGGTGGCCTTGATCGGATCGGCGACAGCGATCAGGCCGCGCAATGCGCCATCCACGGCGAGCAGCATCACCGTCTTGCCGTCCTCGCGCAGCTTGTCGGCACGTTGCGCCGCTTCGTCGCCAATGGCGATGTCATTGGCTTCCATCAAAGCGCGATTGCCCAATGCGACCGATGCTCCGTCAAATCCGGCTCCCTTGATGCGCGCGCTGACGCCCTGCCCCGTGTGCGATTCGAAATCGCTGGTTTCCGGCAGCTCCAGTCCTCGCTCCTTCGCGCCGGCGAGGATCGCTGCTGCCAGCGGATGTTCGCTTCCGCGCTCCAGTGCCGCGGCAAGCGCGATGATCTGGTCATCTGACTGTTGCGAGAAAGCCACGACATCGGTCAAGGCCGGTTTGCCAAGCGTCAGGGTGCCGGTCTTGTCGACGACCAGGGTGTCGATCTTTTCCAGCGTTTCGACCGCCTCGGCGTCACGGAACAGCACACCCATCTGCGCGCCGCGGCCGGTGGCGACCATCACCGAAATCGGCGTCGCCAGGCCCAGTGCGCAGGGACAGGCAATGATCAGAACAGCGACCGCATTGACCAGCGCGTAGGCGAATTTCGGGTCAGGGCCGAAAATCGACCAAGCTGCAAATGTAAGCACTGCGGCAGCGACCACTGCCGGCACGAACCAGCGCGCGACGCGGTCGGCAAGGCGTTGCAACGGTGCGCGCGTGCGCTGTGCATTGGCGACCAGTTGCACGATCTGCGCCAGCATCGTTTCGGCACCGACCTTGTCGGCGCGCATCACCATCGATCCGGTCTGGTTGAGGGTGCCGGCGGTCAAGGTGTCGTCCGGGTTCTTTTCCGCCGGGAACGGTTCGCCGGTAAGCATCGACTCATCGACGCTGCTGCGGCCTTCCAGGACAACGCCATCGACCGGGATCTTTTCGCCGGGCCGCACCCGCAGGCGGTCGCCCTGCCCTACTTGCTCCAGCGGTACGTCGTGCTCCTCGCCGTTGTCGTCGATCCGACGTGCGGTTTTTGGCGCCAGGCCAAGCAAGGCACGCACCGCATCGCTGGTGCGGTGGCGCGCACGCAGTTCCAGCCATTCGCCCAGCAACACCAGTGCGACGATCACCGCGGCCGGCTCGAAATACAGGCCGATGCGGCCGTGCATGTCGCGGAATGCATCGGGAAAGATGCCCGGCGCCAGCAACGCGACCACGCTGTAAAGATACGCCACGCCAACGCCCAGTCCGATCAGCGTGTACATGTTGGGCGAGCGGTTGCGCAACGATTGCCAGAAGCGCTGGAAGAAGCTTGCACCAGCCCAAAGCACCACGATCGAGGCCAGCACGAACTCGGCCCACGGGCTCCACGCCGGCGTCGACCACAGGCCCATGTGCGGACCCATTGCGAGTACCAATACCGGCAGGCTCAAGGCTGCGGCGGTCCAGAACTTGTGACCGACCTTGGCGATCTCTTCTTTTGCCCCGCTGTCATCGGCACTGGGGTGTTCCGGCTCCAACGCCATGCCGCAGATCGGGCACGCACCAGGTCCGTTCTGGCGGATTTGCGGATGCATCGGGCACGTGTAGATCGTGCCTGCCGGTGCCGGTGGCTCGCTCTCGCCTTTCGGCGATAGATACTTGTCCGGATCGGCTTCGAAGCGCTCGCGGCAACGCGCCGAGCAGAAGTGGAATGCGCGCCCGTCGTACTGCGCATGGTGCGCTGTCGTGTCGGGATCCACCTGCATGCCGCAAACCGGATCGACCACGCGATGGTCGGATTGCGCTGCATTATCAGCGGCTGAATGCTTGTCGTGGTCGACAGGGCCGTGGCTGTGATCGGGAATCATGATTCGTCGCTCGCAAGTGCATACAGAATGGGACACTGCGCCAGTGCGCCATGCCCGGGACAGGCCTCGATCAGGGTTTGCAGGCCATCGCGGATGCGGACCAGTTCGGCAAGGCGGACTTCGATATCGGCCAGCTTCGCCGTTGCCGCCGCTTTGAGTTCACCCATGTCTTCGTCGCGATGGTCGGACAGCGCCAGCAGCTCCTGGATTTCGTCGAGTGTGAAGCCCAACATCTTGGCGCGTCTGACGAAGCGCAGGCGGGCGATGTCAAGGGTCTGGTACTGCCGATAGCCAGAGGCGAGACGGTCAGGCGCAGGCATCAGCCCTTGCCGCTCGTAGTAGCGGATGGTGTCGATGTTGACGTCGCAACGTTTAGCGAGCTCGCCAATTTTCATGCCGGGTTCCATCACGACCAAGAAACCAGACTACTTTGACCCTTGACCTGGGTCCAGAGTCAAGTGTTTTCGATACAATGCGGCATCGGCTGGCCGTAGTGAAGTCAGGGGTGATAAGACTTGGACCCTGTTTGATAAGCGGCAAGGCAGGCGCATGTTGGTGTGGCCGAATCAGGCTGGCCCGAACCAGAGCGTGCCAGCCATGGCTTGAAAATCGTGGCGTCTGCTCACCCCCCCTACATCCGGATGTGCATGGAACTGTCAAATCCAGCATGAGCCGGAGGGACCAGGGACGGGTTTCGTCTCCGGTCAGCACGACGGGCGAAGTTGGCGCTTCACAACCAAAGCGACAACTGGCGGGAGTATCAGCCATTGCGCAAGCGGCGCTATTCCGGTGCCGAGACCCGGCAAGATGGGCATTGCTTCGGCATAGGTCCAGCGATGAAGCGGCCCGGTAGCCATCGCTTCAAATACGACAGTCATGAGTATCCCCGGCAACAGGAACAAGCCAAGAGACCCCACGGAAGGATGAAGAATCCAGCTTCTGTCTTTTTGTAAAATAGCAACGATCCAGAAGGCGATTACGATCATCACCGCATCGCCTGCAGATGCCTGGAGACAGGCGAGATTGATTTGCACCAACGATGCATTGGAAGGATAGGAAAAGAGCGGCATCTGCATCATTTCCCAGACGAAATTGATAAGCAACGCAAAGAAGAAAAGGTTGATCTCCACCATCTTCAGGGACTTCGTGGCATCGGGCATGCGGCGCTCCATACGAGGCTCAGTCATTCGTTCGGATCCTGATAGTCGCCATCAATTTTCAGGGAGCGTTGCGACGACATTTTCGAGCAGTGCGGCTTTGTCCATTCCGCCATCGGGTCCAGCAGGCAGGGATACTTCAAGACAATCGCCGCGCGGGAGCAATCTTCCAGAATCACTATCCTGCCAATACACGTAGTGCGCCGCCCTGGTGTTGCGGAGCCGAGGCTCAGCGCGAGTATTCCATGCATGGGATTCATAGATGCCCGGAGCGGGAGATCGCGAACACGAGCCGTATCGACAGTAGCAGGGCAAAGCCATAGGCGATGCCGGCCAGTAGCGGAACATGCCCCCATAACATCGGCCCTAGGTCATGGAGCATCAGGATCGATCCGGTGAGGTACAACCCCAGCGTGACCAGCGCCAGCGATAGCCGGTTGCCGGTGCGCGACAGCGTAACTTCGACCTCATCCAGGCCGCGATGGTGGACCGCGAGCGAGGGCCGGCCTTCTTCGCGCGCTTGCCGCAACATATCGGCGATGAGCACCGGAAGCTGCTGTGCGGTTCGAACCAGACGGTCTGCAACCGGGCGTTGTGGACCGCCGTGCCCTGACTGCTCGAAAGCGCTGGAGATCTGCTCGCGGCGTGAAGTCAACTCGCCCAGCAGATCCAGTCGTGGATCGAGTGCCCGCAACGTGTTCTCCACGAGGAACAGGGTCCGCATCAACACAAGCAGGTGCCGGGGCAGGCGAAAATGCTCCCCTGGTCCGATTTTCGCCACGCGCCAGATTGCCTCGGCGACCGACCATTCGGATAGGGGCAGTGAAGCCAGGTTATTGAGAATCTCACTGATTGCCCGCCGGTATTCGCCACGGTCAATCGGTCCGCGGATGAAACCAAGGGCCATGGCTGCATCCAGAACGCCCGCAGTATCGTCGTAACCGATGGACTCGATCATCTGCGCCAGAGCTATGCGCGATTCGGGATCCAGGTAGCCGATCGAGCCGAAATCGTGAAAACAGACACGACCATCGGCGAAGTTGAACAGGTTGCCCGGATGCGGGTCGGCATGGAAAACGCCAGCGCTGAAGAACTGGTGGATATACGCAGTCAAGATAATGTCGACGATTTCACGTGCCCGCGCAGTGCCGTAAATGGATGCGAGCGGGCCTCCGTGGCTGAACTCCTGGACCAACGCCTCATGCGTGGCAAGCGGCTCGATCACGTGCGGCAT
>RCMY010005067.1_pt1 | contig 11235 bp, 8 predicted proteins | sample 2041341 | NCBI WGS metagenome assembly RCMY01 (sample SAMN09708234, study PRJNA481090) | Marine sediment metagenome, whole genome shotgun sequencing project.
GCCGTATCGGGAATGTAAATTCCGGACGCTGTTTTGGTCTCGGCGGCCATTGGTTCGATAAGTACTCGATCTGCCAATGGTTTAATGTTGACTTTTGCCATATTTATAGTTTTTAGTGTTGAAAAATTAAATTCTCTTTCTTAGTAGTCAGAAAGTATGCCATTGCCTAAAAACTGACACTTTGTTAAAGCAAAAATGCCAGCTTGTCATTCAAACTGGCATTTACTTCAATTTTATAGTATCTTTTAAAGACTATCCGTTGAATTGGATTCGTCTGTCGCAGGCACGGAAGGGGTCGTAGGAAGTGATTCCGGTACTTCATCGGGTAGGGTCGTTTCTATATCGTCACCATTCAGCAATTTGGAGTCACCCTCGCCGAAATTACCTTTTAAGGTAACGTTGGATGCCAAAATCAGGACAACCAGAAATATGGCTAAAATCCATGTGCTCTTGTCTAAAAAGTCACCGGTCTTTTTGACGCCACCTACTATTTGGCTACCACCGCCGCCAAAGGAAGATGACAACCCACCGCCTTTAGGATTTTGTACCATTATAACTAATACTAGTAAAAAACAGACTAATATAATAAGAACAAGAAATATGGAAAACGTACTCATTGGGAAAAGTTGAAGGTTAAAAAGTTATAGGTTGTAGGTCTATCGCGGTTCATGCCTTGACGGACGACTATGGTACTTTAAAGGGTAACCTGAAATAGTTTTAAGGAGACCGGCATAGCTAGACTCTCTGGTTTTGTACGGTTAATGACTGTTAAGAATTATCTTCCTTAAGTCGCTCTACCGCTTTAATTCGGTCTGCAAAGAAACCACTTTTTTCCGGATATTTCAAACTTAAAATTTTGTAGGCCTGAATCGCTTTTTTAAACTTTTTTTGTTCTAGGTATACCTTGGCCAAGGTCTCGGTCATCAGTTCTTTGTTGTCGAATTTGGCGGAATCGCCGATGGCCACCTTCGGTACGTCTTTTTGAGGTTTAATTTTCGGATTATCGGAAATGAATTTATCAATAAGTTCGAATTTTTTCGATTTTATGGGGTCGTCCTCTAATGGAAAAGGGATGTTCTCCAATTCTCGCTCTTGCCCTTCTTTTTTGCTCGCGCTTCCTCCGTCTCTCCTTACCGGTTTGAAAGTACTTAACTGCAGCCATTCGCTGAAAGAGTATTTTTCCTTTTTGGTAAAGGGAAGAGGTTCCCCAAGTTCCAGTTCTTTGGAGGCCCGCTCTTTTTCTTCAGATAGCGCCTTGTCAATTTTTGGGTCTTTGGATATAAAAAGTTTGGGGTCTAAGAGTGCGTCCGCCTCGGTTTTGGTGAGGGGTAGAGGCTCATTTTCTGAAGGGTCGGAGAGAAGGTCTTTGGATTTTTGTGGGATGACCTCCTCAGAGTCTATTTCACTATCGGCCAAAGACAAGGACTTTCCCGATAGCGTGTCGGCAATACGGTTCTGTAGGAAGTCTTTCGACGTGATAAAATCAAAAAGCACCTCGCGGTCTGCGGTATAGGCTGCGGTAACTTTCAGGGCATTATTATATTTGAAACTATTCAGACTTTTTAGTCCCTTTAAATGCAACGAGCGAGCGGCCTGGAAATAGGGAAATTCCTCCAGTACCTCTTCCAGCTGGTTGGTCTGCATAGGGGAGACCACCTTATTGGGATGCTGTAACAGGTACGTGAAATCTTTTGGGTTCATGCTTGGTTCCGGGCGTTCAATGTTCGTTCTGCCTATTTTTAAATGAATATTTTGATCATCAATTTTCTTATCGGGATTTACCAGTCTGCGAGCGAGGCATTAAAAATATCTTGCGTAATCCGCTCAAAAATTACTTCGAGGGCTTCGGTTTTTATAGCGGAAGGTTGGGTCGCTGCTGGAAAATCATAAAAAAAAGAAAAACGCTGTTCAAAATCTGCATCCTCTTTGGTCTTGTTGTAAAAACGGACTTTGACTGCCATTGATAACCGGTTTTGGGCCGCTGTCTGTTGGGCGGTGGCACTCATGGGGGAAATGCGATATTCCACGATTTCTCCCTCATACAACAAGTCGCCGTCGGAGGTGGTCAGATCTAGACTGGTCTGATTGAGAATCCGATCTTGTAAAGCCTGTGTAAAATCCCGTTCCAATCCCGGTTCAAAAACGGAACCCGGATTTTGGGTAGCGTAGTTTTGGAACCGCGGCACGGCAAATGTCTCCGCCGTACCCACATCGCCGCCGGTGAAATTATAGACCCCACAACCGTTCAGGAATAGGACCAATACTAACAAAATTGAAATTGGCCTAAAATTCTTCAAATTTTTATGCTGTTTTTTAAAATTCTACTACGCTACTATAATTCCAAATCCTACAAAAATTCAAATGCAATGGGCGCAAGGTAAAAGGTGCAAAGAAATTTAAAATAACAAACCTAGAAACCTAGAAACCTAGAAACCCATAAACTTTATAAACCACGAACCACGAACCACGAACCATGGACCACGGACCACGGACCACGGACCACGAACCACGAACCACGAACATCTCAAATCTCAGGCCTCATTTCTAAAATCTATCTATCAAAGATCATACTGCTTTATTTTTCGATAGAGTGTCCGCTCCGAAATACCGAGTTCGGCGGCGGCGGCCTTTCGTTTGCCCCGGTTGCGATCTAAGGATTTTTTGATGAGCTCTACTTCTTTTTCCTGTAAAGATAGGGTTTCTTCTTCCTCGATCTCTTCGGCGAAATGATACTTGTCTTCTTGAGACGGATTTTGTACCGGTCTGCGGGTGTCGTGTCTTAGTGCGTCTTCATGTTCGGGCAGTTGCAGCACTTCTAACGGATCGCGATCGTCATCTTCCATGACATCTTCACCGTTGTCACCATATATTTTTTGGATAAGTCCCTCGTTCTCTTCCTGTACTTTGTCGCCATCATTGTTCCTCATCAAGGCCAAGGTCAGCTTTTTCAGGTCGTTGAGATCGCCTTTCATGTCAAAAAGAACCTTATAAAGAATCTCTCTTTCGTTGCTAAAATCTCCCTCGGATTTTTTCTGTCCGACAACCGCAGGCAGGTTCGAACCGCTAGAATCGGGAAGATATCCTTTAAGCGTATCCCATGAAACATTACGGCTATGTTCGAGTACCGATATTTGTTCTGCAATATTTCGGAGCTGGCGGATGTTGCCCGGCCAGCGGTATTTCAATAAAAGGTGTACGGCGTTGTCTTCTAGACGAATCGTCGGCATCTTATACTTTGTACCAAAATCGGAAGCGAATTTGCGGAAGAGCAGGTGAATATCGTCCTGTCTTTCGCGCAAGGGGGGAATATGGATTTCGACCGTACTCAAACGATAATACAGGTCTTCCCGAAATTTTTCTTTTTTGATGGCCTCAAACATATTGATGTTAGTGGCCGCTACGATGCGCACATCGGTTTTTTGGACTTGGGATGATCCCACTTTCAAAAATTCCCCATTCTCCAAAACGCGTAAAAGGCGTACTTGGGTAGTCAAGGGAAGTTCGCCGACTTCATCTAAAAAAATCGTACCGCCATCGGCCACCTCGAAATAGCCGCTTCGGGTTTGGGTCGCACCGGTAAAGGCGCCTTTTTCATGGCCAAAGAGCTCACTATCGATAGTGCCTTCGGGAATCGCCCCGCAGTTCACGGCAATGTACTTCGCGTGTTTGCGGTGTGAAAGTGAGTGTATAATTTTTGGGATAGCCTCTTTCCCGACCCCGCTTTCCCCGGTCACCAATACAGAAATATCCGTTGGTGCCACCTGGGTCGCCTTTTCCAAGGCACGGTTGAGCTTCGGATCGTTACCGATGATCTCAAAGCGTTGTTTTATTGATTGAACATTCTCCATTTTGTCATTCCCGCACTTCGGTTGCGCTCAGCACAAACTCCGTCGAGGATCTCTTATTAAGTTCAAGATTCACTATTCACTTCTCCCCACAGCCTTCCCGATCAAGGTCGCCGAGGTACAACTATCCATTCGTACCATCACAAAATCCCCTATTTTATAATGTTCCTTCGGAAAAACGGCTACCGTGTTCTGCGAATTACGCCCCATCCAATGTTCATCCGATTTTTTTGAGGGGCCTTCGATCAGTACTTCCTGAATTTTGCCCAGGTGCTGTTCGGTGCGTTCTTGGCAGTGTTCGCGTTGCAGGGTGATAATCTCGGCCAATCGACGTTTTTTGGTTTCCAACGGCACGTCGTCTTCCAGCTTCCGTTCGGCCATAGTGCCCGGGCGTTCGGAATAGGCGTACATGAATCCGTAGTCATAACGCACGTATTCCAAAAGGGACAAGGTGTCTTGATGATCGGCTTCCGTTTCGGTGGGAAAGCCGGAAATCATATCCTGGGAGATACCGACATCGGGAATGATTTTCCGAATGTTATCGATCAACGTGAAATACTCTTCCCGGGTATGCAGGCGATTCATAGCTTTCAAAATACGATTACTACCGCTTTGCACGGGTAGATGTACATAATTACAGATATTATCGTATTTCGCCATAATGCGGATAACATCCAAGGTCATATCCTGTGGGTTCGAGGTCGAAAACCGGATGCGCATTCCGGGTTGTGCCAAGGCAACATTTTCCAAAAGCTGGGCAAAATCGACGGCCATCGCTTTTTGCATTTCCGAAGCCTTGATAAAATCTTTTTTCAATCCCCCACCATACCAAAGGTAGCTATCGACGTTCTGACCGAGCAGGGTAATTTCTTTATACCCTTTGTTCCAAAGGTCATTGACCTCTTCAATGATGGAGTGGGGCTCACGGCTACGTTCGCGCCCTCGGGTAAACGGCACCACGCAAAACGTACACATATTATCGCAGCCTCTGGTGATGGATACGAGAGCGGTAATTCCATTGGAATTCAGGCGAACGGGAGCAATATCCCCATAGGTTTCTTCTTTAGAAAGAATGACATTTACGGCATCACGGCCGTCGTCGATTTCCTGTATCAGGTTGGGCAGGTCTTTATAGGCATCGGGGCCTACGACCATATCCACAATTTTTTCTTCCTCTAAAAATTGATGTTTCAAACGTTCGGCCATACAGCCCAGAACGCCGACTTTCATGTGCGGGCGATCTCTTTTGACAGCATTGAATTTTTCGAGCCGTTTGCGAACGGTAAGTTCCGCCTTTTCTCGAATGGAACAGGTGTTGACCAGTACCAAGTCGGCTTCGGTAAGTTCTTGGGTGGTATCGAAACCTTCATTGGCCAAGATCGAGGCCACAATCTCGCTGTCGGAAAAGTTCATCTGGCAGCCATAGCTTTCAATGTAAAGCTTCCGGCCGTTCGATTTTTGCTTTTTCAGCGATAGGGTAGTGCCCTGAACCGATTCGTCGATAATTTTTTCCATATCCTATTACATCCTCTAAATCTTAATAAAATCTAGCGAAGGGCAAATATACCACTAATTCCATTTTAGTGACAAAGTGACAGTTATAAAATTATTTTAAAATCCGACGCAACGTTTTAGTGTCTTGAGTATCTTAGGCATAGAACTCCAATAGAGTTTTTATCAATTTACTAAATGAATTAACCACTTTAAATCCCATAAAAATGAAAAAGACCCTTTTGTTACTGCTTTTTGTCACCGCGTTCGGCTTTGTTTCCTGTGAAGAGGATAAGGATGACCTCTTACCGGACTCACGAGACTATTTGATCGCCACGCCTTTGACCACTGATTTGGTGGCTTTCAAGGCAGAGGCGGTTGCCGTCACCGAACCCGTAGCTATGCAAGAATCGGGTAAAATATATGCCTATAAGAATTATGTGTTTGTCAACGACCTTTACCGTGGCTTTCATATTTTGGATAATACCGACGCAAGCGCCCCGAAGAACATCGGATTCATTAAGTTGGAAGGTAATAACGATATTTCCATTAAAGATGATCGTCTTTATGCCGACAGCTATGGTGACTTGGTCGTGCTGGATATTTCCGATATGGAGAACATTCCCCCTGCAAAAAGGATGGAAAACGCCATCTATCAACAATTTTGGTGCACGGTTGGCGCCGAGGTGGAATGGCCTCAAGCTGACCTTTTCGATTATGGCGATTTTGATTTTTCAAAAGAAGCTGTTATCGGATGGGAGGTGAAGACCGAGCGTTTGTCGAATACGGAATTTGAAAGTAGGTTTGGTTATAATCCGAATGTTACGTACTCCGAAAATGCGTTGTTCAGTAGCAGTAATTCCAGTGCCGATACCAATGCCGCCGCCGTACCAACTGCCTCTACCACCGGTCAAGGCGGCTCTATGGCCCGTTTTAAAATTGTTGACGATTATCTCTACGCCGTAGAGTGGGCAAGTATCAGTATTTTCGATATTTCAGATTTAGATAATCCCAAGACTTTACAGGATGTCTATACCAACGGGGCGATCGAAACCATTTATAACCAAGGCGACATCCTTTTTCTGGGCGGCCCACAAGGCATGTATATCTATGATATTTCTTCACCCGAAACTCCGACCTACATATCCGAATTCATCCATGGTACCGCCTGTGACCCGGTAGTGGTCGATGGTGATTATGCCTACGTTACCCTAAAAGGGGATAATTTCTGCGGAAACACCGAAAGCGGATTGTATATCGTTAACTTGAAAGATTTGAAAAATCCTAAACTACAGAAGTTCTATCCGCTCAAAGGCCCGAACGGATTAGGTTTTAAAGATGACAAGCTTTTTATCTGCGATGGTTCAGACGGACTCAAGGTCTACGACAAAAGTGATGTTGACGACCTAAAACTCCTGAACCATTTCAAGGATATCGTTACCTACGATGTCATCCCGTTACCAAACTCGCTACTTATGATCGGCGACAAGGTGCTCTATCAGTATAAATATTTCGATGATAATATTCGGTTGCTGAGTACATTTGATCTTAAATAAATGAAACGACACAGTAGTGAAAACGCTCCGAATTTCGGGGCGTTTTTTTATACCTATATATATGGTATGATCGGAAATTAAAAAATTCATTTACTTTTGTGCCACGAAAAAACGATATATGGCCAAGAATTTAGTGATAGTCGAGTCGCCTGCAAAGGCAAAGACAATAGAGAAATTTTTAGGGAAAGATTATAAGGTAGAGTCCAGTTTCGGGCATATCGCCGATCTGCCTTCCAAGGAATTGGGCGTAGATGTCGAAAAGAACTTTGAACCCAAGTATATTGTTGACAAGGACAAGAAAGCGATTGTTAAAAAACTAAAAGCTCTTGCTGACAAGGCCGAGATAATTTGGTTGGCCAGTGATGAAGATCGCGAGGGAGAGGCTATTTCTTGGCATTTGGCCGAGGAACTGAAGTTGGACAAGAAAAAGACCCGGCGTATCGTTTTTAACTCGATCACAAAATCGGCCATCCAAAAAGCCATAGAAAATCCCAGGGAAATCAATTATAATTTGGTCAATGCCCAACAGGCGCGCCGAGTTTTAGACCGTTTGGTGGGCTACGAACTATCCCCCGTACTTTGGAAAAAAATCAAACCGGGACTTTCCGCAGGCAGGGTGCAGTCCGTTGCCGTGCGCTTGATTGTCGAGCGCGAAAGGGATATCGAAGGCTTTACGCCCGAAGCATCCTTTAAGATATCCGCAGAATTCAAGACCGAGGAAGGCAGTATTTTTACCGCAAAACTCTACAAGACCTTTGCATCCCAAAAAGAGGCCCAGGCCTTTTTAGAGCAAAATATCGGCGCCAATTTTTCCGTTGGGAACCTGGATAAGAAACCCGCCAAGAAATCGCCGTCCGCACCGTTTACGACATCTACCTTACAGCAGGAAGCCTCGAGGAAGCTCTATTTTTCGGTAGGCAGAACCATGCAGGTCGCCCAACGATTGTATGAAGCGGGATTGATTACCTATATGCGAACCGATAGCGTCAACCTGTCAAGCGAAGCCATCACCGCCGCAAAAGACGCCATTATCGATAATTATGGCGAAAAGTACAGTACGGTTCGAAAGTTCACGGGAAAATCAAAAGGTGCCCAAGAAGCGCACGAGGCCATTCGCCCAACGGAAATGACCAATTCATCGCCATCTCTGGAGCGCGACCAATCAAAACTCTACGATCTGATATGGAAGCGTACCATCGCCTCGCAGATGAGCGATGCGCAATTGGAGCGCACCAATGTAAAAATCAAGACCAACACCCATTCCGAGGAATTTACGGCCAATGGTGAGGTCATTAAGTTCGACGGGTTTCTTAAAGTGTATCTAGAAAGTTCCGACGAAGAAGATACTCCCGAAGAACAAGATGGGATGCTTCCGGCCATGAAAGTCGGTGAAACGCTGTTGAACAACTATATTTCGGCGACCGAACGTTTTACAAGGCCACCTTATCGTTTTACGGAGGCATCCCTGGTAAAAAAGCTGGAGGAACTAGGTATCGGACGACCATCTACCTACGCGCCGACCATATCGACCATTCAAAATAGGGGCTATGTCGAAAAGGGAACAATCGATGGTATCGAACGAAATTACGTGCAATTGGTATTGGAATCAGGTACGGTCAAGGAAAAAAAGTTGACCGAGACCGTCGGTTCCGATAAAGGTAAGATGGTGCCAACGGACATCGGAATGATCGTCAACGACTTTTTAGTGGATCATTTCGCAAACATTCTTGATTATAATTTTACCGCTAGGGTAGAGGAAGAATTTGACGAAATCGCGGAGGGCGAAGAAGATTGGCAAAAGGTGTTGAAAAATTTTTATAATGATTTTCATCCTACCGTGCTCGATGTTGAGGAAAATGCCGACCGCGCCAGCGGGGAGCGTATTTTGGGCAAAGATCCCAAATCGGGTAGGCAGGTCTCGGTACGCTTGGGCCGTTTTGGGCCGATGGTCCAAATGGGTACGGTCGACGATGAAGAAAAACCCAAATTCGCCAGTTTATTGCCAGACCAGTCCCTTGCTACGATAAGCTATGATGAGGCCATGGAGCTTTTCAAGCTTCCAAGAAAACTGGGTGTTTTTGAAGGGGAGGAAGTAGAGGCCAACGTAGGCAGATACGGCCCATATGTACGTTTTGGGAAAAAGTTCGTGTCCCTGGAAAACGGTGAAAGCGCTTTTGACGTCGATTTTGAAAGGGCGGTCGAGCTGATCAAGGAAAAGCAAAAAGCGGACGCTCCTATATTTAACTATGAGGATAAGGACGTGACCAAGGGAACAGGTCGTTTCGGACCCTTCATTAAATGGGACGGTCTGTTTATCAACGTCAACAAAAAGTACGATTTCGATAACCTGTCGGAGGCCGATTTAATCGAACTGATCGAGGCCAAAAAGCAAAAGGAAATCGATAAAGTTGTTCAAAATTGGGAAGAAGAAGGCATCCGGATAGAAAAAGCACGCTGGGGCCGTCATAATATTATAAAAGGAAAGACAAAGGTCGAGATTGCCAAATCGGTAGACGCGGCCGCTATGTCCTTGAAAGAGGCACAGGCCTTGCTGGAGAAGAAAGCACCGAAGAAGAAGGCCGCAAAGAAGAAGGCGGCACCTAAGAAAAAGACCAAAGCGAAGAAGAAGTAGCCCCTCAAAGGTAAAGCCAATCAAAGGCAAACTTGGTTTTCGACATTTTATCAGCTCTTAGCAGAGACGCAAAATTTTGCGTCTCTGCGCTTTACAATAGCTCCGACCACGACCAATTATTAAATCCCTAGTACATAAGATATCAATTTATAATTCATCACATGGCATTTGATTTTCTGACTCCCGTCGAAGATAAGGTATTGGCACATTGCGAACTACTTCCGGCCCAAGCCTTGGGCAAATACGTAAAGATACACACGAAACGCGACGGACTCCCCGAGCTCGAATCCATATCCATAGCTATCATCGGCGTATGCGAATCCCGGAACGCCTTTGAGAAGAAACCCGAAAAACTGGATATTTCTGCCATCCGAATTCAACTTTATAGGTTATTTCGCGGCAACTGGAATTCCAACCTCGCCGATATGGGCAATATCGAAGAAGGCGAAACGGTAGAAGACACCTATTTTGTTGTTCGGAATACGGTGGGCGATCTGCTGCGAAAAAATATCGCTCCCATTATTATAGGTGCGACCCAAGATATCACCTATCCAGCCTATCGAGCATTCGATGGTATTAAGGAATTGGTCAATTTGGTAGCCGTAGATAGTCGCTTCGATTTCGGAATGGACGATGAGCTTATCTCCTCGCATTCCTACATGAGTAAGATCATCACAGAAAAGCCCAATAATCTTTTTAATTTTTCGAACATCGGTTATCAAAGCTACTTCAATGCCCAGGAAGAAATCGATTTGATGGAACGACTTTTTTTTGACGCCTATCGATTGGGTGAGCTGGGTGCCGATATTTCATTGGCCGAACCGGTCTTGCGCAACGCCCACATGATCAGTTTGGATGCCCGTGCCGTACGTGCCAGTGAAATCGGTCTGTCCGATAATTTTTCGCCCAATGGTTTTACGGGGCGTGAAATTTGTGCGATAGCGAGATACGCCGGTATGAGCGATAACGTAAACATCTTTGGTGTTTATGAGATGGAAAATACCGTACAATCGGCCCAGTTGATGGCACAGATCATTTGGTACTTTGTTGAAGGCTTTAATTTCCGTATCACTGAATCGCCCTACGACAGGGCCGACAACTTCACTAAGTACAACGTGCCTACCGAAATAGAGCAGTTGGTTTTTTATAAAAGTCATCTTACCGATCGCTGGTGGGTAGAGGTGCCCTCCGTTTTGACTCCGCATACTAAAACGAATTCACCGGCGTTATTACCTTGCACCAAGAAAGACTATCTGGAGGCCTGCGACCAGAACATTCCCGAAAGGTGGTATAAAGCTTACAAAAAAGGCTTTAACTAAGGCGAAAAAAAATTAAGTATAATTGCCGCCAATACAATATTTTGACCAAATCGCAGTTTTAGAGTGTAGAATAAAAGTAATTTTTTCGCAGTCAATAATCAGAATCGAAATTTAACCTAAAGTATGAAAAAGCTATTGTTATTATCTATAGCGTTTGTTTTTTTACTCAGCAGTTGCGGGTCAAAGACAAAAGGAGAGCTAGTAGGGGCCGAAGGTAGAAAATGGTATCCCGAAAAACCCTATGGTATGGAACTCATTCCAAGGGGAGCCTTTATCATGGGTAAATCCGAAGAGGATCAGGCCAAGCTCTTGAACGCACCTACCAAGACCGTTACGGTCCGATCGTTCTATATGGATGATACCGAGATTACGAACAGTGAATACCGCCAGTT
>RCMY010005069.1_pt1 | contig 11232 bp, 8 predicted proteins | sample 2041341 | NCBI WGS metagenome assembly RCMY01 (sample SAMN09708234, study PRJNA481090) | Marine sediment metagenome, whole genome shotgun sequencing project.
CCATTGCGTCGCACGCCGTGGCCGAGATCGTCAACCTGAAGCCACAACCTGAGCAGCCGTACGTCGGTGTGTCGGCGTTTGCGCACAAGGCCGGCCTGCACACGTCAGCCATCGCTCGCGCCGCCGACAGCTACGAACACATCGATCCCACCTGGGTGGGCAACGACACCCGATTCCTGGTGTCCGATCTCGGCGGCCGTTCCACCCTGGCGCTGAAGGGAGAACAGTTCGGTGTCGATCTCGACGGTGCCCAGCTGACGGAGCTGAGCGAGAAGCTGAAGGATCTCGAACACCGGGGGTACTTCTTCGAAGCGGCCGAGGCATCGCTCGAGCTGTTGATGCGCGAGGCGACCGGCTGGTCGCAGCCCTTCTTCGAACTCGAGTCGTACCGCACGTCGGTCGACCATCGGTCTGGATCGGGCGCTCGGGTCTGGAACGATCTCGACGCCGACCTGGTCACAGAGGCAATCGTGAAGATCCGAATCGGCGACGAGCGTCTCGTGGCCGTGGGCGAGGGCAACGGCCCGGTCAATGCGCTCGACGCTGCTCTGCGCTCTGCGCTGAACGGTCGTTACCCGGCGCTCGGAGACATCACGCTCACCGACTACAAGGTGCGCGTGCTCGACACGGGCAGCGGAACCGGCGCCATGACCCGCGTGCTGCTCGAATCTCGGCGCGCCGACAAGTCGTGGACCACCATCGGTGTTTCGGCCAACGTCATCGAGGCGAGCTGGCAGGCCCTTGTCGACAGCATCGTGTACGGCCTGTTGGAGTAGCAGCGCTAGTCTTTCGTCGATGGCCGCACCAGACTTTGTCCCGACCGCTGCACTTCGCGCCACGCGCAAGGCGTACACCTCTCCGCCCAGTCGCGAAGGGGGTTGGCGCGCCAACCGGCCCGGCGACATCGCGCGCGATGGGCAACCGACCGGGCCCGGATTCGGCTTCCAGGGACCGGATCAAGGCTTTGCTCTGCGGCTCATGCGGCAGTTCGAGAGTCGGATTCTGCTCGCCGACGGCGAGCATCGCGCCGACGTCGTCGTCGGCTGTGTGGCGGTTGCCCTGCGTCGAGCATCGTTGTTCGGCCGAGCGCCGATGAAAAACGACATCGAGGTCGCGTTGACGCTGTTCGGTTTCCTGGACGATACGCCCGATCAGGCATTGGTCGAATGGCGCAAAACGCGGTTTGCCGAAGTGTCGCACACCGCTCAGCACTACATGGCCCTGCGAGATCTGGTGAACGAGGTTCCCGAAGAGGCACTGCGCCTTCGGGCGGCACAGGTGCTGCGGGAGTACGACCGCAACTGGCAGTCGTTGCTCGAGATCTGACCAGGGCACCACCCCCATCGAAGGGCGGCCTGCGAGCTACGGTGACACGGTGACCTCTGTCCTCCAGGCTCCGTCGCCGCCGCAACGAGCGGCCGTGAGTGGCCCGCAGCTCTGGGCTGGGTTGGGTGTGCTGGGCGCTGCCGCCGTGGTCCGTCCACTGTTGCCCGCCGTTGGTCCGCTGTGCCCGCTGCGGCGCTTGACCGGCATTCCGTGCCCGGCCTGTGGAGCCAGCGCTTGTGCGGTCGCGTTGTCGCGCGCCGATGTCGGCGCTGCGCTGACCGCAAACCCCGTCGTGCTCGGAGTGTTCCTCGTGCTTCTCGCCGCCGCGGTTGTGCCGGCACTGCGGACGCGGCTGGTGCACGGCCTCCGACACGCCGGCAACCAGCCGTTGTGGTTCGTCCCGATCCTCGCGTTGTCCTGGCTGTACCAACTACACCGCTACGACTATCTGTGATCGGGCATCGGCCCCGTCGGCCGCAGCAACGTCCCGCCAGCGCACAGTGGAGTGCTCATGAGTGACTTTGAACCACCGACACCCCCGCCGCCGCCGCCACCACCGCCAGGCGGTGCCTACCAGGCGCCGCCTCCGCAGCAGTACGAGCCACCGCCGGCTGGTTACTATCCGGTGCCGCCGACCACTCCTCCGATGGTGGGCGGGTACCCCTCGCCGGTGCCGTCCCACGTGCGATATGCAAACTTCGGTCAGCGGTTCGGCGCTCTGCTCATCGACGGCATCATCATGGTGTTGCTCGCCGTCCCATTCGCCTTGGCGGTCGTCCCGTTCTGGGAAACCGAATGGCAAGACTGCACCATCAACGGTCGCTCGGCGAGGTGCAACAATCCCGTCGACAAGACGATTATCGCGATGTTGGTGCTCGGCGGCCTGTGGTATCTCTCGATACTCCTGTATCAGCTGTACTTCGTCGCCACGTCCGGCCAGACACCGGGGCGCAAGGCGCTCAACATCAAGGTTGTCGGCCTGCGAACCGGTCTTCCGATCGGATGGGGAAGGACCCTCGGTCGGTTCCTCATGGCATCGTTCGTGTCGGGCAACGTCTGTTGGCTGGGCTACCTGTGGCACCTCTGGGACGATCAAAAACAGACGTGGCACGACAAGGTGGCCGACAGCATCGTCATCCAGACCTGACGCAGGCGGAGGCGAAGCAGTCGGGCCAGAGCCGCGCCGGTAGCCTGCGAGGCGTGACTCCTGTTCGCGTTCGATTCGCACCCGCTCCCACCGGCTACCTGCACGTCGGGTCGGCCCGGTCAGCGCTCTTCAACTGGCTCTACGCTCGCCACACCGGCGGCACGTTTGTGCTGCGCATCGAAGACACCAATGCCGAGCTCGCCACCCCCGAGTACTACGCCGCGATCACCGAGCCGCTGACGGCGCTTGGTCTCGACTGGGATGAAGGACCCTTCTACCAATCCGACCGTGGGCAGCTCCACCTCGATGCCGTCGCCCAGCTCGTGGCCGGGAACGCGGCATACTTCTGCGACTGCGACCGCGACGCCATCACCGCCCGGAACCCGCAGGGGGGCTACGACGGGCACTGTCGCGATCGCAACGTCGAGGACGGACCGGGGGTCGCGGTTCGCTTTCGGGCCCCGGACGAGGGGACCACCGTGGTCAACGACCTCATCCGCGGCGACGTGTCGTTCGACAACGCCGAGATCGAGGACTTCGCGATTCGCCGGGGCAATGGCGCTCCGGTGTTCCTGGTGGCGAACGCCGTCGACGATGCCGATATGGGCATCACCCACGTCGTGCGCGGCGAGGATCTCCTCAACACCACCCCCAAGGTGGTCATGCTCTGGAAAGCGCTCGGCTATGGCGACATTCCGACCTATGCGCACCTGCCTTTGTTGGTCGGGGAGGACCGCAAGAAGCTCTCGAAGCGCAAGGACTCCGTCGCGTTGCGCGACTACCTGTCGGCGGGCTACCTCCCCGAGGCGATGGTGAACTACTTGGCGCTGCTGGGCTGGAACCCTGGGGACGACCGCGAGATCCTCACGATCGATGAGCTGATAGCCGAGTTCGATCTGACGTCGGTCAACAAGGGTGCGGCCTTCTTCGATGTGAAGAAGCTCGAACACATCAACGGGCTGTACATCCGGGCGCTCTCCGCTGATCGCCTGACCGAGTTGGCCGATCCGTGGCTGACCGGCGACCGCGCCCGGTGGTCGGCCGACCGGTACGACGCCGAGCGGTTCGTTCGGTTCCTGCCTCTCATACAGGAGAAGCTCCGCACGCTGGCCGACATCCCCGACTACTGCGACTTCTTGTTCGTCGATGAGGTGACGTTCGACGAAGCCTCGTGGGACAAGGCCATGGTCAACGGCAAGCTCCCCGGCGAGATCCTCGACGGGGTCATCGCCGCGCTCCCCGATTGCCCTTGGGAGCCCGATCCGATCAAGGATTTGGTCTTCGGTATCGGCGAGTCGCTCGAGGTCAACAAGAGCAAGACCCAGGCTCCGGTGCGCATTGCGGTGACCGGGCGCAGCGTCGGACCGATGCTGTTCGACGCCATGGCGTTCATGGACCGTGACGAGGTGCTCGCCCGTCTGGTTCGAGCTCGAGCCCTGATCTGAACATGCGTCGGCGCCGGGTGGTTCGCTTCGCCGGCGCGATCGTGGTGCTCGGCGTCATCTACGTGGCGATGAACGCGTTCTTCGTATGGCGCAGCGCGCATACCGATCAGGCGGCCAGCGAGGGGATCGAAGCGATCGTGGTGCTCGGCGCCGCCCAATACGACGGTCGTCCATCGCCGGTGTTGCAGGCCCGCCTCGATCATGCACTCGACCTCTACAACGCCGGTCGGGCGCCACTGATCGTCACGACGGGTTCCAACCAACCCGGCGATCGCTTCACGCAAGGCTTTGCGGGATACGACTATCTCCGCAACAACGGCGTGCCCGACGAGGCAATCGTGGTCATCGTCGACGGAGAGGACACCTACGGCGAGCTCTCGGCCACGGCCGTGCAGCTTCGGCGGCTCGGGCACGACCACGTGCTCCTGGTGTCGGACCCCTTCCATGCCGAGCGGGCTGCCGCGATCTCGCGCGAGGTCGGCTTGCGTCCCGTGGTGTCACCGACCGACACCGAGGAGTCGAAAAAGCGATTCGCCCGAGAGACCGTGGCGGTATCCCTCGGGCGAATCGTCGGCTATCGACGGTTGAGTTCTTGGTTGTAGCCAGACCGCTGGCTACGACCGATCGACCAGTTCGTACTCGCTGCCCTCGACGTTGTTGATGCAGGTGTTTTCCTCACCAAAGCCAAGGCCTTCCTGGGGGCAGGGGTACTGAAACTCCATGGTGTGAATCGCGTCGGGCATCGCGTATTTGCCCTCGCTGATCGACGCGGGTGTCATGCCGACGGTATCGACGGGCCCGAGGTTGCGCAGCGCAGCCTGCACGTCTTCAACCGAAGGGTTCTCGCCGGCGTCGTAGAGCGCCCGGAACGCAATTCGTAGCTGGCTACACACGCCAACGCTCATCGACGCGGCCGACGATGCAGGATCGAAGGGGTCGTGTACCTCGCCGCCGCTCTCTTCGTAGACCCGCATGCACATGGTGTTGAGTGGGCTCAGCTCGGCGTCGGGGCGCCGGATGAATCCGGTGTCGGCGTTGTCGACGATGATGGTGCCGTTGTACAGGTTGCCCGCTTCCTCGCCGCCGAAGGCGACCACCTTGCTGGATACGAGGTCGCCGGCGTGGGAGTTGAAGTCGGAGTTGTAGAACTGGACGTCGCCCGGCTGGAAGCCTTGGGCGACCATCTCGCTGATGTAGCCGGGCAGAGACACCACGTTGAGACCGGGGAACAGCACATCGACACCGTTGTCGAGCAGATCGGTCACGCTTTCCTGCACGCCGCCGCCGCAACTCGTGCCGCCCTCGCAACCGATGACGCTTTCGACCGCGACGTTGAACCCAGCGGCCTTCAGCGGCTCGATCAGTCCGTCGCGCATGGCCTCGGGTTGGCCCGGTGTGTCGGGCATCACCACGCCGATGGTCTTGCCTTCGAGCTCGCCGGATTCGATCAGCGCCTGGCCGAGGAAGATCAGGCTTTCCTCGAGCGTGAGGGACACCGACACCAACCGGCCCTCGCCGCGTTCGGTCCATTCCCCATTGACACCTTGTGTGGTGAGGAAGATGGTTTGGTGCTCTTCGACCAGGCAGAGGACAGCGGTTCCCTGGAAGCCGGTGGTGTTCATGACGACGACGGCGTTGAGATCCTCGGTGGATTCGATGCAGGCCGCGTTGCGTTGCTGGTCGACCTCGGCGCCGAGCACGTCGACGGCGATGTTGGAGAGCTTGATCTGCCGACCACGAATGCCGTTGCAGTTCTCGTTCGCGTAGTCGACGAAGCGAGTGAACATGTCGTTCGTGTCGCCGATCGGAATACCGAATCCGATGTCCTCGAAGTCTTCGAGTTTCGACCGGATCTGCACGATCTGAATTTCGTCGGCCGTGATACCAGGGCCGGTGTCGACCCGGTCTTCGGCAATCTCGGTCGGGAGGCAGAAGTCGTCGAGCGTTTGGAACGGGTGGCTGCGATCGAACCCGGTCTGGAAGTCGGCGAAGATGCCGCCGCGCGGGTCGTCGTAGGCTTCGCCGCCTCCGCCGGTGGCCTCGGTGCTGCCGGTGGCCTCGGTCGTGGGGGCGTCGGTGCCACCGGGGTCAGCTGTCGTCGGAGCGTCGGTGCCTACCGCCTCGGTGGTGGGAGCGTCGGTCGTGTCGGTGGACGATGAATCGCTGCCGCACGCAGCTGCAATGAACAGCAACGCAAGCAGCGCTCCGAGTAGCTGACGGAAAGATCGCATAGGCCAAAACCCCCTGAGGTTTCTCGAAGCGACCCCCGTCGATCCGATCTCCCCATCATTGCCGCGTGACGTCGGTCACTGCAAGAACGGTGGTCGTCGGACACCGGGGCGGTGGCCCGGGAGGCAGGCACGACTGCCTCCCGGGCGACTCGCGTCAGCCGCGTTCGACGAGTTCGTACTCGCTGCCCTCGACGCTGTTGACGCAGGTGTTCTCTGCGCCGAAGCCAAGTCCTTCTTGTGGGCACGGGTACTGGAACACCATGGTGTGAATGGCGTCGGGCATCGTGTACTTGCCCTCGCTGATCGACGACGGGTTCATCGATGCCACATCGACCGGCCCGAGGTTTCGTAGCGCGGCATGTACGTCTTCGACGGTTGGATTGTCGCCGGCGTCGTAGATGGCTCGGAATGCCACCCGGAGCTGAGAACAGACCCCGGTGACCATGTTCGCCGCCGTTGTTTCGGGATCGAACGGATCGTGCACCTCGCCGCCCATTCCTTCGTACACGCCCAGGCACATGGCGGCCATGGGGCTGATCACAGAGTCCGGGTCGCGAATGAACCCGGTGTTGGCGCTGTCGACGATGATGGCCCCGTTGTAGAGGTTGCCTGCGTCCTCACCGCCAAAGGCCACCACCTTGCTGGAGACGAGGTCGCCGGCTTGGGAGTTGAAGTTGGAGTTGTAGAACTGGACTTCGCCGGGCTGGAAGCCTTGGGCCACCATTTCGCTGATGTAGCCGGGGAGCGACACGACGTTGAGGCCGGGGAAGATGACGTCGACGCCGGCGTCGAGCATCTCGGTGACGCTTTCCTGGCTGCCGCTCGCACACGTTGTCCCGCCGTCGCACCCGATGGTGCTGACGACGGCCACATCGAGGCCGGCATCACGAAGCGGGGTCACGAGGCCGTCGGTCATCGCCTCGGGTTGGCCCGGTGTGTCGGGCATGACGACACCGATGGTCTTGCCTTCGAGTTCGCCGGTTTCGATCAGCGCCTGGCCGAGGAAGATGAGGCTCTCCTCGAGCGACACCGAGACGGAGACCAAGCGGCCCTCGCCTCGGTTGGTCCACTCGTCGTTGACACCCTGTGTGGTGACGAAGATGGTTTCGTGGTCTTCGACGAGGCACAGGATGGCGGTGCCCTGGAAGCCGGTCGAGTTGAGTACGACGACGGCGTTGCGATCTTCGGTCGACTCGACACAGGCGGCATTGCGCTGTTGGTCGACCTCGGCTCCGAGCACGTCGACATCGATGTTGGTCAAATTGAGCTGACGCCCGCGTATGCCGTTGCAGTTTTCGTTGGTGTACTCGACGAACTTGGTGAACATGTCGTTCGGGTCACCGACCGGAATGCCGAATCCGATGTCCTCGAAGTCCTCGAGTTTCGACCGGATCTGCACGATCTGAATTTCGTCGGCGGTGATACCCGGCCCGGTTTCGATCAGTTCTTCGGTCGCTTCGGTCGGGAGGCAGAAGTCGTCGAGGGATTGGAACGGGTGGCTGCGATCGAACCCGGCCTGGAAGTCGCTGAAGATGCCGCCGCGCGGATCGTCGTAGGTCTCGCCTCCGCCGCCGGTCGCCTCGGTGCTGCCGGTGGCTTCCGTGGTGGTGGCTTCGGTACCTCCCGGGTCAGCGGTGGTCGGAGCGTCCGTGCTGCCGGTGCCTTCGGTGGTGGGCGCATCGGTCGTCTCGGTGGACGACGTATCGCTGCCACACGCGGCTGCAATGAACAGCAACGCGAGAAAGACCGCGGTGAGTTGCCGGATTGATTGTTTCATCAAACCCCCTGAGGTTCGCCGAGCCGACCCTCGCGGCCCGAGCCGACCCATCATCACCACCTGACCACAGTCGCCGCAAATCTAGAACGCGTTCTACAAATGCTGGCTAGTGGTCTTGGTCGCTGCGCTCGATGGCTCGTTCGTCGGTGCCGAGGTACGACGAGATGACCATCGGATCGTTTCGCACCGACTCGGGGTCGCCTTCCGCGATGACTGCACCCGCTTCGAGGCAGTACACGCGATCGCTGATGCTCATGACCAACGGCATGTCGTGCTCGATGACCACTACGGCCGCATGGAGCTCTTGCTGGATGCGGCGAATGAGTGGGCCGAATGCTTCGGTCTCCTTCTGCGCAACACCGCCGGTCGGCTCGTCGAGGAGCAGCACCTGTGCGTCGACGGCGAGGAGGCTGCCGAGTTCCACGATGCGACGGGTTCCGGTGGACAGGCCACCGATGTAGTTGTCGGCGAATCCGCCGAGACCCAGGAATGCGATGATCTCGTCGGCCTCGGCGGCCTTGCGCCGCTCCGATGCGGGCGAGGGTGGGATGGCCAGCATCGACGGTACGAGCAGAGACTTCTCGCGGGCTTCGAGGGCGACCATGAGCGTCTCGCGCACGTTGAGGTCGGGGTACAGCTTTGCGGCCTGGAAGCCGCGGCCGAGGCCGAGCCGATGGCGGGCGTGCGCACTCATGCCATTGACCTGCTGTCCCAGAACCTCGATGGTGCCGGTGGACGGGACGAAACCAGAAATGGCGTTCATCAACGTGGATTTGCCGGCGCCGTTGGTGCCGATGAGGCCGACGAGTTCGCCCGGCATGACGTGGAACGAGACGTCGCTGACCGCCTTGTTGCCTCCGAAGCTGACGCTGACGCCGTGGGTGGACAGTGCGGGCTGGCCCTCGGGCAGATCGAGCGGCTTGCGATCGCGCGTGGGGACAGCGTCGACCCGGACCGGCACGACCTTGCGGTCCTCGACGGAAGTGCGCCCGTCGGCGAGGCGAATCAGTTGGTCACGGAGCTGGTACACGAGCTGCTGGATACCGCCGGGGAAGTACATCAGCAGCAGGAGTAGGCCGATACTCGAGGTGAGCAACGTGACGAGCTGGGGCGGCGAGGTGCCCCACAGGGCCGGGACGCCCTCGACCCAGAGGGCGCCGAGAATGGGACCGGCGACCGATCCCAGACCGCCGATGATGGCGATGGCGATCATGCGGATGGAGCTGTCGGGATCGAACTCGCTCGCCGGTTGGATCGACGACAGGTGGGTGACCAGCAGGCCGCCGGCGAAGGCCGCGATGCCACCCGACACCGCAAAGGCGATGAGCTTCATGCGGTTCGGGGCGACGGTGTTGGCCGACGCAGCGTCTTCGTTTTCGCGCACGGCGATGATGGATCGACCGATACCGGTGCGGCGGATTCGGGCGACCAACATGGCCACGAGCGCCAGGCAGAACAGTACGAAGAAGTAGTACGACTTGCGGGACTCGGCGAAGTCGAGCGGCCCAATCTTCGGACGGGTGACCGATGTGGTTGCCGAACCGGAGCCTTTGAACATCTCGAGCTCGAACAACCATTGCGACGCAGCCACCGCGAAGGCCAGCGTGACGACGGCCAGGAACAATCCGGTAACCCGTAGCGCTGGAATGCCGATGAGCGTTGCCACCAGGACACCGGCGCCAACCGACAGCGCGAGGGCGACCCCCCAGGGCAACTCGAAGCCCCGATCGATGATGGGTATGCGGTTGCCCTGGGTGAGCATGATCATGGTCATGCCGCCGAGGCCGACGAACGCGTACTGGCCGAGCGACAACTGACCGGCCCAACCGGTGAGCAGCGAGAGGCTGAGCCCGACCATGGCCACGATGAGAATGCCGGTCCACGTGCCCAGCTTGGAGTTGCTGTCGAGGACGATGCCGAGCACCACGAAGAACCCGAAGAGCACGCCGAAGCCGATGAGGTTGAGGTGCTTGATCCACCACGTGGATCGCAGGTGTTTTGGAACCGGCATCTGATGGGGTGTGAGCGACCAGCTGGCGTCCTCTTTGCGAGCACCCTTGACGAACAGCACGATGACCAGAACCGCAAGGAAGAGAAATACCTCTTTGACCTTGGTGCTGCCGCCGAAGGTGTCCTTGTTGGCCGAGACGATCTGTTCGACGATGCCGAAACCGATGCCGGCGACGATCGCAAGCGGCAGCGACTTCATCTTGGCCAAGAGGCCGACGGTGACCGCCCGTAAGAGCAAGGTTGCGCCGAGAGCCGCCTGGCCGGTGGCCGCCACGTTGGTGACCTCGAAGGGAGCGAACACGATTGCCGTTGCGGCAGAGAGTCCGCCGGCGAGGGTCCACACGATGGTGGAGGTGGTCTTCGGGCTGGTGCCGTAGACGCGGGCGGTGTCAGCGTTCGAGGCGGTGGCTCGCACCGCCAGACCCAAGCGGGTCTTCCGGAGGAAGAACGACACCAACAGAATGAGGATCGGAACGATGATCATCACCATGTAGTCGCGCGGACGGACAATGAGCGCGGACTCGCGCGGCGTGCCGAATTCCTTGGTGAAGGGCAACGGGATAGGGCCGGCGGCCTTCACCGTCGGCAAGTTGATTTTGATGGCTTGGAGTAGTTGCGCGACGCCGATGGTGGCGATGAGCAACACCAGGCGCGGCGAGGTGAACAATCTTCGAACGATCGTGAGCTCGATGATCATCGCCGTGCCCGCGCCTACCAACACCGCTATGAGATAGGCCAGCCAGTAGTTGATGTCGTACTGCACCAGGAGGAGCACGAAGATCGCGACGCCGAGTGCACCGGTCTCGGCGTGGGCGAAGTTGAGTACGCCGGTCGAGCGGTAGATGAGGATGAAGCCGGCGGCGAGCGCGGCGTAGGCGAGGCCCTTGACAAGGCCGATCTCGAGGTCTTGCAGGCCAACCTCGAAGGCGAGCGTGAGCAGCGTTCCGAGCGTGTTCACTCGTCACCCCCCTCGCCGCCGAGGAAGACCGCCTTGGCGAGGTCGTCACGTTCTGCGAGTTCTGCAGCACTGCCTTCGAAGCGCACGACGCCCTTTTCCATGAAGACAGCCCGGTCCGAGATGGACAAGGCGATGTTGACCGACTGTTCGACGATGATCATGGTCTGACCTTGCGCCTTGAGGCCCTCGATCACCGCGAGAAGCTCCTGGACGACGACGGGGGCGAGGCCGAGGCTGAGCTCATCGATGATGAGCACTTCTGGCTTGTGCATCAGCGCCATGGCGAGCGCCAGCATTTGCTGTTGGCCGCCGGAGAGGTCGCCGGCCAGTTCGCCGAG
>RCMY010005814.1_pt1 | contig 11229 bp, 15 predicted proteins | sample 2041341 | NCBI WGS metagenome assembly RCMY01 (sample SAMN09708234, study PRJNA481090) | Marine sediment metagenome, whole genome shotgun sequencing project.
TGTCGGTTTGGCGTTTTTTAACAAGAATGAATAATGCTAGCTTAGACGATCTCACTTGATGGACACAAAGCTAGACATCATGGCTTGCATCAATGCGCGACATTTGTGAATGGCTCAGTCCGAAGCGCCCGATGTAGGAAATTAAAGAACCGTACGCTATCAGCGTGTAGGACATAAGTTCCAAACCTTCTTGGATGGCTGTCTTGTATGAAGAACTGTAGCTTGAACCCATCACCGCTTCCCAAAGTGACCCGGTACCAAAAAGACGCGTGAAAATCAGAAGCAGAAGTACTCCGATATAAATGAAAGTAGCTGGGCGCGTTTCGAAATGTCGCAACAAGGGCTCGGTCAGCGTCCCGCGATTTCGATACACTAACGCTATTCCTACAGTCAGAACACCAAGTGCCGGAATTATCCAGAAACCCTGCCAGATATTATCAAAGAGAGCGTCACATTCGCGGATAAATAGGCATGAAAAAAACGTTGCAACTAACAACAGATACCCTCGTGCTAGGGCGAATTTGAATGCACCCGTCACGATGAAAGCTATAGACACAAATAACAGCGCATTATGCAAAAATTCGGTCAACGATTCCTCTGACATGCTGTCAGAAAGGAATGTGACATCTATATAAACTATCACAGGGACGAGTGCTATCAATACTGCCAGCATGACGAATTCTAGGCCGATAGCGATTAGCCTGTGTACAGTCGAATTGGGCTGTCTCTGTGTTATAGAAGGCAACTGGTCAGGAGTTTGCTTTTTAGAACTCTGATTAGCAATGTACATAGCAGAATGGCCCCAGTGATTTTGCGACCAAATCTGCCACTCTGAGCACATATGATGATCTGAAGATTATAAACTCGGCGAGACACCAGCGGTAGATATAGTGCTTACTTTTCGTCTGTCTATCCATTCGTGCTTTGAAGAATTTCGGTAGTTGGGCTCTGACCGGTCATTCGCCGCACCGAGCATGAAGGTCCGCTCAGGGCCGTTAGCGACTGATTAAGCTAGTTTGGTCAACCTAACAGATAGCAAATCTTGGATGCGTTATCTTAGTTCAGAAATTCATTGGCTGGGTCTTCGTTTTCGTCTTGCTCCCACTGCACCCGCGAACGATCAACAGGCGTGCCGCCCATCGAAGATAAGCAGAGCCGCAACTGCGCGAAGACACCGATAGGACAATCGGGATCAGCCGTTCGGACAGATAGCTTAGAAGCTAGCCAAACAATCTGCCGATCAGAACCTCCGAGCCAAGGCATCAAATCCGCAAAATCGCACCATGCCTCTTTCTCCGCCTCAGAAAGTTTTTCCGGTGGATGCCCTAAGGGCGATATAGGTGGGTCGGCCCGATCTACGTGCCGTTCTGGATGTTTGATTGTGTCGCCAGTGATTTTTGCGACTGCGGATGGTGTTCTGTTCCGTGGCATGTCTAAAACCTCTGAAATGGGGTTGTGAAAGTTTGGCTTCCCGCTCCGGTCCCGAGACGGATGGTCAGAAGGACTGATATGCCCCTCCCCGCTGCCAGATTAGCAGGGAAAGGGACCGCACCTTGCCGAATTGAACGTACTGCGGAAACATGGGCCACGCATTCGGCTTGTCGTTGTTGGGCTGGATCATCGCCCGCATATTGAGGCCCGTGTTTTATGCCCCCTGACCTACGCCCTTGAGGGTGTAGAACGCGCCTGCGTCTTCGACCGCGACATCAGCCCGCATGTGCGCGACCATTGTGTATTGTAGGTTCGAGATGTATTTCGGCCCCTTGATCAGTTCGACCTGAATGCCGGAGCGGATGCCAACCAACAGGTGAGCAAAGTTGCCCGCGATGATTGTTGATTCATCTGTGGCAATGCCGCCATCTACAGGCAGGCTGGTTGTGGTCAGCATAGGTATAGCGCCCACGGCATTAGGTGCCATCAACGGCTGGCCTGTGCCGTCCATCAGGTCAACGAAAGAGCCCTCGTCACGCGGGTGCATGATGTAAGCCGAGACTGGCCCACGGTTCGCTATGAGGATGCCTGTTCGCGCCTTGGACAGGTTCGCATAATTGGCGATAACACCGTCCTGTGCAAAGGTGCCGATGCCCACTGTGTTGGCAACGCCGCGGGGTTCTGGGTCTGTCCCGCTACCGATCAGCGCAACGCGGTCAAGTTCTACAGCCATCGCCGCCGCAAGGATTTGTGGAAGTGACGTTCCGAGATTGAGAGAGTCGGCCATCAGTTCGGAGGAAATATCGACCGATACCGCAAGGCTGCGTGGCGTCAGAACAACTGCGCCAAAGGTGCCATCGCTATTGGACACTGCGCCCGCCTCTTCGCGCCATGCTGGCGTTGGGTCGGTCAGCACTTTGGCGATTGTGTTCTTGTCGGAGGTGAGCGGCACTGTCCGCGCCCCGGCCTGCATAACAACACTTGCGGCCCGTGCCTTGTCGATCAGCTCAGCCGAAAGAACGTCCGGCACTGTGTAACCGCCTGCGGAATCGCTGGCCTCTGACAGTGCGCGGCGTTCCACGTCTGACTTGTCTTGCACAATCATAGCCCGCAGGAATTGCCCCGCGTTCATCCCGCGCAGACTATCTCCGACTGGCGAACGTGCTTGTGCCCATGAGCGGAAAGATTCACCGGAGCGCAAAGCAACGGCATTGGCTTCGGTTCCGCTCACTGTGTCCGTGGTATCGACGACGCCTGTGGAAAAGCCAGGACGTTTGGAAAGCTGCTCTGATGTTGCGCGTTCTTCCCTTGGCCCTTTGTTCCCAACGAATGTACGTTCATCTTTCTCAAAACGGATTTCGGTCAGTAGATCCGTTAACCCTTCCAGCGCCAGTTCGATACTCTCGCGCTGTTCGGTTGTGCTGGACGATCCCCGGTCAAGAACCGCTGTTGCCTCTTTCCGCGTGTCTTTTTCCAACCCGTTTAGATCAGCCCAGTTCATGGTGTGCGGCATTAGTTCGTTGAGCGATTTGATGCTGTGGCGCTTGTGAAATTCAAACGCAGATTTGCGGGCTGCAATCGCTTTGTTTTCGTCTGTGATATTCATGGCTTTTGCCTTTTCAAAATGCCAGTGCACGCAAAAGAACGGCCCCGGCTAGGAGTTCGTTTCTTTCGCGCTCAGCCATCAGCATCACGGAAAAGGAATTTTCGGGCCGCGCCATCAGCGTCGAGCCATTGGCGGTACTATAATACCACATCCGTTGGTCAGTCAAGTTGTCTTGGAGTGTCGATAGCTTGATCAGTTTGCCAGCCTTCGGACCCCCGGGGATTGCCAGCGTTTCCAGAAACCGGATTGCACTCGTGCTGTCCTTCATGCAACCCTCCAACAGAATTTCTCTATGAAAGGTGACAAAATGGTTGAAGAAACTAATAAACTGGGCGCACAGGTTCTGGCGACGCGCTTTGCTCTCTTGGGTCTTATTGCCGTATTGGAAAAGCGTGATCCCGAGCTAGTCCCAATCCTTCGTAAATTGTTAAGTAACCAGCTAGGCATAGGCGCTTCCGACGAAGATAAAGCTGCGCTAGAGGAAATTTTGACGATGCTTGATATGACGGCATCCCACCTACACAGCGCGGACGCATAACCCCCCACCGCGCCTCCCCCCCACAAAGGAAAAGGAGGCATTGGGACCATATCAACCAGCGTGACAACAGTGACACCTCCTAGAGGTGTGTCACGTTTGTCACGGTCAGGCTGGTCCGAACATGTCACGCACCGTGACGGCATGTCACGATTGTCACGGCTCAGATCAATCATCATCCTGCACCCTCCAAACGTGGTCGCCAAACTCACGCACCTCATCCATGTCCATCAGCTAATCCTTGGCTCGCTTGAACGCCTGACGGGCGGCGCTATCACTCACACCATTGGTCAGCCCGTGGACGCAACAGGCCTCACGCCAGTGATCCACATCAACCACCTTGCGGTTAGTCGGATAACAGTTGCCCGATCTGGTCGTGCCGTGGTCGCGCAGCGCGTCATTGGGCGCCTGCATAGCCACCTCGTTCTTGCCTCTAAGCGGCTTGGGTTTTGGTGCAGGTGCATCACAGGCGTCCACCACCGCGCTTGTGACAGGCTCGCCATCCTCATCCAAGCCAAGCGTGACCGAGCGCAGTTTGAAGTGTAGCGGTTCAGGCGGTTCATGATCGCGTTGCTTGCGCGATAGGATTTCCCATTCCGATGTGATCTGTATTTCATTGTCCACGGCGGCCCTTAGTGCAGACGAACCACGCGCACCGCGTTCCTCATCCTTGCCCGTGTGGTGGATCACCATGACGTGCGAACCCGTGGCTTCACGGATCAGGTCGCAGTTGCGGACAAACATCGCCGCATCCTTGGCGGTGTTCTCATCACCCGCGCCCATAGACCGGGCCAGCGTATCGACCACCACCAACGCGGGGGCCTCATCTGGCATGATCGCGCAGACAACCGAAGCATCCCCCTGCCCGTGCAGGTCCAGCCCGACAGGCAGCAGGGTGAAAGTTGCAGATGCCATATCAGGGCGGTCACGCTTTATCGCAGCAAGGCGATTGCGGATGCCCGCGCCACCCTCAGCAGCGATGTAGAGGACAGGCCCGCCGTTCACACGCAACCCGCGCCATGACTTGCCCGCCGCGATGTGCATGGCAATATCCAGCGCAACGAACGTCTTGCCCGCGTTGGACGGGCCGTAGAGCATAGACAGGCAGTTACGATCCAGCCAGCCCTTGACCATGTAGTTGCTGGTCAATACCGCCTCGATAGAAGTCAGAGACGCGAGGCGGCGTTTGATTTCATCCGCCCGCTTTCCATGCAATTGCTCTTGAGGAAACTCATCACGGGGCGGAAAGTCGAATGTTTGCGGATCACGCAAGCCCATATGTGCTGGTCGGATATATGTCATGCCGCCGCCCTCCCTTGTACAAAATCAAGGAAAGCCGCCTTGCGGGTTGCTGGCATGGCCTTGAAACTGGCAAGGCAATAGGCCTCAAGTTCATCAGGCTGAGCCATATCGGCCCAGAAAGCCGCCTCATCCAGGTGTCCCTGCAATGGGGCAATGGGCGCACCTGCGCCGCCGTGCGCGGCCCTGAATACCTGTTCAGACAGCTCAGCGCCGAGGGCATGGATTGCGGCGTAAGCGATGCCGCCGAGTTCTTCGGTTGTGAGACGTGATTTCAGGATCAAGCCAAGGGCGTGCCAGCTATCAAAGCCGCCGAGGGTCAGCGCGAAACGAAGTGAACGCACAACGCGGTTGTGGCTGTCTTTGAGGATGCTCATGCTGGCACCCCGCCAAACCGAAGCCGTTCGACGCTGTTTGTCGAGCGGTCCCAAAAAAATGTCATTGCGCGAACGCTGTTTTCGTGCGACACATTTGCTTGTGGATTTCCCATAGCCACTTCTATTTTAACGCCTTTGACCTTTGCCGAGGTCAGGGCGTTTTCTTTTTTATGTATAGCCATATTACACCGCCTCAACTTGGGCAGTCGTCAGTATCAGGCGCACAATGTTCTTTTGCCAGTTCATCGTACGGCCCTCCCAACAGCGCGCGGCTGCGCCTGCTCCATAGAAAGCAGCCAGTTCTCAATTGCAGCTGGACGGTAGTATATTTTGCGGCCCAACTTAATGAAGGGCGGGCCAATTCTTTGCGCACGTTCACGCTGAATTGTTCGAATGTTCTCACCGCGTTGTGCGGCGTATTTAACCTCAGAGATTAAGTCCACTAGTGTCATTTGCAAGCCTCACGTTATGCCTATTGGCGTTCATCGTGTGGCGACTGTCGCTGCATTTCTTCTGCAAATCACGGCGACGGAAAGGGGGAAGCAAACCCCCCAATTTTTACCCCTTCAAAGCTGCACGAATGGTCGTTGCAAAGGATGCAATTGAAAGGTCTTCACCAACCCCAAGACCATCTAGAAATTGTTCAAATGGTGTTAAGTCACCGAGCACTAGTGGTCGGGCAAGATCACTAGTATATCTGCCAGTCGATGCTTTTGCGTCAATTCCGCTTTCTGCCAGTGCATCGCGAAGGTCCCTAATCAAGATCGCCCGCGCTGTTGCGGCAGTCGGCAATACGATCTCACGCGGTTCTGATCGTTCTATAATCATAAGTGCGTCCGATATCTTGCGATATGCGTCGCGCAACAATTTGTCAGCGTTGATCGCTTCCCCAGCACTCTGTCCAAGCGTTGCAAGTGCATAGTTTTCGCTGGCCTCCTGCAGAAAATCGCCATGGCTCCTCGCCGATTTCAGGCGATCAAGCGCTGCCTCTAGTGCTTTGGCCGTATTTTTCTGCCTTTCGTGCCAACTAGCTTTTGTAGGTTCTTTTGATTTGCCTGCTCGTGATGCGCCTAAACGATCCAGTGCCTTACCATAGCGCGAGAATGCGCTTTCGATTTTTTCCCATGCTTCTACAGGTATTGGTGCTTTGATGTATTCACTTGCCTCATCGCAGGATATTGGCGGTTGCATGATAGCAAAAGCAGACGGCGAGCCCGTCCGGCGCGTCGTTGTCCCGCTCATCGTGTCACCTCCAACTGGATCACATCTGCGCTTTCCTTCCTATCAGGATCGCGGCCAGCGATGATCGCCTGCAAACGCGTTTCCCATGAGAGCAATGCAGCGCGCCTTTCATTGACAAAAGCATGCTGATCGTAGACTGCCACGATGCCCCGCTTGGTGTGTCCAATGGTCATTTCGGCAATGTCTGGTCTGACCTGACAAGCCGAAAGCCCGGTGCGCATTGTCCGGCGTAGATCGTGCGGCGTCCACCGACCCCAAGGATCAACTTGCTTCGCGCCGAGTGCTACATGGCTTCGCTCTACGGCGCGCGACAAGGCGGCATTAGTAATCGGCGAGCCTGGCACGGCCTCGAACACGTAGCCGCTTGCTGGTGCCTTCCTGCGACCCTGCAAGCGTTCAAGTTCCGCCTTTGCATCTATTATGATCTCTTGCGCGGTGTCAGTCAGGTAAATTGTGTGCTCGGTGTTTGTCTTACCGCGACGGCTTGCGGGAATTGTCCAACTGCGCCCAGATATCTCATCAATATGCATTCCAGCCACTTCGCCGGGTCGTTGTCCTGTCACCAGTATCAACTTCAAGGCGAGCGCGGTGAGCTTGTGCAGTCCACATTTGTCTGCGTTATCCCATAGGCCCCTTACTTCGTCCTGATCCAGCACCCTGCCCCTTGCTACTGATTTAAGGGGGTCTCGCATGCCTTTGACCTTTATGGATGAAGGCTTGAGACCAGCCAAAGGATTTGCTGGGATGTAATCGCGGTCGGCGGCATAGTCCATCATCCGGCGCGCGTAGAGCAGCACTTGAGCGGCGGCGCGTGGCGTGTTTTCTGCCTTAGCTTCCACAACTTCGATCACGTCCCGGCGACGTACGTCTGACACCTTCATATGGCCAATTTCTGGCACTAAATCGTTCAAAATGTAGCCTCTGATTGCGCGTTCGCTCTTTAGCCCGCTTGCGTGTTTTTCAAGCCAATCAACCGCCAAATCAGCAACCGTAGGCTCTGCCCGGCGTCGGCGCTTGTCTTCAAGCGGATCGTGGCCTTTTGATAGACCACGCAGCATGTCATGAGCCTCAGTCCGCGCAGCCTCAAGGGACCATGTACCCCAGTCGCCTATCGTCTTGCGACGCTCTCGCCCATCCACTGCGTATTTCAGAATGAACGCTTTGCCGCCTGCCGCTGTTATCCGCAGCCCAAAGCCGCGCGGCGCTTCCCTATGGTCGTCGAAAATAAAACGCTGGCCCTTTTCAGGCACCTCAGCCTTGGCAATAGTGCCGCTTTTACCGTCTGTCAGCTTAGCCATTGCAAAACACCCTTTATGTCACCCCTAACAGCGCTTGTCACCGGATTTGTCACTGTTTGATTGCGCTCTGTATGGCGTAGAGTGTCGCTAACTGTCAATCGATCATAGCTATTTGTCGCTTATAAACAGTGTACTATGGTGTTATCTTTAGAATACTTGCAACTATTCAAGGCACTAGGTATTGACCTGAAATCGCCTGTTAATCAATTGGTCGTAGGTTCGATCCCTACCGTCGGAGCCAATATAAACCCTCTAAGTCAATGGCTTAGAGGGTTTTTAGTTTTAAAAGCTGTCTAGTATTATTGTTAACGGAAGCATTACGGAAGCAGAGTGCAGGCAGCTTTTTGAGTTGCTCATTTGCAACTAAATCCACCCATAGGAACCTTGGTACAATCTGGTTATCCGTATTTTTGAAATAGTTGGGCAGCATCGATTGTACGGCAAAAATTTTTAAAACACACAAACGGCCCATTCCTGCCGTTCACCCGTAGACCTGACGCCGCAGTGCTGCTTCAGCGCACCAGATGTTATCCATCCCGCGCAGCTCCTTGTAGGCTTGAACGGCGACAATGCTGAAATTTGCTGCCACTAAGCGGCGTAGGGAATCTTTTTTGTGAAGGTTGGGATTACGGCTTCGAATAATTTGATGTAGGACAACCTCAATGAGTCTCTAGGCAGAACGAAGTTTTGTCAGCTCATTCAGTCAGGCGACCTTGGTATCAGCGGTTTACCGCGCTAATAGTACCTCCCTGAATGCTTTTCGGAGTATTTTCTGATTGTAAATCCCGGATAAAAGGAAAAAGGGTTTGAGAAAGAATCCAAAATTAAGCGTATGTATCCCCGCTTATGAGATGAACGGCTTGGGCGCGACCTATCTTGAGGAAAGCTTTCGCATTCTGGCAAAACAGACCTTGGATAGTTTTGAAGTCATCGTGTCTGACCAGTCGGTAAATGATGATGTAAAAGAGCTATGCGAGGCTTGGCAGGGGCGTTTTCCTCTGCGTCATTATTGGAACCGAGATGGCGAGCGCCAGGCATCCGCGAACATAAACCATGCCTTGGAAAGGGCGCGCGGGGCGGTGCACAAGGTGTTGTTCCAGGATGACTTTATCCTATCAGAAACAGCGTTGCAGGAGATATTCAACGCCTTTGATGGGCAAGAGGCTATGTGGCTTTTGACCGGGTCAGGCATTACCAGAGACGGGCAAACCATTGAGCGCCCAATGGTGCCGCATCTCACCCCTAAACTACACTTTGGCAAGAACACCGTTTCAAGTCCTTCGGTTCTGGCACTCAGGGCTTCTTGTGAGCACCGGTTTGATGAAAACTTGATATGGCTCATGGATGTAGAGTCATACGCTCGTTTGTGGGAAAACTTTGGGAATCCGATCATTTTGCCGGAAACGCTTGTGGCGAACAGGTTGCATGCCGATCAAGTCAGCGAGAGCATTGACCGGGACTTACAAAAGCGTGAACTTGATTATGTGCGAAAAAAATTCACATCATTCACGAAGATGAGCGGTTATCTGGAATATGCCAAGCGTCGTGCAAAGACATTATTTCGGTAAATTCGGCGGGCTTTAGGCACCTCGCAGTCGCGTACCCAATGCCATTTTTCCGATGGCCGGCGCAGCGCTTCCCTCTGTGAAGGTCTCGCTGCAGATATACCCAAATTTTCGAAAGTCTTCTTTATAGATTTCAGCGATGAGTTTCCGGCTTATGGGAGTCAATTCTACTTGGGTGCGCTGATAGTTTGAGCCACTGCGGCTTTTATTGGTATGTGGAATGGCCCTTGGTTTCTTCGTGTTGCCAGCCAATTTGTCGAGATATGGAACGATACCCTCAAGGCCATCTTCGAGGCGAAAAACCTTGGAGCCGGGAACGATCAGATCACTTGCGGGTCTCAAGTGGTGATCGAATGTGTAAGGTGTGTCCCGGAAGGAGTCGGAGTAGTCCTGTATCCAGTCGTTAATATTTACGCCGGGAGCGAGCGTTCGTTCTCCTACGCTTTGATAATCAAAGGCGCTACGGATGCGAGATATGGGGTGCCTAACAACTGCAAAACTGGATTTTATCCACTTTTTCGGAAACAAGAGGGCGATGGCCTGTGCATCCACATGTTGCGGTGAGGTTTTAGTCCAGCGATGCCCCTCTGGACGGCGATAGAATTTGGAGTTTTGGAAGGCCAATTCGCCGAACCGATCCTTCAGGTAGGACTCAACTGAAGCTCCTCCGCATTTGGGTACGTGGCAGAAATAATGCAAGTCACTATTTATCCGGAAAAAAGGCATTATTCTCTAACAATCTATTTATGTCCGTAGATATTTGGCTCTGTCTCTCGACAACATAGCAACCTTTCCAAGTTAAATCAGGATTTCAAATCACGCCACTAATTTAATTGGTTCACCTTGATTGGCATGGGCTTGGTCGGGGGGCAAGATGACATGGGTTGAGTGGGGCCGTTTGGCGTTGTACCAAGTAATCCCTCCAGCAAATGGCGAAACGGCAGAAGTGCCGCCTTGGCTTAAAATAGTTTTATCGAGTTTACTCCAACCAAGCCATTAATGAACGTAGAGGTTTTACTTGAACGAGCTGTGTGCACCCCCGAAACGCCTCTAATTGCGTGCTATCCCAAATGAATCACAATGGTTTCTTGTACTTAGTTGCAGCCGATCGTCAAGTTAGAGCCGCGAACACGGGTGCATTGGTCGGCATCCTAACGGGAACGCTTCTAAAGCAAATCAAACAGTCTGTAGACCAAGTTGCTATTGTTGAAGATGGTCACACCTTTGCGCCAGTCCCCGCAAATTGCCCAGATGACGGCCAGTTGACTGCGGTTTTCTTCCTTACGAATGACGAAGGGGGTTTCCAATTTTTCACCACCAACCAATCACCATCGCACGTGCAAAACCCTGCTTAAAATAATTGACTTACGCTTCCGCAAAAGCAGCCCTTCGAATCCCATAGGTGGAATGCAACTCTGTCCGCAGAGCAAACCTTGGCGCATGGCGCAGCGAAGGTCCGGTTTCCGCCCTTATTTTCGATCGACGCGAACGGCCCAAAGCCAACCTTGGTGGCTTTGAAGTCTAACGGCAGCTCCCAGTCCGCAAAACGGACATGACGCGAAACCGCGCGGATGGTCAGAACAGAACTTCGCGCGGGGCGGTATTGATCGAGTGGTCAAGATGCGAGACAAAGCCGCCCTAAGAGGAGTTTCATCATGCCAGCGCAGCAGGACGAGTTAGACATAAGTGCCATCTCTGAGATCGCGGGAGAGGACTTAGTAAATCTGCTATTTGAAAAGGCTCCGAGGAAGGTCGCTTCTCGTATTGAAAAGGCTATCGACCACTACAATGAGCTACCCCCCGAACATCGGACACTGACGTAAGCTGCGATTTGTAGTTTGCTGATCTTCAACACGAAGGAGATCAGGAATGTCGA
>RCMY010015206.1_pt1 | contig 11229 bp, 11 predicted proteins | sample 2041341 | NCBI WGS metagenome assembly RCMY01 (sample SAMN09708234, study PRJNA481090) | Marine sediment metagenome, whole genome shotgun sequencing project.
TGAGACTCGACACCCAGACGCAGCGGCAGCGCCGGTTAGCGAAACGTGGATGCGCGTGCCGGTGATATTGCGGCGCACGACTCGGGCCGTTACCGAGTGGTCTCTCCCTGCTGGGAGGCGTGATTATGCGGCGTCATTATCGAGCACGCGCGAAGTGTCCGGTCCCTCGAGATCCTGCGGTTCTCAGGCCGGCTCTGCGCTAGCAAGGACGGTCACGTTGGGCGTTGTTCTGATCGCGTGACCCCAGTGGTACCGAAGCGCTTCGCCAGTCGGCGGTGCCGATGCTTGAACAGCTTTCGAACGATGACGACAACGAGTGGCTTGGCGGGTCCGATGCGGGGCTCGATGACGAGCCGGTCGATGACGGAACAGTTGGCGGGCGGCACGTCGACCAGTGTTCGTTCGTGTTGCCATCGTCGTTGCAGCCAGGAACTGGAGCTTTCGACGAAGCGATGGCCCTCGTCGACCAGCTCCAACGCGAGTGAGTGTCGGTCGAACGGAATTAGACCGAACATCAGAAACCAGCTCTTGAACACCACACGGCCCGGTATTGGGGCGTGTGGCAGCGACTGATTCTCTGGGGGGCTCGTCATGTGGACGTACGGGTGTAGCTCGAAGTTGACACCCTTCATTGTGGACACTGATCGCCAAACCTCATCGCGCGTTGCGCTGAGCGTGGAGACCACTTCGATCTCGATCGGAGAACTCATGTCTTCAGTATGACGAAGCCTGTGCGACGCCGACTTCAGGTCAGCGAAATGCGCTCTGCGGGCTCGTGTTACTTCCGTGGCCGATCCGCTCGTAGTGCTCCGTATGCCTGTAGTCGATCTGGGGTTTCGGTTGGCGGCCCAGCCGGGTTGGTATTGCTTGGGTTGGAGGAGGTCAGGCGTTCGAGAAGTTGCGTGTGGATGCCCTGACTGTGGAGTTCTGGGGTGAGCTGTTCAAGTGTGGTGAACTGGAACGGTTGTGTCGGGCCTTTGAGCCGGTGGTTGCCCATTTGTTCGACGATGAGCGCGACCATGAGTCCTGTTCCGGCCGATTGGTTGTCTCCGATGGCCCAACCAGCGGGACCGTTCTTCGTCTCGAGGGTTGCGGCCCACCAGGTTGACCTGCCGATTGATCGTCGAGTCGCTGGGCTGATTGTGCGTAAGGCTTGGAGTACGCGAGGGAGGGCCGATGCTGCGGCGAGGGCTCGGCCGGCGAGACGGGAATCGAAACAGAGGCGGGTTTCGATTTCAACGCCGAGGTGTGGAGGCAGGAGGACCCGGTCCGCGAAATCGAATCGCCAGGCCGGCCGGGGGCCGAACCCTCCAGGGAAGTCGACGGCTGCGGGTTCGGAGAAGTTCCGAAACGTTCCTCGTGGACTTTCGACCTCCCGTCCAAGTTGCGAGTAGGTCCAGTCTTGTGCGGCGTTGCCGTATTCCTCACCGAGTCCGAGCAAACACGAGGCCGTGATGCTCGTCGTTTGTGGCTGCTTGGCCATGATCTCTGAACACATCAGTCCGGTGAGTCCCGGAATGAGGCCGACGCCGAAAACGAGCGCGGGCCCATCGCTGGGCGCAGCAGCCAGTTGAGCGGCGTAGGCGCTTGAGGCCGTTATGTCGACGAAGCTCCACCCGTGTTGTCGCCAGTGTTCGACCGATTCGGCGCTTTCGATACCGGTGCAGTTGATTGCAATGCCGGACGAGCCGGCATCGGTGGGGCCGTCGGCCGCTGTGAAATCGACGACTCTCGCCGTCGCTTCTGGCAAGTCGTCAACTATCGCCTGAATGGTTGTCTTGTTACGGCCAGCGATAACGACTTGGTGGCCGAGGCGAACCAGGTGCCGCGATACGTGCCGACCAACCGCTCCTGCTCCACCGAGAACGACCACTTGCCCAGTCACGTTGCACCTTCTTGCCATGCCAACTGCGAACCATGTCAGGTTACTCGGCGAGCTCTCGACCGGCGGCGGGGCCGGGTTCGTTCGGATCGATGCGTTCGATCCCTGGCCGGATCACCCCCACATCGGCTTAGCGCAAAGCTGGTTGGCGTCGCGGCGACCTTTCGGGGTCACGGCGATTCGAGGATTCGATCGAGCATCCTCGCCATCTCATGTCTCGGATCGGCGATACTTGCGTTTGTGGTTTCGGCGAGCGAGCGCGTGATGTCGGGCTGGGCGGGTCTGTTGTTGTTGTCGGACGGGTTTGCGGGCTACCTCGGTCCAGGCTTGCAGGCGTCGGAGCATGCCCACCACGCGGTGCAGGTGATCTGGTCGTTCGGGCGGCCGGTGGAGGTCGCGCTCGATGACTCGGCGAGAGCAGTGACTGCTGCGATTGTCCCCGCCAACTCCAGCCACGAGTTCAACGCTCATCCGGACCCGTTGTTGTTGTTGTTCGTTGAGCCACACAGTCAACGGGGTCGCGTCCTCGACACCCTCGCCCGTCAATTGAACGGCGCCGATCTGAGCGACCAGGTGGTGCCGCCAGGACAGCTGCCCGACGTCGGCGACATTGCTGCGGTCGAGCGGTGGTGTGACAGCTTTCTGGAGGCGCTCGTTGTGGACCTCATCGAAAGCCCTGCGGGGTCTCGAGCCGTTGGCCTTCGAGTCGAGGTGGAGGAAACACTCGACTACATCGATCACAACCTTCGGGGCGTTCCGCGGTTGACGGAAGCGGCGAAGGAGGTAGGCATCTCTTCGTCGAGGCTCACGCACTTGTTCACCGCACAGGTCGGGATGCCGTTTCGACGATTCGTGCTGTGGAGTCGTATCAAGACGGCGACTGAGGAGGTGAAGCAGGGCCGGAGCATGACCGACGCCGCTGCCAGCGCGGGCTTTTCCGACTCAGCCCACTTCAGTCGGGTGTTCCATGACATGTTCGGTCTTGCTCCGTCAGCTGTGCTGCCACTCGTCGAGATCGTCGGCACCCTGGGTCCACCCCGTTGAGGTGCTCGCGACTTTTGGGGATGACCGCAACGTTCAAGCCCTCGCTGCCACAGCGTCATACGTTGCGGCCATGGACAACACGCCGATCCGTGCCGCAGACGCTGACCCGGTCGCGACGGCAGCTCGATGCTTGAGCAGCACTGCGATGCTCGACTACCGACATCCGACAATCCAGCAACTTGTAGAGGCCCAGGCTTGGGCTGCGCTACCCGAGTTCGAACGTGTCGGCGCTGCCTACACGTGGGTTCGGGACCAGTTGCCGTTCGGGTACAACACTGCAGACGATCTTGCGGCATCGGCGGTCCTCGCCGACGGCATCGGTCAATGCAACACGAAAACAACGCTGCTCATGGCGCTGTTGAGAGCCGTGAGGATCCCCTGTCGTCTCCATGGGGCCACGATTCACAAGGAATTGCAGCACGGACTAGTGAATGGTCTGCTGTATCGGCTCACCCCTGACGAAATCGTGCACACCTGGGCGGAGGTCTTGATCGCCGGCGATTGGATACGCCTGGAAGGGGTCATTCTGGACCGGGACTACCTCGATGGTTTGCGAAATCGCTTTCCCTCAGCAACGGGCAGCTTTCTTGGTTATGCCGTCGGGACCGACGACTTGGCCAATCCTCCGATCGATTGGTCCGGTACCGACACAGCCATCCAATCGACAGGGCTAGACTCGGATCACGGGGTCTTCGACGATCCGGACTCTTTCTACGCCCAACACGAAGCGACCCTCCGCGGGCTTCGCGCCTGGATCTTCCGGCACTTCGTGCGGCACACCATGAATCGCAACGTCATCAGACTCCGCGCTTGCCCGCCGACGTCGGGTCTTGTTGGCGGAGGCGACCCTCGATGACCGCCATCTCGTCGTCGCTCGGTGAGCAGCGAACTGTGGAACTAGCAGAAGGGGCGATCGAGTACCGCGAACGGGGTGCGGGTCCGCCGCTGGTGTTCGTGCACGGGATCTTGGCCAACGGCGACATCTGGCGCGACGTGGTTCCTGAACTCGCAACGTCCTATCGATGCATCACGCCGGACTGGCCGCTGGGCGCGCACCGTCGTGGCATGCGAGACGGCACCGACTGGACGCTTCCGGGCTGCGCTGGAATTGTTGCCCGCTTTCTCGAAGCGCTCGATCTCGAGGACGTGACCTTGGTCGGCAACGACACCGGCGGCGCAATCGCACAGTGGGTCGCCGTGCGCCACCCGGAGCGGATCGGGCGGCTGGTCCTCACCCCATGCGATGCGTTCAAAAACTTCCCTCCGTTCGTTCTTCGACACTTCCGAATCACCGGACGTTCGAGAACCGGATTGTGGCTGCTCGGGCAAGGACTGCGTTTCCGAGCTGTTCAGCAGATGCCTCTCGCGCTCGGTCGGCTCACCGAGCGGCCCATCCCGGCCGAAATCGTTCGGTCCTACACCCGATGGATCCGAGAATCGCCGGACTGTCGTCGAGACTTCTCTCGCATGGTCGCAGCGATCTCGCCACGGTTCACCGAAGAAGCCGCAACACAGCTACCAGAATTCGACAAGCCCGTTCTTGTGGTCTGGGCGTTGGAACGTCGCCGATTCTTTCCCGTCGACCACGCTCACCGGCTTGTTGATCTCTTCCCGGACGCCCGACTCCGACTGGTCGAAGACAGCGGCCCGTTCGTCACCGAGGACCAGCCGATACAGACCGCCGACCACATCGCACAATTCCTACGCGAAACCACCAGCACCGCGCCGCCGGTGGGAGGCACCGCATGACCCCACTCGACCGCACACGTTTCGCGTTGCCCGTAGTCGAACTTGCAGCCGCCTCCGCTGCCGGCATCGGCGCCGCCGAGCTGACAGCGATCCTGACTCGATCACCGGGCCTGGTGGACCGCACCGCTGAGCTGGCACTCGACCTAACCCCAGTCCCCATCATCGAATGGACGATCCGAAACCTGGGCCGATGGGACAAACCGCTGCTCCGCGCCGGCGCGTCAGCTGCTCTTTGTGCTGCAGGTGTGGCGGCTGGAGCCGTTGCCACGACCGCGCCGCGGCGCATCCTGGCCGCAGCTGCGGTGACCGCAGGACAACTGGCCACAACGAGTCGCCGGGAGCCAACCCCGTTGCGGCGCCTCATTCCAACAGCACTCGTGGGGACCGCCACCCACGCCATGTTCCCGACAAAAGCGACCCACCCCCGAACTCGCAAAGCGGCGGCTGCGACGCTGGGCCTCACCGCAGCAGCCATGGCTCACCGACGGCGCCACCGGACCGCACCTCTCACATCGCTGCGAGAGTCTCCAACCGATGGCGCGGAAACCTGGCCAGGCCTCAGCCCACTGATCACACCGATCGGTGATCTCTTCGTCACCGACACCACATCGACACCACCAAGGTGGACATCTCGCACTGGCAACTCCGACTCGACGGCCTCGTGCACCAACCCCGCACGTTCACGATGGCCGATCTCGAAACGATGGACAGCGTCGACCACGACGCGGTCCTGTGCTGCATCCACAACCGGCTCGACACCCGCGCTGTCGGCAACGTCCGCTGGACCGGCGTGCCTCTCATCGAGCTGCTTGAACTCGCCGTGCCATCCGTCGCCGCCACGCACATGATCTGGCGATCAGCCGACGGCTGGTCGGCCGCCATGACCATCAGCGAAGCCACCGACAGGGGCGGAATCGTCGCGTTCGCCATGAACAACCAAGCCCTCACCGCAGCCCACGGCTTCCCAGCCCGAGTGTTCATCCCCGGGCTCTACGGCCAGTTCGCCGGCGCTAAATGGCTCCAAGCCATCGAACTCGCAGCCGAACCGATCGCTGACTACTGGACCCGTAAAGGCTGGCCCGCCGACCCCGTACCAGTCCGACCTCAAGCCCGGATCGATCACCCATCCACCGGAGACACAGTCACCCAACAATGCACACTGGCCGGTGTCGCCTGGGCTCCCCCCGACGGCATCAGCACTGTCGAAGTCTCCATCGATGATGGACCGTGGCACGTCGCCGAACTCGCTCACGAACTCGCCCCGGCCGCATGGCGACGCTGGCGCCGCACCATCAACCTCTCTCCTGGCCGCCACCAAGTGAAAACACGCGCTACCAGCCGCAACGGTGTCACCCAAGACGAACAGCCACGAGCCTCATTCCCGACAGGCGTCAGCGGCCACCACCAAATCTCACTCCACACGGATTGAACGCTTGACCCACAAGCTTCGCCCGAACGCACACCCGCCTCGACCCGCCCACAACAAGTCCGCTCAAGCTGGCTTCGGACCACACGCGATCAGCGCTTGAGATCGGGCGAGACCGGCCTCGAACAGCCCAGCGCAAATCCCGAGCCTCGAAGACTGAGACCGTGCTGCATGGCGGACGCTACGTGCGAGCTGGTTGATCGATATTCCGTGACGCACCCGTTGGGCCGAAGTCGAGTGGTCGGGGCGACTAGCGAAGGGGGATTCCGCGTGCGCGTTATGCGTGGTTTCAAGTGTCCCGCTGACCTCAGTCAAGTCGAGAATATTGCCGGGCATCGCGCTGGCACTTCCCAACTGGCCCGGATCGAGTTGCGCTTCACGCTAGGCCTCTCAGGGAATGATTCTCCGAGGGCGTGGGAGGCAGTCATCCTGACGGAATCGCCCGGACCGCGAGGGCGTCGAGGAGCGGTTGGAGCTCGGCAACCATGGCATCGAACGATCCGTCGATTGATGGGAACTGGACCACGAGTCCGCTTTCGAGGAAGACGTTGCGCCCTCCGTCGACCGAGTCAGTTTCAACACTCCAGTGGTAGATGTGATCGCTGAAGGCGTTGATTGCGCATGTCGTCGCTGCTTGCGGGGCGTCGGGTGGGCATTGGCCGCCTGCCAACACCGATCCGGTGTCCCACCATGGCGCCGGTTGGCCAGCGATGTTCAACTCTCCTGTCGCCGTGATCTCGAACAGGCCGCTCAGCCATGACTGGATGTCTTCTGTCGATTTGGGTCGGCCGCTGATCAAATCCTCAGGGGCCACCTGGTCACTCAGTAGGAGCGTTTGGTCTGCATCGGCTGCAACGCGCTTGGTCGGGTCGAAGATAGATACGAAGCCCGATGGAGTGATGAAGACGAGGGTCTCTTGTCCGGCGATGACGAGCCCGAATCCGGGCAGTCCGTCGGGTGTGTCGATCTCGAGGAGGGTGTTGCCCATCATGGTCCGGTAGTTGCCGGCGGGCACGTCGCTCCGGCTCAACCCGAGGCTCCCCAGAGCGACCCATTCCGGCGACGTCTGGGATTCGGGCAAATCATCCGAGAAGATGAGGCTCAAGGCGATCTGATCAGCAGTCGAGGCGAGATTGGGGAAGCCGTCCTGCTCGCCCATGACGAACAGCCGGAATCTCGGTTGCTGCTCGCCAACGAAGTAGACGCGGGTGGTGGTGTCGGCGAGCGCGCTCACGCGGTCGCCAATGGCAGTCACGCCGATCTCCACGCAACGGAGGCCGAGCCAGCACGGATAGGTCCTTTCAGGCTTGTCCACGACAAGGTCCCACGATCGGGCTTCGTCCCCGTTCTGCAGGTCGCCCAACAGGGCTTCGCCCAACAGGGTGATGTGCGGTTGAGCCTCCAAGCCGTTTCGCAGGGTCTCCGCGTCCCGACTCGCTGGGCGTTCAGTGCCATCGGCCCCCGGCGTGGATACCGAACTGGTGAACACGAGAACTGTCTTAACGTCCGGATCTGCCGGGTTCATGAACATGATCTTCCGGCTCGAGATCGATCGAAGCGTCAGATCCACTGGTGTCTCGAACGTGACCGACTCGGTGAACGCGGTGGTTGTCCATCTCCCGGCGGGAACATGCCATCCGTTCGGGCCCGGCTCGTCGTCGATCACAGACTCGAGAAGAGTCCCAAAGTCCACAGGCACCGCCTCAGGCCCCCCGTTCGGGGTGGTTGTTGCCGTGGCCTCGACATCAGCATTGGGAGTCGATGTCTCGGAGGTAGAGGGGAGTGGAGCTGCAGAGTCATCGTCGCTGCCAGCGCAAGACGCTGCTGACCCCACGAGGACGATCAGGCCAGCGGCTACCCATCGCCAGCTCACCCGGCGCTGCCGGTTCTGCGGTTGGCGTTTGGTCCTGACGCTTCGATACATGGACTGTTATCGAAGCAACCCCGAAGAATCCTTCGCAGGGCGAAGGATTCCCGAGTTATGAAACGATCAAGGGGTGATGGAGTCAGCAGGTCGAAACAGCATCCCGGGACCAGCTCGGACGATCAGCGCGCTCCTCGAGACCGAGAGTGCGGCGATTTTCGGCTATCTCCTGGTTCGTTGCGGGGCACGCTCGACAGCAGAGGAACTCACGGCGCAAACATTCGAGGCAGCCATCCGTCATGTCGCATCCAACCGTGACGGAGCAGTCACCCGCGCATGGTTGCTCACGGTGGCCAAGCGGCGTCTCGTCGATCACTGGAGGCAGGCAAGCGCCGAGCGCCGGCGCCTCACGCGCCTCGTCGCTCTGCACGAAGACGCCACACCGCCGCCAAGCGATCCGGACTCAGCGGTCGACGCAGCCCTCGAGTCGCTTCCGGCGAAACAGCGAGCGGCGCTGGTCCTTCGCTACTGCGATGACATGGCCGTTAACGAGGTCTCAGAAGCTCTCGCCTTGAGCTACAAGGCGGCTGAATCCCTGCTCAGCCGTGCCCGCCGGAACTTCGCCGCCGCGTATGAGGCAGCGACCGTTCACCATGAGGGAACATTCCAACGATGACCGATCTCAAGAAGATCCTCACTGACAACGATCGCCCGCGGCAGCTCCGCTCCGACGAGCACGACCGGATACTCGATCGCCTCGTAGCGCTAACGAACGAACCAGCACGTTCCCTTGACTCCGTCGGCGACCTGGCCGCTCCGCAAGCGAAGGCTGCAGAAACCGGCGCCACCGTACGAGACAAGCCGAGTCCTCTCGAGCTGGCCAACAAACCCAGCCGTCGCCAGCGTTGGTTGCTCGCCGCAGCAGCGGTGGGTCTGATCGTCGGCTTCGTCGGCGTTGCCATCAGGCAATCGCCGTCATCGGACTCCGTCGTTGTTGAGGTTGCAGATGATCGGCAGGATCGCGGAACACTCGAGCCTCCGCCGATCGCCGCGGTGTGCGCCAACGAGCTGGCGGAGGTAGTGGAAGCGTTGGAGGCGTGGGGAGGCGTCGGCGCCTGGGTGCTCGTCACCCAAGAACCGGTCCCTGACCTCGCTGGTGCTCTCGTTCATGCGATCACAGCGATGGAAGGTCTTGATGCATCGTTGATCGGAACCGCAGGGACGCTGGAGATCGAACTCGACAAGCTCTACGACGCAAGGTTGGACAGGAACAACCGCGAGCGCGTCGTGCTTGAAACACTTCGCCGAATGGACCAGTCAATCGAGCGCCTCGACCCGACCAGCGCTTGGTGCGATCGGCAGCGTTTCACTGACGCAATCGCACTGGAAGTCAGCGGCTGACGCCCTCACAATGCGTATCCGGCATGCGGGTCAACCAGTGGAGAGTTTGGTGTTGACATCGAGTTGCGTGACACCGTTGAGTCTGGATTGCTGCGACTGGTTTCGGTGGGTCATTGTGCGAGCCCCGTGGAGCCGTAGAGCGCCCAGGCCCGCGAGTCTGGTTCGAGGAGGTTCAGTCGCTCATCGAACCGTTCGAGCACGGCATCGTCAATGAGTTCCTCCCAGTTTCGATTGCCACCGACGCGAAAGAACAGGGACGGAACGGCCCAGAACGAGTCTCGAGCGAACGGCACTGCGTCCTCAGCGTTCGATCTCATCTGGTCAAACGAGGTGGCGGTGGCGACCTCGGCGATGAAGTCGGGTGACACATCGAGGTCGAGGAATTCGGCAACCCGACCGATCTCATGCAGTGGATTGGACAAGAGATCCGCGTAGTGGACGAGCACCACGTTGGGGTCAGTCCGGACATCCCAACACGCCCGAATGGAATTGCAGAAGTCGCTCAACCCGTAGGGGCCAGCCCCATCAGATTCAATCTCGTTGTCGATCCACCACGAGAGATACTCCGCTGGGTCTTCGGGTGGCTGTTCGCGTCTGGGACCGTCGGGGATCCCGCTGGCCTCGCTGATCAGGGCTCTGATCCTGCTTCGGTCTTGGTTGGTGGAGTGATCCCGGAATGACAGTGCCGCATCAAGCGGGTGGCGGGCCATGGCGATGAAAGAGATGTCGCTGAAGCGAGGTAGACCGTCGAGAGGGGTGTGGGTCTTGATTGTCCGTCGATGCTCTTGCGCGGCGAGTAGGTCGAGAACCTCGTTTGTCGCATGGGTGCGGGCGTCAAGCCATGGCGAGACTTTGCTGATCGGCGAACTGAGAACGACGGTGTCGAGCACCAGCATGGCCACGATGTGTTGCATCCACGTCGTCCCACACTTGGAAGGTGTAGAGATCACGGTGTCGCCCGGTCGAGGCTCGAAGGCTGCCCAACGAGCGTTGTCGGACATGACCCCTGCATAGCTCCGCATGGATCGACACTAGCTCTGGTGATGTTCGTGGTGCCTGGGGCCGATCGAGTTGCTGAGCGTTATGGGTCGACCGGGGTCTACCTCGGTCGCCCGCTCTCGCTGCCGGTCATCGCGCTGGCCGAGGGCCCAACTTCGCCGACACTATCGAGCGCTCTGCTCGTGTCGACATGTCGGTGATATTGCGGCGCCGCGGTGGAGCCGAACTGTGCGCTTCACCGGTGTGCCAGCGTGTGGAGACGCCAAGCTGAGGAGAAGGTGTCTCACGAACAATTCTCTTCGGGTAGTCCAACTCGCAGTCGATCGAGGCGCCAGATCCTCCTCAAGACTGCTTGGTGTCAGGTCGAGGGCAACCAGGCACCCAGTAGCGATCGGCACTTGAGATCAGGTGCAGCCGGCCTGAACGAACCCACCGCATAATCCCACGTGCAACCGCAAACGCTGATGCGGCACTGCACTACCGGCGAACTGTGCGGGCGGAGATGGCGTCGAGGCCACGCATAATGCGCTCTTCTGCTTGATGTGTAGGTGCGGCTGCGCCTACTTCATGGTCCGAGCCACGGCTGCTGCCACGGTGACGCATCGTTCTGAGCGACGGCTTTCTGGCGAGTCCGGCTGCGATGTCGTCGGGTTCGTATTCGGCCTTGGTCTTGAGCGGCAGGAGCCGACGGAGCTCCTTCTCAACCGAAGCGCCGTCCGGACCAGCCTGCTTGAGCAGTGTCAGCACCTGATCATGATCCTCGCCCGCGGCCCGCTTCCCGAGGCGAGCGCCACACACGGCGTCGGAAGCGTTGATTGCTGCGTGAATCGCCAGACTCGTCGCAGCGATGTAGCGCTTGGACTC
>RCMY010005072.1_pt1 | contig 11228 bp, 12 predicted proteins | sample 2041341 | NCBI WGS metagenome assembly RCMY01 (sample SAMN09708234, study PRJNA481090) | Marine sediment metagenome, whole genome shotgun sequencing project.
TACCACTAGAGTACTTTTCATAATTATTATCGATAGAGTGGTAATATATTTGGCATATTTCAATATCAGCATATATTCGTATTGGTTGGATACAATGAATCTCTAGTGTCCAATATCCGCAAAATCCAACGTCACCAAAGCCCGCTGTTACATGGATGAATAAGCCTAATCTTCCGACAGAAGATCTTCCTTCAAGCATTGGAACGAATTTATCGGTTTCTGTATATTCTTTCGTTCTGCCAAGATAAAGTTTATTAGGTTCTAAAATGAGACCTTCTTCTGGAATGACGAGATTTTGGCACTTATTTTCCTTTTTCATATCCAAGGTAAAATCTTCATAAACGAGAAGTTCATTGTGTAATTTTAGATTATAACTATTGGGATTTAACTGACTTTCACTAAATGGCTCTATTACAATTTCTTTTCCTAATTTATTTTGAATTTGCTTTCCTGATAAAATCATTTGATCACCATCCTATATATCTAAGAATTGAATATTTAGAGTAACCTACATTACATTTTTCGCATTTAATTATATCATGAATTCCATCTTATAATATATTAGCGATTAAATATTAAGAGCGATTTTAGATTATTTCATTTATATATATAATTTTTCATTTTGTATGGGCTATTTTAATTTGCAATGGAAATTCATAATACTTGCAATCAAGCAAAGTATATCGCACTTCACTACTTTATGATATTATTTTAAAGAAGACTGTTATTGACAATGCTATTAAGGAGGTTATACGTTGCGACTCAATAAATCCATAAAAATTTTTATTGGAAAAATTCTATGTTTTCTTACCCGTAAGCAAGCCGTAGTTATTATTTTCATTTTAGCATCTTTACCCCATGCAGTTTATACTGCCCCATTAACGGATATACCCTCTTCTACAATTGCATCACCTGCGATAGATAAACAATTGTTAGCTCATGCTAGTAACCATATTGATGATACACCTCATGCAGTACCACGGATACACACCGAAGGAACACTGCCGCACCAAGACATATGGGATCAGTCTGTGCTCGCTAAACGTGATTTTCCATTGATGCGTGATGCTGCAGTAGCTTGGCGAATGACCGGAGATATACGTTATGCTAAACAGGTGGAGCTTTTTTTAGAAGCTTGGAACGATGTTTATGTACCAAGCTTTAACCCTATCGATGAAACCGATTTTGATGCCTTCATTGAGGCCTATCGATTGACGCGTGATGCACTCTCACCAAAGACGCGCGAAGACACCCAACATTTTCTGCGTACACTAGCTACCGGTTATATTGCTCGAATGCAAACACATAGTGATTCCAGCAAATCCCCTAAATCACTTACTTGGATCAATAACTGGCAAAGCCATCGCATAAAATTAATAGCACTTTCAGCGGCAGCTTTAGAAGATAAAGCACTCATGGAACAAGCCCATCAATTGTTTCTGCAGCAAATTTCAAATAATATAAGTCCTGATGGCACTGTAGAGGATTTTAAAACACGTGATGCTTTGCATTATGTAGTCTACGATCTTGAACCACTCACAATGGCTGCTATTGCTGCTCAAACCTTTGATGAAGATTGGTTCCGGGAAAAAGCTTCTAACGGAGTCACTTTGGCTAATGCCATTGATTGGCTAGTTCCTTATGCCGATGGCACCAAGACACATGAAGAATTCACCCATTCACATGTTGTATTTGATAAAAAACGGGCAACTGCTGGAGTCGCTGGTTTTTCCGGGCTTTGGGACCCTAAAAATGCAGGGTTATTATTTTGGCAAGTCAGTCAACTGGATTCATATTATGTACTTCTTGCCCAAAAACTTCAACCGATCGAACCTAATTGGTTAAAATTTTAATCAATTAAATCGGCATATTCTTTATTCCTCCCCAAAAACCTATTATAATGCCGAGCTTCTCTATTCGCTAAAATATCCAACAAAAAAGAGAAATAGCCCAACTTAATTGATTAAAATAAGTTGGGCTGTCTCTCTTTTTCGACTAAATTTCCGTCTCTTCTTTTGGCAAGGATATTTTTGTGTGTTTTATATTTTTAGGCATGAAAAGCGCTATTCCTGCTAAAACAATCAATATAACTGCGATAGCATGATACGTATCTCGATAGGCCAAAATACTTGCTTGATGCTGTAATTCTTGATAAATTTTCCCTAAAGCCATATTTTGTGCAGTATAATTGCCCATATTGCTTAAAGCAGCTTTATAATGAGACAGTGCTGTTTGATATCCAGCATCTGCATAGCTTAGCTGGTCAACGAGCCAAGCTTGATTGATTTGTTGGCACCGGGCAACAAAACTTGCCGCTAAAGCGATTCCGATGCTGCCACCTAAATTTCGCATCAAAGAAAAAACTGCTGAAGCATTGCTGCTATGTGCCGCTGTGATTTTCTGAAAAGCCAAAGTTCCACAAGGAACAAAAAGAAAAGGCAATCCTAATGTCTGTAAAATACGAACAAATACAAACATTTCATAATCACTTTGCGGTGAAATAGTTCCCGTCATGATCATGCCCAACGCATTCATCAGCATACCGGCACAAATCAAATATTTTGCTTGAATAAAGCCAGTCAATCGGCCAATTACAGGCATCAACAAAATCGTCGTGACACCACTTGGGGATAATACAAAGCCGGATAACGTTGCATTATAACCAAAATCAGATTGTACCATCATTGGCATCAATGCCGCACTAGAATACAAGGTGACCCCTACGAAAAAAATCATCAAACAGGCCATACTAAAGCTTTTGTTTTTAAATAGCTTTAAATCGATTATCGGATTTTTTTGTTCCCATAACCAAATAATTGCCCCAAGCAAAGCGATAGCGGAAGCTGCGGCAAATAAAATAATAAAGTTGCTACCGAACCAATCCTCCTGCTGTCCTTTGTCTAGTACAATTTGCAATGCGCCTAGCCCGATTACAATCATACTAAGACCAATATAATCGATAGAACCCACTGCCTGTTTTTTAGATTCGGCAGTATCTTCCACCAAAAGATTGACTAAAAACGCAGCTAAAAGTCCCACTGGTATATTGATAAAGAAAATCCAGCGCCAAGAGAAATTATCGGTAATGTAGCCGCCTAACACCGGCCCAATAATTGGTGCGATAACCGTCGTGATGCCTGTAATAGCAAATGCCATGCCCAGTTTCGACGGCGGGAACGCATCTTTTATAATTGCTTGTTGACTTGGCTGCAATCCCCCACCGGTCAAACCTTGAAAAAGTCGACAGACAATCAACATGCCTAATGACGTGGAAACTCCACATAAAAAAGAAGTGAGTACAAAGCCTAAAATGCATAAAATAAAAAAATTCTTTCTGCCAAAAACACGCGACAACCAGCCAGATAGAGGCAAAACTATTCCATTGGATACTAAATAAGAAGTTAATACCCAGGTGCTTTCATTTGATGTGGCCCCTAGCGATCCTGCAATGTTTGCTAAAGCTACGTTCGCAATTGTCGTATCAAGTACTTCCATAAAAGCTGCTAAACTTACAGCAACCGATACAATCATGGGATTTGCTTTGAGTTTTTCCGTCATATACTTACCGGCTTTCTGTGTGAACGGTAACGTTCACAGACATACCAGGTCCCAAAATGAATAAAGACGGTTCCGCGTTTTCATCTAACGTTATTTTCACCGGAACGCGTTGTACAATTTTTACGAAATTTCCTGTTGCGTTTTCAGCTGGAAATAACGAAAATCTCGAACCGGTTCCTGCTTGTGCACTATCAATTATGCCATGCAGCATTAAATTTGGAAAAGCATCTACCGTAATATCAACATGTTGTCCTGGTTTCATATGTTGAAGCTGCGTCTCTTTAAAATTGGCCGTAACCCATATCTGTTTACTCACTAAAGACGCTAGTTGTTGCGCGGTCTGTACATAAGCCCCTTCTTCTACGCTTTTTTTTGTGAAATAGCCATCCATAGGTGCAACGATTTTCGTGTTTTCCAAATCGTCCTCAGCCTGTTTTAAGGCAGCTTCAGCTTGCGTAACCTGAGCCGCTAGTTGATCTGCGTTATTTTGAGAGGCTTCAATCGTTGAATCGGATGTATTTGCTGCTTGTTTTGTCGCCTCCATCTGCGCTAAGACCGCTCTTGAGGATTCCTCATTCGCTACCGCTTGATCCAATTGTTGTTTTGAATATGCATCTTCTGCATATAATCTTTCGGCCCGGGCTCTATCGGCAGCATTTTTTTCCCAAGTTGCCTTTGCCGATACAACCTGTGCTGAAGCAGCCGAAAAATTGGCTGGTGCAGAAATTTTTGTTGTGGACGTATTGCTTTGTGCAGCTTTTAGTGCTGCTTGCGCGGATGCTAAGGTGGCTTTTGCTTGATCTCTTTTGGTGATGTAATCCGTTGCATCTATCTCAAATAAAAGATCGCCTGCTTTTACTTCTTGGTTATCTGTTACATAGATTTTTTTTACATAGCCTTGTATTTTAGGAGCGATTGCCGCCACATGACCATCAATTGCAGCGTCATCTGTAGATTCCTCTAAACGATGTTGATAGAAATAACCTCCAACGATTAAAATGCTGCATAAAACAAAAACGAAAAATCCTATAAATTTCTTATTTTTCACAAAGTTACATCCCTTCATTCATACTCTTATCTATTTTTATTCCCTGCAGATAAATCCGAAACGCATTTTGTGTGTAAGCTTCATCTTGAGGATTTTCAAGAATTTTGACATTTTGTAACAGTGGTTTTGCCACAAAATAGAAGTTTAAGATAGATGCTAATGCTACTGCCGTATACGTGATATCAAGATCCTCTCGAAAAACGCCGGATTGAATCCCATCACGTAAAGATTTTGCAAGAAAATTGTAGACCTGGCTTAAATGCTTTTCAATGACTTCTTTTCCATATGGAGTTGGTTTTAGTGATTCTGAAATCATGAATTTTGACAGATATGGTCTTTGGCTATGAATTTTAGATACATTTTCTGCATAAAAAGACAATCTTTCTTCCGGTAAGAGTTGTTCATTTTCTTTAATATAGACCATCGCTTCAATCAGTGGCAGAAACTGTTCTTCGAGCACAGCTTTATATAAACCAGATTTCCCACCAAAATAATAGGAAACTGCCGATACATTGCTATCTGCATCCGTGGATATTTCTCTTACTGAAACAGCAGCAAATCCTTTTTCCGCAAACAATCGGGTACTGATATCTATAATCTTTTGTGGTGTGTATTTTTTTATGATGTTCACCCTCCAAAATTAAAACAATCGTTTGTTTTAGTAAAAACATCATACGAAATTATAGTTTTTTTGTCAATACTATGATTATTTTAATTGGCGTTGCTTTTTCGTATAAATTAAAGATAAATTTTCTTTCATCTATGAAAAACAGGGGCTTTTTGTCTAGAAAAATCTTGCCAATTCAAAGAATTATCGATACTATTATAGTAATTGCTTTATCTTGTATTTTTTTACAAAAGCTGTATTATATTATCAATAGTAAGGAAGCGATATGATAAAATGAAAAAGATTTGTTTGTTTACCTGTTTGTTTTTTATGATATATTGTCCTGTTTCTTCGGCAACAAATTGGCAAGCACTCCCCTCAAATGATAAAAGAAGCTATTATTTTGATACCGATTCTATAAAGTATTTAAAAGCATTTGCTTGGGACAAATTAAAAACCACCGATGGACTCAATAAAAATGCCGTCACCGTGTTTACCAAAACCCTTATCGCCGAGGATGATGATTGGGGTTCCGATGTTAACGACCATAACTATGGAAACCTGAAAAACGTTGGTTCAGTAATATCTAAAAATCAATATAATTTTTCAACAATGACTTGTATCGAATTGGCCTTGTATGTATATGATAAAGAAGGCAATACTTTGTTGATCAACGATGACATGTATTTGCAAAACTATATAACGCCATCAACGCCGGAGGATACGTTCTTTCACCTAATCAAGAATTACACGACCGATCATTCAGATGAAATAGCAAAAAAATCACAATAAAAATAGGATACGGTCACCCTAAATTTGTGAATTATTCAAATGCAGGGTGACCGTATCCTATTATTCGCCTTTAAACTCGGCTGGACGCTTTTCTAAAAAAGCAGTGATAGCTTCTTCATAATCATGACTATCGTAGACCTTACGGCGTAAGCCTTGTACCCGCTCAAAGGCAGATGGCGTAATCGCATAGGCTTTTGATAACACGCGGAACTGCTCTTTTATCACTTCTATGGATAGATGTGATCGAGTACCAATTGTCGTAGCTATTTGCATGGTAAAGGAAAATAATTCAGATTCTTCGACTAGATGATTGATAATGCCTACTTTTAACGCTCGATCTGCATCCATTAATTCAGCTGTAAAGAACATTTCTTTAGCTATGTTGATTGGCAGACGGTTAATAAAGTGCAAAATTCCCGTTGAATTATATGGAACCCCCAGTTTGGCTGGTGTCATCGCAAATTTCGCAGTCTTATCTGCGATGACCATATCGCAGGTCATAATCAAGTCACAAGCCCCGCCCCAAACACTGCCGTGGATCATTGCGATGACAGGACCTGGATATTCCTCTACCGAGCGCAATAGAATTTCCAAAGAATCATAATAACTCAATGGATCTCTCATTTTTAATGGCAATTCTTTCACATCATGGCCCGCTGACCAAACTTTAGAGTGATCTGCTGCTCGTAAAATAACGATGCGAATCTTTTCTCTTTTTAATGTATCGAGTGCTTCCACGATTTCGCGGACAAGCTCAGCACTTAACGCATTTAGCTTTTGGGCATTATTCAACGTAATAATCCCGATTTTCTTTTCTGTTTCAATCTTTATCAATGACATAACCAGTTCTCCCCTACTACACCTTGCTTTAGGTATATGCATATTTAAATCCTCTAACGTTTCATCATTATAGCACTATAAAAAAAATCAATGAAATATCGAATAGTTATCATGTTTATTGCTAAAAAGAATTATTGCGAATATTATGTATTGAATTGCCACGATAAAAACCTTTAAAAAGTCTTGCAACAAATACATTTTGTTAATACAAAACATAGATTAGGAGCGTTCATCATGCTGCATATTGGAAATCATTTATCATCTTCGAAAGGTTATCTTGCTATGGGGCAAGAGGCAGTCACTTTATGTGCGGATACCTTTGCTTTTTTTACGCGCAATCCACGCGGAGGACAGGCAAAAGCCATAAACGAAACAGATGTTTGTGCCTTTCGAGAATTTGCCACCATGCGCAACTTCACATCTCTGGTAGCACATGCTCCTTATACCATGAATCTTTGCGCTGCGAAAGAGCACTTACGAGATTTTTCGCAGCAAATGCTATCCGACGACCTTCGTCGCATGGAATATATTCCAGGGAATTTCTACAATTTTCATCCAGGCAGCCATGTAGGACAAGGAAGTGAAGAAGGCATCAAGCTCATCGCGCAGCAACTAAATCAGGCCATTTCCCCGTCGCAAACAACAACAGTATTGCTTGAAACCATGTCCGGAAAAGGCAGCGAAATTGGACGTAATTTTGAGGAATTGCAATCCATTATCGAAAAAGTCCATATTTCTGAAAAAATTGGAGCTTGCCTTGATACCTGCCATATTTGGGATGCAGGCTATGATATCGTTAACGATCTCGATGGTGTCTTATCTGAATTTGATCGAATCATCGGGTTAAATCGTTTAAAAGCGATTCACTTAAATGATAGCTTAAATCCATTAGGCTCCCACAAAGATCGTCATGCCCGCATTGGTGAAGGTGAAATTGGATTAGATGCCCTCCTTCATGTCATCAATCATCCGAAACTGCGAACTTTACCCTTTATACTAGAAACACCAAATGACCATGAAGGTTATGCCAAAGAAATTGCTTTGTTACGTTCACATTACATAGATTAAACAACAATTGAAGTCCTAATAATAAAGACCATTCTGCGATGGCTGTTTGCAGAATGGTCTTTATTATTATTAAGTTGATGGCTTAATAAATCCATATCAAAAATCAGAGTTATCCATTGTAATAATAATTTTCCCATTCACTTTTCCAGCATCCATATCTTCACAAGCAGTTGCAATCTGAGAGAAAGGATATACTTTTCCAATTCCAGGGTAAAGTTGATATCGATTTAAAAAATCAAAAATCGCATCCATTACAATTTGCGTGGGTGCATTGCTATAAAAACCTGTTAGGAAAACACCATTGGGAATATCTTTAATCGGGTCAAAATCTTTTAAATGGTATATACTGCCAAGCACTCCTGTTTGACAGATGATGGTTCCCCTTTCGGGCGAGTGCATCGTGTTAACAAGTGTTTTGGGTCCGACGAGTTCCAGGACTTTCGTAGTGCCAAACAGCTTTCCTTTTAAAGTGCCTATATCTACAAATGCTTCATCGGCCCCAGCTCGCTTAAGTAAGGCTAGTTTGTTTTCTCGATGCGTAGTTGCCAAAACTTTACATCCAAGTGCTTTGGCCAATTGAATTACTGCATAGCCAAGTGCACAGGTAGCTCCACGTACAAGCAAAGTGTCTATTGCCTTTAATTGCAAGCATTCAAAAAGAGACCCCCACGCTGTAAAATAGGTTTCTGGTACGGCTGCAAGTTGTTCCCAAGAAAGGGTACTACTACTAACTACGGAAAATACATGATCACTCGGTACGAGTACGTATTCGGCATAACTTCCATGAAAGCTTCGCCCCATGCCGCCCATCAATGCAACGACTTTGTCGCCGACACCAAAAGAACTATCCGACGCATCTGCTATTTCGCCCACACATTCAATGCCCGGGATAATTGGTTTTGGAATATACGTTGCGCGAATTTCATACCTTCGCAAAATTTGTTCAGAATGGTTTAAGCCAAAGGCTTTCACGCGAATCAATACCCAGCCATCTCTTGTTTTTGGAATAGGATACTCTGTTAAGACAATGTCTTTTACATCGATTGGCTCAGTCAACACAATAGCTTTCATTCTACAATCTCCTTCCAACACTGCGGATCACTGCCATAAAAATCGCCGGTTGTGCCATAAGCAACCGCCGGACAGCCACGGCACCAGGCAAGCAGTTCACATTTTGCACATTTATTGAATTTCGTATAATCACGATATACTTCCATTTCCGATACCCAAACATCCGCAATTCGTTCTTCAAATACATTCCCTACTTTACTAGCAAGACGCCGGCAAGCGTATAAATCACCTGTAGGCAATATCGTCAAATGACAATTACCACAGTTGCAGCCACCATAAATCATACCAGGCGTTGCATTTTTCGGAATGTTAAAAAGACCTTCTTCATATTCATAAAGCGTCCAAAGATGATCTTTTTTATTGAAATACGTTTGGCACCCAGCAGCTTCATAGGCTTGAAACTTCTGATAACATGTGTCAAGCAATTGACGATAGCGCATGGCAGTCATGCCAGTATCCTTTTCTCCACTTGTCGGACAGTACCGTGCAAACGCAAATACATCCGCTTCATATTTCACGACCGTATCAATAATGTCTGGTATTTCCTCTATATTTTTCCCCGATACGGTTGTCATTATAACCGCCCGGATACCTGCCTGCTTTAACATAGCTATTTTTTCTAATGTGCAATCAAACGATCCTGGCTTTCGGAACCAGTCATGGGTTTCTCGCATTCCATCAAGCGACAGTTGATATTTCTGGCAGCCGCAAGTTTTCAGCCGCTCACATACATCTATATCTAAATGAAAGGGATTGCCCATCAAAGTAAATGGGATCGCTTGTTGCTTCAGTAGTTCTAGTAATCGCCAAAAATCCGGATGCAAAATAGGATCGCCGCCCGTAATATAAAAATATGGCAAACGGCCATGCATTTCACACATATCTACACAGTTAGCAACAGCCTCCTGCATTTGCTCCCAGTCCATAGCTTCCAATGTTTTTTGTGTATCCTCTGAAAATATATAACAATGCTTACAGCGCTGGTCACAGTCATCTGTAATATGCCATTGAAACGAAAAATATTGTTTCATATAGCGCTCCTTTCTCTATATAAACGGGAAAATCCCAAGAAAATTTCAAATCCCCGGTAAACTTGTACCGGGGCAAAACAACGGTGAATTTACTTACTTTTTATCTCCAGCACCACAAGCTGAGCCGCAAGCCGCAGGTTTTTCTTCCGGTTTATCGGCGCTTCCGCAAGCAGCCGGAGCTTCTGTAGGTTTATCCGCTGCACCACAAGCTGCTGGTTTGTCAGAAGAACCACAAGCCGAACCGCCTGTTGAAGCGGCTTCTTGTTGATTCCATCCAACTAAATTAGAAAGTGACATATTCGTTCCCTCCACATTTTGTATTTTGAAACTATTTGTTCCATGCATTTATTCTACTTGAGTGGTCGAGTTAAAAAAAGTACGCACAATTCTATTACTTAGTTACTTTTTTATAACTACTTGAACGTACACGAATTCTGTATTACTATATAAGATATATGATAAATTTTTCAACAGATAAAGAAAGCAGGGACTCACATGCTGACAAAAGAAGAATTGCCGGAATGTCCCGTGGCAACAACGGTTCAACTAATCGGGAGCAAATGGAAATTATTGATTATCCGTAATTTACTCCACCGCCCATGGCGATTCAATGAATTGCGAAAGACACTTCCTGGAATCAGTCAAAAAGTGCTGACCGATAGTTTACGGTCTATGGAAGCTGATGGCATCGTCACCCGGACGGTCTACCCCGAAGTGCCGCCACGAGTGGAATATTGCCTCAGTGAGTTAGGCGAAACCATGCGACCTATCATAAAGTCAATGGAAGCATGGGGCATTGAGTATAAACAAATCGAAGAATAAAAAAATCTGAACGCCAATTTTCTTTGCGTTCAGATTTTTTTATTTGCATTTACCGCAATTGCAGCACCCATTACAAATCAATTTACTGCTACAACTATCGCAATTTAATCGATAATGAGGAGAATATAGATATTCTTCTGGGATTTTTCCATATAAATCGCACAAGTCAAATATAATTTTTTTTTCAATAAAATTCATTTGCGACTTAAATGCCATAGAACTTTGTAATGCTTTCTTTTGTAGATAATATGTTTTTCCATCTTTAATAAAATTTGTACCCGTCTCAATAAAACAAAACGTTATATTAGCCGCTATACATTCTTGTTGCAATAGCTTAATCCAATCAAAATTGCAAGGTCTTGTTCCATCATAATTTTCCCCGCCACAAATC
>RCMY010005073.1_pt1 | contig 11228 bp, 9 predicted proteins | sample 2041341 | NCBI WGS metagenome assembly RCMY01 (sample SAMN09708234, study PRJNA481090) | Marine sediment metagenome, whole genome shotgun sequencing project.
CCAGAACTGCGCCATCTCGAGTTCCCCGCCGCTGCGCGCGAAGGCTTCACCGTGAAACTCCTCGTGCAGAATGCCGGCGCCGGCCGTCATCCATTGCACATCGCCCGGGCCGATGAGGCCGCCTTCGCCAGTCGAGTCGCGGTGCGCGACTTCGCCGCTGTAGACGATCGTCACGGTCTCGAAACCGCGATGCGGATGCGAGCCGACGCCCCGCTTGCCTGTGGTCGGTTCGAAGTTGGCAGGGCCGGCATGATCGAGTAACAGGAAGGGGTTCAACTGCTTGCCGAGACTGTCATAAGAGAACAGCGAGCGAACCGGAAAACCGTCGCCCACCCAGTGGGAGCGCGGTGCGGTATACACGCCGAGAATGCGTTTCATGTGTGGCTCCTTCATCAACGCGTTGCAGGTGGATTAACCATACCAACGCTCCACTAAGATGAGAAGACGGCATAATTCGACTTCTGCGTCCTGAATTTGGAACACTGGGAGCCCCGATGCAGGATCTGAACGACCTCTACTATTACGTCCACGTCGTCGAGCACGGCGGCTTCGCACCGGCTGGCCGGGCGCTTGGTCTGCCCAAATCGAAGCTCAGCCGACGCATCGCGCAACTCGAGGCGCGCCTCGGCGTGCGCTTGTTGCAGCGATCGACGCGACATTTCTCGGTCACTGAGGTCGGCCAGACCTACTACGAGCATTGCAAGGCGATGCTGGTGCAGGCCGAGGCCGCGCAAGAGGCGATCGAGATGACCCGCGCCGAGCCGCGCGGCCTGGTCCGCATGAGTTGCCCGACCGCCCTGTTGCATGCTCACGTCGGGCGCATGCTCGGCGAGTTCATGGCGCACAACCCGCACGTCACGGTGCATCTGGACGCCACCAATCGTCCGGTCGAGCCGGTGGCCGAAAGCATCGATCTGGCCATCCGCGTGCGCCCGCCACCGCTGGCCGACAGCGAGCTGGTACTGCGGGTGCTGTCCGACCGCAGTGTGGGCCTCGTCGCCAGCCCCACCCTGCTCGCGGCGCTGGGGACGCCGGTCGGCCCGGCCGACCTGTCGGCCTATCCAAGCCTCGCCCTCGGCCCGCCCCAAAACGAACACCTGTGGACGCTGTACGGCCCCGAGCAGGCCGAAGCGACGCTTCACCACCAGCCGCGCCTGGTCACCAGCGACATGGTCGCGCTGCGCAATTCCGCGCTCGCCGGCGTCGGCATCGTCCAGCTACCAACCCTGATGGTGTGCGACGAACTGGCTACCGGCACGCTGATCCGACTGCTACCGGACTGGGCCCCGCGCCGCGAAATCATCCACGTCGTTTACCCCTCGCGCCGCGGCTTGCTGCCGGCGGTGCGCGCGCTGATCGATCATCTGGCACAGAGAGTTACGCACAGATGGATGAGGATTGAGGTCGGTCGCTGCGTGACTCGTTATCATCGTGCGGTTGCCGGGCCCATTCGATCGGCCTAAGGTGGTAATCGGAACGGGCACGACCGACCAGGAAATGGCGTCGCGTGTGAACGTCAAGGCGGGCAAGGCATTCGAATCACGCATCCGGCTCGCGTAGCGCGCGCTGGGTTGACGGCGCGCGCCAGGGCTGACAAGGCGCCGGCTACTTGGGATGTTTCAACGCTCGCCGGAGCGAGTCGGCCTGTTTGGCATTTTTGTTCAATGGCTTCAAACGGCTTGGCATCCGACCAATTTCTGGTCAACCGAGAGTCTGCAGTTAGATCGCGAGTGAAAGCAAAAGGCGCGCGCAAAGTAGCTGCCGACGCGGGCCATGCGAACTGGTATCGAACTCTTCGTTGTCCCAATCCGCCGGGAATTTTCCGATGGCTTTCAAGATCCTCACCGCCGAAGTGTCACATGAAACCAATACCTTCAGTGTGCGCCAGACGGACGCGGATGCGTTCAGAGATCGCTTCTTCCTGCTAGGCGACGCTGCACTCAAAGAGCGGGCACACGCAAATACCGAGTTGGCCGGTGTTCTTGATACCGGGCGCACCTATGGTTGGGATCTGCGGCACGTACTCAGTGTTTCCGCGGGCCCGAGCGGATTCGTCAAGCGGTCGGCCTTCGACTGGTTCGCTGAGCCGATTATTCAACAAGCGTCCGAGGAGACGTTTGATGGCGTCCTGTTATGCCTGCACGGCGCGATGGTTCCGGATTTTTGCGAAGATGGTGAAGGCGAGCTATTGCGCCGGCTGCGCAGCGTGATTGGCGTGGGGGTGCCGATTGCGATAACACTCGATCCGCATGCGAATGTCACACGTGAGATGTGCGATCTCGCCAATATCATCGTGTCCTTCAAAACCTATCCCCACATCGACATGCGTGAGACCGGGCGACAGGCTGGACACATCCTTCAGCGGACCATGGCAGGAGAAATCCGGCCGGGGACGGTCATGGCCAGGGTGCCCATGCTCGAAGAGGTCAACGGTGGGCGCACCGACATTGGGCCGATGATCGCGCGCCTGGAAAGCGCACGCACCTACGAATCACGCGATGACGTTTTTGCCGTCAGCATCAACGCCGGATTCGCGAGTGCCGACATCGCACAGGTCGGGCCCACCGTACTCGTCACCGGACAGGGTGATTTCGCGGCACACACGACCTTTGCCCAAACCATCGCAAATGACATATGGGTCCGACGACACGAGTCGCTGAATACCTTCTTGAGTGTCGCCGATGCGGCGAATATGGCCAGGTCGTTCCCGTCAGGCAAGGGTCCGCTGATCATCGCGGACTATGCGGACAATCCGGGGGCGGGTGCTTACGGCGATTCAACATACTTGCTTGAAGCGCTTCTTGCCGCTGGCGTTGACGATGCTGCGTTTGGGCCGATGGTTGATAGCGAGGCCGTCAAGCTGCTTATCAAGGCGGAACCTGGAGCACCTGTCACGCTTGCTCTGGGCGGCAAGACGAATCCGAAATTTGGTGGCGGGCCGATTGATCTCGTAGGGGAATTGGTCTCTGTGTGGGATGGCAAGTTCGTCGGCGACGGCCCGATGCTTGGCGGACTGAGCGCCAGCTTTGGGCCCTGCGCCGTAATCAGGGTCCAGGGCATCGACATTCTGGTCGTGACGCTGGCCCGCCAGATTCTCGACCTACAGCAGTTCAAGGCCTTCGGCATCGACCCGGTCAAGAAACGCGTCGTCGCGCTCAAGTCGATGCAGCACTTTCGCGCCGCGTTCGAGCCCATCGCGGGTGACGTCATCGTCTGTGACAGCGGCGCATTGTGCACCCCGAGCTATGGCGCCCTGCCGTACAGGAATGTGCGCCGACCCATATTTCCGCTTGACGACTTCGAAGGTTGAACCGGGACGCTGCGCGGTCGCCCTTTCCTCAGAGACTGCGGCGCTCGCACGGTGGCGCGCGCCTCGATTCAGCACCGCCGAGGCATCCAGGTGCCCATTTTGCTGCAGTGCAGTGTGCTATGGTGAAACACACATACCCGTCTTCTTGGGGACTATTGCCTGACCTTCGGCTGCACGCTGGCGGTCCAATCAGTCGTTTCCTTTGAGTCCACAAAAGGATCGACAAATGCCCAACCTGTTCCTCAGGTCACCGAGTACGACCGCGCCTTCGCTCCAACACGCGAAGGTAACGCCCATTGCGATCAAGTCCCCTTGCAGCAACGAGCGATTCGCCACCGCGATCGTCTATTGCGAGGCCAATTTCGGCGCGATCGACGGCAAGACCGCCAACGGCTTGGTGCGGCATTCGGAGAAATACAAGATTCTGTCGATCATCGACAGCGAGAAAGCAGGTCGTGACGCAGGTGAAGTGCTTGACGGTGAGGCCAACGCGATCCCGATCTGCGCGGACCTCGCTGCCGGGCTGGCTCTCGCCGGCAGCGTTCCCGACTACTTCATCTTCGGCATGGCCCCGGCCAGTGGCATGCTGTCGTTGCGAGAACGCCGTCTGGTGCTCGAAGCCATCGGCCTGGGCATGAACGTGGTCAATGGCTTGCACGAATTCCTCAATGAGGATCCCCAGTTCGTCGCGGCAGCCGCGGCCAACGGCGTCGAGATCATCGATGTTCGCCGGCCACGCGCGAAAAAAGACCTGCGCATGTTCTCCGGTCGCATCGATCAGGTCGCGTGCCCGCGCATCGCTGTGCTCGGCACCGACTGTGCCATCGGAAAGCGCACCACCGCGACGATTCTCACCCGCGCCCTCAACGACATCGGCGTCAAGGCGGTCCTCGTCGGCACGGGTCAGACGGGCCTGATTCAGGGGGCACGCTACGGTGTCGCGCTCGACGCGGTGCCCTCGCAATTCTGCTCGGGCGAAATGGAGGCCGTCATCGTTGAAGCCTACGAGGGCGAGCGACCGGAGGTGATCATCGTCGAAGGCCAGGGTGCGCTGAGCCACCCGGCCTTCTCGACCTCAAGCCTGATCTTGCGCGGCAGCCATCCCCATGCCGTGATACTGCAGCATGCGCCAGGTCGTGCACACCGCTGCGATTTCGAAACGATGAAGATGCCGACCCCGGCGAGCGAGATCAACCTCATCCAGACTTTCTCCGACACCAAAGTCATCGGCCTCACCTTGAACCACGAAAACATGGAAGCCGCGCAGATCGACGAGGCGGTCAGGCGATATTCGTGCGAACTCGGCATTCCGGTCGCCGATCCGCTGGCGCATGCACCGGAGCGACTCGTGGAGATGGTCCTTGGCGCGTTTCCCGAGTTGCGCAGGAAACAGGTCGCCCTGTTGCAATGACTGCGCCGCGGCTTGAGATTGATCTCGACAAGATCCATCACAACGCCCGCACTTTAGTCCGCCGACTCGCCCCCCACGGCATCTCGGTCACCGGTGTCACCAAGGCCAGCCTCGGGTCGCCTGAGATCGCGTGTGCCATGCTCGACGGGGGCGTATGCGCACTGGGCGATTCGAGAATCGAAAATATCGAGGGGATGCGTGCGGCGCAAGTGCGTGGCCCGATGACGCTGATCCGCACGCCGATGTTGTCTCAGGTGCGTCGAGTCGTTGTCGCTGCCGATGTAAGCCTCAATACGGAAATCGACGTCATCGACGCTCTTTCGTCCGCTGCCCGCAAGGCGGGCGTGATCCACGGCATCGTGCTGATGGTCGAGCTGGGAGATCTGCGTGAAGGAATCATGCCCGGCGATCTCGAGAACATGGTGCGTCGCGTACTGCGCTTCCCCAACATCCTGCTCAAGGGCATCGGCAGCAATCTCGCCTGCGCCAGCGGAGTGGCGCCCGACGCCCGCAACATGGCGGAGCTGTCAGCGCTGGCCGATTCGATCGACGCGAGCTTCGGCCTCGTTCTTCAAACCATCTCGGGCGGCAACTCGGCCAGCCTCACCTGGGCCCTCAGCGGCGCAGACACCGGTCGGATCAACAATTTGCGGCTCGGCGAAGCAATTCTTCTCGGCCGCGAGCCGCTTCACCGCCAGGCAATTGAGGGCTTGCACACCGACGCCGCGATTCTTGTGGCCGAGGTCATCGAGGCCAAGCTCAAGCCATCCCGGCCGTGGGGCGAAATCGCGCAAACCGCGTTTGGAAGCAAGGATTGCCCCCCGGATCGCGGCGCAATCACCCGGGTACTGATTGCCCTCGGCCTTCAGGACACCGACCCGAGCGGACTGGATCCGCCGGCCGGCATCGAGCTTCTCGGCGCTTCGAGCGACCACCTGATCGCCCGTTCGGAAGGCCAGAAAATGGCCGTCGGTGACGAAATCACCTTCCAGCCCAACTACGCCGCATTGATGCGCGCGATGACGTCACCCTTTGTCGCCAAGCACCTCAAGCCCCGGTTCCGGAAAATAGCGCTGGCCAGCGGTGAGATGGCAGGGTGAGCTGACATCCGCCCGGCGGCGAGCCTCGCTCCCAACGAATTATCGTGCGCTTGTATTCGGCTCGTGCTCGTTATCCAGGATGTGACTCAATGAAGGCCCGGCGCAGCCGCGTTGAACTTGCCGCGCTGCGCTCTTCCGCACACGCACCTGTCGCATACGGTCAACGCACACCGCCCGGCGAACCGGGCGATGTGCGTTTGTAGAGTAGCGGCGATTACTTATAGACGCCAAACTCAGCCGTCTGCTTAGCGCGGGCGCCGCTGTTGGTCTGGCTGGCGCACGCGGTTGTTGTTGACATTGACACGGGCGGTGCCGATCGGCGGGCCATCCATGAAGCCGATCGTTACTTTCGGCGCTTCATGCCGAGCATGTTCAATTTTCTCGCCACGACTTGCGTGCAGGCGCTCGATTTCCTTGCGGCCGTGCGTTCGACGGTTCCGGCGCGATCTTGAATGTCACTGCGGGTCAGGTATTCAACGCACTGCAATGGACACGTCGCCCAAGGAAGTTAAAACGTGAAAAGGCGCGTAAGCGCCAGCTTTTGGATCGTCCGCCGGTTTTCAGTGATGGCCCGTCGGAATAAAATCGGGCACCTGTTTCTTAGCGTGCTTCGCTTCCCGCTTTTCCTTCGGAGTCATTAACGGTTGTTTCTTCTCTTCCTTGTTGCTTTGTCGCTTCTTGCCCATGGTATTGCTTTTCGTATGCACCGAAAGACGCGGATGCAGCTTCAGTATGGGTCGATAATCAAGCAAAGAGCGATTGCGAAAACATTTGTTTGGCAAGCTTCGCGCACGCAAAAAAAGCCCCCTGCGGGGCTTTCGGCTTGACCTGAATTTTCCGTCTTCAGGTCAAGCGGCCTTCTCTCCCACCCAGTCGCTGTCAGAGGCCAACTTCGAGCCGGCATCGGTCGCGGCGGTGACGTTGGCGGAGATGTTCCCCGAGAGTTCGCGAAGGCCACCGGTAAACCTCGCAACACCCGCCGTCCAGTCTTCAGACATCGGCAAGTGCACCCATGGCGGAGCCAGTTCCTGGGTCAGTCGTTGCGCCGCTTTCTGGTGCGCCTGGGTGACGATCTCGAAGCTGGCGCGAGAGCACGCGATAGTCCGCCCGAGCACAGGCTCTCCAAATGCAGCGCTGAATGCATTCAGGTCACCGCTTACGCCTGCGGTGGCACTGGCGGAAATGCAGTCTTCGAAATTGTTGCGGACCGTCGCCAGGGCCAGTTCCGACAGGCGTTCGGTGCTCGTCATGTAAATCCTGGCGACGGCGAGGAAGGCGTCGATGGCAACGGTTTGTGATGCAAGAACGTTGATCGGGTGCGTCGTACTCATGGCTTTTCCTTTTGGGAACTCATGCTTGATGCAACGCGAACGAATAGTTGTTTTCGTGGTCGCGTTACCGGGTCCGCTTTTGGCGGGGCTTGCTGTTGCGCCGCAGCACTTGAACCAGTATCCCTCATGCGCGGGGGGGATCAAACAATCACATGTAAGCGTAACATGGTCAGGTCGCAGGATGGCACGCCCTAGTGCAGCGGCGCCGAATCCGGAGCGGATTTTTTGCGAAATTCTGCCAAAGGCATTCGCAGAAAACGCGGAGTGTTTGGGGTCCGCTGGAGCTGCTTTTTTTGGAGGCAAGTTGTTCGCGCCGTTCGGCAAGTCACACCTTTATTGCGGAGTGACGGGTAACGCCCATACGACCAGCCTCTCGATCGAGGGACTCAATCATCCAGGTTGGGAAATCCACGTTAACCCGATGCTGCTTCTGAAGGGCCCAAGAGCCCAGGGAAACATCCAGGACGCCCGTGATGTCTTCGCTCTGGGGCGCCTCGGCATGGCTCACGCCAACGCTCAAACATTCGTCGTGGGCTGCAGCGCGATGATGGACATGCCGATCAAGGCGACGAACGCGCCGGCCGCATCCCAGCGCGTCAGCGCCACTCCATCCACGAAGTGAAGCCAACAGCAGCGCGACAGTGATGTACATCCCGCCGTAGGCGGCATACGTGCGTCCCGCCGCGCTCGGGTGCAGTGTCAGCAACCACGCGAACAGCGCCAGCGAAAACGCCGCGGGGATCAGCAGCCAGATCGATTTATGCTGTTTGACTATCAGCCACGGGAGATAGCAGCCGACAATCTCGGCCACCGCCGTCAGCGCAAATAACAGGGCCACTTTGAGGAGTTCCAACCTCATGTCTCCCGCAACGCGGCGATCATCGGGCACCGCACATCGCCGCGCGCCGCACGGCAACGCTGCACCAGATCGGCAAGCACATGCTCGATGCGAGACAGATCGGCCAGCTTGGCGCTTACGTCCGCCAGCTTTCGCTCTGCCTGCTCCCGCGCCTCACTACAGTGCGTGCCGTCCTCGAGCCGCAGCAAGTCCGCGATCTCGTCCAGGCTGAACCCCAGCCGCTGAGCCGCCTTCACGAATCTCACCCGAGCCACATCCGCGTCGCCATAGCGACGGATGCCGCCGTACGGTCGCGCCGGCGTCGTCAGCAGCCCCTTGCGCTGATAGAAGCGAATGGTCTCGACGTTGACCCCTGCCACCTTTGCGAAGGCGCCGATGGTCAGGCGCTCTGAATCATTATCCATGCCGCTTGACTCCGTAGTTGACTACGGAAGTAACGTTAGCGCATCACGCGAAGACTCGACAGGGGAATCTGCTGTCAAGTGCGCAAAACGGACGCGGTGCCAACGGTACCGGCGGAGTGTCCGGCACGGCCTGCGTCGCCTGCCCGCTTTTCGTCGAGGAAGCGCCCGCCAAGGTCGAGTGCGTCGGTCAGACGGACGCCACGTTCGCAAGAAGCACGCGGGTTGTGACCTTCGACGACGCGCAATTCGGCACCCCAACACTGACCACCGCAATCGCAGGCAACCCCTCGACAACCAAGGAGTTGGCTATGGACAAACACACCAGATTGCTGCGAATCGGCGTCCTCGGTTCGGTCTTCGCCGCGCTGTGCTGCTTTACCCCGATTCTGGCGGTGTTGCTCGGCGTGGTCGGCGCTACCGCTTGGGTCGGCTATCTCGACTATGTGCTGTTTCCGATGCTGGCGATTTTCATCGGAATCACCGTGGTCGCATGGCATCAGCGTCGCCAGGCACAGGCCTGCGGCTCGCAGAACGAAGTGCGAGGAAGACGATGATTCGGCTCGATATCGAAGGCATGACCTGCCCGTCGTGCGCCGAGCATGTCGGCGACGCACTACTCGCCTTGCCCGGCGTCGAACATGCGGACGTCGATTACCCGGCGGGTGCGGCCAGCGTAAGCGGCAGCCGGCCACTTGATCCACAAGGTCTGGTCGCGGCCGTCGCGGCCCTGGGTTACCGCGCCAGCATCTCGGGATCGCCGACGACGGCCGGCGCCGATACCCAGACCATTGAGCACGCCACACCCAGGCACAACCGGGCGGCGCTGCATATTGCAATTATCGGCAGCGGAGGTGCGGCGATGGCGGCCGCGTTGAAAGCCGTTGAACGAGGTGCGCGCGTCACATTGATCGAGCGCGGCACGGTCGGTGGCACCTGCGTCAACGTCGGCTGCGTACCCTCCAAGATCATGATCCGCGCCGCTCACATCGCGCACCTGAGGCGATCCAGTCCGTTCGACGGCGGCATCGCGGCGAGCGCGCCGGCGATCGACCGCGCACGGCCGGTGGCCCAGCAGCAGGCACGCGTCGATGCGCTGCGGCATGCGAAATACGCGTCCATCCTGGCGGGCAACCCGGCCATCACCATGCTGCGTGGCGAAGCCCATTTCAAGGATAGCCAAAGCTTGGTCGTGCACCTGAACGACGGCGGCGCGCGAGTTAGCGTTCGACCGCTGCCTGATCGCCACCGGTGCCAGCCCGGCCGTGCCGCCGATTCCCGGCCTGAAAGACACCCCGTATTGGACATCGACCGAAGCGCTGGTGAGCGAAGCGATTCCGCCCCGGCTCGCGGTGATCGGTGCGGCGGTGGTGGCCGCGGAACTGGCGCAAGCCTTCGCCCGACTGGGCAGCAAAGTGACGATCCTCGCACGCCACACGCTGCACTTCCGGGAAGATCCGGCCATCGGCGTGGCCGTCACGGCGGCCCTCCGTGCCGAAGGTATCGAGGTGCTGGAACAAACCCACACCCGCCAGGTCGCGCATGCGAACAACGATTTCGTGCTCACTACCGACCGGGGCAGGCTGCGCGCCGGCAAACTGCTGGTGGCTACGGGCCGCGCGCCCAACACGCACAGCCTGGCGCTGGATGCGGCGGGCGTGGCAGTCGATGCGCGGGGGGCGATCATCATCGACACAAAAATGCGCACCAGCAATCCGAATGTTTATGCTGCCGGCGACTGCACGGACCAGCTGCAGTTCGTCTATGTCGCGGCGGCGGCCGGCACCCGCGCGGCGATCAACATGACCGGTGGCGAAGCTGCGCTCGACCTGACCACCATGCCGGCAGTGGTATTCACCGATCCGCAGGTCGCGACCGTGGGCTACAGCGAGGCGCGGGCGCACGACGATGGCATCGACACCGACAGCCGCACGCTCGCCCTCGAAAACGTGCCGCGCGCGCTCGCCAATTTCGATACGCGCGGTTTCATCAAACTGGTTGCCGAGGCGGGTAGCAATCGACTCATCGGCGTGCAGGCCGTGAGTCCGGAAGCGGGCGAACTCATCCAGACCGCGGCGCTGGCGATCCGGGCGCGGATGACCGTGCACGAACTGGCCGACCAGTTGTTCCCCTATTTGACGATGGTCGAGGGCCTGAAACTGGCCGCGCAGACGTTCAGCAAGGATGTGTCGCAACTGTCCTGCTGTGCCGGATAGCGGCACGCGGGAGGATCGCCGCAAGCTGCTGCCCGTCAACGCTGGCGTTGGCCCAAGAGAATCGCCATCACACAGCTTCGTTTTCTCATGGATCGTTCAACCTAGAAACGCCAGTCGGACACACCCGAGTGTGCGGCTGGCGGGCCGACTGGCAAGGCGCGAGGAGGACGCAGGAGCGGCCCCTGCTAAGACGAGCAACGCAGCGAGGCGGCCCGCCAGTCGTGCAATCGGGCGCGTAGCACTCTCACCAAACGGGCGAAGTCGGTCAGGGGGAGAAATTACTGTGCTCTCAGACATTTATCAACGCCAACAAGCGGTCAACTGTCGTTTCTAGGTTCAAAGGCGTCGATCAAGACGCTCTGCCCTCCCGCGCAAGCGCCCTACTTGCGCGTCAACGCACACCGCCCGGCGAACCGGGCGGTGTTTTCGGGTGAGAAATGGCGATTACTTATAAACGCCGATCTCAGTCGTCTGCTTTGCACGGGCGCCGCTGTTGCTCTGCGTCACGCCGTTGTTGTTGGCGTTCACAGTCGCACTGCCGAACAGCGGCCCGTCCATGAAACCGATTTTCACTTTCTGCTCGGCGCGAGCGCCGCTGTT
>RCMY010013588.1_pt1 | contig 11228 bp, 6 predicted proteins | sample 2041341 | NCBI WGS metagenome assembly RCMY01 (sample SAMN09708234, study PRJNA481090) | Marine sediment metagenome, whole genome shotgun sequencing project.
TCGACGACGTTGGCCACCGAGCTGGGCGACGACGCGTGGCGGCGGCGGCTCGACGAGCACGACACGGTCACGGAGCGGGCAGTCGAGCGCCACGGTGGCAGAGTGGTGAAGAGCACCGGCGACGGTGTGCTCGCCCTCTTCGATCTCCCGACGCAAGCGCTCGGCTGCGTCGCACTGCTGAACTCACAGTTGCCGAAGGCCGGCGTCGAGATCCGGGCGGGCATTCACACGGCCGAAGTCGAACTGCGTGATGACGACGTGGCGGGGATCGCCGTGAACGTCGCCGCCCGTGTCGAGGGTCATGCCGGCCCGGGCCAGGTGCTCGTCACGTCGACCGTCCGCGACCTGTCCGCGGGCAGCAGCTACCGCTTCCAGGAACACTCGACGACCGAACTCAAGGGTGTCGACGGCCTCTGGACGCTCTACGCCGTCAGCTGACCGGGGCACGACTGGCGAACCTTCCTGCCGACGGCGCGAAGCGCTCAGTCCTCGATGCGATGGAGGCTCGCCGGCGAGAGACCGGTCAAGCCGTTCGCACGCGCCCACGTCGCGAGTTCCGTCTGATCCGTCGACGCCGAACGAACGGGGGCAGCCGTCATCGCGGCGGGCGACAGCCCGGTCAGTCCGTTCGCACGAGCCCACGCTGCCACGGCTGACTGATCCGTCGATGCCGACCGGGTCTGGGCAACCGTCAACCCGGCCGGCGACAGCCCGGCCAGCCCATTCACACGTGCCCACAAGGCCACGTCCGATTGATCGGCCCACGCTGAATGACCGGCCGGCGATGCCGGCTCCGACGCATTCGAGTCGGCAACGGCGAAAGCAGTTCCGACCGAACAGACGGCAACGGCCCCGCCCACGGCGATGGCAAACCTGCGGCGATTGATACGAGTGTTCATGATGTGCTCCTCTTCGACGTCACCGTGGTGACCAGAACGTCGACCCGGACGGACCGACTGAGGTGACGATGCGCCCCGCCGGTGTCAGCTCGATGAGCGCCGCTCCACGAGGCGGGATCGGCGACGGTGTCGACCTCTCGCCACACACCCGCTGAGCAGGTACGACGGCGCGTTAATCTGCCGGTAACCAGGGGGTGGTCGATTGGCCGTCATGGAGTTCCGCGCACTCGGACCGATCGCCGTCCATCGTGACGGCATCGACGTCGATCTCGGCGCGCCGAAGCAGCGCGCCGTCCTCGCGCTCCTGCTCGTACATCGCAACACTGCGTTGCCGGCCGACCGGATCCTCGAACACCTCTGGGGCGACGATGCCGACGGCAAGCTGAACGCGCTCCGAGTGCACGTCTCCCGCCTCCGCGATGCGCTCGACCCCGAGCGGACCCGAGGCGAGGATTCGGTGCTCGAAACCATCGGGAACGGCTACCGACTCAACGTGGACGACGACCACCTCGACGTCGCGCGGTTCGAAGGATCGATCGAGGCCGGGCGAACACTCCTCCGAATCGATCCGGCCCGAGCGGCCGAGACACTGCGATCAGCCGACGCCCTGTGGCGCGGCTCGCCATACCAGGACTTCGTGTACGAGGAGTTCGCACAGTCCGAGATCAACCGTTTGTCCCAGATCCGCATCGACGGCATCGAGGACCGCATCGAAGCCGACCTCGCCTGCGGTTTGGCCGGTGAACTCGTCAGCGAGCTGGAGGTGCTCCGCGAGCAGCATCCCCTTCGCGAGCGACTCGCTGCTCACCAGGCCCTCGCGCTGTACCGATCGGGCCGACCCGCCGAAGCGCTGCGCGCGATCGCGCGATTCCGCCGCCACGTGGGCGACGAGCTCGGGATCGATCCCTCGCCTCGCGTGCTGCGCCTGGAGGAGCAGATCCTGCTGCACGACGATCGCATCCAACCCCAGCTGCCGACCACCGACGAACTGCTGGGACCCACACGAGCTGCATCCAATCCGTTCAAGGGACTTCGTCCGTTCGGAGCGGACGACGCCGGTTCGTTCTTCGGCCGCGATGCCCTGATCGCCGAGTTGCTCCGCACGGTCGGCCAGGGGCAGCGCTTGATCGCGCTCGTCGGCGCGAGCGGTTCCGGGAAGTCGAGTGTCGTCCGAGCCGGGCTCGTGCCGGCACTCGCGAAGGGAGCCATCGAGGGCTCCGACGAGTGGTTGATCGCCAGCATGGTCCCCGGTGCGCACCCGTTCGCAGAGTTGGAGGCCGCGCTCCTCCGATCGACGATCGACGCACCGGCGAGCCTCGCCACCCAGCTCGACGACGGCGCGTCCGGTCTCGTCCGGGCGGCACTGCGTGTGCTCCCCGACGAGGCCCACCTGGTCGTGATCATCGACCAGTTCGAGGAGCTGTTCACGCTCGTCGACGATCCAGCAGTACGCGACCGCTTCCTCTCGAACCTCGTCGAGGCAGTCGACGATCCACACGGTCGGATCACCGTGCTGGTCACGCTGCGCGCCGATTTCTACGGTCAGCCGTTGGCCCATCCCGAGTTCGGAGCCCGGCTCGGCGCCGGAGTGGTGAACGTCACCGCTCTCACCTCCGAAGAACTCGAGGCTGCCGCGCTGCGACCGGCCGAGGAACAGGGTGTCTCGCTGGAACCAGCGCTCCTGGGCCTACTGATCGCCGATGTGGGCAGCCGACCGGGTTCACTGCCGCTGTTCCAGTACGCATTGACCGAGCTGTTCGACCGACGATCCGGTCCGACGCTGACGGCGGCGGCGTACCGCGCGATGGGTGGCGTCGAGGGCGCCTTGCAGCGGCGTGCGGCCGATCTCTTCGATGAACTCGATGCCGAGCAACGGGGAGCGGCACGGCAGCTGTTCCTCCGTCTCGTCGTGGTCGGCGACGACAATCAGCGGAGCCGACGGCGCGTCCCGGCCCGGGAGATCGCATCGATCGGCATCGACACCGCCGTCGCGCAGGAAGTCCTGCGCCGATTCGGCGAACATCGACTCCTCTCGTTCGACTCCGATCCGCTAACGGGGGCTCCAACCGTCGAGGTCGCACACGAGGCACTCCTCACCGCATGGCCGAGGCTCGACGTGTGGATCGGTGAGAGTCGCGACGACCTCCGCCGGCACGCATCGCTCACCACGGCCTTGCGGGAGTGGCAACTCGCCGACCGCCACCCCGATTACCTGTTGGCGTCAGCCCGCGTCGCCGAATTCGATGGGTGGGACGGTGGCTCGAGCATCAGCCTGAACGGCCCCGAGCGGGAGTTCCTCGCTGCCAGCATCAAACAGGTCGAAGCGATGCGAACGGAGAACGATCGACGCCGGGCCGACGAAGCCCGATCGCGACGCCGCCTCTGGGCGCTGGTCGGCACCCTTGCCCTCGCGCTCGGGGTTGCGGCACTGTTTCTGAGCGGTGTCTTCGCTGCCGACCCTGGCCCGACGATCACCTACTTCCAGGCGTCCAACCCCGATGCCGTCAGCGACAGCATCACGTCCGGCGTCCGGCGGGCCGACCGCGAACTCCAGATGCAGGTCGATGACGTCCGATGGGTGGTCGACCCGGTGCTGGAGTTCAACGAGCTCGCAAAGTCGAAGCCCGAGATGGTGATCGTCGACGCGTTCGCGCTCTTCGTCCCGGAGATCTTTCTCGACCATCCGGAGATCCGCTTCGGGGTCGTCGACCCTGACGACGGCCCTGTCACCGCGCGGCCGAACGTCAGCTACGCCAGCTTCCGGAACGAAGAGGGCGCCTTCCTCGCCGGTGTTGCCGCAGCGTCGACGACCGAGACCGGTGTGGTCGGCTTCGTGGGCGGCGCCCGGATCCCGCTCATCGAGCAGTTCCGAGCGGGATTCGAAGCCGGCGCACACTCCGCCGACCCCGACGTCGAGGTGCTCGCGACGTTCGTCGGGCAGTTCGGCGACATGGGTTTCGGGGACGTCACCACCGGCAAGGCCCGCGCGACCGCCCTCTACGAGCGTGGCGCCGACGTCGTGTTCCATGGCGCCGGCCTCTCAGGGCGCGGCGTCTTCCTCGCCGCCGACGAGCAGTCCGAGGTGCTCGGGCGTCACCTCTGGGGGATCGGCGTCGACGTCGACCAATGGTTCGACACACCTGACGACATGCGCGACCACGTCCTCACCTCGATGATCAAACGGCAGGACGTTGCCGCCTTTCTCCTCGCCGAGCACCTGCTGGCCGACGGGCCGGGTGGTGAGGTGGCGACGCTCGGCCTCGCCGAGGACGGGTACGACTATTCGACGAGCGGCGATGCCATGACACCGGATGTCATCGCAACTCTCGATCGCTTCATGGCCGACGTCGCCGAGGGTCGGATCGTCGTTCCGGTCGCGCCGGAGGGTCCCGTCCTCCTGCTCGACGGTTCCGGCAACGAGATCACCGAAGTACCGACGGCGGAAACTCTGGCAGGCGTCGACTTCGCTCAGCAGTACTCCCCGATCGCGCCGGGCACCTACGACGTGAGTGCGCTCGGGACGCCGCTGACGATCACATTCGAAGATGACTGGTTCGTGCAGTCCAACGAACCGGGATTCACCGCCTTCAGCCACCCCGACTCCCAGGGCCCAGGCGATCGAGATGTCGTCTTCTTCCGACCGACCGTGTTCGGCGATCCGGTCCGGCCCGCTGCCGGGATTGGTGCCATGGAACTGTGGCCTGCCGACGAGGTGAGCCTCGACCGGTTCGAGGACTGGCTCGCGCTCCTGCCTGACGGCCTCGTCGTCGGGGCGCCGAGCCGTGTCGAGATCGGTGGCCGCGACGCGGCCTTCTTCGAGGTCGAGGTCGCCGACGAGTTCGAGTGTGGTCGAGAAGGGTTCTGCGCCGGGTTCCTCATCAACACGATCGGATCCGACCGCATCACCGGGTGGACGTTCGAACGCGGCGCACATCAACGCGTCTGGGTGGTCGACGGCGGCGACCACCAACCGCTCGTGATCATCGCTGCGACTCCGGTCGACAACCGCAGCTTCCAGGCAACTGCTGACGACGTCCTCGACACGCTCCGGATCGGTGACTCCGAGCCACATCCGGTCGACCCGGCCGACTGGGGAACCACCTCCTGACCTCGCTGACCGCCGACGCGGACGTCTCCCGATACCGAGACCCTGTCAGCAGTAGCCTGCGGGACGCTCGACAACTCGAAAGCTGCCGCATGAACTCACTCGTCGACAACCACGGATCTTGCTCGACTCCTCGATCGGCTGCACTCTGCGAGCGACGCACAGCTCGTACAGATCGGCGAGTTCCTGGGCGATGGTGACGACCGCCGGCCAACCGGTTTCGAACCGAGCGACAGCTCCGACCGTGCGTTCTGGCACGACAAGCTCGTCGCGATCGACGCCGACAAGGCCCGGTTCGTCTATCAGGTCGCCCGGTCGATGGACGCACGCCACGTCCTCGAAGCCGGGACGTCCCACGGGGTGTCCACGCTGTATCTCGCGGCGGCGATCCACGACAACGGCGGTGGTGACGTGGTCACGTTCGAGCACGAGGCTCACAAGGCCGACACCGCACGCGCCCACCTCGAACAGGTCGCCCTCGACCAGTACGTCAGCATCGAAGTCGGCGACATCCGCGACACGCTCGCCGACCACGCCGGCACCGTCGACCTGCTGCTCCTCGACATCTGGGCTCCGATCGCCGGCGAAGTGCTCGCTCTCGCCGATCGGCACCTCCGCCCGGGCGCAGTTGTGATCGCCGACAACATCGACAGTCGAGCATCGCTCTACCACGACCTCATCGAGCGGCTCGACGATCCCGAGCTCGGGTACAGCACGGTGACGGTGCCCTTCGACGGAGGCCTCGCGTTCGCCATCAAGAACTGAGCAACGGCAGAACGATCGCATCGACACGTCCGAGGACGTCGCCGACGGCACCGGGCTGACCGACGCGTTCCTGGAACGGGCGCCCACATCGAATTCGGAGATCTCGGTGTTTTCCACGATGCGCCACCAGGGGCCGATTCGTCATCGTGAGGGGGTGATCGTCATCGGGACGATCCGTTCGAAAGGCAGGACAACATGGCTCAGCATTTCTCAGATCGGGCGCAACGAGCCCGCATTGCGGTTCAACTGGTCGCTGCCGGCTCGATACTCGTGACCGCGACGCTGACTGGCTGCGGGTCGGATGCCGACGACACCCTCGGAATACAGGAGTTCCGTGACCGTTCGAACGAGATCTGTGCGCAGTCGACACAGGTCATCGGCGAGGCGATCGGCCCGATCCTCGGCAGTTCGGACCCGACACCTCAGCAACTCCAGGACGCACTCGACAGGTTGGTGGCGTCGAGCCGCACGGCGGTCGAAGACATCGACGCGCTGGCTGCTCCCAGTTCGGTGCAGGCCGACGTCGACGCGATGCTTGCCGAGTTCCGGTCTGCGAACGACGAGGCCGAAGCGCAGGGGCTGAGCTTCTGGGAAACGGATGGCGATCCGTGGGCGACTGGGAACGCACTGGCGGCCGGGCTCGGTCTCGACGCGTGCGCCGAAAGCTGACCGACGAGGGACCGCGCCTTCCCTCGAGCGATCGACCGATGGTGGATCTGACCAAGCCGATCGTCGCCCGAAGCGCACGTCTGACGATGCGCCAGTTCGCGACGTGCGACCTCTCTGATCTCATTGAGCTGCACAACGATCCGTTGGTCATGCGGTTTCTGAACAACGGGCGCCCGGTGCCCGACGGCGAAGTGATCGCAGAACTGGCCGCGTGGATCGACGAGTACACGAAGTCAGACGGGTTCGGGTGTTGGGCGATGAACGAGGCGGCGACCAGCCGATTCGTCGGCTGGATTCACTTCCGACCGGGACACGGTGTCGGAGAACTCGAACCCGAGCTCGGCTTTCGTCTACATCGCGCCTGTTGGGGGAAGGGCTTCGCCACCGAGGCCTCATGCGCCGTGATCAATCGAGGTTTCGCAGAGCTGCCGATCGAACGTGTCTACGCGCACACGATGGCGGTGCATCGGGCCTCCCGCCGGGTGATGGAGAAGGCGGGGATGCGCATCGTCCGGATGTTCACGGCGGACTGGCCGGTTCGGATTCCGGGTGACGAGTACGGCGACGTCGAGTACGCAGTGACGCGGGCCGAGTGGGTCGCCACCTGTGCGGCAACCGGGCCTGAACGTTGAGCACCACGCCTGGCGGCAACACGCACCCCGCAGCGGGCGTATCGTCGGCAACGTGTCGACCATGATCGGGCGCGAGGGCGATCTGCAACGCGTCCGCGATGTGCTCGCCCGACGCGGCGCCTGCGCCCTCGTCGGTCCCGGCGGGGTCGGCAAGTCGGCACTGATGTCGGCCCTCGCCGGCCCGCTCGGAGATCGGGCGATCCTCCTGGATGCGCGCGGCGTCGGTCGTGCCGATCAACTGCTGACCGCGCTCACGGTGCGGCTCGACGTCGACCACATCATCGACGCCGGCGGAGAGGACGTCTCACAGATCTGCGCCCAGTTGGCGGAGCGCATGAGCGCGGCCGGCATCGAGCTGCTCGCCGTCGATCACGTCGACGGTGCCGGCGACGGGGTCCTCGAGGCCCTGACCACGTTCGTTGACGAATCCGTCGACTTCATGGTGCTGGTGGCGACACGCAATCATCCGGTCCGCCCCTTTGGTGAGGTCCTTCTCCTCAGACCACTGGAGCTGGCGGCGGCGAGCCGATCGTCGGAATCGTCGTCGGCGACGCTGTTCCGCGAGACCTTTGTTCTCGCCGGGGGTGATCCATTGGTGCTCGAAGCGCACCCGGACCTCGCACGACAGGCTCTGGATGCAACCGGTGGCCTGCCACTGGCGATCATCGTCGTTGCGTCCCGGGCTGCGTTGATCGGTTTCGTGCGGACTGATTTCAACGCCACCACTTCGAGTTCCGACCTCGGGTCGATGCCCGGTTCCGACGTGGTCAGCATTGTCTTGGAAGCATCGCTGTGCGATCTCGACGAGGACGCTCACCGAGTCTTCCGAGCCATCGGGGCGATGCGATCGAACCCCATCCTGGCCCAGGTCGCGGCCATATCCAAGCTGGATCGCAGAACGGTTGGGTCGGCGATCGAGCGGCTCGCACGTCGATCCCTCGTCGAGGTCGCCGGTGGTCGCGTCCACATGCTCCCACCGGTGCGCCAACTCGCAGAACGTCTTGCAGTAGCGAGCGGTGAACGGGCGCTACTCGAACGCCGCGTCGTGCAATGGGCCGAGGAGATGTGTCGAACCGATCCGCCCCCCAGCACCGCCGAGGTCCTCGAGGTGGAGGACGACCTGATCAGAGCGATCGCCTCATCCTTCGGTGAGGATCGGCTGGCCATGACGATCTCGATGGCGAAGGTCCTGGACAACGCGTTGCGCGCCGACCTCCGTCACCGACGGCGCGTCGAGACCCTCGAGCCAGTCCTCCGGGCATGCCAGGAAGCAGCGGAGCGCGAACCCGACATCCGGGAACGGCTCGACGATGCGATCGAGATGATGCGGGTGACGGCAATGGCCCACGCCGACGCAGGCAGTTCGGCAGCGGCGAACCGGCTGCTCGACGATGCCGAATTGCTCGTTGAGTGCTCGTCGCAGCCCGACGCCCATCTCGCTCGGATCGAATCGCAACGCGCCGAACTGTGCTTCGAGTTCGGTGATCTGATCGCTGCTCGAAGCCACGCGATGTCCGCGATCGACTGCGCCGCGCGGGTCGGGGACGACGTCGCCCGTCACAATGCAACGAAGCTCCTCGCGGACGTCGCACTCGAACGAGGTGAACTCGACGACGCCTTGGCGCTGGCGAACACCGTCGTTCGGGATGGCTCGTCGTCACTGACCTGGCTCAGGGGCTACGCCCTCGCGGCTGTTGGCGCGTGTGAACTCGAGCGAGGAGCCTGCGCAATCGCAGCAACAGCGGCACACCAGATCGCCACAGACGCTCTCGAACGAGGCGACCGCGACCTCCTCGTCGAAGCCGATTGGTTGTCCGCTATGGCCGATCCGCGCCGACCATCTGCCCACCTGATCGAACTCGACGGCGACCGAACGGGCAACTCGGTGATCCACATCCAGGCCGACATCGCCACAACGCTACGCCAACTCGCAGCGGGCGACCCCAACTCGGCGATCACGATTGCCGCGGATTGCGAACTCCGGGCGAATGCGCTTCCGATGCGCTCGCTCGCAATCGACGCTCAACTCCTGGTCGGCGCGGCCGCCGTCGAGCTCGGCTCGACTGCCGAATCCACACGCGCATACCGGCAAGTCCTGCTCGACGCCACCACCCTGGGTTACCGGCTGCGCGTGCCTGATGCGCTCGATGGCCTCGCCGACGTCTTCGGGTTGTCGCGGCGCGGGAATCACGATCCCGACGCAGTCCGCGGCGCAGCCGCAGCGATTCGTTCGGGTCTGGGCGCCGTCGCACGGCCCCGACCCTGGCGGCTAGTGCATGCGAAGCCCGCACACCGGCCGCCGGACGGTTGGATCGAGAACGGCAAGCTCACCAACACGGGGCTGCAAGCCCTGCTGGCCGCACGAGCCGGTGCCGAGCCGGCGACAGAGCAGCCGACGGATCGACTCGCGCCGCTCTCACCAGCCGAACGGGTGGTCGCCGAACTCGTGGCCGAGGGTCATACGAACCGGGAGATCGGGGAATCGCTCTACGTTTCGCGTCGTACTGTCGAGACCCACATTGCTCACGCGTTCCAGAAGCTCGACGTGAGATCACGCACCCAACTCGCGGCGATCGTCCTGTCCGAGCACCGGCGCTGACGGGGTCCCGGCCGCGCTTGCCGCAGCGAGTCCGGATGGATTGGTGATGCCGTGCCAACTCATCGACTTCGATGACGCCTCGGTGGCGGAGATCTCAGTGTTTTCCACGATGCACCCGTGCGACGGCATCCGTACGTTCGACGATATGGAACTCATCGTCATGATTCTCGTCCCGTTCCCGCTCGGTCTCCTCGTGCGAACCCGTACGGCCGCCTACCTCGCGTACATCGCGATCCATGGCTTCGTCTTCACCTTCCAGACGGCGTACCTCGTCATGGAGTGGGCGAACGGGTCGACCGACGCGTTCGGATCGTTTCCGGACTTCACCAGCGGAGACGTGTGGGCCTACGGGATCATCAATCTCGTGATCTACGGCGTCGGCCTGGGACTCGTCACGCTGGGCTGCCGAATCCGCACCAAGCGGACCACGCGACACGACAGCGTGGAACTCGCGCCCAACTGACGGACAAGCGACGAACATCGGCTGGGCACGGCGCCGGATGCGATCCGATCAGGGGGACGACGTGGCTGACCGGTCAGCGTGACGAGGCGGCGAGCAGGCGGTCCACTTCGGCGGTGATCGCCGTCGCCAGTTGGTCGAGGTCGGGACAGCGGTCCGGATCGGCGTAGAGACCGATCGTCAACGTGTCGAGATACGACGCCAGCGCCACCCCGAGCGCAGTATTCGGTCCGAGCGGAACGATGGGCACGATCGCCTGTGCCTCGGCGCCCATCAGCCACACCGGCGTACGCGGGCCCGGCACGTTCGTGATCACGAGATTGATGAGCCGCTGATGGGCGATCAGAGAACGCAAGGCAGCACCCATGACATCGGGAATCGTGTTCGGGACGTGATCGGCAGCATCAGCGAGCGCCACCAGGGCAGCACCCTCATGATTGGACTTCGCCCGTGAGGTTCGCTCACGGATCATCTCGAACCGCCGAACCGGATCGGGCTCGGCGAGCGGCAAGGGGATCATCATGGCGCCCGTGCGATTCCCCCACTCAGCTGCCGTTCCGGGCTCTCTCACGCTGACCGGGCACAACGCCGTGAGTTCCTCGAGTGGCTCGTGATGGCCCTCGAACCATGCACGAAGCCCGCCCGTCAATGCAGCGAGTGCGACATCATTCGCCGTGCCACCCAGCGCAGACCTGATCGTGCCGATGTCCGCGAAATCGAGATCCAGGCTCAGCAGTTGACGCCGACGACCGACCTGCTGGTTGATCGATGTCTCGGGTGTCCGCCGTCCAGAGCCGACTACATCGAAGCCGGCGGTCATGATCTCACTGACCTGGCCGGCGATCGTCGCCGGCGCCGACGCCAGGGTGTGTGTCGTCCGGCGAACCACCTCGACCGGGTCACGCAGGTTGTCGGCCCAGGCATCGGTCAACAATCGACCACGGCTTGGCAGCGGGGCGACCGGCACCCGGATCGGGATATCGGGGCCCGCCAGCGGCTCGGTGTCGAACAGCGTGCTGATGAAGTGGAAAAAGCCGGCGCCATCGAGCATCGCGTGGTGCACCTTCTGGAGCACGCCGACTCGTCCGTCGGCCAGGTT
>RCMY010005074.1_pt1 | contig 11227 bp, 10 predicted proteins | sample 2041341 | NCBI WGS metagenome assembly RCMY01 (sample SAMN09708234, study PRJNA481090) | Marine sediment metagenome, whole genome shotgun sequencing project.
TCGTCCAGTACCCGATCCCGGGCAACGACGACGCCATCCGCTCCTCGGCCCTGCTGACCCGCATCATCGCGGACGCCTGCGCCGACGGCCTCCTGCTCCGCGCGTCGCGTTCGACCGACGACGAGCTCCGCCAGCAGGCGATCGAGGCCACCACGGCCGCGACCTCCGGTCTCGGCGGCGAGGTTGCCGAGCCCAAGGCCGAGTGGGAGCTCGAGCTCGAGCGTCAGCAGGCACAGGAGCAGGCTGCTGCAGCCGCCCCGGCGCCCGCAACCGCTCCGGCTCCGGCCGCTGCCCCGGCGCCCGAGGCAGCTCCGGCTGCTGAGGCTCCGGCTGCTGAGGCTCCGGCCGCTGACGCCGCTCCGGCCGACGCACCTGCCGAGGGCTGAGTCACTCCTTCCACCTCCAACCCGGAGACCACGACATGAGTTACACCGCTGCGGACGTCAAGAAGCTCCGCGAACTCACCGGTGCGGGCATGATGGCCTGCAAGACCGCTCTCGAGGACGCCGGTGGCGACCTGAGCGCGGCCGCGGACCTGGTCCGCGAGCGCACCGGCGCCAAGATGGACGCCCGTGCAGGGGAGCGCACCGCCGCCGATGGCGTCGTGCACTCCTACCTGCACACGCCCAACCCGGACCTGCCGGCCAAGGTCGGCGTCATGCTCCAGCTGCACTGCGAGACCGACTTCGTCGGCAAGACGCCGGAATTCAAGGCGTTGGCCAACGACATCGCGCTCCACATCGCCGCGATGCGTCCGATCGCCGTCTCGGAAGCGGACGTCGACCCGGCGTTCGTGGAGAAGGAGAAGGACTTCGCTCGCAAGGAGGCCGAGGAGCAGGGCAAGCCTGCCGACCTCATCGAGCGCATCGTCGAGGGCAAGGTCAAGAAGGTCTACGAGGAGCTGGTTCTGCTGAACCAGAAGTTCGTCAAGGACGACTCCAAGACCGTCGGCAAGCACATCTCCGAGCTCCAGGCCAAGATGGGCGAGAAGATCGAGGTCGCGAAGTTCGTGCGATACGAGGTCGGCGCCTGACCGGCACCAACACCACCACGATGCCGGTGCGCTCGCGCGCACCGGCATCGTCGGTTTTTGTCGCTGGGTAGCCTGCCGGGCGGTCGGCAGATCGCCTGCCCACAGGAGGTTCCGGTGTCTCGCAAGCCCCTCAAGCGCGTTCTGCTCAAGCTCTCCGGTGAGGCCTTCGCTGAGCCGGAGACCGGTGCTGGCGTCGACGCGGAGATCGTCGACCGGGTTGCCGAGGAGATTGCCGAGGTCGTCCGCATCGACGGGACCGAGGTCTGCATCGTCGTCGGCGGCGGCAACATCGTCCGCGGGGCCGCCTTCGCCGCCAAGGGCATGGACCGCACCGCCGGCGACCACATGGGCATGCTCGGCACCGTGATCAACGCCATCGCCCTGCAGGACGCCATCGAGCGCCACGGGGTGCAGACTCGCGTCCAGACGGCCATCACCATGCAGGCCGTCGCGGAGCCGTACATCCGTCGTCGTGCCACGCGCCACCTGGAGAAGGGCCGCGTCGTCATCTTCGCCGCCGGCCTCGGGGCGCCGTACTTCACGACCGACACCACCGCAGCGCAGCGCGCCCTGGAGATGGAGGCCGACTGTGTGCTCAAGGCCACCAAGGTCGATGGGGTCTACGACGCCGACCCCAACGAGGTCGCCGACGCCACGCGCTATGACGAGGTCGACTTCATGACGGTCCTCAACAAGGGCCTGAAGGTCATGGACGCCACGGCCATCTCGCTGTGCATGGACAACGACCTGCCCATCATCGTGTTCGACATGCTCGAGGCCGGCAACATTCGCCGTGTCGTCGCGGGCGAGTCGGTTGGGACGCTGGTCCGCACCGCGATCTGACACACTGACCTGTCGGCTGGCGAACGTCCGCCGACGAACGACATCCTGACGGAGGACCTTCAATGATCGACGAGATCTTTGCCGACGCCGGCAGCCGCATGGACCTGGCCGTGGAGAAGGTCTCGGAGGACTTCGCCTCCATCCGCACCGGCCGCGCCAACCCGCAGATCATGAACAAGATCCGCGTGGACTACTACGGCACCCCGACGCCGCTGCAGCAGTTGGCCACGTTCTCCGTGCCTGAGCCGCGCATGCTGTTGGTCCAGCCCTACGACAAGGGCTCGGTCAACGACATCGAGAAGGCGATCCGCGACTCGGACCTCGGGCTGAACCCGTCCAACGACGGCATGCTGATCCGCTGCGCCTTCCCGGAGTTGACCCAGGAACGGCGCAAGGACTTCATCAAGCTGGCCAAGGAGTACACGGAGAACGGCAAGATCGCGATCCGCAACATCCGACGGTCTGCCAAGGACGACCTGCAGTCTCTGGTCGACGAGGGCGAGGTCGGCCAGGACGAGCACGACCGCGCCGCGAAGAAGCTCGAGGACGTCACCGCCGCCCACGTGGCCAAGATCGACAAGCTCCTCGAGGGCAAGGAACAGGATCTGATGGAGGTCTGAGGCCACCTCATGGCCGACCTCGACGATCCCTCGGCGACGCCCGCCCCGCCCCGCAAACGGGTGGGCGGACGGGATCTTCCGACGGCGATCGCGGTCGGCGTCGCGATGGCGGCGATGTTCCTCGGAACGCTCTTCGCCGGACCGCTGCCCTTCGCGGTGATGATCGCGTTCCTCGTCGTGCTGGCCATGTGGGACGCCGCGGACGAGCTTGGCAAGGTGGGCCTGAAGGTCGACCGCTGGTCGCTCATCGGGTCCTCGGTGGCGACCATCGCGCTGACCTACAACCTCGGTCACGAGGGCCAGGCAGCAGGGCTCGCGCTCACGTTCCTCGTCGCCGTCCTGGGCCACCTGTTCGGCGAGGACCGCAACGACATCCTTCGGCGCGTGTCCGTCACGATCTTCCTGGGGATCTGGGTCGGCTTCCTCGCGTCCTACGCGGTGATGCTGCGCCAGTTGCCTGACGGCCTCGTTGCGACGCTGGGGGTCATCGGCGCCGTGATCTTCGGGGACATCGGCGGCTTCATGTTCGGCGTCAAGTTCGGGCGCACCAAGATCTCGCCCCGCGTGAGTCCCAACAAGTCGCTGGAGGGCCTGCTGGGTGGGTTCCTGCTGGCCGGTGTCCTCGCCGCGATCGTGCTGCCCCGCGTGGGCGACGGCTTCACGGTGACCAGCGCCGTGGCCGTGGCCATCCTCGGCGTGCTGGGTGGGTTCCTCGGCGACCTGGTCGAATCGATGGTCAAACGCGACCTCGGGATCAAGGACTTCGGCGTGCTGCTGCCGGGGCACGGTGGCGCATTGGACCGGGTTGACGGCATCCTGCTTGCACTGCCCCTGGGGTGGTACGCCCTCCAACTGTTCGGCTGATCCTGATGTCCGCCTCCATGACCGATCCCTACGGACTCGACCTCGAAGGCCTGCAGGCCCTGATGGTCGAGCTCGGCCAGCCCGCCTTCCGCGCCAAGCAGGTCCGCGACTGGCTCGTCAAGGGCGTCGACGACCCCGAGGGCATGACGAACCTGCCCAAGGACCTGCGCGAGCAGCTCGGCACGGTGTTCGCCCCGGCGCGCCCCGAACTCATCGACCACCGCGTCGCGGACGACGGTCACACCCACAAGCTCTTGCTGCGCTACCCCGACGGCGAGTCCATCGAGACCGTCCTCATGCTCTACCCGGGTCGGGCCACGGTCTGTGTGTCGACCCAGGCCGGCTGTGCGATGGGCTGCCCGTTCTGCGCCACCGGCCAGGCGGGCTTCCGTCGCCAGCTGGGCGCGGGCGAGGTCGTGCGCCAGGTCGTCGTCGCCGACGCCGCGCTGCGCTCCGGCGAGATCGGCACGGAGGACCTGCCCGAGGGCGCCCCGGACCACGTCACCAACGTCGTCTACATGGGCATGGGGGAGCCGCTGGCGAACCTCGATGCCACGATCAACTCGGTGCGCTGGCTCCACGACCCGGACGGCTTCAACCTCTCGGCACGGTCCCTGACGGTGTCCACGGTCGGCCTGACGCCCGGCATCCGCAAGCTCCAGGAGTTGGGCCTGCCGGTCACGTTGGCCGTGAGCCTGCACGCAGCCAACGACACGCTTCGCAATGACCTCGTGCCGATCAACCGGACGCACGACCTCATGGAGCTCGAGTCCGCCATCCGCGACTACCGCGACGCCACCAACCGTCGCGTGTCGTTGGAGTGGTGCCTCATCGGCGACGTCAACGACTCGGACACGGATGCCGAGGAACTGGCGGCCATCTCCCGCCGCCTCAAGGCACACGTCAACGTCATCCCGATGAACCCGACGCCGGGTGTGCAGTGGAAGGAACCTTCGCGCCGACGCGTGAAGTTGTTCATGGCCGCCCTGGAGTACAACGGCGCCAACGCCACGCTGCGCGACACACGCGGCCGCGACGCCGATGCGGCCTGCGGGCAGCTGCTGGCCACCTACACGCTGGGTGCGGGCTCACGCCTGCCCGCTGCCGTGGGTGCCGCCGACCGCGTCGACGCACGTCGCGACCTCCCGATCGTGCCCGAGGCCGGGGCGTGAGCAGGCGGCGCATCGTTCTGCTCGGCTCGACCGGGTCCATCGGCACGCAGGCGCTGGACATCGTCCGCGCCCACCCGGACCGCTTCGAGGTCGTGGGGCTGGCCGCCGGCGCCAACGATGAACTGCTGGGCCGCCAGGTTGCCGAGTTCGGCGTGGCGCACGTCGCGATGGCCGACCCCGACGCTGCCGCCCGACTCGGGGCGCACCTGGGGCGCCCCGTCGGATCCGGCGCAGATGCCGTCGTGGCCCTGGCAGCGGGCGACGTGGACGTCGTGCTCAACGGGATCACGGGAGCTGCAGGGCTGCGTTCGACCCTCGCTGCGCTGGACGTCGGCACTCCGGTCGCCCTGGCCAACAAGGAGAGCCTGATCGTCGGCGGCGACCTGGTCGTCGCCGCAGCGGAGAAGGCCGGCAGCCGCGAGACGCACCTCTTGCCGGTGGACTCCGAACACTCCGCCCTCGCCCAGTGCCTGCGTTCCGGGACCGCGGCCGAGGTCGGCCGCCTGGTCCTGACCGCCAGCGGCGGCCCGTTCCGCGGACGGTCGCGTGACGACCTCGGTGAGGTCTCCGTGGCGGACGCCCTCGCCCACCCGACCTGGGACATGGGTCGCGTGATCTCGATCAACTCGGCCACGCTGATGAACAAGGGACTCGAGCTCATCGAGGCCCACCTGCTCTTCGACGTCCCGTGGGACCAACTCGACGTGGTGGTGCACCCGCAGTCCATCGTGCACTCCATGGTCGAGTTCGTCGACGGATCCACGATCGCGCAACTCACGCCGCCGGACATGCGACTGCCGATCCAGCTGGCCCTGGGCTGGCCCGATCGGTTGGCCCACGCCCCGACCGCCATGGACTGGACGACGGCGCAGACGCTGACCTTCGAGCCACCGGACCGCGAGGCATTCCCGGCCCTCGACCTCGCCGAGCGAGCCGGCCGCGCGCACGGCACCCATCCGGCGGTCATGAATGCGGCGAACGAACAGGCCGTCGGTTGTTTCCTCGACGGCCGGCTGCCCTTCCTGCGCATCGCGGAGGTCGTCGCCCAGGTGCTCGACGAGCACGAGGGCGGGAACGTCCGCGATCTGGAAGACGTTGTCACCGCAGACCGCTGGGCCCGCCAGCGCGCGGACGCCCTGCTGGCCTGAGCCGGACACGGCACCCTTGTCAGCCGGGCTCGCCCGACCACCACCCCCCGCCATCCCTGGAGCTGTCACGTGACGAGCACCCTCGCCATCGTCCTGTTCTCCGTCGGGCTCATCCTTTCGATCATGCTCCACGAGTGGGGCCACTTCTGGACGGCGAAGCGCTTCGGGATGCGCGCCGACCGGTTCTTCGTCGGTTTCGGCCCGACCCTGTGGTCGACGCGCCGAGGCGAGACCGAGTACGGCGTCAAGGCCTTCCCGCTCGGCGGCTTCGTTCGCATCCTGGGAATGTCGCCACTTGACGAGCGCCGTCCCGGCATCGCCGACGAGGTCTTCGACCGTGAGGGCATCGCCGAGCTCCGCCGTGAGGCCGCAGAGCGGGCCGGCGTGGACGTCCTGCACAGCCCGGCCGTCCCGGCCGTCGTCTGGGACCGCCTCGACGCCACGCTCGAGGAACGCGGAACCGACGCGGACACCCGCGCCCGGATCGTGGGCGCGACCCGCGAAGGGCTCGATGCCGATGCAACGGTCGACGAGGTCCACGTGCGTCTGCGCCAGGCCGTCCTGGCCCACGTGCGTGACACGGGCCGTCACGGCGACCTCTTCCACCGGCTGACCAAGGGCGACGAAGGTCGGTTCTTCCACGACGCGCCGGCCTGGCAGCGGGCGATCGTCCTGTCCGCCGGCTCGTTCATGCACATGGTCCAGGCCGTCGTGCTGGTCTTCCTGATCCTCTGGCTGTCCGGTCCCGTCGTGGTGTTCAGCACCGTCGACGAGGTCATCGACGACACCCCGGCAGCCGCGGCAGGTCTCCAGCAGGGCGACAACATCGTCGCGATCGACGGCGCGCCCGTCGACGACTTCGAGGCCATCCGCAACACCATCCGCGACAACCCGGGGACGGCGCTGACCTTCTCCGTGGTGCGCGATGACGTGTCGCTCGAGCTGGTGGCGACTCCCGAACTCGCCGTCGACGAGGCCGGTGAGCCCGTCCTCGACGAGGAGACCGGGCAGGCGTTCGGACGCCTCGGGTTCATCCCGATCGTCGACAACCAGCCGCTGCCCGTCGGCGAGGCCGCCGTGCGCACCTTCGTCGGTGAGAGCTCCGTGCCCGACCTGGCGTTCCGCACGGTCGGGATGCTCGGCACGGTCTTCGGGCCCGAGGGCATCGGCTCGATCTTCGCCCAGGTCTCCGGCGAGGAAGGACGCAACGCGGAGGGCGCGATCTCCGTGGTCGGCGCTGCCGGTGTTGCAGCCGAGGGCGCCAGCGCCTTCGGTCTCTGGCTCACGCTCGCGACCTTGCTGGCCTCCATCAACGTCTTCATCGGGATCTTCAACATCCTGCCGCTGCCGCCGCTGGACGGCGGGCACCTCGCGGTCCTCGGTGTCGAGAAGGTCGTCAACACGGGCCGGAGCGCCATGGGCAAGGTCGCCGACTTCCGCGTCGACCCGCGTGCGGTCACCGCCGTCGCGATCCCCGTGATCGTGCTCGTCGGCAGCGTCTCCGTCATGCTGCTGTGGCTGGATGTCGTGAACCCGGTCAGCCTGCGCTGACCGGCACGCTCCGCCGCACCACCCATCGCAACCACGAGGTCTGAAGTGGCCACCGACCCGTCCCGTCATCTGCCGATCGTCGGCGCCGCTGCTGCGGTGCTTGCCGCGTCCCAGGCAGCGGCACCCGCCCCCGCCCCGTTGCAGGGGCCGGTTCGTCGCACCACCCGGACCGTCAACCTCGGGCCGGTGCCGATCGGCTCGGGGCACCCGATCACCGTGCAGTCCATGACGATCACGCCGACGCACGACGTGGACGCGACGTTGCAGGCGATCGCGCAACTCCAGGCGGCGGGCTGTGACATCGTCCGCGTGGCGTGCCCGCGCCAGGAGGACGCCGATGCACTCGAAGCCATCGTGCGCCAGTCCCGGATCCCGGTGATCGTCGACATCCACTTCCAGTGGAAGTACGCCATGGCCGCGATCGAGGCCGGGGCGGCCGGTGTCCGGATCAACCCGGGCAACATCAAGAAGCACGACAAGGTCAAGCTGATCGGCCAGGCCGCCGACGAGGCCGGCGTGGCGATCCGCATCGGCGTCAACGGTGGCTCCCTGGAGCAGGCCATCCTCGACAAGTTCGGCGGTCCCACGCCGGCCGCGATGGTCCAGTCGGCGCTCGACGAGATCCACCTGCTCGAGGACGTCAACTTCTTCAACACGAAGATCTCGGTGAAGCACTCCGACCCGTGGGTGATGATCCAGACCTACCGCCTGCTCGCGGAGGCCTGCGACTACCCGTTGCACCTCGGCGTCACGGAGTCGGGCCCGCTCAAGACCGGCTCGGTCAAGTCCGCCGTCGGGATCGGCGCGCTCCTCGCGGAGGGCATCGGCGACACCATCCGCGTGTCGCTGTCCACCGACCCCGTCGAAGAGGTCAAGGTCGGCATCGGGATCCTGGAGTCGCTGCACCTTCGCGAGCGCGGACTGGACGTGGTCTCGTGCCCGTCCTGCGGCCGCGCCCAGGTCGACGTCTTCACCCTCGCCGAGTCCGTCCAGAGCGAACTCGAGAAGCTGAAGATCGACGTGCCCCTGCGTGTCGCCGTCATGGGCTGCGTTGTCAACGGTCCCGGCGAAGCCCGCGAGGCCGACATCGGCGTCGCGGCAGGCAACGGCAAGGGGCAGATCTTCAAGCGCGGCGAGACGATCGCGACGGTGCAGGAGTCCGACATCGTCGAGGCGATCGTGCACTTCGCGACGGAGATGGCGGAGGAGATCCGTGCCGAGCGTGGTTCGGGCACGCCGAGCGTCACGGTCTGAGCCGGCTGGCGTACGCGGCCGCACGCCGCCCACGGCCTGCAGGGGCCTGCCTGCTACCATCCCGAGCACGAAGTGGGCCGAACTGGCCCGCTTCTTTCGTTCGGTGCGACACCGGGCCTCCAGGCCCGCCAAGCACCCACGAGACAACCGACCGAGAACCGCTTCGGCCGGCCCGCCGACCTCCCACGGGACGTCACGGGGCCGGCCGCGTGCATGCACCCCGACAGATCTGACCGACAGGAGCGCCGAACGTGGGCGACGACGCCAAGGCCATCGAACAGGCCATCCGCGGGCTCGCTGAGCCGGTGGCTGTCGAGGTTGGCGTCGAACTGGTCGAGGTCGAGGTCAGTGGCCACAGCGGCCGCCGTGTGGTGCGCATCATGATCGACGGTGACGAAGGTGTCGACGTCGACCAGATTGCCGCCATGTCTCGCGGGCTGTCTGAACTGCTCGACGAGGACGAGGACGTCGTCCCCGGTGGCTACACGCTGGAGGTCACGTCCCCGGGCGTCGACCGGCCCCTGACGGAGCCGCGCCACTTCGTGCGCAACGTCGGGCGCAACCTGCGCGTGGAGCACGAGGCCAAGGGTGAGCCCACGGAGACCGAGGGCAAGCTCGCGGAAGCGGACGACGACGCCATCGTTCTCAACGTCAAGGGTCGGATGGTGACGATCCCGCTCGACATGGTCGAGCGGGCCAAGGTGGTGCTGCCGTGGTGAATCACGTGACGCATCGCAGAAGTGGAGCTTTCGCATGAAGATCGACATCGACGTCTTCCGCCAGATCGAGCGTGAGAAGGGCATCGACTTCCACACGGTCGTCGAGGCCTTCGAAGCCGCGCTCGCCTCGGCCTACAAGCGGTCCTCGCAGTCCGAATGCGACGAGGCCCGTGTGGTCGTCAGTCGCGCCACGGGTGAGATCACCGTCTACGGCCAGGAACTCGACGACGAAGGCAACATCGTCCGCGAGTGGGTCGAAGAGGTCCACGACTTCGGTCGCATCGTCGCCCAGACGGCCAAGCAGGTCCTCCTGCAGCGTCTGCGCGAGGCAGAGCGCGAGGTCACCTACGGCGAGTACTCCGGCCGTGAGGGTGACGTCGTGTCCGGCACCGTGAGCCTGCAGGGCAACGTCACGCTGCTGCAGCTTGCACGCACCGAGGCCCTGCTGCCCTTCGGCGAGCAGGTGCCCAATGAGCGCCTCGACCACGGGCAGCACACCAAGGCCCTCGTCATCGAGGTCCGTCGCCAGCAGCGTGGGGCGCAGATCGTCACCTCGCGTCGGCACGAGGGCTTCGTCGCGGCACTGTTCGCCTTCGAGGTCCCCGAGATCCAGGACGGGATCGTCGAGATCATGGGCGTGGCCCGCGATGCGGGACACCGCACCAAGGTCTCCGTCCGCTCGCACAACGCCGATGTCGACGCCGTCGGCGCCTGCGTCGGCCCGGCCGGCCAGCGCGCCAAGGCCGTGCAGCGTGAGTTGCACAACGAAGAGCTCGAGCGCATCGACATCGTCCGTTGGGACGAGGACCCGGTCCGGCTCGTCGCCAACGCGTTGTCGCCAGCCAAGGTCACCAACGTCTATCTCTACGAGGACGAGGGTGCGGCCGTCGTCGTGGTCCCCGACCACATGTTGTCGTTGGCGATCGGCCGTGAGGGCCAGAACGCCCGCCTGGCCTACCGCCTGACCGGCTGGCGCATCGACATCAAGTCCGAGAGCCAGTTCGCCGCGGAGCAGCGCGCCTTCCAGGACGCCTTCGACGCCGGCCTGGTCGACGAGTACGGCCAGCCCCTCAACGACGAGGGCGCCGCCGCCGTCGCTGCCTCGCTCGCCGCTTCCGAGGAGGTCACCGAGGCCGCCCTCGAAGAGGCCGAAGAGGCCGAGGACGGCGACACTCCCGCGGACGACGCGAAGAACGCCCCCGCCGAGGCTGCTGCGCCTGACGCCGCTGCCGACGCACCGCCTGCCACCGAGGCCGCCGAGGCGGCATCCGAGCAGACCGACGCCTGACCAGATTTCCCACCGCACGAACGATGCGGTGGACCAACCAACAGGAGTTACGCTGCCAGTGCGCATTCGGCCCGTGCGGACCTGCGTGGCCTGTCGCCGTCGTCGACCCCAGCACGAACTCGTGCGGGTGGCGAAGACGTCCGACGGTCCACGACTCGACATCCCACGGCACCTGGAAGGTCGCGGTGCAAACGTCTGTCCCACCACCTCGTGTGTGGGACGACTGGAACACCGCGGGGCCCAGGTCTTGCGCCGCGCACTGCGATGTGGCCCCGACGACGATGTACGACCGGCCCTCGTGGCGCTGCGGGCGTTGGTGGAACACACCGCGACCCCGGATCACGGCGTCGCGAGCGGCAATGAGGAGCAGGACGAGTGAGCAAGGTCCGCGTCTACGAACTGGCCAGAGAGACGGGGCTGGAGAACAAGGAAGTTCTCCGGCGACTTGTCGAGCTCGGCGTGGAGGCGAAGTCGCACTCCTCGTCCCTCGAAGAGTCCGACGCCGTCCGCTTCCGTGAGTCCATCGGGCAGTCGCGTGCACAACGCGACGCCGAGACCGCGAAGAAGCAACAGGCCGAAGAAGCCGAGCTCGAGCGCCTCAAGAAGCGCGCCAAAGAGCTCGAGAGCAAGCGTGCCGGCACCGGCGGCAAGGCGGCCAAGGTCGCGCCCCCGGGTGGAGGCAAGGCCGCCAAGGTCCTGCCGCCGCACCTGCGTCCGCAGCCGGAGCCAGCAGCC
>RCMY010007107.1_pt1 | contig 11227 bp, 9 predicted proteins | sample 2041341 | NCBI WGS metagenome assembly RCMY01 (sample SAMN09708234, study PRJNA481090) | Marine sediment metagenome, whole genome shotgun sequencing project.
ATCTGGTCGCGGCGCTTGTAGATGATCTTGCGCTGCTCGTTCATCACCTCGTCGTACTTGAGGACGTTCTTGCGAATCTCGGCGTTCTTGGTCTCGACGGTGGTCTGGGCCCGTTCGATCGCCTTGGTCACCATCTTGGCTTCGATCGCCTCGTCGTCCGGCAGGGCGCGACCCATCACGTAGTTGAGTGCGCCTGTGGCGAACAGCCGCATCAGGTCGTCGTCGAGGCTCAGGAAGAACCGACTGGCGCCTGGATCACCCTGACGGCCGGCACGACCACGCAGTTGGTTGTCGATGCGGCGACTGTCGTGCCGTTCTGAGCCGACCACGTACAGGCCGCCTTGGTCGAGCACCTGTTGACGCTCGCTGTTGCACTGGGCCTTGTACTTGGTGAGCATCTCGTCGAACAGGGCTTGGGCCTTCTTGCGCTCGACCTGGAACTCTTCGGGCATCTGATCGACCGGCACGGAGAACTCGAAGTCGCTCTTCAGGAGCTCAGCGTCATAGCCGGCCTTGAGCACTTCGCTCGTCGCGAGACCCTCGGGGTTGCCGCCGAGCAGGATGTCGACGCCACGACCCGCCATGTTGGTGGCGACCGTGACGGCATTCAGGCGGCCGGCCTGGGTGACGATCTCGGCTTCGCGCGTGTGCTGTTTGGCGTTCAAGACCTCACAGGGAATGCCCCGTTGGTCGAGCAGACGACCGAGATGTTCCGAGCGGCCGACGCTGGCGGTACCGACGAGGATCGGCTGGCCCTTGGCGTGCCGCTTCTGGATGTCGTCGATGATCGCGTTGAACTTGGACTCCTCGGACTTGTAGATCAGGTCGGGTTCATCGGCACGGATGACGGGCTGGTTCGTCGGAATCGGCACGACGCCGAGGCCGTAGGTGTTCATCAGTTCGGCGGCCTCGGTCGTCGCTGTACCGGTCATGCCGGCCAGCTTCTCGTAGAGGCGGTAGTAGTTCTGCAGGGTGATCGTGGCGAGCGTCTGGTTCTCTTCCTTGATCTTGACGCCCTCCTTGGCCTCCACTGCCTGGTGGATGCCTTCGGACCAACGACGCCCTTCGAGGACACGACCCGTGAACTCGTCGACGATCTTCACTTCGCCACCCTGGACGATGTAGTCCTTGTCGCGCTTGTACACCTCTTTGGCCTTGAGCGCCACGGTGAACTGGTGCACCAGGTTGGCTTCGACGGTGTCGTACAGGTTCTCGACGTCGAGCGCCGCTTCGACCTTCTCGATACCGGCTTCGGTCGGCACGACGATGCGCTTGTCCTCTTCGAACTCGTAGTCCTCGTCGCGCTTGAGCGAGCGGACGATCGAGGCGAACCGGTAGTAGAGCTTGGCGGCGTCGGCGACGCGACCGGAGATGATCAGCGGGGTACGGGCCTCGTCGATGAGGATCGAGTCGACTTCGTCGACGATGCAGTAGTTGTGGCCGCGCTGTTGGACCTTGGCGTCCTTGCTCGGCGCCATGTTGTCGCGCAGGTAGTCGAAGCCGAGTTCGTTGTTGGTGCCGTACGTCACGTCGGCGTCGTAGCTCTTGCGCTTCTCAGCAGCAGTCGCGTTGCGACCCGGCAGGATCAGACCGACATCCATGTTCATGAAGCGGTAGACGCGCCCCATCAGCTCGGACTGGTATTGGGCCAGATAGTCGTTCACCGTGACCAGGTGGACGCCCTTCTGGGCGAGCGCATTGAGGTACACCGGCGCCGTCGAGGTCAGGGTCTTGCCCTCACCGGTCTTCATCTCGGCGACCCAGCCGAAGTGGAGCGCAGCGCTGCCCATCATCTGGACATCGAAGTGGCGTTGTCCCAGCGTGCGGTCGGCGGCCTCACGTGTGACGGCGAATGCCTCGACGAGCAGATCGTCGAGATCCTCGCCGTTTGCCAGGCGCTGACGGAATTCTCCGGTCTTGCCTTTGAGCTGATCGTCGGTGAGTTTGCGGTAGTCGTCCTCGAGCGCATTGATCTCGGGGACGATGCCCTGGAGCGCCTTCAGTTTCTTGCCTTCGCCGGCGCGGAGAATACGATCGAGAATGCCCATGAGGGCGCCAATCCTACCGTCAGGCAGCCGTTGCCCGAGTGGCATGCCGGAACGGCAAAACCTTGGTCCCCACCGCAGCCGGCGTCGATGCCACGGCGGCCATGACGACGCGTCGAGCGCCCTGGAGATCCAGCGCGTCGCGAGCGGCCAACAGTGTCGCCCCCGTGGTCACGACGTCGTCGACGACCAGCACGTGCTGTCCCCACAGGTTCGGACGGCCAACGAATTCCGGACCGCACAGCCGTTCGGCGCGACTCTTGCCGGTCTGAGCCGCCGGCGCTCCAGGGCGATCCAGGAGCCGACGGGTCGGGACACCCAGCTGGCGGCCCACCGTACGGGCGATCTCCTCGGCCTGGTCGAAGCCCCGGTGACGTCGACGGCGCGTGCTCGTCGGCGCCCACGTGACGACATCGAGATCGAGGTGCGCCCCTGTTTCGACCAGACGGTTCACGACCAGACCGCCCAGATGTCGTGCCACCTGGCGTCGGTTCCGGTATTTCAGCGACAGCACCACGTCACGCGCACGCCCGGTGAACGCGACAGCGGCGATCACGCCGTGATCCTGACGACGGGGCGGTTGGCCCACCAGCGCGAAACGACACGTGGTGCAGATGGCGGGGCCCGGAGTGTCACATCCGGCGCAACGAGTTTCGAGGAACATGTGGCCATCATGAACGCGCACTGTCACAGAGTTGCCGTTCACCCACTCTGCCGAACGAATTCCCAGGTCAGCATCGGTGTCGAGCGCGAGTACCGTCAGCTCGATGTCCGGCGCACCGACCACCTCGACGTCAGCCGCCGCGCCGATCGTCCCGTCGGACCGCTTCGTCGAACGACTGCTGCGCTGCCTCTTCGGTCTCTTCCTGTTCGGACTCGGGATCTCCATGCTGCTCGACGCCGAACTCGGCGCAGCACCATGGGACGTGTTCCACACCGGCGTGAGTGAGCTGACCGGAATCTCGGTCGGCAACATCGTGATCATCACGGGCCTGGCCCTGCTCTTGATCTGGATCCCGCTGCGCGAACGGCCCGGGCTCGGAACACTGCTCAATGCCGTCGTGATCGGTCTCGTCGTCGACCTCACGCTGCCGTGGATCCCCGACGTCGCTGCACTCATCCCACGATTCGCCCTGATGTTCGGCGGCGTCACGATCATCGCCATCGGCTCCGGCTTCTACATCGGGGCCGGGCTCGGACCGGGGCCCCGTGACGGTCTGATGACCGGACTCGCCAAACGAACGATCGGAACCTGGCCGATCTCCATTCGGGTGGCACGCACAGCAGTCGAGTTGCTCGTGCTCGCCGTCGGCATCGCGCTGGGCGGATCGATCGGCATCGGCACGGCGGTCTTCACATTCGGCATCGGCCCACTTGTGCAGGTCTTCCTCCCCCGCCTCACGATGCGACCCGGGCTGCCCACGCTGCCCGATCAGTCTGATCAGTGAGCGACCGGCTGTTCCAACCCAGCGAGCTGCCGGTCGAGCCAGGCAACTGCGTCGGCCATGGCTGCGTCGTCGATCGCCGAGTCATCGATCCCCGCGTCGTCGATGGGCGCGCTCAGTTCGGCATCCAGCCACACCTCGGCTGACACGTCCCGATCGGGCCATTCCGTCAGGGCCTTCCACGATTCAGCCGCGATCGATGCCACCTCGACGGCCGCCGGCGTGTCGACGAGGGCCCACGCCGCGTCTCGCTCCAGGGCATCGGTCTCGTCCATCGCTCGCAACTGCCTGACGACGACCGAATCCGGCACGGCGGCGGCCCCGACGGTCGGTGCCGGCTCAGGGCAGTGCTGCTCGGCGAACTCGTCGTCCAGTTCGTCGTCCTCTTCATCGTCATCGTCATCGGGCCACAGCACGAACAACACGACCAGGCCGACCAGCAGCGCGATCACCCAGATGTTCTGGATGAATCCGAGCAACTTGCCGGCCTTCGGGATGTGCGCAAGCGGCTTGCCGACGATGTTCTCCTCGGTCAACTGCCATTGGTCGGGAGTGTCGCGATTGTCGCCCTGGGTGATGAAGAACCCCTCGTCGTCGACTTCCAGAACTCGGTGGATGACGAGCATGCCCTCCGCTTCACCCTCCGGCACTTGGAAGACGACGATGTCACCCACCTCGGTGCCCCCGGCGTCGCGTGCCACGACGATGTCGAGGAGGTCGTACGTCGGTTCCATCGAGTGGCCTGAAACGACGACGAGCCGTGTGCTTCCTCCGAGCATCGCGGGCCACAGATAGACCGTGAACGCGATCACCGCGATGGTGAACGTCAGTGAGAGGATCCGTCTCCACAGCGCCTCGCGTTCGTCGTCGTGCTCGCGTTCGTCGTCGTGCTCGTCGACCGAGGTCGAATTCGGATCGTCCCCGACGTCGATCGTGACGACCGAGTCGTTGCGCCGCGTCACGCGCAGTCTCCCAGGCGATTCCCGAAGACCGTGGCCGTCGAGGCAATGGTGCACGTGCCAGCTGGGTTCGATTCGACCCCGTTGTTCACTCGGCCGGCCACACCGATCGTGAGATCGCCGTCGTCGCGCTCGTGCACCTTGGCGTCGACGAGCCCATCGATCAGCACCGACCCGTTGCCGCGCTCGTCGGCAGTGTTGCGAACGATGCCGGACGCCGTGACCGTCAGGTCTCCGTCATCGCGCTCATCGACGAGGCCGTTGACGAGATTGGTGATGACGACGGACCCATCACCGGTTTCCGTGGCGTTCGAGTTGATCACACCACTCACGATCAGGTCGCCGACGCCTGCCTCGCTGACAGCGCCATCGACGGTGCCGGCAACGGTGACCGAGCCGTCGCCACTTTCGGACGCAGTCGAGTGCACCACACCGGTCACCACGAGGTCGCCCGGCCCGCTCTCATCGGCCTGACGGTCGACCGTGCCTGCGATGGTCAACGATCCCGGACCGGACTCTGTGGCAGTGCGACGGATCACTCCGCCCGGGCCGACGATCAGGTCGCCGTCATCCGCTTCTTCGACGTGCTTGTCGACGACGCCGTCGATCACCACGGAGCCCGGACCTTCTTCCTTGACATGACCGCGCACCGTGCCGCCCGCGCCGACGACGATGTCACCGACACCCTGCTGTTCAGCGTTGCCACCGACGACGCCGCCGGCGCCGACCGTGATCGAGCCACCGTCGACCCTGAGCTTGCCATCCACCGTTCCGAGCACCAGGACGTCAGCGTCCCAGTCCAGCTTCTTGATCGTGGTTCCTGCAGGAACGACACACGGAGCGGTGCTCGGCATCGCAGTTCCACAGATCGACAGCACGGGCGGTGGCACGGTTGTCGTCGTGGTCGTTGTGGTGGTGGTGGAGGAGGGCACCGGGACGGTCCCATCGATCGTGAAACTCGCCAGGTCGTCGCTGTCGATGCCCCCGAGGCTGGCAGCGTGACCGACGCCGACGGCGAGCAACGAGACCGCGATCACGGCCGTCAGCAACCGCAGCACAAAGCGCGTCAGGGTGTCCGTTCGCTCTCGCGTGAGCGCAGGCAGCATCATCGCTCGCTCGGTGTCCGATGGCCAGAGCGACAGGCGTGGCCGAGCGGATGCGGAGACAGCACCCCCGCAGAGTGGATGTGCGCGACGATCGACAGGTGTCGCGGCTGCTGCTCGCACATGTCGATCGTTCCTCTCCGTTCGTCGCCTTCTCGGCGGTACACCTACACAGGTTCTTCGTCAGTTTCGGTGCCGAACTTGACGAAAACCGAACGTTCGGGTCGGTCAGGGCGTGGTCGTGCCGCCGATGACGAATGCGAGTCCATCGATGTTGTCTGCCGGAGCGAGCACACGAAGCCGAACGACTCCGGCCATGTCGACGCCGGGTCCCGGTTGACGGTCACGGATGTTCAGGACGTCGAGCGCATCGCCTGACACCGCATAGGTCGTGCCGTCGGCACCGATCAGCGTCAGGTCGAACGGCAGGCCGGCACACTCTGCACTCACGAATCGAAACACCACGCGCTGCACCCGGTAGCCATTGCTCGGCGCGTGGTATCGATCGACGTATCGGACATCCATACCGTTGGTGTCACAACTCGCAACGATGCCCGAATCGGCCCCGAGGTCGTCGCTGTCGAGTCCGCCGAGGCTGGCCGCTGACGCGCCGACCGCTGTTGCAGCAGCGAGGCCGAGCAACACAGCGGTTGCTCGGCGGCGTGATCCTGTACCTGCGCTCATTGGTGTCCGTTCATGGGTGTGTGGAGTGATGGGTGGCTGGCTGGAGTGACGGTCGACGAAGCCGACGAGGGGACTGTCAGCCGCTGATGACGATGGCGATACCTTCGACGAGCTCGGCAGGGAGGTTGGAGCGGTAGCCGGCACGGACGACCTGTTCGCCGTCCGATGCTCGGTTGTAGCGCGTGAAGAACTGGAACTGGTTGAAGCTTCCTGCCGCACGGAACCCGCCAGGGCCCGTCTCGAAGATCGTGATCTTGTAGGGCGTGGCAAGGCAGTCGGTGTCGATGTCGCTCAGCGTGAAGTACGCAACGTATTCGCCCAACGCGGCGTTGAACACCGGACGCCAGTCGACGTCGATACCGTCGCTGTCGCAGGCGCCGACGTCAGTGGTGTCTGCACCCAGTTCGTTGCTGTCGACACCACCGAGGCTTGCCGCAGATGCACCCACGGCACTGGCGATTGCCAGCCCTGCGGCCACGGCGGCGACCTTGCGTTTGATGGTGGCGAGTGTCACATCGAGCTACTTCGGGATCGTGCCGCGAGCGGCGATGGATGAGGCCGACGGCCTCGGGCAACGCCCGATCGGGCCGGCCGCTCCGTCGCATCCGACTGCTCGATCCCGAAGGATCGAACAACAGGAGGACAACGGTGCCACCGGCCCCGATCGGGTTCGATCAGATCGAGAGGATCAGCCGCTGATGCTCAGCGCCAGACCTTCGAGGTCCTCGGCCAGGAACGGCGTTGCGATGGTGAGAATTGCTTCCCCCGATGCGTCGACCGAGAGGGTGCCGTTGCCCGTGCCGATAGAGGCGCCGGCCGAGTCAAGGGCTTCAGCATCCCAGGTCTGACCATCACAGGCGGCGGCGACACCGGTCAACGTGATCCCGTCGACGACGTAGGAGCCAACCGTCACGTTGGTCACTCCGCCTGGGTCCACGGCAGTGGCGTCCCAGGCGGTGGTGTAGGCGACGGCGATGCCGTTGTCGTCGCAGCTTGCAACCACGCCGGTGTCGGCGCCGAGGTTGTCGCTGTTGAGACCGCCGAGGCTTGCTGCCGAGGCGCCAACGGTGCCGGCGATGGCGAGGCCGGCCAGGACTGCGACAGACTTCTTACGGAGGCTCTTGCTCTTGATCTTCATGGTGATTTGATTCCTTCTTGTGTTGTCGTTCGAATGAATATTCCTTGTGGTGAATGTTTCGACCGACGTGCGCCGCGCTTGAACGTTCATGGAAAACCTTGACAACACCTGAACACCGTTGAAAACGACGAGAGCCGCCACCCTCCTTGCGGAGAGCAGCGGCTCGGGTCAGTTCTTCGAGAACGGAGTGATCAGTAGCGGTAGTTCTCCGGCTTGAACGGTCCGGACGGGTCCATGTCCAGGTACTCGGCCTGCTCGTCGGTGAGCTTGGTCAGCTTCACACCGAGCGCATCAAGGTGCAGCATGGCCACCTTTTCGTCGAGGTGCTTCGGGAGCACGTAGACGCCGAGCGGGTATGCCTCGGTGCGGTTGAACAGCTCGATCTGCGCGATCACCTGGTTGGTGAACGAGCACGACATCACGAAGCTCGGGTGGCCGGTGGCGCAGCCGAGGTTCACGAGGCGGCCCTCGGCGAGGATGATGATCTGCTTGCCATCGTCGAACTTCCAGACGTCGGTGCCGGGCTTGAGCTCGTCGCGAGTGGCGCCCGAGCGAGCAAGGCCGGCCATGTCGATCTCGTTGTCGAAGTGGCCGATGTTGCAGACGATCGCATTGTGCTTCATCTTCTTCATCGAATCGATGCTGATCAGGTCGAAGTTGCCGGAGGCCGTGACGAAGATGTCGATGTCCTCGATGCAGTCCTCGAGCGGCATGACCTGGATGCCTTCCATCGCTGCCTGCAGCGCGTTGATCGGGTCGATCTCGGTGACGATGACGCGTGCACCCTGTCCCTGGAGCGACTGGACACAGCCCTTGCCGACGTCGCCGTAGCCGAGCACGAGGGCGGTCTTGCCGCCGATCATGACGTCGGTGGCGCGTGAGATGGAGTCGACGAGGCTGTGGCGGCAGCCGTACAGGTTGTCGAACTTCGACTTGGTGACCGAGTCGTTCACGTTGATGGCCGGGAACAGCAGCTCGCCGGTCTCCATCATCTTGTACAGACGCTTCACGCCCGTCGTGGTCTCCTCGGTGACGCCCTTGATGCCGGCTGCCATCCGGGTCCACTTGCCGTGCTCGGTCTTGAGCGAGCGCTGCAGCAGGCCGAGCACGATGGCGAACTCGGGATTCGTGGCCGACGTGGGGTCGGGCACTTCACCCGACTTCTCGAATTCGACGCCCTTGTGCAGAAGCATGGTGGCGTCGCCACCGTCGTCGAGGATCATGTTCGGGCCGTCGTAGACCTCACCGTTGGGGCCTTCGGGCCAGGTCATCATCTGGTCGGTACACCACCAATACTCCTCGAGGGTCTCGCCTTTCCAGGCGTAGACCGGAACGCCCTGCGGGTTCTCGATCGTGCCGTGGGGACCGACGACGGTCGCCGCTGCAGCGTGGTCCTGGGTGGAGAAGATGTTGCAGCTGGCCCAGCGGACTTCGGCACCGAGTGCGGTGAGTGTCTCGATCAGCACTGCGGTCTGGATCGTCATGTGCAATGAACCCGAGATCCGACATCCCGCGAGTGGCTTGGACTCGCCGTACTCCTTGCGAAGCGCCATCAGGCCGGGCATCTCGTGTTCGGCGAGGAGCATCTCTTTGCGGCCGAACGGAGCGAGATCGAGATCGGCGACGCGGAAGTCTTTGGTCTCGGCGAGGCGAGAGATTCCAGTTTTCTGGGCAGTGTCGGACATTGGGGGACCCTCCTGAGGGTGGCGGTTCGTACGATCACCGCAGCGGTGCGGTCTCGTGATACGGCGACCCGGGCCGGGGCCAACAGGCGCCGATCGAATCAGCCCGGTGATTCGGTCTCGACAGCCTACCGGCCGCTCACCTGCATCTGTTGGGATGCAAGGCAGCGGCCGGTCAGGGAGTGCGTTTCAGTTGTTCGCCTGCCGGAGCTCGGCGAGCAGCAAGTTGTCCGAACGCCCGCTCAGGCGAGCACGATGGCGAACACGTCGAGCAGGTAGTGGATCTGACCGTAGTTGTTATAGGCCTTCACGACGTGCTGCCCTTCGTCGCTCGGCCCGTACTTCACGAGCGACATGTTCGGAACGGTCTCTCCGAGCGTGAAGTTCACGTTCGAGACCCTGGCGGGTTCGGCGTCCGCCGGGGTGAGCTTCAGATACGACGAATAATTCGGACCGACGGGCGAGTTGGCGTGCCGATTGAGATCGATGGCAGTCAAGTTTCCGAGAAGGCCCTGCTGCGCTGGAGCTGTGCTCTCGTTGCCCGCACCGGGATTCAGCACGACCGACCCGACGAAGTTGTCGAAGCTCCACTCTTCTTCGCTGCCATGCTGCAACCGGGCCGGGCCGAACTCGGCATCGCGAGTGTTGAACGATCGGAACGGAGCTTCGAGCGGGACCACGCGACCGCGATTGTTCCCGGCGTTCACGCCCGCTTCGAAGTATCCGAGCACGTCAACGATGAGGTGGAGGTTGCCGGCGTTGTTGTACAAGCTGATCTGGCCGGCGGCGTTGATCGGCACGATCGTCGTCGTCGCCTTCGTCGCTCCGGCGTCGACGTTCGAACTGGACGGACGGCGAACAGCAGGATCGATCACGACAGGATCGGGTGCGGCAGTGACGTAGGTGCTGACCGGACTGTTGTTCACCAGCGTCAGGTTGACGAGCACGGCTGTGACCGTCGCCCGGTCTGGGACGATGTCGCTACGAATCGGATCGTTGTCCTTGCCGGCGAGCGTGTCGACACCGCGAACCTGGAGTGTGATGTTCTTCTTCGGCCCGATCGGTGTCGAACCCAAGGTGTTCAGGACACGACCAGGCGCAACGATTTCGAGGCGAGCACCACCGGCGTCGTACTGCGAGGTCGAGATGAAGCCGAGGATGTCGATGATGACGTGATAGCGCGAGCCGTTTTGACTGGAACCGTTGACCGTGATGTTGCCGTCAGCCCCTACCCCGACGATGGCCATGTTCGGCACGCTGCCGCCAGCTTCGAAGTTGATCAGCGATGACAACGTGTCGGTGCCGTTGGGGCCACCGAATTCGAAGCCGGACGGATAGACCGCCAGCCAGCCGTCGCCGTTTGGTTCGGTCACCGTCACGTTGGCCACGATGGCGAGTACATCGGAAACATCTTCCGGAACACCGGCCTCGCCGAGCGGGCTGAAGTCGAACTCACCGGATCGATCGGTCCGCGGCGCCTGCACCAACTTCTTGAAACCGATCGGGGCCACGTCGTTGATCGACCTCTCGCCCGGACGAGTGTCGAGGATGCGCGTCGGGGTCAAGGCGTGGAACTCTCCTCCCGCATCAGCTGCCTGGGCCTGGACAACCGGGGTGCCGGGGCCGCTCAAGGGGGCGGCGGCAACCACACTGGCGCACACCAAGGCCATTCCCGCAGTACGTCGGAACCACTTATTCAGATTCATCGGAGAATTGTAACCCATCTGTCATAGAACGTCGCAGCACGCTGCGACTCTGAACATCGAAACTCTTGCTTCACCATTCATCGGCCACGACCCGCCTCGACTTGAACAACTTCGTCAACATGCCATGGCGCAACGGACGAACGGCGTCAGCCGGCTTCGAAGGTGGCTTCGATCGACTGATCGGCGACGATCGCCATCAACCGGTCGTGTTCGGTGGCATCGACCGTGGTCGATTCGTCGATCAGCATGACCGGGATGTCGTCGCGGATCTCGTACGTCCGTGTCAGACGCGGGTTGTAGAGCACCGCTTCGGTCTCCAGATAGAACAGCGGACCCTTGTCCTCGGGGCAGGCCAGGATCTCTAACAACGCAGGTGACAGCGACATGTCTCCAGCGTAGACTCCTGGCCGCTCAACCACGCAGGCCTCGGCGGCACCCGGCTGGCTCCCGTCTCGGTGCTCAGGC
>RCMY010005075.1_pt1 | contig 11226 bp, 10 predicted proteins | sample 2041341 | NCBI WGS metagenome assembly RCMY01 (sample SAMN09708234, study PRJNA481090) | Marine sediment metagenome, whole genome shotgun sequencing project.
ATCACCACCGAGTCGGCGGGCACGAAGCCCAGCACGACGGGGACCATCGCGAGGACGTCTTCGGGGCAGCGGGCGGTCAGGGTCATGGGATCCGAGGTCGTTGTCATGCCGCCAACCGTGCCCGCGAAAGTGGCTCGACCGTTCTGAGCTGGGGCGCCCTGTGGAGGGGAGCCGTGGGGGCCGACCGTGTGGAGAACTTGTGGGTCCGGCAGTAGGTTGCCGGGGTGCGAACCCAGGCCTCGATCCTTCACCTGGATCTCGATGCCTTCTTCGCCTCCGTCGAGCAGCGCGACAAGCCGTCGCTGCGGGGGAAACCGGTCATCGTCGGCGGCACCGGGGGTCGTGGGGTGGTGGCGACGGCGTCCTACGAAGCGCGGGTTTTCGGCGTGCGTTCAGCGATGTCAGGGCGTGAGGCGAGGGCACGGTGCGGGCATGCCGCGTTTCTCAGCGGACGGTTCTACGCCTATCGCGAAGCCAGCAACGCCGTGATGGCCGTGCTGCGGTCCGCCTCTCCTGCGGTCGAGCCACTCTCTTTGGACGAGGCGTTCGTGGACCTGGCCCAGTCCGAGAACCCCCCGGACCTCGACGATCTCGACGACATCACCCGCTTCGCCGAGGAACTGCGTCAACGGGTCAGCGAGGTGACCGGCGGTCTGACCGCCTCGGTGGGCCTGGGCACCTCCAAGTTCATCGCCAAGATCGCCAGCGAGCTCAACAAACCCGACGGGCTCACCCTGGTGGCCCCCGGCACCGAGCAGGAACTCCTGCGTCCGATGCGGGCGTCGGTCATTCCCGGCGTGGGGCCGGCCACTACCGAACGCCTTCGCCGCGCCGGACTGCACACGGTGGCGGACCTGGAGAGCGTCAGCTTGGAGGAACTCATCGGGCTGGTTGGCAAGGCCCACGGGGCGTCGCTCCACGAGTTGTGCCGGGCTCGCGATGACCGACCGGTGTTGGCTGAACGCGAAACGAAGTCGGTCAGCGTCGAGGGCACCTACGAAACCGATCTGACCGATCGTCGTCTGATGCAGGGTTTGTTGTCGAAGCAGGCAGGCGAGGTCGCCGCCCGTCTCCGGGCCAACGGCTTCTCCGGTCGAACGGTCACCATCAAGGTGCGACTCCACGACTTCACCACCATCAGCCGCTCCTCGACCCTCGACTCCCCCACCGACTCCACCAGCGCCATCGCCCGCACTGCTACCGGCCTTCTGGCCGACCTGGACACCTCCGGGGGCGTACGCCTCCTCGGCGTGGGGGTCTCCGGCCTGGCCGACTGGATCCAGGACGACCTCTTCGGCGATCTCGTCGGTGACACGGACACCACTACGGCGATCTCGTCCGACGCAGCAGCGCCGACACCCATCGAGCTGCCTCGACGTGGGGGCGCCTGGCCCCCGGGCATGGATGTCGTGCACTCCGAGATGGGTCGAGGCTGGGTGTGGGGGTCGGGTCGCGACGTCGTGACGGTCCGCTTCGAGACTGCGGATACCGGGCCCGGGCCTGTTCGCTCCTACGCGATAAGCGACCCCGCTCTGACGCCTTGGAAGCCGGAACCAACAACCGAATAATGCGTCGCGGGCAGGCTCCAGTCGGCGCTAACGTCGCCTCATGGATATCCGCCCGCTCGATCTCACCGATGACGCTGCCATGCGAGCGGCGTACGACGTGCAGAAACGGGCGGCACTGCTTGGTCGGGAGGAGATGCCGTTCGAGACCTTTGAGGAGTTCCTGGGGTCGTTGCGTTCCCCCGATAGCGGTGAGCGGCAGGAGGTTTTCGTTGCCGTAGACCACGACGCGATCGTGGGCGTCTACGTCGCTTGGTACTTCCTGCTCGACAACCGCGACAAGGTCTGGTTCTGGCTGCACGTGGACCCACTTGCCCGCCGACAGGGCGTGGCGAGCGCGCTGCTCCAGCATCTGGAGTCCCGAGCACGCTTAGACGGACGCACCGACGCGATCACGGAGACACCGTTGCCGGTGGGGGAATCCACGTCCCACGGCTATCGCGCCTTCGCCCGCAGCAGGGGCTACGACCTGTCCAACACCGAAGTGATCCGACACCTGCGTCTACCCGTGATCGACTCGCTGATCGAGGAGTGGATCGACGAGTCCGCTGCCCCAGCGAGCGACTATCGCTTCGAGACGCTCGTTGACGCCGTCCCCGACGAATACATCGAGTCCCTCTGCGTGCTCCTCGGGCAACTTGCCGTAGACGCTCCTAGCGGCGAGGTCGACTACGAGGAGGAGGTGATCACCCCCGAGCGGTTGCGCGAGGCCCGTGCGACAGCCAGCGCCATGGGGCGCACCGTGTTCGAGACCATTGCCATCGCTGCCGACGGCACTGTGGCCGCTCAGTCCACCCTGCTCGTGCCAACGGAGAACCGCGCGGCCCCCATCTTCCAGTGGGGGACCTTCGTGCACCGCGAACACCGCGGTCACCGGCTAGGCATGGCCGTCAAGGCGCGCAACCTGCGGGCTGCGCAAGCCGCCAACACCCGGTCGCCACTGATCACCACCCAGAACGCCGAAACCAACGACTACATGGTGTCCATCAACGACCGCCTGGGATTCGTTCCCGTGGAGAATTCGGTGGAACTTCTTAAACGCCTGTGAACCGCAGTCGTTCGCCGGGACGAGCCTGCGCGCACATCCACAGGTCCTCCTCGTCAACAACGCCGATCACGGGGTAGCCGCCGGTGGTTGGATGGTCGGCCAGAAAGACCACCGGCTGACCGTTCGGGGGGACCTGGATCGCCCCCGACACCACGGCCTCGCTCGGCAGCTCCTCGGATCGTCGACGGGTCAGATCGGCACCCTCGAGGCGAATGCCGATGCGGTTCGACTGGGCGCCCACGACGTACGCCGACCCGAACAGCGCCGGCAGCGCGCTGGTATCGAACCAGTCCGCCCGCGGCCCCGGTCGGACGCGGAGCGGGCCAGCCCGAGGGGGTCGTGGAGTTTCGTGTTCGACCGGTGACCCGACGGGATCGCCCACGGGAAGGACCTGCCCCGCCACCACCTGGGCCGGACCCACCCAGGCGAGGGTGTCGGTCGACCGGGAACCCAGCACCGGCTCGACGTCAATCCCACCCGCGACCGCCAGATAGGTCCGCATTCCCCGCTGCGGGGCGCCCACCTCCAGCCGGCCTCCGGGCGGCACCCACTCTGCGCGGTTGTGCGTCCGGATCAACCCGTCGACCCAGACCTCGCAGGGCGCTCCGGTGAGCGCGACCCAGCCGCCGGAGGCGCTGACTGTCACGAGCCTCCCGAACGTGATCTCCAAGACCGCTGCGTCCACCGGGTTCCCGACGAGCCGGTTAGCCAGGTCCGCGGCGGGTCGGTCGAGCGCTCCGCCACGGGGTACGCCGAGGTGCGCGTACCCCACCCGGCCCCGGTCCTGAACCGTCACCAGACCGGTGGTGTGGTCGATGCGCAGACTCCCCCGCTGCGTCGCTGGCGACCTCATCGCGAGCGGAACTGCACGCGGGTTCCGGGGGCGAGCGTCGCGGGCTCGCTACGAGTCGGATCCCACAGGACGGTGTCCGTATGGCCCAACAACCGCCATCCCCCGGGAGAGGCCGACGGGTAGACCCCGCACCAGGAACCGGCCAACGCCACCGAACCAGCGGGGACCAGGGGACGCGGCGACTTGAGACGGGGCACCGCAAGCTCGTCGGGGAGGCCGGACAGGTAGGCGAAGCCAGGAGCGAACCCGCAGAAAGCGGAGACGAACTCGGTGCTCTCGTGTCGGTCGATCACACCGGCCTCATCGGTCCCCCACTCGAGGGCCACGGCGGCGAGATCCTCACCGTCGTAGGTCACCTCGATCGTGACGAGTCCACCCGTTGTCGCTGGTGCCGACGGTTCCCAGGCTTGCAGGCGATCGACCAGAGACTCGGGGTCGAACAGCCCGTCGAACAGAACCGTGGTGGCCGCAGGGACGATCTCCTCGCAGGGGATGTTGGCGTCGCGCGCCCATCTGGCCAGATGCAGCGCTTCGTCGACGCCGTCTACCTCGACCAGGCGGCTGCGTCGACCCACTGTGAGGACGTTCACGAAAGACGGGACCGCATCGTCCAACCGGCACCCTCCAGGGCAGTCCGCACAGCGGCAGTATGAGCCACCGCTCCGGGGGTGTCTCCGTGGAGGCACAGAGAGTCCACGCCGGAGGCCAGTTCGACCGCTCGCTCGGCGATGCGCTCGGAATCCTCGATCAGCGCGCCGGGTTGGTCGCGAGCCAGCAGCCGACCGTCCGCGGCATAGCCCCGGTCCGGGAAGCCTTCGAGAATCGTGCTTTGTCCTGCTGCTGCGGCGGCGTCCAGCAGCACGCCTGGCATGCCCAGAATCGGGAGCCCTGCTGACCCGTAGAGGACAGCCAGCGCCTGCTCCTCGTCGTCGAGAACCCGGTGATACAGCGCGCCGTGCGGTTTGAGGTAGCGCACCTCGGTGCCCGCAGCCCGAGCGATCTCGCTCAAGGTGCCCACCTGGTGCGCCACCTGTTCGCGCAGGATGTCGAAGGGCACATCGCGGGCCACCCGCCCGAAGTTGGGGCGGTCGGCGTACGACACCTGAGCGCCGATAGTGACGTCCAGGGCGGCGGCGGCCTCGCACACCTCCTGCATGATCTGGCGACTCCCGGCGTGATAGCCGCAGGCCACGTTGGCGCTGCTCACCACGCGCAGCAGGGCGGCGTCATCGGTGATCTCCTCGCCGAGATCGGCGTTCAGGTCGATGAGCCGGTGCATGGTCAGAGCCTAGTGCTGCGCCTATCCACCCAACGACTAGGTTCGTGCGCATGCAACCTCCCCTCGCTGCCCGCCGCCCTGTCACCAGGGAGCACCACGGACGCACCCGCACCGACGAATTCGACTGGCTCCGGGAAAAGGACTCCCCGGAGGTGCTGGACTATCTGAAGGCGGAGAACGACTTCACCGCTTCGTCGACCGAGCACCTGGCCCGGCTGCGGCAGCAGATTTTCGATGAGATCAAGGCACGCACGCGGGAGACCGACTTGTCGGTCCCGGTCCGCAACCGGCACCACTGGTACTACTCGCGCACCTTCGAAGGCCAGGAGTACGGCGCCAGCTGCCGGGTGCCGGTGCTGGACCCGGAAGACTGGACGCCTCCGCAGCCTGCCGAGGACGCCCAGCCCGATGAGCCGGCACTCCCCGGCGAGGAGGTGCTGCTCGACCTCAACGCCCTCGCCGAGGGACACGAGTTCTTCTCGATGGGCGGATCCGCCATCAGCCCCGACGGTCACCTGCTGGCCTACTCCACCGACGTTATCGGGGATGAGCGCTACACCGTGCGTGTTCTGGACCTGCGCACCGGAGATCTGCTGCCCGACGAGATCACCGGGGTGGCCGGCGGCGCCACCTGGGATCCCAGCGGCACCGACCTCTACTACACGACCTACGACGACTCCTGGCGCGCCGACAAGATCTGGCGGCACGCTCTGGGATCGCAACAAGAAGCGGACGAGTTGGTGCATCACGAGACCGACGAACGGTTCTGGACCGGGGTCGGTCGCACCCGCAGCGACCGGTTCATGGTCATCGCCTCGGGGTCCAAGGTGACCTCGGAGTACCGCTTCCTCGACACCGAGAACCCCGATCAGGGTTGGCAGGTGTTCGCCCCCCGGGAGTCCGGGATCGAGTACTCCCTCGAACACGCGATCATCGGCGGAGAGGACCGCTTCCTCGTCCTCCACAACGCTTCTAGCGACGACTTCGAACTCGCCAACACCCCCGTGACCCCGACCCCTCGGTCGGACTGGGCGCCGATCGTGGAGCACCGCCCCGGCGTACGCCTAGAGGACGTGGATGCGTTCGGCACCCACCTCGTGGTTCATCAGCGCAGCGAGGGGCTAACCCAGTTGCGGCTTCTCGAACTCGGTGACGCGGGCATCGAGGACGACTACCTCGTGGAGTTCGACCACGAGATCTACACCATCTCCTCAGGTGGCAACCCGATGTTCGACCAGCCCGTCGTACGCTTGGGCTACACCACCATGGCGGTGCCTCCCTCGGTCTTCGACTACGACGTGCGGACGCGCTCGCTGAGCCTGCTCAAGCAGGCCACGGTGCTGGGTGACTACGACCCGGATCTCTACGAGGAACACCGTCTGTGGGCGACCTCCACCGACGGTGTGCAGGTCCCGATCTCGATCGTGGCCCGCCGTGACGCGCGCAAGTCCGGAGCGATCCCGGTGCTGCTCTACGGCTACGGCTCCTACGAGGCGTCCATCGATCCCTACTTCTCCGTGGCGCGTCTCTCGATGCTCGACCGTGGGGCCGGTTTCGCGATCGCCCACGTCCGCGGCGGCGGGGAGATGGGGCGTCGCTGGTACGACCAGGGCAAGTTGGCGCACAAGACCAACACCTTCGACGACTTCATCGCCTGCGCCCGTCATCTGGTGGAAACCGGGTGGACCACGGCCGACACCCTAGTCGCCGAAGGAGGGAGCGCCGGTGGCCTACTGATGGGTGCAGTCGCCAACCGTGCCCCCGACGCGTTCGGCGGCATCGTGGCCAATGTGCCCTTCGTGGACACCCTGACGTCGATGCTCGACGCCTCGCTGCCCCTGACGGTCACCGAGTACGACGAGTGGGGTGACCCTGCCAGCGACCCGGAGGTCTACGACCTCCTAGCTAGCTACGCGCCGTACGACAACGTCACCGACCAGACCTATCCCCCAATTCTGGCTGAGACGTCGCTCAACGACACCCGGGTGCTGTACGTCGAGCCCGCCAAGTGGGTGGCTCGCCTGCGGGCGGTGTCCCCGCAGAGCGAGGTTCTGCTGCGCACCGAGATGTCGGCCGGCCACGGTGGGGTTTCTGGTCGCTACCAGGCGTGGCACGACCGGGCCTTCTCCCTGGCCTGGATTCTGGATCGGATGGGTCTCACCACCGCCCCTGTAGCCTGAACGGTTCCCTTAACTTCTGAGAAGTCCCTGAGAGTTCGCAAATTAAGCAACTCTGCACCGATCCGAATCGTCCTTGATGACGAAGGCCCACTAGAGACACCGGGAATTCCTCCGGCTGTCAGTGGCGTTGGGTCAGATGTGAGTGCAATGGCGTACTCACCCCAGAGGGAGGGGAACCTCAATGGCAACACAAACAGCAACCCGTCGACCGGCGGCTCGTAAGCCCTCGGTGACACGTGAGATCGAAGGCCGCGACAGCGTCGGCCTGTATCTCGACGAAATTGCCCGCAATCCGCTGCTCGATGCTGCCCTTGAGGTCGAGTTGTCCAAGACGATCGAAGCCGGACTCATGGCCGAACAGCTCCTGGCCGAGGGCCGGGTCGGCCGCCGCAAGGGCGGTGCCCCGATGCGCGCCACCGAAGAAGAACTTGAGTGGATCGCCGAGGAGGGCCGCGAAGCGGTCCGAACTTTCATTAACGCCAACTTGCGGCTCGTTGTCTCCATCGCTCGCAAGTACGGCCGGGCGCAGATGCCGATGCTCGACCTCATTCAAGAGGGAAACACCGGCCTGATCCGCGCTGTGGAGAAGTTCGACTACACCAAGGGCTACAAGTTCTCGACCTACGCGACCTGGTGGGTCCGTCAGGCGATCACCCGTGGCATCGCGCAGCAGGCTCGCGTCGTTCGCCTGCCCGTGCACGTGGTGGAGGAGCTCAACCAGGTGGGCGGCGCGCGTCGCACCCTGGAGCGCCAGCTGGGTCGGGACCCCGACCCGCAGGAGATCGCCGAAGAACTCGGCATGACCCATGAACGCGTGCTGGACTTGATGGCCTGGGGCCGGGAGCACGTCAGCCTGGACACCCCGGTCGACGAGGACGGTGACACCTCACTGGGTGACCTGATGGCGCAGGAGACCGCCCCGGGTCCCGATCTGACCGTGCTCGACGTCGAAGCCCGTGACCGACTCAACGCCCTGGTCGACCAGCTCGACGACCGCGCTGCCGACATCATCCGGTCGCGCTACGGCCTGGTCGATGGCCGTCAACACAAGCTGGCCGACATCGGCACCAAGCACGGCATCTCCGCCGAGCGCGTGCGGCAACTTGAGCGCGAGGCGCTGCAGAAGCTGCGCCGCCTGGGCGACCCGGACCTCGCGGCCTGAGCTAACCGACCCCCTCCAGCCGAAGCCCCCGCAACCCCCTTGGCGGGGGCTTTCGGCTGCTCTAGCGGGCTGGGACCGTCTGGAGTTGGTCCTCGATATAGGCCGGCTTGCTGATGGCCAGTCCCACGAACAGCAACGGAACCGACAACGCTGTCAGACCGATGAGGGACGCGTTCCACCCTCCGGTCAGGTCATAGAGGACCCCGAAGCCGAAGGGGCCAGCGACCGAGAGCAGGTAACCCACCGATTGAGTGAAAGCCGACAGCGCCGCTGTGCCCTCGGAGGTACGGGCGCGCAGGCCGATCAGGGTCAGGGCCAGGGGGAAGACCGACAGGGCGATGCCCACCAGGATGGCCCAGAGGACCGCTCCCCCGGCTGGGGCGAGCATGAGACCGCCGTACCCCAGTGGGTAGCAGATGATCAGGGCCCACATCAGGGGGGCGATGTTGGTCATCCGGCCGGCCAGCGAGGGCACGATGAAGGAGAGCGGGATGCTCACGCCCGTGATCAGCCCGAGGAGTAGCCCGGCCGTGCTAGCTGAGAAACCCGCGTCGCGGTAGACCGAGGCGAACCACCCGAAGACGGCGTAGGCCTGGAGCGACTGGAGGCCAAAGAAGGCCGCCATCAACCAGCCGAGGCGGGTGCGCGCGATCCGGCCCAAAGAGATAGCGGACGACTTAGGGCGATCAGACGCGCGGCGATCCTCTCGGATCAGGAACACCCACGGGAGGGCGGCGATCAGGGCGGTGAGACCCCACGCGGCCAGTCCTGGACGCCACCCACCGGCGACATCGGCGATCGGGACGCTGAGAACGGAGGCTCCGGTGAGGCCGATAGCCAGCGAGGTTGAATACAGCGCCGTCATCTGACCGATCCGGTCGGGGAAGTGCAGTTTGACCAGTGACGGCATCAACACATTGGCGGTAGCCATGCCGCCCAAGGCCAGCAGGGACAGGACCAGGAACGACGGCACGGAGTCGACCGCGCTACGCCCCAGCAGTCCAAGAACCACCGCGATCAATGAGATCAAAGTGATGCGGTGCAGCCCCACTCGTCGACCCAGCGCTGGCGCAGCCGCGCCGAACCCGGCGAAGGCCAGGACCGGGAGCGACGTGAGCAGCCCGGCGGCGGCCCCGGACATCCCGAGGCCGGAGCGTATTTCTTCGAGCAGGGGGCCGACGCTGACGGCGGCGGGGCGCAGGTTGAATCCCAGGACGATGATCCCGACTAGAACCAGCGCCCGCTCAGAGCGGTTCCTCACGTCTTGGCAACCAAAGCAGAGTGGACCTCGGCCACGCGGGAGCGCAGATCGTCCAGAGTTCCCACGTTCTCGATAACGTGAGTTGCGATGGCAAGGCGGTCCTCGCGGGTCGCCTGCGAGGCGATCCGGGCCCGCGAGTCGGCTTCGGTCCAGCCTCGGTCGCGGAGCATCCGCTCCATCTGGACTTCCTCCGGGACGTCCACCACGACGACGGCATCGAACTCGCCCGCGCGGCCTGACTCGGCCAGCAGTGGGATGTCGTGAATGACCACGTCGTCGAGACCCGTGGCCGCCTCGAGTGCGGCGTACCGCTCGAAGACCAGCGGGTGCACGATGCTCTCCAGCTGTTTGCGCTTCTCCTCGTCGTTGAAGACGATCGCGCCCATCGCCGGCCGATCGAGTTCGCCTTCAAGGGTCAGGAGGTCCTCGCCGAAGGCCTCGATCACGGACTCCAGACCAGGGGTCCCTTTGGCCACCACTTCACGGGCGAGCACGTCACCGTCGATGATGACGGCACCCAGATCGGTGAACATCTCCGAGACCGTGCTCTTGCCTGAGGCGATCCCGCCGGTGAGTCCTACGCGCATGGGATCAGGCTAATGCGGTCTGCGGCTCAGACGGATTCGGCGTGCCCATGCGTGACTAGACAGCGGCCGTGGCCAGCCCGCGGCGTCAACTACGGTCAACAGAGAGCGAACACTCGCGTCACCGATCGCCGTCGCGGACGGCGGACAGGAGTTGTCATGGGCTGGGAGACGTCGGGCGAAGCATGGGGTGCCCGAGCCACGGACTGGGCGTACTTGTTCGAGCCCTACTCCCGACCCGCCAACCAAGCAGTGTTTGATCGTTGCGGCGTTGGGCCGGAAACCAAACTCTTGGATGTGGGATGCGGGGCGGGCTTCGCCCTCCGCATGGCGGCCGACAGAGGTGCCGAGGTGGCGGGTCTGGACGCGGCCTCGGCGCTCATCTCTATCGCCGAGGCACGAACCCCTCATGCCGATCTAAGGGTCGGAGACATGAATGAGTTGCCCTGGCAGGACAACACCTTCGACGTGGTGACCAGTTTCAATGCGATCTGGGCGGGCTGCGAACCGGCTGTCGCCGAGGCCACTCGCGTGCTCAAGCTAGGCGGCACGCTGGGGATGACCTTCTGGGGGTCTCCCAAGCGGATGGGTCTGCTGCCCTACTTCGCGACCATCGCTGCCAACAGCCCCGAATCCCACCTGGAGGCGACTCTGGGCCAGGCCGACACGGGACGGCCTGGAGTGGCCGAAGCGCTCATCGAGTCGTCTGGCCTCCGGGCGATCGACCGCGGCACGGTCAACGTCACCAACGAGTTCGCGGACCTGGAGCTTTTCACGCGCGCAGCCGTGGCCGCTGGCCCATCCGTCCCTGCCATCGAGCAGATGGGTGAGGAATCGTTCCGCAACGCCCTGGCTGACGCGTACGCCGACTCCTTCGAACCCGGGATCGGACTACGTATCACCAGCGAATTCGGCTGGGTGGCCGCGACAAAACCTTCGTAGCTCGCACCGCGATACCCCTTGTATTAGAACACACATTCTAATAACATGGGGACATGAATCAGTCGTCGCCGGATCCCCAGGACCCGGCTGACGCTGCGCCCACACCCACCGATCTGTTGGTGGCGGTGCGTCGGCAGCGTCGGGTGGCTGCGAAAGCGGAGGCGCGGATTCTGGGGTTGGCGGTGGAGTGGGCGCACGCGCATCCCCAGCTTGATGGCGAGCAGGTGGTGTGGTGGCGGCCGGGGAAGAAGGGTCAGTCCTACGCCGACACAGTGGGTGCGGTGATGAACGAGGACGGGTCCCCGGACCCGGCATCGGTCAGTGATGTTGAGGAGTTGGAGTGGTTCGCGAT
>RCMY010006257.1_pt1 | contig 11226 bp, 12 predicted proteins | sample 2041341 | NCBI WGS metagenome assembly RCMY01 (sample SAMN09708234, study PRJNA481090) | Marine sediment metagenome, whole genome shotgun sequencing project.
GGAATAAGGCCTTCAAAACCGTACCGTACACCAAGAATCTCCTTAACCCCATAAAAATAAGTAAGCCCCATGACCAAACTGCGGATCACATTGTTAATGCCAGGACACAACCCACCACAAGTTACTATGGCAGCCTTGGTTTTTCTTGTGTTAAAGTATATTTTTTCCCGTGGACCTGCCTTCACCATGGCCATGGGCTCCGTTTTGCCCGCCAGATATTTTTTATATTCTTTCAATGAGATATCATGCAATATTTTATCATCCTCTTTCACAAAGTTGAAAATATCATCCCCCCGCTTTTTACTTAATCGTAAAGGTGAATCATATGAAGCTTTCCCTAATATATCGATATCGAATTTTTCTTCGTTTGCCATTTGTTTGGTCGTTTATCGTATTACTTAAAACAAGCATCAAAAGTACTACATCTGCCTAAAAACTAGGCACTGAATAGTTCCTAAACTTGAATAAATTTTAAATTAATAAAAAGGTCAATGAATTTATGGGAATATTTAAATGAATCTTCCCAATTATAATAGTTTTCTATTTAAAGAGCATTATGAAAAAGTATAGGAACTAGTTTTTCAAGTCTAACTTTTCGGCAAAATAATCACAGAAGTCTTTCATTGTGGAAGTCATTTTTTCATCCTGGGTTGCCTTCATAAAGGTATCTGATAATGATACCAAGGTTTGATGGAAAAAGACTTTCATTTCATCAACGGGCATATCCTTGGTCCATAAATCAATTTTAAGTGATTCTTGATTTTTACTGTCCCATACAGAAAGTAACATGGCCTTGGCCTCTTCTTTGTTGATTCCGCCATCCTCAGCGGACCAGGTTAGTTTTTCCGGAACCCGATTTTCATCCAACTCCACCTTTAGTGTAATTTCCGATGTATGTAGCTTATCCATTTATTTGTTTGGTTTGTAGTTAGATTCTTTGAATATATCTTCGGCGGATAAATTCAATAACTGTTCTAAGTTAACTTCATTTTTATCCATAAATGAACGCACAATCTGCCAGCCTAGATAGCGGCCTAATTGCCCAGGGGATTCATTATCCAATTCCAATCCAAATTTGGAAAAAGGGGCCGGAACTAAAAACCGTTGGGATAACTTAATATCTGTGCTATACAACAATTCATTTTCGATAAAATGTCTCCACATAGGTTCTTCATTCGCTTCTGCCCAAGCTAATTGATCCTGGGAATAAGTGATTTTTTGCCCGTCGGTATGAAATGGCATTAATTTATCTTTGAGATACAAGATTTTTCCGTAGTAAATAATCTGTGCCAAAAAGGTTCGCTCCTTGGGTCTTGATACTACTTTATTGGCAAAGGCACTTGCTAACTATAAAATCCCGGTTCATGTCTTGTGCAATATAATTTTGCATACCCCCATAATATTTATGCCTTGGACCCAAATAATTATCCAGTCCAATAAGTAATAGACTATCTGTCAATATTATACGATTGTTATAGTCTACATCATTGGTCACCGTAATAATTCTTGGGGCTTGATATTTAGGGAAATAATATTTTATATACTTAAAAAGCAATTCAATATCGGTTGTTTCTTTTTCAAAGTCCGCAAATTCATTCTTGACTTCTTGTCTTAATTCAATTTGAAGGGAGTCGTGAAGTTTAGCGATCCATACACTATCTGGCGCTGGGAACAAATAAGGGTATTCTTTTCTTAGCTTAGGAATATCACTGTCCGCGGCATTTGCAAACTCGTTATCGAATCTTGACACTCTCAAATCCAAAGCAAGTTTATTCACCTCCTCAGCAATCTTGTCCTTTTTTTCACAACCTATAAAGACAAAAGCAAATATTACCAATAAATAAAACGGCTTCTTCATATAAAGTAATTTACCTTAAATTTTAATCTTAAGCCACAAGGCTTTATTTTTATCGCGCAAAGTTAATTGTTTTAACCTTATAAATTCTCCAATGAAAACCGAAAAAGTAATTGACCATATTGTAACTTGGCTAAAGGAATATGCAGAAAATGCTGGTATTAAAGGATTTGTTATCGGAATCTCCGGTGGAATAGATTCAGCCGTTACTTCTACCCTATGTGCAAAAACAGGTCTAGATCTGCTTTGTTTGGAAATGCCTATACACCAATCTGAAAATCAGGAATCAAGGGCAGAAAATCATATTGAATGGTTGATGAAAAATTTTGGCAAAGTAAACAGACAAGCTGTTAACCTAACGCCTGTTTTCGACAGTTTAATTACAGCTTTGCCAGCCGTTGATAACGAAGATGAGCGCTTCATGTCACTTGCCAATACAAGAGCGAGACTAAGAATGACCACCTTATACTATTTTGCAGCACTTAAAGGATATTTAGTAGCTGGTACTGGGAATAAAGTTGAAGATTTTGGGGTAGGATTTTACACTAAATATGGTGACGGTGGTGTAGATTTGAGTCCAATAGCGGACCTTCTCAAATCTGAAGTATATGAAATAGCCAAAGCGCTTGGAATCAACGAAGAAATAGTGGTTGCGGCACCAACAGATGGGCTCTGGGGAGATGACCGTACTGATGAGGATCAAATTGGCGCATCTTACCCTGAATTAGAGTGGGCAATGTTAATGAATGACCAAGGAAAATCTGTTGAGGATTTTTCTGGTAGAAATAAACAAGTTTTTAGTATCTTTAAAAAATTAAACACTGCCAACCGACATAAGATGTTACCTATACCTATTTGTGAAATACCAGAAGGGTTGAAGTAACCACTCAACTAATAATCAGGCATATAAAACGAATATAATGCTTGCTTATTAGAAATTAATTGAACTTTACCAAAAATATTAGATGACTTAATCTTACATTGAACGTCAGTCTTTTCAAGACATGTTTAAGGATAACTTATCTAGAAAATTTAATAAAATGATTAAAGTGTTAATTGCGGACAACCATCCTATCATTAGAATGGGAGTTAAAGAAGTATTGAACAATGCAAGTGGATTTGAAGTTGTAGATGATGTTTCAACTACTGCCGAGCTTTTTAAAAAGCTGGAGACAACTTCCCCTGATGTGGTAATGTTAGAAATGGACATTCCAGAGATTAATGGTATCGCCACTTTAAGGAGAATGAAAAAGGAATATCCTGATGTGAGGGTGTTAATTTACAGTGGACAATCTGAAGATGTCTATGCGCTTAGTACCATTAGGGCTGGTGCGTTTGGTTATCTTTCAAAAGCATCGGATGTTGACTATATCATTTCTGCGGTGAAGAAGGTGAGTGAAGGAAATATGTTCATCACAAATGAACTTGCACAACGATTGGCTTTTGATGAAAGTACCCAAAAACCTCGTAGATTCTTTAGAAAATTATCTACCCGGGAAGTTGAGGTCCTGAAATTATTGGCCAGCGGAAAACGTAACAAAGATGTTGCCATAGGCCTTAACCTAAATGAGAAAACGGTTAGCACCTATAAGGCGCGTTTAATGAAAAAGTTAAACGTTGACAACATGGTAGATTTATTACAACAAGCCAAAGCTTTAGAATTGTATTAAACCAAAAAGTTTAAGTGTTTAAAAAACCCTGACCAAATGGTCAGGGTTTTTTGTTTCTGCTGTCTTAATCAAAATGCCCTAACTAGAAAATTGAATTTATGAGAGTACCCTATTTAATTTTTTATTCAGGAGTTGGTTCAATTGCAGATAATTCATAATCTCTTCAAGGGTTTCGCTATTATCCTCAGTACTTTCTTCAGTACTATTTTGCAAGGTCTCCATTCTTCTTTTAATAAGGTAACATCTTAGGGTCAATATAGTTTCACTAACCAATTGCGACACTCCTATTTTTTTATCCTTTGGATAAATATCCTTGCTTTCCCAATTATGGAGCATGTACTTTTCTTCTTCCATTAAGATTGAAGATATCTCAGCTACCATTTCCTGGTCTAAATCAGCAATGAAAGTGTTGATTGTGAAATCTTCCTTATGATTTAAATCTTCAATCAACTTGTAGTAAATATTTTTGAATTGTGGATTCGTAAGTTCAATTTCATCATCTTGAAGATCCAAATAAATCTTTTCATATACCTTGGATTCCAAAGATTCTGGTTCCAAAATCAAATCGCCATCTTCATTCTCTTTCAAAACCAAGTCTTCAAACTGCTCCAGTTCGTTACCATAAAGCAACAACAGTTCAATAATCTTTCGCTCCAATTCATATTGTACATCGACCTTTTCAGGTAAGGGTTCATTTTTTACAACATCAAATGCCCTTTGTTCCTGTTTTACTTGTTTAGATGCATCAGCAATATCCTTTTTACCAATTTGCGCCAAGGTATTGAACAAAACAGCCTCAGAAATATTCATGATCTGGGCACATTCCTGTATATAGATTTCCTTTTTTATTCGATCTGGAATCTTTGAAATACTATGGACTATATCCCGAACCGTATCTGCCCTTTTTATAGGGTCGTTAGCAGCTTCCTCAACCAACAACGAAGCTTTGAATTGTATAAAATCTTTTGAGTTTTGTTTTAAATATTGAACAATTTCGTCAAGCTCATTATTTTTGGCAAAGCTATCAGGGTCCTCCCCTTCTGGAAAAGTACAAACCTTAACATTCATTCCCTGCTCCAGAATTAAATCGATACCTCGAAGCGAGGCGCGGAGACCGGCAGCATCACCATCAAATAATACTGTGATGTTTTTAGTTAACCTATTGATCAGACGAATTTGTTCTGATGTCAATGCCGTACCACTAGAGGCGACCACATTGTGGATACCCCGTTGATACAACTGGATAACATCGGTATACCCTTCTACCAAATAACAATTGTCCTCTTTGGCAATGGCTTGCTTCGCAAAATAAATACCATAAAGCACCTTGCTCTTATGATAAATATCACTTTCAGGGGAGTTTAAATATTTTGCGGCCTTTTTATCATTGGTCAAAATACGGCCACCGAATCCCAAAACGCGTCCACTCATGGAATGGATAGGAAACATTACCCTGCCTTTAAACCTATCAAATTTTCTGGGGTTGTTGGGATTATTCGTATCCTCTTTTACTATGGTTAACCCTGTTTTTTCTAGATAATTCAGTTTGTACCCTTTATCCAATGCAGCGGTGGTAAAACCATCCCATTGATCCAAACAATAGCCCAAATTGAATTTTTTGATAGTCTCATCTGTAAATCCACGCTCCTTGAAATAGGTCAAGCCTATGGCCTTACCCAATTCAGATTCCCACAACATTTGGGAAAAATGGCCTTGAGCAAATTCTGAAACCAAATACATACTTTCACGCTCGTCAGCTTCTTGCTTTTGCTCATCAGTTCGCTCAGTTTCCTCAACCTCGATATTGTATTTCTTTGCCAAGTATTTAATGGCTTCCGGGTAGGTGAAATGCTCATGTTCCATGAGAAAGGCCACTACATTGCCCCCTTTTCCACTACTAAAATCCTTCCAAATCTGTTTTACAGGAGACACCATAAAACTTGGGGTTCGCTCATCGGAAAACGGACTTAAACCCTTGAAATTGGCTCCTGATTTCTTCAATTGAACAAAATCGCCGATAACCTCCTCTAAACGGGCGGTTTCATACACTTGATCTATAGTCGATTTTGAAATCATTTAAAGGAAACAAATAGCGAATAAAAATAGGCAATTTTAATTTATCTTAGTCATGTGAATAATTACTTATGATCCTATTTTTCGGAACACGGCCTGGCAAAGAAGAAACGCAAAAATTGCATGGTCCGAGTTGTACTTTCTGCTATCAAACAGATACATTGACAGCATTCATACAATCAAACTACTTTCATCTATTTTGGATCAAACTTTTTAAAATTTCGAAGCATGAGGTGATTGAATGCTCCCATTGTAAAAAAGTGTATTACAAAGAGGAATTTACAAGGGAAATGGAAAGTGCTTTAAAAGAATAACGTATATCAATCCCCTCCGTCCTGACGTTTTCAGTCAGGACACCTCCCCTTAACCAAGGGGAGGAACTGATATATCTAAAGGTCAAAACGAAGGCCCAGTGAAATGTTATTTTGTTCAATTAATGCGTCTTTGAAAATCGGATTGAGGTCATATTTGGCATATAATAGTACCCCATCAAACCCAACGTAAGCGCTTAATCCATATACCAAATCATTGGTATTATATCCTCTCTTAAGTTTGTCTTTTACATTTTCGCCATTACGGTCATATTTCAATTTTTGACGGGTACCCATATTGAATCCACCATATGCCCCTATTCCCAATCGGAATTGATTAGTTAGCGAGTATCGCATGGTCTTATCGGTTTTATGCAATTTAGACGGCCCAAATTCCAAATGAACGGGAAACACCAAATTATCCATTCTTAACTTGGATTTCTTTAAATCGTATTCAAATTCCTGTAATTCAACTTGTCCATTTTCTGCTACGAAATATTGGTTGTCTTTGGGTTTTAGACCATTGAATTGAAAAGAAAAACCATAGTTCAATCGAACAAAGTTGGTGTTCTCAAAAACCCTTGTTCTCCAAGACCAACCCATTTCAAAAAAACGACTGCCCCCTATTTTATAAGGTGAATCGTTGATTGACTGACCTTCGATCAACGCATTATTCAATCCGATTGCCAATACAAAATCAGAATAGGTTCTTCGGTCATATTTTAATTCTTTATTCAACCTTCTACTTTTTTCCCAAAGTACTGATGAACCATCTGCCCTTTTAAGATCTATATTGATTTCCAAAGAAGAAATCCCTGTACTATCCATGGCTTCCGCTTCCAGAACATCTCCGTTATTACGCTCTAGGAGAAGAATTTCATTTTCGATAATAGCGATTCGGTTCTCAATATTCAAGGCTCTTTTTTTGGCTAAGGACTCCTTTAGATCCTTTGACTCTTCATCGCTTATTTGATTTTTTTCATACCGTTTGTTTATTTCTTCCACCTCTATTTTAAGGGCATCCTTTTCCTGTTCCGTAATTTGATCCTTTTGTTTTTTCAACAGTTCAACCTTTTGTTGATAATCCTGATTTTCCTGTGCGGATACATGTTGAACCGCCAATGAAACGAATAATACTACTAGATAAATGGTAATAACTCTCATACTAATTTGTTTTTAAGATCTTCTTCTCCCGTCCCCTCCCTAAAAAGAGGGGAGGAAAAAAAAGGATTGATATTTGATTGATGAATACTAGTTGTTGCGATCAGCGACCGCTGTTCTTACTTTTAAGAATCCGGCCTTTAAGGTTTCGAATATCTGTTCTCTAAATGTTTGATCTAATTCCCCTTCGACCTCATTCAATAAAGCCATGGCATTTACTTTACCCTCTTGGTTGAAGACTTTATCGGTTAAAATTTCCCGTTGTGCCTGTCGTAGTAAGGAATCTACCTCCATACTTGAAACTGGAAGATTGCTGTTTTCCAACTGGTTAACCTGTGCCACGATTTCGGCTATTTTGGCATTAATCAGTTGTTCTGTTTTAATAGGTACTGCATTAGCTTTTATGACTATGTCACTGACCCTGCCAGTCGAGGCAATTTGAGAATTATAATTTAAATCTGTTTCGACCTGTACTTTAGGTTTTTTAGCTTCTTTGATACTTGATTTATCCGAAATGGCAATCTTTTCTTCTACTGCATTTTGTTTTATTACAACATCCTCAGTTTTCGGGATAACAACAGGTTCAATGGGTGTTTCAACTGTTTGAATCCCTGATTCAAAAGATTCATTTGATGAATTGAAATAAAGGGATGACATTATTAAAACTCCCGTAAAAACAGCAGCCACACTATACCAAAAGTAACTATTTGATTTTGACTCTTTAGGAGTTGGTAATTGCTTTGAAATTTTGTCCCAAGCATTGTCCGAGGGGCTAATTTCCCTTTCGCTAAATTCGTTCTTTATGTGCTTTTCAAATTTATCGGGTTCCATAACCTATGATATTTTGTTTTTTTAATTTTTCCTGCAACATCTTACGGGCTTTGAATAGCTGCGATTTGGATGTGCTTTCCGAAATCTGTAATATTTCTGCTATTTCAATATGTTTATATCCTTCGACCACATATAAAATGAATACCATTTTATATCCTTCAGGCAAGGCATCGATCAGTATTTGTATATGCTCAACATCCATTTTAGAAGAAATGATATTGCCTTCCCCTTCATTTCGTTCAAATAACTCATCATCATAGACCACAAACTGCTGTTTTCTGACATAGGAGATACTTTCACGAATCATGATTCTACGAATCCACCCTTCAAAACTTCCATTGAATTTAAATGACTCCAAGTTTTTGAAGACCTTTAGAAAACCACCGATCATAACATCTTCGGCAAATTGCAAATCCTTTACATACTGTCTGCAAACCCCTAACATTTTAGGTGCATGTTTTTCATAAATTCGCTGCTGCGCCGCGTGATTCCCTACAGCTGCTTTTTTTATGAGTTGCTTCTCGTTGTTGTAAATTGAAATGATTTTCAAAATGTTTTAATTGGCTTCTATAAAGATAGACGCATTAAGAGCGAAGATAGTTGCCTGGGAAAAGAAAAATATTTAATCAAAGTATATAATATACTGTTATACTGCAAGTTGATGTTTATTTTTTTCTATCAACCACATAATTCACCATGAGTTCAAGGGAATCCCTATAGGAAGATTGGGGGTAGGTAGCCAATAAATCCAACGCCTGTTTTTTAAATTCATGCATTTTAGTTTCGGCATACGTCAGGCCACCTTTATTTTTTACGAATTCAATCACCTCTTTGACTCTTTTTTTATCCCGATTATGATTTTTTACGGAGTTGATCAACCATTTCTTTTCTGATTTTGAGCAAGTATTGAGCACATGAATAAGAGGCAAAGTCATCTTCTGCTCTTTGATATCTATTCCTGTGGGTTTACCAATTTTTTGGTCTCCGTAGTCAAAAAGATCGTCTTTTATCTGAAAAGCCATGCCACAGTACTCCCCAAATTTTCGAAAGATTTCTACTTCTTCAGATTCTGGTTTTACCGAACAAGCGCCCATACTGCAACAGGCAGCAATCAAGGTTGCGGTTTTTTGACGAATAATGTTATAATACACTTCCTCGGTAATATCCAATCTTCTCGCCTTCTCTATTTGCAAAAGTTCCCCTTCGCTCATTTCGCGTACCGCAACTGAGATAATTCTGAGCAAATCAAAATCGCCATTATCGATTGAAAGCAGAAGACCTTTGGATAAAAGAAAATCACCCACTAAGACAGCAATTTTATTTTTCCACAAGGCATTTACAGAGAAAAACCCCCGACGCTTATCGCTCTCATCTACCACATCATCATGAACCAAAGTAGCTGTATGTATCAATTCTATTACAGAAGCTCCACGATAAGTACGCTCATTGACTTCACCATTATTTAATAATTTGGCAGTCAAAAAAACGAACATGGGCCGCATTTGCTTCCCTTTTCGGTTTACAATATAATACGTAATACGATTAAATAAGGCTACCTTGGAAGACATCGATTCCCGGAACTTAATTTCAAAAAGTTCCATTTCCTGATTAACAGGATCCTTTATTTGAGATACTATTTTCAAGTAATTTGGTTTATTGTCTTACTAGGTTTGGTTGATAAATTTAGGGAAAATATTATGGTATTATCTTAAATCTAAAGTGTGAATTCACGAATGCTATGACTTATTCGCCAATTGACCACAAGCAGCATCAATATCCTTTCCTCTAGAACGGCGCACAGTAACTGTAATTCCTCTACGTTCAAGCGTATCAACATACATTGTTATCGCTTTATCATTAGCTTGTTGAAACTCACCATCATCTATTGGATTATATTCAATAAGATTAACTTTTGATGGGGCAAAACGACAGAATTCAACGAGAGCATCGGCATCCTTTTGGGTATCGTTTATCCCTTTCCATACTATGTATTCATAAGTAATTCTACTTTTGGTCTTGCCATACCAATATTGTAAGGCCTCCCTTAAATCCGCTAAAGTGAAAGTGGCGTTAAACGGCATAATCGATGTTCTAATTGAATCAATAGCAGAATGTAAAGACACCGCTAATTTGAATTTAACCGCATCATCGGCCATTTTTCGTATCATCTTAGGAACACCTGAAGTAGACACCGTAATTCTTTTAGGGGACATTCCCAATCCGTCTGGGGATGTAATTTTATCTATCGCCTTCAAGACATTGTTATAGTTCATCAAAGGCTCGCCCATCCCCATAAAAACAATATTGCTCAATGGTCTATTAAAATATAATCGACTTTCATTATCAATGGCCACTACCTGATCATATATTTCATCGGGATTTAGATTGCGCATACGCTTTAATCTGGCAGTAGCACAGAACTTACAATCCAAACTACAGCCAACCTGGCTAGACACACAGGCCGTAGTTCTTGTTTTTGTTGGAATGAGTACCGACTCAACCACTAAATCATCATGCAAACGAACGGCATTCTTTATTGTACCATCCTTACTACGTTGCATTTGATCAACCTTTATATGATTGATCACAAAATTGGAGGTCAAAAGATCACGGGTTTCTTTTGAAATATTGGTCATTACATCAAAAGAATGGGCAGATTTCTGCCAGAGCCATTCATAGACTTGGTTGCCCCGAAAAGCCTTGTCGCCATTATTGAGGAAAAACTCTCTCAATTGCTCCAAGGTCAGTGCCCTAATATCTTTCTTATTTGTTTTTTCCACCATTCAACTTATATAACATCAAAAAATCCCACTTTCAATATTCATCGATATAGCGGGATTTTTATTTTTTTTTTAGAAACCCGCTCACACAGGCTTTCCAAAAACTATATGATCAACATAGCATCACCATAAGAATAGAACTTATAGCCTTCCATAATAGCTTCTTTATACGACTTTTTCATCAAATCATGACCCATAAAAGCAGATACCATCATCAATAAGGTAGATTTTGGTAAATGAAAATTGGTCACCATACAATTGGCAATACTGAATTCATAAGGAGGAAAGACGAATTTGTTCGTCCACCCGTCGTAAGTATTCAAAGTGTGTGCTGAGGAAACGGCACTTTCCAATCCGCGCATAGCGGTAGTCCCAACCGCACATATTCTACGCTTATTTCTTTTAGCAGAATTAACGATTTCAGTCGCCTTCTCATCAATAATCAATTCCTCACTATCCATTTTATGTTTGGATAAATCCTCAACCTCAACCGGATTGAAGGTTCCCAAACCAACGTGTAGTGTTACTTCAGCAAAATCAATACC
>RCMY010005076.1_pt1 | contig 11225 bp, 4 predicted proteins | sample 2041341 | NCBI WGS metagenome assembly RCMY01 (sample SAMN09708234, study PRJNA481090) | Marine sediment metagenome, whole genome shotgun sequencing project.
AAAGAAAAATAGGTTGTTGATTTGCAATACAACATTGACGGAGAAGTCGGTCGCTCCCTTCATATTGATAAGTACGCCCTGTGTGCTATATTTTGACGGTGGCAAGAAGAAAAAATGCTGTAAGAAGTATAAGAAAAAGGGGAAGGTTAACTGTAAGCGGTGTCCTAGGCTTTAATTTGTCAGGCTCCAGACTTATTCCGAGTTACTTGGAAATTTTATAATGTTTGATATTTATCAGCCTGCACAGTACAAAAAACAGATGCCCCATTTAGATATTGTACATACGCGAATTTCCTAGACAGGATTTTTTGGCTGGAAAAGAATTTCATAGTTTGAGCGTTTTCTTCCTCATAATCCTGCTTTTGTTTTATGGAAAAAATCATAACCATAGCCCATAAATTGTACTTTATCATTGTTCTTCGCAAATAAGATATATTTCTTGTCATTTGTTGAGGTGTTGAGAATTTGGGCATTCTTGACATCCCCCTTTACAAATAACCCGCTTTCGTAGGGTAGAAGCGATTTGAATTCTCCTTCTCCGTTTCCGGTAAGCAAAACCCCGTAACTTGCATCGTTTCGCGGGGTCTCTATTTCAGCTTGATAGAGGTTGCCCGACAGCAGGGCATCTGTGTTTCCATCTCCATTGAAATCATCGATTACGATACTGTTGACGGAAGAAAACTGTGCCACCGCGTCAAGGGGATGAACTTTGAAATTAAAATTCCCAAGATTCTCGATATACGCCGAAGCAAAGGTATTGACCTTGTAGTGTAACGCTTTTTTTAATTCCTCCGAACCATAGACCGAGGGTAAGTCAGCAGCTCCAAAATCATCATAGGTCGGAAATTTCTTTTTTATGAAGGGCATTTGGTCCGAAGTACACTGCCGTCCACGTAATGGATATACCTTGCCCTCTTCATGGTAACTGAGCACAATATCCAATGTGCCATTTTGATCAAAGTCATGGGCATAGATTTCGAACGGCTCTTCTTCGGAGGCTTTATATTTGTAGTTTTCGCCGAGATTTCCAGCGATAAAATCCATATCCCCATCATTGTCAAAATCATGTGCGGCAACACTGAACCACCAACCTGTTTGATTTACCAAATTGGTTTTTTTGGTACTATCGGTAAATGTTCCGTTCACATTTTCAATGATTTTTATCGACATCCATTCTCCAACGATTATCAAATCTAAATCTTTATCACCGTCAATATCTACCCAGTTTGCATCGGAAACCAGACCAAAATCAATCATGAAAGGAGCCAAGTCTTGAGTGGCATCGACAAAAACTATTTTGTTGCCCATACTTTCATTTTTTAAAAGATAACTGTTGGCCGGAAGTGGATATTTGCCAGGCACCGATTTTCCGCCCACAAACAGATCAAGATCGCCATCATTGTCAAAATCTGCCTTTTTAACGCAAGATCCGCTTATCCGAAAATCTGGAATTGCCCGGTCATTTTTTGAAAACGAACCATCTCCTAAATTCTCGTAGAATCGGTCTTGGTAGTCTGTGCCGTTCTCCGGTGCTTCGTTACCTCCTGAAACAACATACAAATCTAAATCACCGTCGTTATCGGCATCCAAAAATTCGGCCGCGATGTCTTCGTGTTTTTTATCTGCAAGCCACAAAGCCTCTTGAACAGGAGTAAACCCTTCCTGATTTTGAATAAATAATACTGAGGACTGATTTCTGGCTCCGCCTATATAAAAATCGTCGAGACCATCGTTGTTGATGTCGCCTACGGCTAGGGCCGGTCCATTCTGTGAAAACTTATGGGGTAGCAGAATCTCCCTTTCAAAATCATCAAAGGTGTTTTCAATATGTTCAAAAAGATGGCCCATCTGAGGGGAAACATCCTTAAAAACCAGATTATCCGAAGCCTTTGTCGGCAATGGTTCTTCGGCATTGACATAATCCAATACAATCCGTCGGTTGGGTTTTACGTTTTTCAAGGATTGAATTCTTCCATCGGGCCAAAGCACTGATACCTGTTCTATATTGTCTGCCTTTCCAACTCCGAAGTGCAACACATTGCTTACGGAGGATTGAAAACCTCTCGATAGATAAAGCTCAGTGGTCTGTTCCATACCGTCGGCGGTCAGTGTAACCTTGGTTCCTATGCCGTCACTATTTTGCTTTGATCCTTTGAGTTTGAGGCTTAAATAATTAGCATTCGGCGCAAGTTCGCGAGTGTTGTTTCTATACAACAGTGCTGAATCGTTGATATTGTTGCCCACAATGTCGAGATCGCCATCATTGTCGAGGTCCGCATAAACCGCACCATTTGTTGCACTCGGGAGGTCAAGTTTCCAAAGTTTGTTCATTTCTGAAAACGTAAAATCCCCATTATTTCGATAGAATAGATTTACCTCTTTCTTTTCCGGCATTACCGCCAAAAGATCCGTGTAATATTTTTCGATTAATGAATCGCGGTTGCGATAGGTCTCTATATCCTTGTAAAGCTGTGCCACCCGTTGTCGCTTGTAGCTAACAAAATCATTATTCCTAAAGGATCGTAGTACGCCGTTGGAAACGAAAAGATCTTGCCATCCGTCATTGTCCATATCAAAAAAAAGTGGAGCCCAGCTCCAATTGGTTTTGGAAACCCCTGCAATCTGGGCTACATCAGAAAAGGCCGGAATGTTTCCATTGCCAAGCATATTTCCGTTATTCAGTTGTAGGGTGTTGAACATGTATTGGTGGTGGAGTCCTTTACCGACCATATCATGAAACCGCTTAGGGTTCATACCACTCATATTGGTTTTTAGGTCGTAGTTGTTGTTCGATACCATATCGACGGAAATAAAATCTAGCTTCCCATCATTGTTGATATCGCCTATGTCGTTGCCCATTGAAAAATTGGAAATGTGGTTGGTAGTTTCACGAATTACCTCTTTAAAAGTGCCATCTTTTTGATTGATGTACAAATGGTCTTTCTCGGAATAGTCCATTCCCACCACCATATCGGGCCATTGGTCATTGTTGAGGTCGCCAATGGCGATTCCCAGCCCATACCCAATGGAATTATTGATAATTCCGGAGCTTTCTGATACGTCTACGTAATTGTCGTTATCGTTTCTGAACAGTTTATTGCTGCTATATTTTGATTTTTGGGCCAACATCTTATCAATATTGGACTCGGTTTCAGCCGGGTCAATACCGTGGTTTAGCAAAAACATATCCAAATCACCATCTCTGTCATAATCGAAAAATGCAGCTTGGGTCGAATAGTGAGGAAGGTCTAATCCATAATCCTTTGCCTCTTCCTTGAAAATGGGGATTCCCTTTTCATCGTTCCCTTTGTTCACATACAGTTCATTTTTACGGTATTCAGGATTAGGGTAGTTTCCCGATTTTGAGATGTAGATATCCAATAATCCATCAGAATTGATATCTACCGTAGTTACCCCCGTGGGAAAACCTGTTTTGCCTTTCAAACCGGATTGCGTAGTCTTATCCTCGAATACCAGATTTCCGGTATTCATAAAGAGCTTATTGGAATAAAGATTGGAAATAAAATAAAGATCTTGGAGACCATCATTATTGAAGTCGCCTACGGAAACTCCGCCACCATTATAAAGGTATTCGTAAAGCACGCCGTTCACGGTCGGACTTTCATTGATCCTATTGACAAAGTTCAAGTTCGTCTCACTGGAAGGCAATACTGTAAAACCGGGTTCTTTTGAGGTTATGTCTTCCTGACTTGTTTGTACGGCTTCCGGACTATCGCCGCATCGGATACTTATACAACCTAAAACAGCGATTATTATATATTTGCCTTTCATTTTCAACACATTCTTCTAGAAGATATAAAAACTAAAAGGTTTTCTGAAAAAGGATACTTCCTTGTTTAGAAAACCATTTTGGTAAAACTATATGTAATTCAGATTATCTCACTTATCAAAAATAGTTTATTGATAGTTTTCATTTTGAATCAGGATCCCATTACTTAAATCAATTTCCCGTTGCGGAATAGGAAAATAATAGTGTTTAGGTTTGACAAAGGTTCTCGGTGGGTCGAACTGCCCCCTATCTTCACCGTATATCTGAGCGATATCGACAATATCCGCCTTGTCCCAACGCATCAGGTCTTGATGGCGTTGGTTTTCACCGACCAGTTCACAACGCCTTTCATGTATCAGTTCGGGCATGCCTGCATTGGTTATCGGGTCTAATCCCGCCCTTTTGCGCACTTCATTGATTTCAAAATCGCCGCTTCCAGCCCCGTTCAATCTTATTTTGGCCTCTGCGACCATTAAGTACACATCGGCAGTTCGTAGCACGGGAACATTTGAATCACGATCAATGTTGCCATCGGGTAGGTAACTAACGTATTTTGTAAGGCTAAATCCTGTTTGTGTCAAATCGGAAGTAAATTCGAACTTACCCTGTTCTCCCCGATCGACCGAGTCTCCTGGCTGTAGGATGGAATTTGGCAGTCGTACATCGTTTTCCTCGAATTCATCGACTACATTCTGTACGGGATCGTGAAAATCCCAGCCGCCCCATGCCCGTGGTGCGTCATAGCTTTTGGGCACATCGCCCCAGTTGTCTTCACCCTGAACGGAAAAGAGCATTTCGGGATTATTTTCAGTGGCCGTGGTAAAGTTATCTCGGAAATTGTTTGCCATGGGATAAGGGCCGTTGATGACTTTCTCTCCTGCATCGACACTTTTTTGAAATTGTTCTTCGTACAAATATAATTTGGCCAAAAACCCGTTTGCCGTTCCCTTGCTGGCCCTACCCAGATCTTCGGGTGGATATGTATCTGGAAGCAAACTTGCGGCGGTCATAAAATCAGATTCGACCTGAGCGCGTATTTCGGCAAGGGTCGATTTCGGGACGTTATATTCATTTTCGGCAACATTGCTTTCCACAATCAGGGGAACGTCGCCGTAGATGACCGAAAGCCGCCAGTATGCAAATCCTCTTAAAAAATGTGCCTCGCCCATCACCCTATCCCGAGTGGCTGTATCAATATCTTCTATATTGGGCACGTTAATCAATACAGAATTGGCCCTAGATATAATTTCATACTTGGCGCTCCACCCAAATCTGAACCCGGGATTTCCGGCATCAAAAGTGAAATTTTCCATGGCCTCTTCATAACCATGATCTCCCGCCCTGAAAATATCGTCAGAACAATTATCGAACACATTTTCGCTATGCCCGTACAGGTCTTCCCATCTCAAGGGCTCGTACATGCCCGTTGATGCAGCTACTGCATCCTCCGCATTTCGCCAAAATTCTATGGAGGTAGACTCGCCATAGGGTACCGTCTCCAATAAATCTTTTTGGCAGCTTCCTAACAGTGCCAGAAAAGCGAAGTAAAAGAGCAATCGTTGTTTCCTAATTTTTTTCATAGTCTTTTTTTGTCTAATCAAAAGCTGAGGTTAATTCCCAACAAATAGGTTCTCGGTTGGGGAAATTGGGCAAAATCTACATTCTGCTGTAAATTACCATCCGTTAGCCCCAGTTCGGGATCAAGTCCTGAATATCCCGTAATGGTCAATAGATTCTGGCCGGTAAGATAAAGACGCAAACGGCTTAGTCCAATTTTTTCTATATGATCCGTTGGCAATGAATAGCCTACGGTCAGGTTTTTTAAACGAAAATAATCTCCCGATTCAATAAAAAGATCCGAAGTTCTGTGGTTTTGATTTGTTCGAAGTGTCGATAAACGTGGAATAGAGTTACTTGTACCGGGACCTGTCCATCTGCCTTGAATATCGGAATAGACATTAAAAGGATATGAAGCATCCAGTCCCTGCATTCGATCCGCATTATAGATGTCGACACCTGCCGAGCCCAAAAAGAACGCGGTAATATCAAACCCTTTATAGGTTACGTTGGCGTTTAGGCCATAGGTCATATCAGGATGCGGACTGCCCAAGATGGTGCGATCTTCATCGTCAATAATTCCGTTGTTGTCAATATCAATAAAACGGACATCGCCCGGTACGGCACCTTCTTGAGTGGCATGGGCCTCGATATCCGCCTGTGTTTGAAAAAGTCCGTCAGCTTTCCAGCCATAAAAGGTGGCTATGGGTTCGCCTTCAAAAGTTCTTGAGAGTTCCTGATTCGGCCTTCCGTAAAAATCGGAAGCCAAAAAGTTGCCATCCACTAATTGGATTACTTTGTTCTTGACAAAGGAAGCGTTGACGCCTATTCCATAACTTAAGTCACCTTTGGTATCTTGCCAATTCATTTCTATTTCCAAACCTTTGTTTTCCACCTTTCCAACATTTCGAAATGGTGAATCGATAGTTCCCTGAGACCCTATGGCCGGAGGTTGAAGCAACATGTCATCTGTGTTCTTTATAAAATAGTTGAAATTCGCGGTAAGTTTATTTTCCATGAAACCAATGTTCATCCCAAAATTGCTCATCACAACGGTTTCCCAGGTGACATCTGGGTTGGCAAAGCTTTCCTGTGCCACACCATCTACTTGATTGCTGCCGTCAATACCAAAGGAATATCTTCTACCCGCTTTGAGCCGTGCTAAATATTGTAGCCTTGATATATTTTGGTTTCCCAGTTTGCCCCAGCCACCGGTTAACTTTAGGTCACTGATAATTGGTATATTGAAAAAGGGTTCTTGCGAAACCCGCCACCCTAATGAAAAAGCGGGAAAGGTACCTCTTCTATTACCTTCGGCAAATCTAGAGGATTCATCCGAACGCAAGGTAGCGGTAAGCAAATACCGATCTTTATAAGAATAGTTCAACCTACCGAAAACCGACTTCAGACCATCGCTTGATCGAAACTCGGTCGCCTCGTCTTCATCGCCATTGGTCAATAGTTTTTGACTTTCAATATTTTCAACATTAAAGGTTCTGGCCTCGAAGCCCTGATCGTCAAAAGATTGCTCGGTATATCCTGCAACGCCGCCCAAAATGTGGTCGCCAATAACTTTGTTGTAGGAAAGAAAATACTCCATAAGAAAGGAATGGAACTGTTCATAGTCACGAAACCTACTGCTGCTAGACCTTTGTCTGATCTGATCTAAAATTTGTGCATCGTAGATTTTTTGATCTTTTATTTCGGCATCGATACCAAAATTGGCCTTGAATTTTAAATCTTTTGTAAAGGAAATTTCCGCTGACACGTTAGATAGCAAACGCGTTCTTCTTGTATCGGAATCGTCGATATCAACTGTAAAAAGCGGGTTGTTGATATCGCCAAACTCGCTACTGACCTGAGCGGAACTATAGCTGCCATCTGCATTTCTGACCGGAAGTCCGGGATGAAATCGAATAGCGCTCCAAATAAGTCCGGATTGTGCGGAGGTCGTGTTGAAAGCATTATCCGAACGTGAGGATAGGGAAAGATTTTGCTCGATTTTCAGCCAATCATTAATTCTATGGTCGGAGTTTATTTGCAAATTTACCCGGTTAGCCTTCGATTTTTTTATAATCCCTTGTTCATCGTAATATCCCAAGCCGAACAAAAAAGACGATTTTTCGCTAGAACCGGTTATCGTAAGGTCAACGTTTTGCGTAGTTCCCGTCCTAAAAAGCTCATCTTGCCAATTGGTGCGCTGGGTAAGATAGTTAGGGTCGTTCCAGATATCATTTACCGGAATATCATCATTGGCGTATCGCTCTTTTTTGATTTCCGCCAATTCAGGCGCATCAAGAACATCGAGGGTTTTTATCACATTTGAAAAACCGGTGTAGACATCCAAGTTCATTTGGGTCTTTTCCCCTTTTCTGCCCTTTCTGGTCGTTATGATTACGACCCCGTTCGCCGCCCGTGTACCATAAATTGCGGAAGCGGAGGCATCTTTCAAAACTTCTATGGATTCGATATTGTTTTGGTTGATGCCCGCAATACTTCCTGTAGGCACACCATCAACGACATAAAGTGGATCCGAATTATTCACGGTTCCCGTTCCTCTTATTCTTACTGATGCATCAGAACCTGGGGCGCCACCATTGTTTACTACTTGTACCCCGGCAAGCCTTCCTTGAAGTACCTTGTCTACGCTTGCAACAGGTAAATTTTTAAATTCATCGCCGCCTACGGAAGATATTGCCCCTGTTACATCTTTTTTAGCAGTGGTACCATAACCTACGACGAAAACCTCTTGCAATTGAGCTGCATCCGGTTCCAATTGGATGTTTATATTGGATTCGCCGCCGACCACTATTTCTTGAGTCGCATAACCCAAGTACGAAGCAACCAAAATCGCATCGTCATCAGGTACTTCGATAGAAAAATTACCGTCAAAATCTGTGGTTACTCCAGATGAAGTTCCTTTCATCAGTACTGTTGCCCCTGGAAGCGGTTGTTCGGTTTCATCTACTATTTGCCCTGTTACAATTCGATCTTGAGCTGAGGGATACGATATTGTTATATTATCTGGGTGACTTATCACCATAAAATAGGCAGAGTTAGGTTTGGCATCTGCTGAATAACTGTTATAGGCCGCACTCAATACGATACACAAAATGAGTATCTCAAGTTTTTTTGACACGCAACGTACAGGCCACATATAGTTTTTAAAATTCGAATCTATACAACAGATAAGCATATTCTGTATATTCATATTGGTTGGTATTACTATTGCTGTCTAGAATTAGCTGGATATTTGACGGAAACCCTTTCCTTTTTAAGACCATTTATTTAGGGTAGGCCACCTTTTTTTCTTACTCCGAATTTTTAAATGTATAGAAAAATTTTAGATAATGGATGGTTTGTCAATTTTTAAAAAAGTGCAAAGTAATTATAAATCAACGACGTTTATTATGCTTTATAAGCGTATTTAGGAATTGGTCAGGAATAGAATACATAAAATTTATGCAATTAAATAGGCAATTGTTGTGACTGAATTTTGATAAAACCTAATGCCAAAAATTCATGGGTGATTTTTCCGTCCCTGGACCAGAATATTCCAATTCTAATTCTTGTTCTAAAAAATCTTCAAAGTAATTTATTCGAATCGGGTGAAAACCCTTTTTGAGTGATTTCAAACCAGTTTTTGTCGTGCTGTCGTGAGAGCCATCATTATCCACCACCAGTTCGTCGTGCAAGAACAACTGGCTACCATCGTCCGATGTAAGATAGAATGTATAAATACCTGTTTTCGGAACGCTTATAAACCCTTTGTACTGAATTGCGTAATAATCTAATCGCTGTCCTATTTTATCAGGATCGAGTACCATGGTCGAGCCTGTTTTAATAGGTTTTAGCTTTTTGAAATCAGGCACCGAAGTGAAGTTGCCTTCATAATAGGAATAAGAGAGCCCTTTTTTTTTGTTTTTCGGTTTTAGAGCGGATGCTGGTTTTACTTTTGTGTATTTTTTTTCATAAACCGCACCTTGAAATCCATCAGAGTCAACTAACCTCACTTTAATGTTAGTGGTTTGTTCTATATTCAGTTGTGTTGCCAGTATTGGAGCATCTTTAAGAGGAGTTGTTCCATCGGTAGAATATTTTGCTGATAAATTTTTATAAGGATGTTGCAAATCCACTTTTAAATCTTTCACAAAAATGTTCGGCTCCGTCATGGAAATACCTGTGCTCGATGGTTTTAATTCAATAATTTCCGTTCCATTGAGGCTTAGTTGCGGTTCCATAAAATCACCATCATAGGCCATTTTCCACTGAAGTTCTAGGGGGTCCCAATCTGTTTCGGGCAAATCGCCTGCCGGTCGTGTTTTAAAACTAATTTGACGGGTGCTTTGAGGGGGCATGCTCAATTGGAAATGCGAGGAATCTGCCTGTACTTGATGGTGGTGGTATAACTGCCCTTTGAAATGGATGGTCTTATCGGATGTATTTTTCAACACCATTAAAACTTTTCTTTCTTTTTCCCTGGCCAATATCAAGGTTTCAAAATCGGTAGCATCGATCAATGAAACAGCCAGTTCCTTGGTCTCAGGGTTACTCACATCATGGTTGATGATTCCTGAGAGTGCAAGGTTTACCAATTTTGGTCCCTTGTCCGTCATTGTAACCCAACTGATATGGTCGAATTCTCCGAATTTAGCTCCCCGAAGTTTACTGCCTCCCCCGGTAGTGGCCAGAACATAGTGGTTCTGATCGTTTCTTACCTCGTGCAAATAGCGATGGGTATGGCCAGCAAAAACAGTGTAGTCCCGGTCTGTGAGTGCGGCCTCTACTGCATCGAATCCGTTGACATCACCGTACGTCCATAACGGATGGTGCATAAAAATCATCGTCCATCGTACATTGGTATTTTGAGCTATCGCTTCCTTTAGAAACCCAATTTGATCTTTTCCCAGTAACACACCGTCCCCGTCATTGGAGTTGACTATAAGAAATAGAACGTTTTTGTAGATAAAATGATAATAAGACTTTCCATAACGTTCTTTCCATTGTTTTGCCATGACATCGTTCGAATAATCGTGATTACCTGCTACATAGAAAAATCTAGTAGCTAGGGAATCCAATATGCCATCAAATTCCTTCCACTCTTGGTCAATCACGGAATTGTCTTTGGTATACCCTTCGATAAGGTCACCGACGCTCATAACGAATTCGGGATACAATTGGTTTATTTTTTCAATACCCTTGCCAAAAACCCCTTGTCGATGGCCACCTGTGTTATCACCTACAATGGCAAATTGAAAGTTATCTGGATTATTATAAAATGGTTTGTTTGTCCAAGGTTGTATAGTGCCCTCTACGGTATGCGAGAATTCCGGAGTTTCTTTTTGGGCATGGGACGCGATGGTAGATTGAAAGATTACAACAAAAAATAGGACTTTTCGATTAATGTTCATAACAGTTTTTTTAGATTTAGTAGTTGTCATTCCACAGTCTTATTTTTTGTAATTTTTGCCGTATCGTATTAAGGCCTCTAGATAATAGTAATCTGCATAGTTCAATGGTACATCTATTTCATGGTCATGTGGAATGCTTCCGACACTATGTTTGAGAATAAAGTTATGTTGCTCCCCGATTTTCGCGGTATAACTGTCCATTGACAACGCGTTAAGAATTTTGTTCACTTCCGGCAGGTACGATTTTTCTGAATAGCCATCGAGTTCGATTAGCGCCGAAGCGGTAATTGCCGCTGCTGATACGTCTACCGGTTCGTTGGGAATATTGGGCGCATTATAGTCCCAATAGGGAATACCGTTTTTATCCGTGTTTTTTTGATTGGAGATGTAGGTAGCTATTTTTTCGGCTTGCTTTAAAAACCGTTCATCTTTGGTGTACCGATAACATACCGTATAACCATACAGCC
>RCMY010005077.1_pt1 | contig 11225 bp, 8 predicted proteins | sample 2041341 | NCBI WGS metagenome assembly RCMY01 (sample SAMN09708234, study PRJNA481090) | Marine sediment metagenome, whole genome shotgun sequencing project.
CCGCGTCGACCTCTTTGGTGACCGCCTGCCCGCAGCGCAGCACGCCATTGGCATGGTCAAACGTGTATTGCGGATCGCCGTGCAGCATCCACCCTTTGGACAGCGCCAGCGTCACCTTGTGGCAAAACTCGGATGTGTCGTCTTCGGTCAGAAATCTGTAAATCGTGGTCATACTCTATCCAAACGGGTTGTAGCCGAGGGCGATATGAATCCCCGCGACAATGCTGAACATAACGAGGGTCACAACAGCGGCGATAACCTCGGATTTGATGGGCGGCGCGACATAAGGCGGACGCGGACCCTCGGCGCGGTTGATCAGGATCATCTCTGCCAAAGCCCAAATCCCGAGCCCGCCAAACAGAACGAACGACGGCACATCACCGTTCACCAGCAGATGCGCAACCGACCAGAGGACAACCGCCGTCAATTGAGCATGGCGGATCCAGCGGGTGATCCGCGTCCCTTTCACCGATGTTGCATAGATATAGAACGCCAGCACCATCAACAGGTTGTTGATCCCCGTCATTGCCGGCGTGCGACCCCAATACACTGCGCCTTCCGCGCCGCGATAGCCGATGACCATCAAGACAATCGCAACCACACTAGCCAGCGCGACAATCCCTCTGCCCTTATCGCCAAACTTCGCGCGATGGTCTGGTGCTATGCGTTTCCACATATGGGCCGCGACCCACAGGATCAGTCCTAGTATTACAAGTGTCATTGGCCCTCAATCTCCGCAATCGCCTTCGCTTTCGCCAGCGTCGCCTTCGCCGTCACAATATGCAAGTTCTCAACGATCTTGCCGTCAACAACAGCGACACCCTGCCCGCCTGCTTCAGCCTCGGCAAATGCCGCAATCTGGCGGTTCGCAAGGTCAATTTCAGCCTCCGTCGGCGCGAACGCGGCGTTCGCGGCGGCCACCTGCGCAGGATGGATCAGCGTCTTGCCATCAAACCCGAAATCGCGGCCTTGTTCGCATTCAACCTTGAACCCGTCTTCGTCCTTGAACGCATTGTAAACGCCATCAATCGCCACAACGCCGTGAGCGCGGGCGGCCAATAGACATAACTGCAATGACGTCATCATAGCGTCACGGGTCCGTGTGCCCAAATCTTTCGCCAAATCGTTCGTCCCCATGACGAAACCTTCGATCTTCGGATGCGCGGCAATCTCCAGCGCGTTGAGGATACCAAGCGGCGTTTCCATCATCGCCCAGATCGGCTTCCCCGTCAGGTCTGCCAAAGCGTCCACATCCGCGGCGCTGTTGACCTTCGGCAGCAGCACGGCGTCACAATCCATTTTATCTGCTGCTTTTGCGTCGTCTGCGCCCCATTCAGTATCCAGCCCATTGATCCGTACGACCTTCAAGCGAGGCCCGTAGCCGCCTTTGCCCAACTCATCGGCCAAGGTCGCGCGGGCGGTGACTTTTTCGTCCGGCGTCACGGCGTCTTCCAGATCGAACAGGATCACATCCACCGGCAACCCGCGTGCTTTGTCCAACGCACGGGGGCGCGATCCGGGAATATAGAGGGCAGAACGATAGGGGCGGGTCATGGCATTCCTCGACTTCAGTGCGAAACAATCTTGCGCCAAAGGGGTCAGATTCCGCCACATCATGCAAGTCAAAAATGCCGCAGCGCAGCGCAACAAGCGTCGTTAAATGCCATTAACCAATTCTCAAAAGGTCGTGGCGCAGACTGGTCGCAGAGTTCCACCATGTTTGTCCGGTGTCAGTGGACAGAGTTCAGGAGAGACCAATGACCCTAAAGTTGCTCACATGCGCCCTCGCGCTTCTCGCCTCAGACGCCGCGGCGCAGTCGCGCAACTGCGGCACACATGATCTCGTCGTCGAACGCCTCGCCTCCGGTTACGGAGAATCCCGCCAGTCCATCGGCATGGGGTCCGACGGTAACGTGGTTGAGGTGTTCGCCTCCGAGGAAACCGGGACATGGACCATCACCGTCACCTCCCCCGGTGGGCCAACCTGTCTGGTGGCCAGCGGTGCCTCGTTTCAAGTTCTGGCCGAGGCTTTGCCAAACACAGACAGCGGCGCTTAGCCAAACAGCCCGTCCCAAATCAGTCGCGCGGATACCAGCAACAACGTCCATGCGACGATCTGAAAGAAGATCTTGTCAGGCAGCACGCGGACCAGTCGGTACCCGACGAACACCGCAATGACCGCGGGCAAAAACAAAACCGCCGCGACGCGCAGGTTTTGCAAATCCAACTGACCCAAATAATAGTACGGCACAATTTTCGTCGCGTTCATAACCGCGAACATAATTGTTGTCGTTCCGGCGAACGCCAGCTTGGTCATGCCCAGCGGCAGCGCCCAAATTTGCCAAGGCGGCGCGCCTGCGTGGCTGACGAAACTGGTGAACCCTGCAACAGTCGTCCAGAATACACCCTTGCCCCATGTCGGGCTTTGCGATGACCCGCTTTGCGTGCGCCGCAGAAGCAAGTTCAACGCAAACGCCCCACCGATGACACCGATCAGCAGTCGAACAAACTGTTCCGACACGACGGATGCGGTGATCCAACCTATCAGCCCGCCCAGAAAGACTCCCACCAGCGCGATGCGCAACACATCCCAGCGGTATTCTCGGCGATAGGCCCAAACTCCGAAAATGTCCGAAAACACGAATACCGGCAGCAACAGCCCAGCCGCCGCGACGGGCGAAATAACCAGCGATAACAGAGGTACGCCCAGCATTCCAAACGCGGGCAACCCGCCTTTGGACAAGCCGACACAAAACGCTGCTGCGATGCCCAACGCCCAAAAATAAGAACCTTCCAACTCGACGCCTTTCGGATCAGGAATCACGCGCGGTTGCGCTATCAGCAGACATACCCGCCTGCGATATCGAACCTCTACCGCAAACTTTCCCCTGCAAACAATGGGCTATGCCGCAGTGCAGCGCACCCCACTTGCACGAGGATCAGCAAAGGACTAGGCAAGCTGCGAAGAAATGACACTAGTCAACGATCAAACATACATGAAGGATCCATTGAAAATGGCCAGACCTAAGATTGCCCTGATCGGCGCCGGTAACATTGGCGGTACCCTCGCCCACCTCGCAGCTGTTAAAGAACTCGGCGACGTCGTTTTGTTCGACATCGCGGACGGCCTGCCACAGGGCAAAGCCCTCGACATCGCAGAATCCGGTCCTTCCGAAGGGTTCGACGCAAAGATGTCTGGCACCTCCGATTACGCCGACATTGCTGGCGCGGACGTCTGCATCGTGACCGCAGGCGTTGCGCGTAAACCGGGCATGTCTCGCGATGACCTGTTGGGCATTAACCTCAAGGTGATGAAATCCGTCGGCGAAGGCATCGCCAAGCACGCGCCGAATGCGTTCGTGATCTGCATCACCAACCCGCTTGATGCGATGGTCTGGGCGCTGCGCGAATTCTCCGGCCTGCCACACAACATGGTTTGCGGCATGGCGGGTGTTCTTGACTCCGCGCGCTTCCGCCACTTCCTCGCCGAAGAATTTGACGTGTCCATGCGCGACGTCACGGCCTTCGTTCTGGGCGGTCACGGCGATACGATGGTGCCACTGGCACGCTATTCCACCGTTGCCGGCGTTCCCCTCCCCGACCTCGTGGACATGGGCTGGACGACACAAGAGAAACTCGACGCGATCATCCAGCGCACCCGTGACGGCGGCGCTGAAATTGTCGGCCTGCTGAAAACCGGCTCCGCGTTCTACGCCCCTGCGACGTCTGCTATCGAAATGGCCGAAGCCTTCCTGAAAGACCAAAAGCGCGTGCTGCCTTGTGCGGCCTACGTTGACGGCGCTTTGGGCCTGAACGGCATGTATGTTGGCGTGCCAACCGTGATCGGCGCTGGCGGTGTTGAGCGCGTGCTCGACATCAAAATGGACAAAGCCGAGCAAGCCATGTTCGACAGCTCTGTCGCCGCCGTCAAAGGCCTCGTTGACGCCTGCAAAGGCATCGACGACTCGCTGAGCTAAACAAAAACAGCGCCTCCTGCCTGCAATTTGCACCGGCGGGGGGCGACCTTATGGCCCGAAACGAAACAATATGACGTTCGCGTTCGGAATTGTTTCGACTTCCTGCTTTAAATGTGGCGAAACCAAGGCCACACCTCGACAGATCACCTAATCGGGTTAAGTATAGCGTGGTCCTGCAGAGCGACTCGCAGGTGCTTTAACCTTGGGGGTTTGATTATGAAAAATATCGCAATTCTAGCCGTATGCGCGGCAACTCTGGCCGGATGTGGCTCGGCAGGCGGAAACTATTCGCCTGTGCTGGCCAACGGCAACGACATCTCTTTCGTCACGCGGGGCTCGACCAGCTGTCCGGGCATCGAAGAAAGTTACAACCCGATCTACGAGCGCTATCCAATGCGCTGCGGTCCACAAGCCCAAGCGATACCGCGTTGATCGCACAATGATGGCCATATTGTGGCCGTGCTGTACCAATAACTGACGCGCGCGTGAAATTCAGTGGGTTAATCTTCCGGTTTCGCGACGCGCTTTTCGTGTTTTGACAGGTAGGCGAATTTTTGGCCTATCGTGCTGCAGCAAAAGTGCGTTGTATAAAAGTGCGCTGTACATTTGACGAATCTATTGGAAGCGAAAGCCGCACCTTCTTGGCGGCTCCTCACGCAATCCGACACGCTGCTACCCGCAAGCGCAGGCGATTCCTCGTTAATCAGGTATAAACCGTGTTCGCGCTAACTAAATCTTAATTTGTGATCACACGCTTCGGGGGTGTGATCACAAATGTCGCTTTTTCGGGCCTTAGGTCAAGAAAGTCGTTCAGACCTCTCGTTCTTCGTGTCAATAGCTAAGCGAACGCTTACAGAGTCGAAGGACAGCTTCCATGAACATTCACGAATATCAGGCCAAGGCGCTTCTCGCATCCTACGGGGCACCTGTCAGCGATGGCCGTGCCGTCCTGAAGGCAGAAGACGCAAAAACCGCGGCGGGCGAAATGGACGGCCCGTTGTGGGGAGTCAAGGCGCAGATCCACGCAGGTGGTCGCGGCAAAGGTAAATTCAAGGAAGCGGATGCAGGCGAAGCCGGTGGTGTCCGCCTGACCAAATCCGTGGGCGAAGCCGCTGAAGAAGCCAAGAAGATGCTGGGCCGCACATTGGTCACGCACCAGACAGGTCCGGCAGGCAAGCAGGTCAACCGCGTCTACATCGAAGACGGCTCCGGCATTGAAACGGAAATGTACCTTGCCCTGCTGGTGGATCGCCAGACATCCCGTATCGGGTTCGTTGTCTCCACCGAAGGCGGCATGGACATCGAAGAAGTCGCAGCGAACACACCCGAGAAAATCATCAACTTCACCGTCGATCCTGCGACGGGCTACCAGCCGTTTCACGGTCGCCGCGTTGCTTTCGCACTCGGTCTTGAGGGCCAGTTGGTCAAGCAGTGCGTCAAGCTGATGGGCCAACTCTATAAGGCGTTTACCGAAAAAGACATGGAAATGCTGGAAATCAACCCGCTGATCGTTACCGACGGCGGCGACCTCAAAGTCCTCGACGCGAAAGTATCCTTCGACGGCAACGCAATCTACCGCCACGCCGACATCGCCTCCCTGCGCGATGAAACCGAGGAAGACCCCAAAGAACTGGCAGCGTCCAAGTACGACCTGAACTACATCGCGCTGGACGGTGAAATCGGCTGCATGGTCAATGGTGCGGGACTCGCGATGGCGACAATGGACATCATCAAACTCTATGGTGCCGAACCTGCCAACTTCCTTGACGTAGGCGGCGGCGCGACCAAAGAAAAGGTCACTGAAGCCTTCAAAATCATCACCTCCGATCCGCAGGTCAAAGGCATCCTCGTCAACATCTTCGGCGGCATCATGCGCTGTGATGTCATTGCTGAGGGCGTAGTTTCTGCTGTCAAAGAAGTCGGTCTGAAAGTGCCACTTGTTGTGCGCCTTGAGGGTACAAACGTCGACGAAGGCAAGAAGATCATCAACGAATCCGGCCTCGACGTGATTGCAGCGGACGACCTGAAAGACGGCGCCCAGAAGATCGTGAAAGCCGTTAAAGGCTAAGCCCCCACCGACAAACATATTTCAAGGAGGCTTATTCATGGCCATTCTCATCGACGAAAACACCAAAGTTATCTGTCAGGGCCTGACGGGCTCACAGGGCACGTTCCACTCCGAACAGGCAATTGCTTACGGCACCAAAATGGTCGGCGGCGTAACACCGGGCAAGGGCGGCCAGACGCACCTTGACCTGCCCATCTTCAACTCCGTCCACGAAGCGAAACACGTGACCGAAGCGAACGCCTCCGTGATCTACGTGCCGCCCCCCTTCGCTGCTGACTCGATCCTCGAAGCGATCGACGCGGAAATGGAACTTATCATCTGCATCACCGAAGGCATTCCGGTCCTCGACATGATGCGCGTCAAACGTGCGCTCGAGGGGTCAAAATCCCGCCTGATCGGGCCAAACTGCCCCGGTGTTATCACACCCGACGCCTGCAAAATCGGCATCATGCCGGGCCACATCCACAAGCGCGGCTCTGTTGGTGTTGTGTCCCGTTCCGGCACGCTGACCTACGAAGCGGTCAAGCAAACATCCGATAGCGGCCTTGGCCAGTCCACCGCCGTCGGCATCGGCGGCGACCCGATCAAAGGCACCGAACACATCGACGTGCTCGACATGTTCCTGAACGACGACGAAACGCACTCCATCATCATGATCGGTGAGATCGGCGGCTCCGCAGAAGAAGAAGCCGCAGAATTCCTTGCCGAGCAGAAGAAGAAGGGCCGTTGGAAACCCGTCGCCGGTTTCATCGCAGGCCGCACCGCCCCTCCCGGCCGCCGTATGGGCCACGCTGGCGCGATTGTTGCCGGTGGCAAAGGTGACGCCGAAAGCAAGATCGAAGCGATGAAATCAGCCGGTATTGTGGTTGCCGATAGCCCTGCCACATTGGGCGAGGCTGTGCTAAAGGCCATCGGTTAAAGTATTCGGTGGGGCACCCAGCCCCACCTGCCGCCATCGGTGGGGTGTGCCCCCACCCTACCTAAGGTGATCTCATGACTGACCAATCCCCCAACAACCAGTTTCACGCTTCGTCGTTTATGCAAGGGCACAACGCGGAATATATCGAACAGCTTTATGCGCGGTATGCGGATGATCCGAACGCGGTCGATGAAAGCTGGCGGGACTTTTTCAAATCCTTGGGCGATGCCCCCGCCGATGCCAAGGCAGAGGCCGCGGGACCGTCATGGGCGCGCGCTGATTGGCCACCCGTACCGAATGACGACCTGACAGCAGCGCTGGACGGTCAATGGGCTGCCGAACCCGAGGCTGCTGGCAAAAAGATTAAAGAGAAGGCCGCCGAAACCGGCGTGGCCGTGTCCGAAGCGCAGGTGCGCAATGCGGTGCTGGATTCCCTGCGCGCGTTGATGATCATCCGCGCCTACCGCATCCGTGGCCATCTTGCCGCTGATCTTGACCCGCTCGACATGCGCGACGAAACTCCGCATCCCGAACTCAATCCTGCGTCCTACGGTTTCACCGAGGCTGATCTGGACCGCCCGATTTTCATCGACAACGTGCTTGGCCTCGAAGTGGCCACCATGCGCGAGATTATTACGATCCTGAACCGCACCTATTGCGGCACTTTCGCGCTGCAATTCATGCACATTTCCAACCCCGAAGAAGCGGCTTGGCTGAAAGAGCGCATCGAAGGGTACGGCAAGGAAATCGCGTTTACGAAAGAGGGACGCAAGGCGATCCTCAACAGCCTCGTTCAGGCCGAAGGGTTCGAGAAATTTCTCCACGTCAAATACATGGGCACCAAACGGTTTGGCCTTGATGGCGGCGAAAGCCTGATCCCCGCGATGGAGCAGATCATCAAGCGTGGCGGCCAGTTGGGTCTGCGCGATATCGTGATCGGCATGCCCCACCGTGGCCGCCTGTCCGTCCTCGCCAATGTGATGAAAAAACCGTACCGCGCGATTTTCAACGAATTTCAGGGCGGCAGTTTTAAGCCAGAAGACGTTGACGGTTCGGGCGATGTGAAATACCACCTCGGCGCGTCGTCTGATCGTGAGTTTGACGGCAATTCCGTCCACCTGTCGCTGACAGCGAACCCGAGCCACCTAGAGGCCGTGAACCCCGTCGTCCTCGGCAAAGTTCGCGCCAAACAGGACCAGACCAAAGACATCGACCGCACCAAGGCGATGGCGATCTTGTTGCACGGGGATGCAGCCTTTGCGGGCCAAGGCGTCGTTGCGGAAGGCTTCGGCCTGTCCGGCCTGCGCGGTCACCGCACCGGCGGCACCATGCACATCGTCGTCAACAACCAGATCGGGTTCACCACAGCACCGCACTTCTCGCGCTCCTCCCCCTACCCCACCGACATCGCCTTGATGGTCGAAGCGCCGATCTTCCACGTGAATGGGGATGACCCGGAGGCCGTCGTCCACGCCGCCCGCGTCGCCACGGAATTCCGTCAGAAGTTCCACAAAGATGTGGTGCTGGACATCATCTGCTACCGCCGCTTCGGTCACAACGAAGGCGATGAGCCGATGTTCACCAACCCGTTGATGTACAAAAAGATCAAACAGCAGAAAACCACGCTGACGCTCTACACCAACCGCCTCGTCAAGGACGGCCTCATGCCCGAGGGCGAGATCGAGGACATGAAGCAGGCGTTCCAGACCTACCTCGGCGAAGAATTCGACGCGGGCACCGACTACAAACCCAACAAAGCCGACTGGCTGGATGGAAAGTGGTCGCATCTGGACACCCAGAAAGACAAATACCAGCGCGGCAAGACGTCCATCAAGAAAGAGACGTTTGACGAGATCGGCAAGGCGCTGACCAGCTATCCCGACGGCTTCCCGATTCACAAAACCGTGGACCGTATCCTGGCCGCCAAAGGCAAAATGTTCGAAACTGGCGAAGGTTTTGACTGGGCGACTGGTGAAGCACTGGCGTTCGGCTCTCTGCTGACAGAAGGCTACCCCGTGCGCCTGTCCGGTCAGGACTCCGCCCGGGGCACCTTCTCGCACCGTCATTCGGCGCTGATCAATCAGGACACCGAAGAACGCTTTTACCCGTTGAACCACATCCGCGAAGGTCAGGGCAGCTACGAAGTCATCGACTCGATGCTGTCGGAATACGCGGTGCTCGGGTTTGAATACGGCTATTCGCTCGCCGAACCCAACGCGCTGACCCTGTGGGAAGCCCAGTTCGGCGATTTCGCCAACGGCGCACAGATCATGTTCGACCAGTTCATCTCTTCTGGTGAATCCAAATGGTTGCGTATGTCCGGCCTCGTGTGCCTGCTGCCGCACGGTTATGAAGGGCAAGGGCCGGAACACTCTAGCGCGCGCCTTGAACGTTTCCTGACCATGTGCGGCGGCGACAACTGGATCGTAGCCAACTGCACGACTCCGGCAAACTACTTCCACATCCTGCGCCGCCAGTTGCACCGCAGCTACCGTAAACCGCTGATCATGATGACGCCGAAGTCACTGCTGCGCCACAAGCTTGCCGTGTCCAAAGCAGAAGAATTCCAAACCGGCTCCAGCTTCCACCGCGTCTTGTGGGACGATGCCCAGCACGGCAACTCCGACACCACGCTGGTAGAAGATGATAAGATCAAGCGCGTGGTCATGTGTTCCGGCAAAGTCTACTTCGACCTGCTGGAAGAACGCGACACACGCGGCATTGATGACGTCTACCTCATGCGATTTGAACAGTTCTATCCGTTCCCGGCCCAATCCGCCGTCAACGAATTGAAACGCTTCAAGAATGCCGAAATGGTCTGGTGTCAGGAAGAACCCAAAAATCAGGGCGGCTGGTCGTTCATGGAACCCAACATCGAATGGGTCCTGACCCGCATCAAAGCCACCCACAAGCGTCCCGTCTACGCGGGCCGCGCCGCCGCAGCCTCGCCCGCCACGGGCCTCGCATCGCGCCACAAAACAGAACAAGCCGCTCTCGTTGACGAAGCGCTCACCGTTAAAGGATCAGAATAATGACCGAAGTCCGCGTCCCCACCCTTGGCGAATCCGTCACCGAAGCCACCGTCGCCACATGGTTCAAGAAAGCCGGTGATACCGTCGCGCAGGATGAAATGCTATGTGAGCTCGAGACAGACAAAGTCACTGTTGAGGTCCCCGCCCCCGTCGCAGGCACCCTGTCTGAAATCGTTGCCGGTGAAGGCGACACCGTCGGCGTCGATGCCCTTCTCGCACAGATCAGCGAAGGCAGTTCCGAGCGTCCAGCACAGGACGAAAACAAAGAGAACCCGCCAAAGGCGATCGAAGCAGGGCCAACAGAAGTGACGCCGCGCGAAGAGAGTGGCAGCAAGGGTCAGGAAATGGACATCATGGTGCCCACCTTGGGCGAATCCGTGACCGAGGCGACCGTTTCCACATGGTTCAAGAAACCCGGTGAAGCGTTTGAGGCCGACGAAATGCTCTGCGAGCTCGAAACCGACAAAGTTTCCGTCGAAGTGCCCGCCCCGGCCGCTGGCACCCTGACCAAACTGCTCGCCAACGAGGGCGACACCGTCGAGGCAGGCGGCAAACTCGCCATCATGTCAACCGACGCCAAAGCCTCCGCCGCCGCCGTCACAGGCACGCCGGAAACCACCACCGCGCCGAAGGCTCAAGGCGGCAACAAGGACGTCGAAGACGCTCCAAGTGCGAAGAAACTGATGGCAGAAAACAACCTCTCGGACGGCGACGTCAAAGGCACCGGTAAAGACGGCCGTGTGATGAAAGAAGACGTGCTGAAAGCACTGGCCGACCCCAAAGCCCCGGCCAAAGTGGACGCAGCACCACCCCGTGCCCCCGTCGCCGCCGATCAGGCGAGCCGCGAAGAACGCGTGAAGATGACCCGCCTGCGCCAAACCATCGCGCGCCGCCTGAAAGAATCCCAGAACACCGCCGCCATGCTGACCACCTACAACGAGGTCGACATGACCGAGGTCATGGCCCTGCGCACAGAATACAAAGATCTGTTCCTCAAGAAACACGGCGTCAAACTCGGCTTTATGTCGTTCTTCACCAAGGCCTGCGTCCACGCGCTGAACGAAGTGCCCGAAGTGAACGCCGAAATCGACGGCACCGATGTCGTCTACAAAAACTACGTCAACATGGGCATCGCCGCCGGCACGCCCACGGGACTCGTTGTTCCGGTGATCAATGACGCCGACGCGATGTCTTTCGCCGAGATCGAAAAGGCCATCGCCGAGAAAGGC
>RCMY010005078.1_pt1 | contig 11224 bp, 11 predicted proteins | sample 2041341 | NCBI WGS metagenome assembly RCMY01 (sample SAMN09708234, study PRJNA481090) | Marine sediment metagenome, whole genome shotgun sequencing project.
GGCTTGCCGCTGGGTGAACCCCATCGGCCCGCGGGCATCACGAAAGTCGGCGTGTCCCGCCGCTTCGAGCAGCTCGATCAGCTCGTTCATCTGGGTGCGAGAGGCTGGTGGGCCGCTTTGTTGTCCGAACGCCATGCGCTCCAGTGTCGCTGTGGATCGGTCCGATCCCACTCGCGAGGCGTCCACAGACGTTCGACAGGTATTCCTTTCACAAACTCAAGGCAGTGTGAAGCGCGTCGATACTGATGTGTGAGTTGCGGCAACGAGAATCGAGAAACGAGGCAACACGGGGCGGCGCTCGTCGAGTACGCGCTGCTGCTTTTCCTGTTCGTCGTCGGCTCGATCCAGATCATCGGGCTCCTTGGCGATCGAGCGGTCGACTATCAAGAAGACGCGGCGCTCGACGTCGGGCGTGAGCAGGTCTGGTTGCCCAACACCACGACGACGACGGTTCCGCCGCCATCGACCGCTCCGCCGTTACCGACGACCACCACCACGACAACTCCGACCACGACCACGACGACGGCCCCGACCACCACGGCACCGACGACGACCACCACCGTCGCGACAACCGGTGTGCCGACCACCGCGCCACCGACGACCGGTTCGGTCACGACGACGACCCAGCCGACGACTTCGACGACATCGACGACGGTGACGACGACTTCGACGACAGCAGCGCCGACGACGACCACGACCGTCTTCGTGCCCCCGAGAGGATGAAGCGGATGAGCGCCGGTCGGCGAAGCGAGCGAGGAGCGGTGATGGTCGAGGCCGCGATCTCGGCACCGTTGCTGTTTCTCATGATCTTCGGGCTCATCGAGATGAGTTTGATGTTCCGTGATCGTGTCGCGCTCGACGGCGTCGGCCATGACGCCGCTCGCGCTGCGGCGATCAGTGGCAACGATCAGAACGCCGACCATCACATCCTCGAGGTCATCGAGGACAGCGCATCGCCGCTGGCCGACGACGCCATCACCATGATCGTCATCTTCCGAGCCGACGGACCGTCGGCGCCGGTGCCGCCGGCGTGCCTCACCGGCTCGCAAGACAGCACCGACCAGTGCAACCGATACCTCCCCTCGCAGTTCGACGAGACGCTCGACTCCTTCGGCTGCGACCCCCTCAAGAATCTCGACCGGTTCTGGTGTCCGGGTGAACGAGTCGTCACCCGTGATGTGTCCAGCGGCGGCCCGCCCGACTACATCGGGGTGCACATCGAACTCGAACGATCGATGATCACGGGCTTCTTCGGCGACGACCAGACGCTGACCTCGACCACGATCTTGCGGGTCGAACCGAGGGATCTGTGATGCGCCGCCGTGAACGGGGCGCCGTCATGGTCGAGGTGGCGATCATCGTGCCGCTGCTTGCCACCCTCTTTCTGGGCGTGGCCGAACTCGGGTTCTATGTGCGAGACAGCCAGCGAGTGACGGCCGCCTCTCAGTCCGGGGCTCGAGTGTTGTCGAGCGCCGGCGATCACCGACTGGCCGACTTCGACGCCCTGATGACGATGTCCGCTCCGCTTTCGGTCTTCGACAACGGTGAACTGGAACGGATCATCGTGTTCCTGCCGGAGAACGACGGTTCGTTGCCTGCCGGCTGCGAGGTCGGTCCGGTCAAGGACAAGTGCAATCACTACGACGAGGCCTCGTTCGCCTTGGTACCCGCTGACTTCACCGGCACCGACAATTGTGGGAAACACGAAGCCGACACGTCCTGGTGTCCGCTCGATCGGGAGACCGATCAGGGAGCCGGCACCGACTGGATCGGGGTTCGGGTCGAGGTCCGCCACACCAGCATGGCGCCATTCCTCTCCGACTCGATCGTCGGCGACACCACGGTGATGCGGATCGAGCCGAGGTTCGAGCCGTGACCGACAACGAGACGGTCGAGAAGCTGACCGCCGAGACCCCCACTGGCGAGACCCCCGCTGGCGAGACCCCCACTGGCGAGGATGAAGGCGAACGCGGCTACGCCTTGGCGATGCTGGCGTTGCTTCTCCTCCCGCTTCTGGCGATCGCCGCCATCGGCGTCGACCTCGGTGTCTGGTATCTGCAGGCCCAACAGAATCAACGGATCGCCGATGCAAGCTCACTTGCCGCAGTCGTCTGGCTCCCCGACGAAGCGACTGCCACCTCGGTCGCCTACGACGCCGTTCGACGCAACGGTTTCGAACCCGGTGTCGACTCGACGGTCGACGTGACGGTTCTCGGCCAGGACCGGCTGAAGGTGCGCATCGCCACCAAGAGTCATCTGGGCTTTTCCCAGCTCTTCTTCGACGAGTTCGCGATCACGAGATCGGCGATTGCCGAATACAGTCGGCCCCTCACGCTCGGCAGCCCGCAGAACACCCTCGGCGACAGCTCGCTGTGGTTGGCGGTCTCGGGTGAATGCTCGGTGCGTGAGAACGGTGACCTTCGGTCGGCAGCCTGGATGGCGGCCTACCCCGGCGGCTTCTATCCGCCGAACCCGTGCTTCGGCACGGCGAACCCGGACCAGACCGGTGAATACATCTACGCAGTGACCATCACCGAGAAGCCGTCGAGCCCGGTCGTGCTCGAGGTGTTCGACGCAACCTACGCACCGGAGTCCGGGACCGGGACCGACCTCGCGTTTGCGTCGCCTTCGCAGTTCGACACACGCTTCGAGTTCTTCGATGACGACGGTGCACCCTTCGACATCGACTCGCACACCAAGATCGCCGACCTCGTGGTCAGTGATCGCGACGCCAACTACGAGAACCAGTGGATGCCCATCGGCACGATCGCAGACCCCGAGCCCGGCACCTACTACCTGCGAGTCCGATCCCAGGGCGGAGGTACCGAATCGGTCGGTTCGAACGGGTTTGCCCTCCGAGCCCACAGCGGTCTGAACTACACCCTGTGCTCGACCCTTGTCGGGACCTTCGAATACGATCCGACCTGCCCCCAGGTCTCGGCCGTGGAAGACCTCTCGCTCTACGCCTCGCTGAGCGGAGGGTCCAGCACCTTCTACCTCGCAGAGATCGGGGCCGAGCACGCAGGCAAGCACCTCGAGATCTCGCTCTTCGACGTCGGTGAAGGTGCGCAGAAGATCGAGATCCTCGATCCGAACGGTGATCCGGTCGTGTTCGACTGGGAGACCGATTGCACGATCGGCCCGGCACCTGCGGGAGGATGCTCGGGCTCTGGCGTCGAGCTGGACGTGAGTGGCGACGGTTCGCAGATCTACGCAGACACGCTCTCGCTCAGCCGCTACAACGACCGTCAGGTCGTGGCGACCGTGACGCTTCCGAACGACTACGCCAGCCGCTACGCCGGCACGTGGTGGCAGATCCGTTACACGTTCGGCAGCGACATCACCGACCGCACGACCTGGTCGGTGAGTCTCGTCGGTGACCCGATCCGCCTCGCCGGCTGACCTCGACCAGTTCGTCCGGCTTCAGTTCTTCCAACTGCGCGGCCACAGCAGTGCAGCAGCGAACCCGACGACCAACCCGGTCACGACTCGCTGCGTGATCTGGATACCACTTGTCTGCACGTTGCTCATCTCCTGTGTCGGCCGGGGCGATCGATCACTTGCCAAACGGTAGCCACCCCAGTGCCTCGAACGAGGCGAGGTCGGTGATCTTCACGCCGCCCTCGGAGATGGTGTAGATCCGGTCGTCGACGATCACGGTCCGGCGGATCTCGGGAGCCCAGCTCCAGCAGTAACCACCGTCGACGATCGGCATATCTTCGGCCGGTACGGACTCGACGAGGCCGGCTTCGGCATCCTCCGAAGCAGCATCGTCGAGCTCCTCGATCGGCATGGGGGTGACCCCACCTTCACACTCACGATTCGCGTCATGCTCGATCCGGCCGGTCTCGACGAGCTTGCCGTCGGCGACCTGGATGGCCACCGAGGCGGTGCCGTTCTCCTCGGTCTGGTTGGCTTCGTCGTAGCGATACCACGAGACCGGGATGAATCCGGTGGAGGTCTGGTCCCACCAGGTGAAAGCCTTGGCGTCCCACTCGACCGAACTGTACGTCTGGTCGCCGAGCGAAATCTGGTCGATGCGCTGGGGGTTCGCCGGGTCGCTCACATCGAAGAGGGAAACCTGCGATCCGCTGGTGAACCCTTCATCGGAAGCGTCCTGGCCGACACCCATCAGCAGCCCGTCGGCCACGGGGTGGAGGTAGGCCGAGAAGCCCGGGATCTTCAGCTCGCCGAGCACCGTCGGAGCCGTCGGGTCGGACAGGTCGATGGCGTAGAGCGGATCGACCTGCTTGAAGGTGACCACGTAGGCCATCTCTCCCATGAATCGGACGGCATAGATCCGTTCGCCCGCACCGATGCCGCCGACCGCGCCGACCGGCTCGAGCGTCTGACCCTGTTCGTCGAGAACCGTGATGAAGCTCTCGGACAGGTCCTGACTGTTCCAAGGGTCACCGGCGGTGGTGGCCACCCGCAGGTAGCCCTCGTACGAAGACAGGCTGTACTGGTTCAGGAGATGGCCGTCGACCGAGCCCGAGGCCACGTAGTCGGCCTGTTCAGGCTGTGTGATGTCGAACGAGTGGATCAGTGTGTGGTAGTTCTCGTCGCCGATCACCCGGCCGTTGTCGTCGAACTCGGGCCAACGGGCCGTGGCGATCGCCATGCGGTCGGTCGAGGCATAGACGGTCTGGCCGTCGCTCAACACGGCGGTGGCGTCGACCGGTTCGAGCGCAGCCGAGGCGTCGATCGTCAGGATCGTCAGTGCTCCGAATCCGGAGAACTCCGACGGAAGGAACATGCGGTCGCAGTCGACCAGCAAGCCGGACTCGAGCGTGCCGGTGCTGTCGGACAAGCGGTAGGTGGGCAGCCACTGCTCGATCGTCGATTCTTCGATGACCTGGCGGTTGTTGCGTTCGGCCTGTTCGTTCGCTGCCTCGCTGGAGGGATAGACAAATCCGAGATTGCCGACTCCGGCGGTGAGCGCGATGCGCAGCGTGCCGTCGATGTCTCGAGCCGACAGGTAGCCGCCTTCGAACTCGAGCGAGCGCTCCACATCACCCGAATCGAGACCGATCTGGACGAGCCGGGTGATGGTCACACCCTGCGGGAGGATGAAGCTGTCGGCGGCGAGCGAGGATTCACTCCAGCCGGTGGTCATGACGATTGCAGAATCGCCGGCAAGGAAGAGCTCGCCGCCGTAGTAGTTGTCGCCGAGGTCGACCTCGCGTTCGATCGTGTCGGTGGTGAGATCGATGACCCGCATCGTGTTGCCGAGCACCACGACCATCCGCTTGCCGTCGGTCTTCACCAGGTCGGCTTCGTCGACGCCGGCCTCTTGGTTGTTGGTGCCGCTCGCGGCGCCGTCGCTGCCGCCCGAATCGTCGGACGACTCGTTCGACGCGGGAGCCGACGCCTCGGCGACGGTGGTGGCGGTGGCGCCCTCGTCTTCGGCGGCGACATCGCCCTCGAACATCGGGCCGTACCAACCACCCTGATCGAACCCGTAGGGGCCGACTCGTTCGAGGCCCTCTTCCTTGAGTCGGCCGAGGAGGGCGTCGCAGCTCTGGAAGGTCTCGAGTCCGGCGGTCAGCTCGATGTCGGTGCCGCTGATGTCGACGGTGCCGTCGGTGCCGATCGCGGCCGAACTGCCGGGATCATCGGCCGTGCACGCTCCCGCCCCCAGCGCCAGTGCCAGCACGGCAGGCAGGAAGGCGCCGGAGCGGCGGAGCTTGGGGACATGGGGGCTGGGGCTGACAAGCATGGCTGGCCTCGGTGATGCTGGTGGCGATTGGCTTCGTCACCTCTGACGTCCCTATCGGCCCCGCTGGTTCCCGTGAATCAGGACGTCATGGATTTGTCATGTTCAGCTGGTAGGGAGCCAGGCCGGACGGTTGGCCTCGAAGGAGGTGATGTCGTCGACGTGGCGGAGGCTGAGCCCGATGTCGTCGAGGCCTTGGAGGAAGCGCTCCTGGGTGGCGTCGTCGAGAGGGAACGTCGTCTCGAAGCCGATGGCCGGCGCCTCGACGGTGCGACGTTCGACGTCGATGGTGAGCTCGAGGGTGGCGTCGGCATCGACGGCATCCATGAGTTGCTGGACTTCTTCGGCGGTCAGCACGACCGGAATCAGGCCGTTCTTGGTCGAGTTGTTGCGGAAGATGTCGCCGAAGCGTGGCGAGATCACGGCGTCGAAGCCGTACTGCTGGATGGCCCAGACGGCGTGCTCACGAGACGAGCCGACACCGAAGTTCTCACCGGCGATGAGGATGCTGGCTCCGGAGAACCGCTCCTCGTTGAGGACGAAACTGGGTTCGTCGCGCCACTCCGAGAAGAGGCCCTTCTCGAAGCCGGTGCGTTCGACCTGCTTGAGCCAGTCGGACGGGATGATCTGATCGGTGTCGACGTCTGAACGGTCGAGTGGAACGGCGGTTCCGGTGACGATGCGTACGGCTTTCATGATGTGCTTCCTTCTCAGACGAGGTCGGCGGGCGTGGCGAAACGGCCGACGATGGCGGTGGCGGCTGCGATCTCGGGTGAGACCAGATGGGTGCGACCGCCGCGGCCTTGACGGCCCTCGAAGTTGCGGTTGCTGGTGGAGGCGGAGCGCTCGCCGACGCTGAGCTTGTCGGGGTTCATCGCGAGGCACATCGAGCAGCCCGGATCGCGCCAGTCGAAGCCGGCATCGAGGAAGATCTTGTCGAGCCCCTCTTCTTCGGCCTGGGCCTTGACGACCCATGATCCGGGAACGACCAGCGTGCGCATGCCGTCGGCGACCTTGTGGCCCTCGGCGACGCTCGCCGCTGCTCGGAGGTCTTCGATCCGAGAGTTGGTACACGACCCGATGAACACGGTGTCAACCTTGACATCGGTGAACGGGGTGCCGGCCTCGAGACCCATGTAGGCGAGCGCCCGCTCGGCGGCGCCCCTGGCCGACGCATCGGCGAAGTCGGCCGGGTTGGGCACGACACCGGAGATGGGGGCGACCTGGCCGGGGTTGGTACCCCAGGAGATCTGCGGCGTGATGGTGGTGGCGTCGATGACGACCTCTTTGTCGAAGGTGGCGCCCTCGTCGGTGGGGAGTGTCTTCCACTCGGCCACCGCGGCGTCCCAGTCGGCACCCTTGGGTGCGTGGTCGCGTCCTTCGAGATAGTCGAAGGTGGTCTGGTCGGGGGCGATCATGCCGGCCTTGGCGCCGGCTTCGATCGACATGTTGCAGACCGTCATCCGCCCCTCCATCGAGAGGTTCGCCACGGCGTCGCCGCGGTACTCCACGATGTGGCCGATGCCGCCACCGGTTCCGAGGACGCCGATGATCGCGAGGATGAGGTCCTTGGCCGAGGACTCGGGTGGGAGTGCACCTTCGACCGTGACGGCCATGGTCTTCGGGCGGACCTGGGGGAGGGTCTGGGTTGCGAGCACATGCTCGACCTCGGAGGTGCCGATGCCGAATGCCAGCGCACCGAAGGCGCCGTGCGTTGCCGTGTGGGAGTCGCCGCACACCACGGTCATGCCGGGCTGGGTGAGCCCCTGCTCTGGGCCGATGACGTGGACGATGCCCTGCCCCGGTGATCCCATCGGGTGATTGGTGATGCCGAACTCGGCGGTGTTGTTCCGCAGTGTCTGGATCTGCTTGGCGCTGATCTCGTCTTCGATCGGCTGATCGGTGTTCTCGGTCGGGACGTTGTGGTCTTCGGTTGCGACCGTGAGGTCAGGCCGGCGGACCGTGCGATTCGAGATTCGCAGACCATCGAAGGCCTGGGGAGAGGTGACCTCGTGGACGAGGTGGAGGTCGATGTAGAGCAGATCGGGTTCGCCGGGGCCACCGTTGGCCACCACATGGCGGTCCCAGAGCTTGTCGGCCAGGGTGCGGGGTTCAGTCACGGGTGTTTCCATCCTCGGAAGGGTTGCAGATCGGATCTCATGATGTGAGACGATAGTCTCAACTGGTGAATCAGAGCGTAGCCCCTGACGATGGAACTCCCGCACACGAGCGTGCACACGAGCGCACACGCGAGGTCGAAACCGGACCGACGAGCGGCGTCGGTGTGATCGACAAATCGATGCTCGTGATCGATGCCCTGGCCGCTCGTCCGTGTTCGCTGAGCGAACTGGTGGCGGCGAGTGACCTCAACCGGGCGACTGCTCACCGCCTCGCCTCGGCGCTGTGTGAACACGGCATGGTGCGCCGCCTCGACGACGGACGATTTGCCCTCGGCTTTCGACTCCTCGAACTCGGCCGTCGGGTCGCCGACGAACTGCCCCTGGCCGCGATCGCCCAGCCGATCCTGGTCGCACTGCGCACCGAGACCCAGGAAAGCGCCCAGCTCTACGTCCGAGACGGCGCCGAACGAGTGTGTGTCGCCGCGGCGGAATCCGAACATGGCCTGCGCACCATCGTGCCGGTCGGTCGACGCCTCACGATGGCACGGGGATCCGCAGCCTCGGTGCTGCTCGGCCGAAAAGGCGACGACGGCTATTGGGTGTCGGTCGGTGAACGCGAAGCCGGTGTCGCCTCGGTCAGCGCCCCGGTGGTCGACCCCACCGGGGGAGTGATCGCGGCGGTCAGCGTCTCGGGTCCGATCGATCGAATCTCGAACGACCCCGGACAGCGTTACGGCGCGTCGGTCGTCGCAGCGGCTCGATCGCTCGAGGTCGCGCTCGGCTGGGGTTGAGGGTCGAGCCGGCCGGCAGCCGTCAGGGCCGGGTTGGTCAGGCCTCGATGTCGACGACGGTCACCTGGAGCATCCCACCGGGAGCCTTGTAGGAGACCGTGTCGCCTTTGGCGGCCCCGAGGAGTGCTTGGCCGAGTGGTGAACCCGGCGACATGACCGTGACGCCCTCGCGGCGTTCCTCGATCGAGCCGATCAGGTACTTCTCGACGTCGTCGTCGCCGTCGTAGCGAATCGTCACGACGCACCCGGCGGAGACGGCAGAGAGGTTGGAATCGTCGACTTCGACGATCACGGCGGCCTCGAGGATTCCGGCGAGGTGCTGGATCCGGCCTTCCATCTTGCCCTGCTCTTCTTTTGCTGCGTGGTAGTCGCCGTTCTCGGACAAGTCGCCGAGTTCGCGTGCGGTCTCGATCTTTTGAGCGATTTCGATCCGCCCCCGCGTGGTGAGGTCGTCGAATTCGCTCTTCAGACGTGTGAATGCTTCTTTTGAGAGCTGCTGTTGGTCAACCACAGTCGCAGGCTAATGCGAATCAGCGACGCTTTCCGAGGAGGTAGCTGATCTGGATCGTGGCGATCAGACCGAGCAGCCAATAGCTGAGTGTCGCCGGCTCGCTGATTCGGTTTCGCAGGAGCGCGGTGTTCGAATTGAAGAACTGGCTCGAGTTGCCGTACGCCTGGGAGAATTGCGTCCGCTCGATCATGTAGGCAACCGAGAGCACGGTCATCAGATAGAGCACGGCGGACAGCGTGGCCCGCACGTCGCTGTGGTGGGCTCCACTGGCAGTACGCACGGCGAGGGCGATCGCCACACCGAGGACCGGTGCGATCCACGCCAATTGGGTGAGCGTGTCGACTTCGTACCGATACCAGAGCCAGCCGCCGGCCAGGGCGACGATGCCGCCCATGATCGTGCCGCTGACGACGTCGGGTTGTTCCCGGGTCGGCATCGTCGGAACCACCCGTCGCCGACCGAGCGGCGAAGGATCGTGCACGACCTCGGCCACATCGGCCGCTTCGTTCCACGATGCTGGTGCATTCCGTAGTGAGTAGTCAGTTTCGATTTGAGTCATGAGAGCCGTCCTGTACCAGTTGTTCGGCAGAATCTCATGGAGGCTTGAGCGATAAGCTCGAACTTTGTCGTGGCGTGTCGCGTTGTCGCGCGGCATGTCGGCATGAGCACACCACTCGAAGGAGCACGCAGCGTGAGCAAGCACCAGATCGCAGTCGTCGGCGGCGACGGAATCGGCCCAGAGGTCATCCGTGAGGGCCTGCGGGTCATCGCCGCAGCCGGTGTCGAACTCGACACCGTCGACTACGACCTCGGTGGTGAGCGCTACCTCGACGACGGTGTGATCCTGCCCGACTCGATCCTCGGCGAGTGGCGCAAGCTCGACGCGATCTACCTCGGAGCCGTCGGCACACCCGACGTCCCCCCGGGTGTCATCGAGCGGGGCCTGCTGCTGAAGATGCGGTTCGACCTCGACCTCTACGTCAACCAGCGGCCGTTCAAACTCGACGGCAGCCACGACTTCATCGTGATCCGTGAGAACACCGAAGGCACCTACGCCGGCGAGGGTGGCTTCCTGCGAAAGGGCACCCCCGACGAGGTCGCCACCCAGGGTTCGGTCAACACCCGCAAGGGTGCCGAGCGAGCCATTCGGTATGCGTTCGAACTCGCCACCACCCGCCGCAACCATCTCACGCTGGTGCACAAGACCAACGTGCTCACCTTCGCCGGCGACCTCTGGCAGCGCACCTTCGACGACGTGGCCACGGACTACCCAGGTGTCGAAACCGCGTACAACCACGTCGATGCGGCCTGCATCTACTTCGTGCAAGACCCGCAGCGCTACGACGTCATCGTCACCGACAACCTGTTCGGCGACATCCTCACCGACCTCGGCGGAGCGGTGTCGGGCGGTATCGGCCTTGCCGCTTCGGCCAACCTCGACCCCTCCCGCAGCTCCCCGTCGATGTTCGAGCCGGTTCACGGCTCGGCTCCCGACATCGCAGGCCAGGCCAAGGCCAACCCGATCGCCGCCATCATCTCCGGCGCGATGATGCTCGACTTCCTCGGCGAGACCGACGCCGCAGCGCGCATCTTCGCCGCCTGCGACGCATGTGTCGACGCCACCGGCTCCACCTCGGCCATCGCCGACGCCGTCATCGCCGCACTCTGATGGCCGCCGACGAAGCGATGACGATCTCGCGCCAGGGCGTTCGGAATCCCGAGTGGCCCGAAGCCGTCGAGATCTTCGACACCACGCTTCGCGATGGCTCCCAGTTCGAGGGCATCGCCCTCACCGCCGACGACAAGTTGAAGATCGCCGAACAGCTCGACTCTCTCGGTGTGCACTACATCGAAGGCGGTTGGCCCGGATCCAATCCGCGAGACGACGAGTTCTTCGCCCGTGCGGCCGCAGGTGAACTGCAGCTGACGACCTCCGAGCTCGTCGCCTTCGGCTCCACCCGTCGGCCGAACGGCAAGGTCGACGTCGATGAGACGCTGGCCAATCTGCTGCGGGCCGAAACCGGTATCTGCTGCATCGTCGCCAAGTCGTGGGACTACCACGTGCTCGAGGCGCTGCGCACCACGC
>RCMY010005079.1_pt1 | contig 11222 bp, 3 predicted proteins | sample 2041341 | NCBI WGS metagenome assembly RCMY01 (sample SAMN09708234, study PRJNA481090) | Marine sediment metagenome, whole genome shotgun sequencing project.
AGATGTCAGACTTTGCAGCCTTCTTCTGGGATGCGGCAGGACTGCATGGCATGGCTCGCGGTCAGTTGGCCGTAACGGACGCTGACACCGGTGACACGGTGGTGAGCGGATCGGATGTTGTGACGTGGCGGGAGGAGCCGTTGGGCACAGCGCGTCGCCTCCGGGTGGGCATGCAGCAGATCAATGAGGACGATCACCTCCAACTCCCCCTCATGGTGGGGGCCGTGATGGCTTCAGCGATACGTCTCAGTACGGACCCGGAGTCCAGCGTGCGGTTCCCTGAGGAGGGACATGAGGGCATTCTGACCGGCGGTGCCGTGCCTGAGCCGTCCTCCGTCGCGTCAACTGGCGCCGGAACTACCGAGCACCCGCAAGCTGTTGGGGAGGAGTCCGCCGCCGAGGAAGAACCTGCGGCAGACGCCTCTGACGAGGACGAACGTTCAGCAGAAGTGGTGGGTCTTGGGGACGAGACGGAGATGGAGCCGTTCACCGAGTCGTCGGCAGAACTCATGGAGGAGGAGGAGGAGGAAGAGACTGAGCCCGGGATGCCGGCCGCCCTGGAACCCGAGCCAGACATCGAGGATGAGATCCCGCTCTGGTCCCCGCCCGCCGACGACGGGGGTGCCATCGACGACGAGGACTCCAATCCTGACGGCCTGGGCGGACTGCGCTTCGACGCTGACGACGACGATGACCCGGTGGCCGCCTTTGGTGGGCCTCCACTTTCCCAGCCCGAATTCATCGCCCCGATCCCTGCGCCTCTCTCAGCGCCGGTGGTCGTAGGGCACATCTCGCCGGTGGGTGACGACGATGGTGGCACCGTCTTCTCCAGCGACCTGGCGGCCACGCACAAGCCGGAGGCCGAGTCGGACGATCAACTGCAGGTGCTGGCCGTGCCGTGCGCGCGTGGACATGCGAACCCGCCGGGCAGCCGCGGTTGCCGCATCTGCTCGGCTCCCGTCGATTCATCAAATCCCCGTCTGATCAATCGTCCCGCCCTCGCCGGCATACACAGCAATCAGGGAGATTTCGCAGATGTTCGTGAGGCTGTCGTCGTTGGACGCTCGCCTGACGCCTCGAAGGGGCCTCCCGGCGCCCACCTCATGCGCGTGCCGAGTCCCAGCAGCGACATCTCCCGAAGCCACCTGATCGTGGCGGCGCGGGACTGGAGCGTCATTGTGACCGATCTGGATTCCACCAATGGCACCACGGTGCTGCCCATGGGGGAGCAGTCATTCGTGCTCGCCAACGGTGAGTCGGTGCAGGTGGATTTGGGAACCGTCCTGGACCTGGGTGACGGTGTTTCCCTGCGAATCGAACCACCGCGAGGATGAGGACGGGATGACGGGTCTGAGGACGGACGACACGTTGCCCTCGCGCACGGGGCGGCGGTTGCGTCGTTTCCTGCGGAACACCTGGCAGGTGTTCCTGGTGGGGGCTGTCGTGCTTGCTGTGGGCGTGTTGGCAGTCCTCAGCCCGGGCCTGGTGAGGGCCGATGTCCGCCTGAATGAGGGAACCGTCCACGTCGTCAAACAGGATGCCGGCGGGCTCGGGGTCCTGAACGCCCAGATCGACGAGCTCTCCGACTACGCCACCGTGGGTGATTCGAAGTTCGAACTCCTGCAGGACGAGGACCGGGTGCTGGTGCACGGTACGGGATCATCGACGCTCGTCAACTACGATCCCGGCCTCAACCGGTTGGGCTCCCCGGTACAGCTCCCCGACGGCGCGAAGGTGAGCCTGGCCGGGGGAACGCTTCTCGTGGTGGACCCCAGCACTGGCAAGGCATGGTTCGGCGACCCCGAAGACCTTCTGGAGATTGACTTCCAGGAACGCAAGGCCGACATGGAGCTGGGTGACTTCGGCGGCGCCACCCTGACCTTCGACGGCGACGTCATCGGGTTGGACGTCCAGAGATCCCTTTTGCTGCGCTCAGAGAGCGAGTCCGTCCGCGAAACGCCGCTGCCCTTCACCCTGGATGGTGTTGGTGAATCTGCTCGGCTCAGTTCCGTCGGTGCCGATGCAGTGGTCCTTGATACCGCCAGTGGTCGCATTTGGGTGGAGGGCACGGACAGAGCGTTCGAGGTCTCCGGAGCCCAGGACGCACAACTCGTGCCGCACGCACGTGATGCGCTCAGCGGAGGGAAGGGCGCCAGGGCCGTCTACGCAACGCGAGCAGGCCTCAGCGCGCTCACGAAGGATGGTCCCCGTTCCCTGATGGAGACTCCGGACGCAGCGCCATCGGTCCCGGTCCAGGTGGGGGATTGCGTCTACGCAGCTTTCGGCGAGCGGTTCGTCAAGGCCTGCCCCGGGCTGGAACCCAGGACGCGCAACATTCCGCGTGCTGACGTGACGTCCAACCCGTCGGATCCGCCGCTGGTCTTCCAGACCAATCGCTCGACGGTGGTCCTGAACGACGTCATCAGGGGAATCATGTGGATGGTGGACAAGGACATGACCCGCATTTTCGACTGGGACGGTGTGATCCCGCCCGAGGACACTACTGACGTCACTGCGCCGACGCTCGCGACCGTGGTCCCACCGGACAGGGAGAAGAACCGGGCGCCAGTTGCACGAGACGATGAACTGGCCGCCCGGGCCGGGCGCTCCACGATCCTTGACGTGTTGGACAACGACGCGGATCCGGATGGGGACATCCTCACCATCAGTGCCAACAGCGAGGTGTCCGGAGCCACCTTTGAGACTGTGCGCGGCGGATCCGGTCTCCAGGTCAGCGTGGATGCCAACACCACCGGCGTGCTGGACTTCACGTACACGATCAGCGACGGTCGCCGGGGCACGGATGTGGCGAGGGTGAGCGTCCGTGTGCTGCCGGCGGATCCCGGGGTGTCCAACGAAGCGCCCCGCAAGCATGAGCGCGCCACGCCACTCGACATGGGTCTGGGCGACACCGTCACGACGAGGGCGCTGCTGGACTGGCGTGATCCGGACGGCGACAGCCTCGTCCTGCTGCGCGCCTGGCTCCCCCCGGACACGGCGGACGAGATCAGTTTCACCCCCGAGGGGGACATCACCTTCCGCGACATCGGAACGACAACAGGCCAGAAGAAGGTCAGCATCGAGGTCTCCGACGGCCATTCCGTCGTTGAGGACGAGATGCTGATCCAGGTCTCGGACCAGGCCGTGCCACCCATCGCGCATGGCGACTTTGTGACGGTTGGCGTGGGCAGGACCGTCATCATCCAACCGCTGGTCAACGATGTCGGTGACCGCCTCTCACTGACGGAGGTGGAGAAGGAACCGGACTGTGAATGCACTGTCGTGCCGGACTACCGGGAGCAGCAGTTCTCCTTCAACGCGAGGACTCCCGGCGTCCACTACGTGACCTACAAGGTCAGCAACGGTCCGGTCGCGATGGGGCTCGTCAGGGTCGACGTGCTTCCCCAGTCCTCGGAGAGTCCGCCTGTGGCAGCTCTGGACGTGGCGCTGCTCCCGCCGGGGGGTTCGGTGACGATCGACCCCCTGCTGAACGACACGGATCTGGACGGTGATGTGCTCGTTGTCCAGTCGGTCACTTCGGCACCGGGCCTGCAGGTGGTGATGGCGCGTCGCCACCTCGTGACCATCACGGCGCCGCGCACACCGAAGACGCCGGTTACCCTGACCTACAGGCTGAGTGATGGCCAATTCTCCGTGTTTGGCACCATCGTCGTCATCCCCACAAAGTCCACCGGATCCTCGGAACCCCAGGCACTCGACGACGAGGTGCGGATTCGAGCGGGTGCCACCCAGAGCATTGACGTGCTGCACAACGACATGTCCCCCGAAGGGCTGGAGATGGAGTTGGAGGAGCTGGTGGACAACCCGCTGGGGAGCCGGGCATGGATTGATCGGAATCGCCTGCGCATCTCGGTGCCCGCCGGTACGCGATCCAGCAGCATCACCCTGATTTATCAGTTGCGGGACAGTTCGCGTCGTGTTGCCTCTGCCAGGGTCAGGATCACCGTGGTCTCCGACGACGCCCAGAACGTGGCCCCCGTGCCGCCTCCGCTGGAGGAGCGGGTTCTCGCCAACACCGTCACCAAGCTGATCGTGGACACCAACGGCATCGATCCCAATGGCGATTCCGTGCGGCTGATGGGCCTCGGGTCGGCACCGCGACTGGGGCGCGTCATGGCTGTGGGCGATGGATGGCTCACCTACGAGGCGTATGAGGGCTCGGAGGGCACGGATGTCTTCTCCTACCGGGTGATCGATTCTTTGGGTGCTGTCGGGGAGGGGGAGATCAGGGTGGGCGTCGCCCCCGCCGGGCCCGAGAACTCCACGCCCGTGGGAGTCACGGACGAGATCCTGGTTCGCCCGGGGAGCCACGTACAGGTGGCAGCACTGCGCAATGACGTGGACGTCGACGGGGATGGCATCAGGTACGTCACCCGTGATTCCGCCGGGAGCGATGTCGCGGAAATTGACGGCGTGGAAGCAGTGACACTGATCGAGAATCGGGACCTCTCCTTCACGGCGCCCATGGAGACGGGCATTCATGTCGGCACATACTGGATCGAGGATCTGCGAGGGGCCCAAGGATCGGGAGAACTGCAGGTGCGCGTCGAGGAGGATGCGCCGCTGCTGCCCCCCGAAACCCGCGATGATGTGGTGCCGTTGTCCGCACTGGAGGGACAGGACTGGGTGGAGGTGGATGTCACAGCCAACGATCTCGACCCGGACGGCCGCCTCGCCGACCTGCGGGTGGAGGTTCCTGCATACGGTGCCGCCCAAGATGAGGGGGCCTATGCATCCGAAGATGGGCGATTCGTCACCGTTCCAGTGCGGGAGCGGATGCAGGAGATCCGCTACGAGATCGTGGACGGGGATGGACTGCGCGCCACCGGTCTGGTGCTGGTGCCCGGGCGCAACAATGTGATCCCGACGCTGGTTGACCCCCGGATGGAGCTCAGGGCGGTGGCGGGGCAGGTGACGAGCCTCGACATCGGTGAGCTCGTGCGGGGCACGGCTGGTCACACGGTGAGGTTGACGTCCGTGGAGGAGGTCGCCGCCACGCATGGTCAGGCGCTCCCGAGCGCGATGCGCATCGATTACACGCCAGACATCGATCATGTGGGACCAGCCTCGGTGGTGTTCGAGGTCTCCGATGTGGTCAGCGATCCCGGTGCAGAGGCTGCTTCGGCGTTCATCTCGGTCCCCATCACAGTTGTGCCACCGCCCAACCTGCCCGACGGTGACGAGGGAAAGGACAAAGAACCTGTGTACGCCGCCCCCGAACTCATCGGGGGTCTGACACCGACACTGCAGGTTGGGCCGGGCGAAGGCGATGCCCGGCTCGATCTCAGACCGTTGTTTCGTGACGCGGATGGCGATGAGTTCTTCTTCGAGATCTCACCAACCGCGGCGGGCAGCAAAGCCATCGAATGGAGAACCTCGAGCGATTCGGCGTTGGTGCTGGCCCACACCGCAGCCAGCACGGCCGTCGGGAGCACCGCCGTGCTGAACGCCGTCGTGGTGGACACGCGGGAGGGGCGCACACCTTTCCAGATTCGGCTCGACGTCATTTCCTCCACTCGCCCACTGGCCACAACCGTGACCGACGTGGTGGAGGCCAAGGCAGGCAAGGAATCGCTGGTGGCGGTGCTGTCCAACGACAGATCGAACCTGCTCAATGACACATCGTTGACCCTGCTGGAGGCGTCCATCGTCAACGGCGCCGGCAGCATTGCTGTGGCTGATGACGTTGTCAGGATCACCCCCACCGCCAATTTCGCGGGGACGATGACTGCCCGCTACACGATCGTGGACGGCACCGGCGACCCGGACAGACGAGTGGACGGCACGATCCAGTTGACGGTCAAGGACCGACCCGGCAGACCGGGTGCCCCCCGCAACCCCTCCATCGGTAATGGGACCGTGTCGTTCACCTACACTCCCGGTCCCGCGAATGGCTTCGAGATCACCACACGGGCTGCCTCTGCCATCAATGCCGCGGGCGCCGTGGTGGGGGAGGCCCTGTGCACGAGCACCACCTGCACCGTGACGAACCTTCCGAACGGGCTGCCCTACCGATTCCAGGTGGTGGAGACCAACGAGGCGGGAATCTCTGACCCGTCCCCCCTGTCAGCTCCCTGGACCCCGGACGTGAAACCGAGTGCGCCGACGATCCCAACGGTCGAGTTTGCTGACAGGGCTTTGAAGATTTCTTGGCGACCCCCGACCTGGCAGGACCCATCCAATCCGGGCAGTCCCGTCGACCGCTACACCGTGGCACTCCTCGACGGAGCAGGCAACCAGGTGGGGATCAGGGAGAATCTGGGTGCGGGATCAACCTCGCTGACGTGGGACGGCCTGAGCAACGGCACCCGCTACCGGGTCCGTGTGCTGGCGGGCAACGAGGCAGGGGATTCCCCCTACTCCGAGATGTCCGCCGTGGAATGGCCGGCCGGTCCACCTCTCGCCTCCGCCAGCGTCAGCGCCACCGCGACCCAGAACACCCTCGGGGGCGCATTCGAGGTCGCATGGGCAGCGGCCGGCACCAACGACAACGGTGATCCGATCACCGCGTTCATCGTCACACCGGTCACCCAGCAGGCCGTCCAGGCAACGCTCGCCCGGACTGTTCCGGCCTCGGGCCAGGCCACCCAGAGCGTGCTGCTCGAGGGTCTTGGCCAGAAGGCGTACCGGTTCCGCGTGGAGGCGGTCAACAAGGCTGGTCGCGGGGCGGCGGCCGTCACGGCCGATTGGAAGACGGCATGGGAACTGCCCACGATCGAGAGCTTCTCTGCGGTGGCCGGCGACGGTGAGATCCAGATGAGCGTCCGCACGAATTTCCAGGATCGAGCGGCAGCCAATCCTCGGCTTCAGTACCGCATGGACGACGGTGATTGGCGCCCATATCCCACGGATGGCAGAGCAACAGGTTTGAGAAACGGGCAGGTCCTGGGGCTTTCGGTGCGGCTGCTTGTCGACGGTGATCGGGCCTCGGCGCCCAGCGCGGTCATCAGCCGCATGCCACGCTCGGCGAAGCCTGCATGGGGCACCATCAGCGAGTCCGGTCTGGCCTTCAGGGGATTGGCCGATGGAGAGGCCCAGGTGTACGTGCCACTCCAGAAACCTGCCACGCTGCTCGCCTCGGGCGGCTGGGAACCGTCCGGATACTGGTCCTCCTGCGGTGGTGATGTCTCGTGCGACCCGCAGGGACGCAGCGCCAGCGATGGGTTCCTTGTCTCCAGCAAGTCGCTGCTCACGGACCGCGGAACCGCCACCATCACTTTCGGCCACTATGAGAGTGATCAGACCTCCTCCACAACCGTGGCACTGACTGCCCCGTTCACCGGCTCCTGGGATACGACCACCGGGAAACTGGATGTGCAACTCAACTATGTTCGCAACGCTTCCTGTCGTGTGACAGGCGTCGGTGTGAATGGTGACGGCGTGAACATCGAGCAGCGCCAAGGCGGCGGCACATCACTGGGCATCAACATGGTGGTGGCTGCACCTGCGGATGGAGCGCCGTTGCCGTCCCGGGTGACCGCCACATGTAGCTTCGGCACCAGTTCTTCTGCCAGCCTTGTGCTGGGCGGATGAGCCCCGCGGATCCACCGAGCCAGGAAGCAGACGTCAAGTGAACCCGGAACAGGCACGCTGGTACAGCGAGACCTTCAACAGTCTCGTGAAATCAGTCGAACGCTCAATCCTCGGCAAGACCGAGGCACTCAGACTGGCGTGGACATGCATGCTCGCCGAGGGGCACCTGCTCCTGGAGGACTTTCCTGGAACGGGCAAGACGACGCTGGCACGAGCGATGGCGCAGACGGTGCAAGGCACCAACAGCCGAATTCAGTTCACGCCGGACCTGTTGCCCTCCGACGTGACCGGCGTCACGATCTATGACCAGAAGACAGCGGAGTTCGAGTTCCACCAGGGCCCCATCTTCGCTTCCATCGTGCTTGCAGACGAGATCAACCGGGCCTCTCCCAAGACTCAGTCCGCACTGTTGGAAGTGATGGAGGAGAGCCGCGTCACCGTGGACTCCGTGTCCTACGAGGTGGGCACCCCGTTCATGGTGATTGCCACCCAGAACCCCATCGAACAGGCAGGCACCTACCGGCTGCCGGAGGCGCAACTGGACCGCTTCCTGATGAAGACCACCCTGGGATATCCGGATCATGAAGCCACCCTGCGCATCCTCGCGACGGGCGGTTCCCGGCCACGATCCACCGCGCTGCCGGCCATCATCACCACCGCTCAGGTGGCGGAGCTGGCGCAACTGGCTGGCTCTGTCCACATCGAGGCGTCCGTCTTTGACTACATTGCGCGCCTCGTGGAAGCCACGCGCAACGCCCGGGATGTCCGGCTGGGTTCCTCGGTGCGTGGCGCGCTGGCGCTTGTGCGCACCTCCAGGGTGTGGGCCGCGTCCCAGGGCAGGCATTTCGTGGTGCCTGACGACGTCAAGATGCTTGCCATCCCGTGCCTCGCACATCGGCTCATCCTGGATCCAGAAGCGGAGTTCGACGGTGTCCTCGCCGTAGACGTTGCCGCCGAGGTGCTTGGCTCCGTCGCGCCTCCGACGGAGCGCAAGACGTCCTGATGTCACCGGCTACTGCGCTCAGGTGGGAGGCGCCTGACCCCGTCGATCCGCCATCGCTGGAGCGGATTCGGGCGCTGGGTGACGTCCTGGTGCAACGGAGCGGTGTCCGGTTGGCGGGGTGGCTCTCCCTGCTGCTCGGGGTTCTGGCCCTGGTGACGGGACTGTCGTTCGGATGGCTGGAACTCAAGGTGGTGGGCATCCTTGCCATCGTGTTGGTGGCGATCAGCCTGCTGTGGACCCTTGGCAGGCCACGCTTTGAGGTCCGGATCCTCCTGCCGCAGCGCTCAGTGGTCGTGGGATCCCGGCTCAGCGCCCAACTCGTGGTGCGCAATGTTTCCGCGCGCCGTCATCTGGGATCACGGCTGGATCTCCCGGTGGCAGCCGATGTGGCCAGCTTCGTGGTGCCCTCGCTCGCAGGGGGTGCCTCCATGGAACAGCGGTTCCGGATCCCCACCTCGCACCGCGGCGTGGTGCGCATCGGCCCCGCCGAATCGATTGCGGGGGATCCGTTGGCACTCACCGGCAGACAGACCCGGTGGAGCGAGGAGACGATCCTTTTTGTGCATCCGGTGACAGTGGCCCTGCCCGGGAGGCAGAGCGGTTTGATCCATGATCTCGAAGGCCATGCAAGCCCGCACCTGTCGTCGGCGGACATGAACTTCCACGCACTGCGCCCCTATGCGCCCGGCGACGAGAGACGGCACGTCCACTGGCGCTCAACAGCCCGCACCGGATCCTTGATGGTGCGCCAGTTCGAAGAGTCGAGGATGTCGCGGGTGGTGGTGTCGTTGGACACCGGGCGACTGGCCTGGCTGGACGCAGAAGAGTTCGAGCTGGGCGTTTCATGCGCCGGCTCCGTCGCGCTGCAGACGCTGCTGGGGGAGAGTCCGCTCGCCCTGCTGACATCCGTGCACAGACTCGTCTCGCTGACGCCGTCCAAGGCACTGGATGAGTTGTCGGGGGTGGCCCTCGAAGCGGGCGGTGGTGTGACGGATCTGGTGCGCTCGACACGGCGGCAGGAGCCGGGGGCTTCGGTGGCCGTGTTCATCACGGGGTCCTCCGCATCGACGGCGCAGGTCCGGCGGGCGGGTGCCCTGTTCGATGTGGACACGCGCGTGATCGGAATCAGGGTTGAGGAGGGCAGCGCGCTGCGCGTCCGTACGACGTCCAATGTGAGCGTGGTGCAGGTGGGACTCCTGAATGATCTGCCACGCGGTATCCGACGGGCCATGGAATGAGTGGGCCGGCACGAGCAGCAGTGGACCAGGGATACCGCGGCCGCAGGTCCACTGGCGCGGATGTCTCGCTGGTTCGTATGGGAACGGATCTCGGCGCACTACTGGTGTTGCTGACACTGATTGCCGTGGCATTCCTACCCACCTTCGACACGAGGTGGGTATTTGTCACGGTCCTCGGGGCAGGTTTGCTGGGAGTGGGTCTTGCCCTTGCCAGCGCGGTGTTCAGGTGGAGTGCCGGGAGATTGGGGTTGGCTGTCCTGGCTGCGTGGTTCGTGGTGGGAACCCCCCTGGTGATGCCCTCGGCGGGCTTCGCGACGGTGCTACCCACAGGGCGCAGTCTGGGTGGGCTCGCCTCCGGGCCCGTCACGGCGTGGCGGGACATGCTGAGCCTGGAGCCGCCCATTGGTGAGACCACGAACCTGTTGGCTGTGCCGGCACTCGTGGCACTGGCTGCGGCACTGCTGGCTTCGCTCATCAGCCTGCGGAGTTCGCGTCCCACGCTGGCCTGGATACCACCTGTCGTGGCGTGGATGGTTGCCATCACGCTGGGCGCTGCAGTGGCGGTGGCTCCTGTGTCACAGGGGGTGGTGCTGGCCAGCGTGGTGCTGCTGTGGACGAGTCGACGGCGACTCCAGAACTCATCCCTGGTGCTTCAACGATCACTGAGAGCCGTCTGGGTGCGCGGTTCGCTGGGGGCGTTGACACTGATCTTCGCGTCCGCCGTCGCTGTGGCGCTGGCCCCCCTGGTGGCACCCACCACACCGCGGTCAACAGCTCGCCAGGCAGTGACTCCGCCGGTGAACGAGGAGGACTTCAGCTCGCCCCTGCAGTCTTTCCGCGCCAACGCCACCAGTGATGTGGACTCACTGCTCCTGGAAGTGGCGGGAGTAGCCGAAGGCCAAGTCATCCGTGTTGCCACGCTGGACAGATTTGATGGCGTCAGCTTCAAGGTTTCCACCACCGACGACGAGGCAATCGAGAACTCCACCTTCAATCGGGTGGGGGAGCGGATCCGTGACGACACCGACGGTGATGACGCCGAAGTGGAGGTCATTGTGCGCGACTACGAGGGCGTGTGGGTGCCGACGGTGGGCCGCACCACACGAATCGGCTTCCATGGTGAAAAGGAGGTCGCGCTCACTGAAAGCTTCTACTACAACCACGACTCCGCGACGGGGCTTGTCCTGTCAGGACTGAAGGAGGGGGATGCCTACTCCCTGTCCACCCTCACCGTGGAGCGCCCCAGCGACGTGGCGATCGCCGGTGCCCCGGCGGGCAGCCACGTGATGCCCCGGGACACCGGCGTACCGGAGGAGCTGCGCAACCTCGCGCACGAGTGGGCTGACGCGGCGGGCCCCGCCGGGGCAAAGGCACTGCGGCTGCAGGCCCAGCTGCGGAGCGGATACTTCAGCCACGGACAGTCCGGC
>RCMY010005080.1_pt1 | contig 11222 bp, 9 predicted proteins | sample 2041341 | NCBI WGS metagenome assembly RCMY01 (sample SAMN09708234, study PRJNA481090) | Marine sediment metagenome, whole genome shotgun sequencing project.
CGTTTGGGTAGGTAGCTGAAATCCTTGCCCTCTATCATCTGAAGCGCGCGTTTCCGCAAGACGGTCAAGCCAGAGTGAAAGCCGTTCATCGCCAAAATCGCCTGCGACCCGCGATAGGCATCATGGCCACGAAACATGGCGTCAGAGGGGGCGAACTGGGTGACCGAGCCAGTGACTTCGGGCGGAAACTGGTAGTAGGCACAAAAGAAATCAAAGGCTGTGATCACAAAATCATAATCTTTGGGAGAGCGTTCCAGAAAAACACGGCCCGCGAGTTCGGGGAACAGGGCAGTGACGAAATCCATGACGAAGGGGCGGGTTTTGTCGGGGGTGTTGGGAAAGTGGAAAAAGACATCGCCTTGAAACCCCGCCTCCACCAGAACGGCGAGTTGCGAGAGGGATTCGGTGATGAAATGATAGTAGTTGAAGGTGTTGCGACACTCGATTGCGATGGCAAGGTTTGAAGGGCGCGCGCCCTGCCAAAGGGGAATGCTTTTGGTTGCATTTAGGCTCTGGCATTGCCGAAAATAGCTTACCAGTTGATCTTCAGGGTCAAAATCATCCTCTTCATTTTCCCAGCAATAGCGGTTCAGAAGACGAATGCCGGACGCACCGCTGAGCAGGCACTTATCTTTGGCAAGTGAGAAAGATTTGCGGAACGAGGCTTGTTCCAGCAAAACGGGAACGGTGTTGAATTCGATCGCTTTGGCAAAGGTTTTGTGGCGATGGACGACGTTCAGGTAGGATTCGATCTTGTGGGTTATTTCAGGATAAGCGCTGGCGGCAAAGCCCTGGATCAAGGCGGGTTCAACGGGGCGCCAGATAAATTCGGCGGGGCGCAGCAAAGACAAACCGCCGTCATCGGCAGGGTTCAGGAACAGATCCTGAGGCGGTTGATGGAAACTGATCTGATTGCGCATGGGACTTTGGAGTTTGAAGGCAGAGCTGCCCAACCTCAAGATGTATTATTTCGCTGCCAAACGTCTACCTGATTTAGAGAGCGCTGCCAAAGCCCCTTCCCCCTTGGGCCATGGTTTTGTAGGGTCGGGGCGAAACCGGGGGGTGGACCGTGAACACAGAAACCGTCACGCCAATGATGGCGCAATATCTGGAGATTAAGGCCCGGCATCGGGAGGCGCTGCTGTTCTACCGGATGGGCGATTTCTATGAAATGTTTTTTGACGATGCCGTGAATGCGGCAGCGGCGCTGGATATCGCCCTGACGAAACGCGGCAAACATTTGGGCGAGGATATCGCAATGTGCGGAGTGCCAGTGCATGCCGCCGAAGGGTATTTGCTAACGCTGATCCGCAAGGGGTTTCGCGTGGCGATTGCCGAGCAAATGGAAAACCCGGCCGAGGCCAAAAAGCGCGGCGCAAAATCGGTTGTTGCGCGCGATGTGGTACGGCTTGTTACACCCGGCACCTTGACCGAAGACACGCTGCTGGACGCGCGTCGCCATAATTTTTTGGCGGCTTTCAGCGAGGTTAGAGACACATCTGCGCTGGCGTGGTGCGATATTTCAACCGGTGAATTTCGGGTTATTCCTTGCCCTGCCACACGGTTGGGGCCAGAGCTGGCGCGGCTGTCACCCAAGGAACTACTGGTTGTTGACGGGTTTGATTTGACGCTGGACGATGGCCCCGCGATTACGCCGCTGGCAAAATCAAGCTTTGACAGTGCGGGCGCCGAGCGCAAGCTGTGCGATCTGTTTGGCGTGGCATCGCTTGATGCCTTTGGGCAGTTTGACCGCGCGCAGGTTTCAGCGATGGGCGCGCTGGTGGATTATCTGGACCTGACGCAGCGGGGCAATTTACCTTTGTTGCGGCCCCCTGTGCAGGAAGATCCGGGCGGGTTGATGCAGATTGACGCGGCTACGCGGCGGAACCTTGAAATCACAGCGGCGCTGTCGGGCGGCAAGGAAGGATCTTTGCTTGCGGCGATTGACCGGACGCTGACGGCAGCGGGTGGGCGGTTGTTGGAACGGCGGCTGTCTGCGCCTTCGCGGGACTTGGCGACGATTCAAGAGCGGTTGGATTTGGTGCGGTTTCTACAAGATCAGAGCCGCTTTCGGATTGATCAGCGGGATTTTTTGCGGCGCTGCCCGGATGCGGACCGCGCGCTGTCGCGGCTTGCGCTGGACCGTGGCGGGCCTCGGGATTTGACGGCCATTCGGACGGGACTTGAACAAGCTGAAGCCCTTTGCCGGTTAATCGGCGACAAGGGGCCAAGCCTGTTGCAACAAGCCGCAGCGGCCTTGACCGGGCATGAGACATTGCATGCGCTGCTGGACGCGGCACTGGTGGCCGAGCCACCACTTTTGGCGAGGGATGGTGGCTTTATCGCGCCGGGGTATGACCCCGATTTGGACGAGGCGCGCAAGCTGCGCGATGAAGGCCGGGCGGTGATTGCGGCGATGCAGGCCGACTATGTTACGCAGACGGGGATCAGCAGCCTGAAGATCAAACACAACAATGTGCTGGGGTATTTTGTTGATGTGACATCCACCCATGCCGAGAAAATGTTGTCAGCACCGCTGTCGGAAACCTTTATCCATCGGCAAACCACGGCGGGGCAAGTGCGGTTTACAACTGTGCCGCTGTCGGAAATGGAAACCAAGATTTTGAACGCGGGCAACCTGACGTTGGAAATTGAGAAACGTCACTATGCCAGCCTGAAGCAAGCGGTTTTGGACCATGCGGCGGCACTGTCTGGCACGGCCCGCGCGATTGCCGAGATTGATTTGGCGGCAGCCTTTGCCGATTTGGCGTCTGACGAAAACTGGGCAGAGCCTGTGGTCGACAACAGCCGCGCCTTTCGGATTGAGGGCGGTCGGCACCCGGTGGTTGAACGTGCGCTGCGCAAACAAGGCGGCGCGCAATTTGTGGCCAATGATTGCGATGTGTCGGCGGAGGAGACAGCGGCGATTTGGTTGCTGACCGGGCCGAACATGGCGGGTAAATCGACCTTTTTGCGGCAGAACGCATTGATTGCTTTGTTGGCGCAGGCGGGTAGCTTTGTTCCAGCGAAAAGCGCCCATATTGGCCTTGTTAGTCAGCTTTTCAGCCGGGTTGGCGCATCGGATGATTTGGCGCGCGGGCGATCAACTTTCATGGTTGAGATGGTTGAGACAGCGGCGATTCTGCATCAAGCCGATTCGCGCGCGCTGGTGATTCTGGATGAGATCGGGCGCGGAACGGCGACCTATGACGGGTTGTCAATTGCATGGGCCACGCTGGAATATTTGCACGATAAAAACCAGTGCCGGGCGCTTTTTGCCACACATTACCATGAGATGACCTCGCTGGCCGGGAAACTGGCAGGCGTAGAGAACGCCACAGTGACGGTCAAAGAGTGGGAAGGCGATGTGATATTCCTGCACGAGGTGCGCAAGGGTGCGGCGGACCGGTCATACGGTGTGCAAGTGGCGCGGCTTGCGGGACTGCCAGAGGCGGTGACGGACCGGGCGAAGGTGGTTTTGGAAGCGCTGGAGGCGGGTGAGCGAGAAGGCGGCGGCAAGCAAAAGGCGCTGATTGACGATTTGCCGCTGTTTCGGGTGGTGCCACCTGCCCCGATGGCAAAACCGGCGAAACCGTCGGGTGTTGAGGATCGGTTGCGTGAGATTATGCCGGATCAATTGACGCCAATGGAAGCGCTGAGCCTGATCTATGACCTGAAATCGCAGCTGAAACCGTAAGCGCGGGGGGGGATTCTGCCCCCCGCGCGGATACTGATTTTAGCCAGTGGTTGAGGACACGCCAACCTGTGCTGGGCGCAGCAGGCGGTCGTGAAGCAAGAACCCTTCGGTCATCACCTGGATGATTTGACCGGCTTTGGTGCCCGCGACAGGGGCTTCAAACATGGCCTGATGCAACTGGGGATCAAACTGATCGCCGATTTCAGGGATGACCGGGGTCACGTTGTGCTTGGTCATAACGCTGAGCAGTTCGCGCAGAGTAAGCTCGACACCTTCGATCAGACCTGCCGCCTCAGCGCGGTGCTGGTCGGTGGCGGCATTAAGAGCGCGGCGAAGGTTGTCATAGACGGGGAGCAAATCGCGGGCAAGCTTGGAGCCGCCGTATTGCTCGGCCTCGCGCCGGTCACGCTCACCGCGCTTGCGGGCGTTTTCGGCATCGGCGAGAGCACGCATAAAGCGGTCGCGGAAATCATCACGCTCGGCACGCAACGCGTCGAGTTCGTCCATCGGGGCCGGGCCACCAAATTCGGACATATCGATGTCACCCTCTGGGGCATCGGCGAGGGTTACTTTGGCGGCATCATCGTTGGCCATGTCGTCTTTCCTTGTTTTAGTCATCTTGTCTTATCCTCTTGTCCGGTCGGAAATCAGCCGACCCACAAGCTGCGCTGTGTAGTCAACGATGGGGACGATGCGGCCATAATTCAACCGCGTCGGACCAATCACGCCAACAGCGCCGATGATCTTTCGATCAGCGTTCATATAGGGGGAAACGACCAGAGACGAGCCCGAAAGTGAGAACAACTTGTTTTCAGAGCCAATAAAAATGCGGACACCCTCGCCCTCTTCGGTAAGTTCCAGAAATTCGGCGATATCCCGCTTGCGTTCGAGGTCATCAAAGAGATGGCGGATTCGGTCGAAGTCGAGGGCTTCGTTGGGGCCGTCGAGGAGATTGGACCTGCCGCGGACGATCAGGCGCTCGCTTTGCTCACCTGCATTTTCCCATAGGACGAGGCCGGTTTCGACGAGTTGCTGGGCGAGGATGTCAATTTCTTGCCGGCGGGCCTTGATCTGCGCGCTGACGGATTTGCGCAGTTCGGACAGGGTTTTGCCTTCGGCGAGGGCGTTGAGGAAATTTGCAGCCTCGCGCATCGAAGAGGGCGTTTGGCCGGGGGGTGGGGTGAAAACGCGGTTTTCGACATGACTGTCAGCAAAGACCAGAACGACCAAGGCGCGGTCGGCGCTGAGGCTGACAAATTCGATATGCTTGATCGGGGCTTCGTGTTTTGGGGTGAGGACAAGGCTGGCGCCGTGGGTGATGCCGGAGAGCACAGAACCAACGCGGTCGAGGAGCGTGCCGACGCCGGAGGTGGCATCGCCCATGGTGGCATCGATCAGGCTGCGGTCATCGGACCCGACCTCGCCCACCTCTAGCACGCCGTCGACGAAAAGACGCAGGCCGGTTTGGGTTGGGATGCGGCCCGAGGAGGTGTGCGGGCTGCCCAAAAGGCCGAGGTATTCGAGGTCTTGCATGACATTGCGTACGGTTGCAGGGCTGATCTTCTCTGACAGGGTGCGTGTGAGGGTGCGAGAACCGACAGGTTCTCCGGTCGTTAGATAACCTTCGACGACCCGGCGAAACACCTCGCGAGAGCGCTCGTTAAGTTCGGACATAAGGGCCGCACGTTTGTTTTGATCAGTCATTCGTCTGTTTCCCAAGGGCCATGTACACTAAAGAGCCCGCGACCCATTCGTCAATGAGGCTTGCATCCTTATCCACAGGGTGGGTATTTGTGCATGAATTGATATTTAGGAGCTTTCCATGCGGCCATCAGCACGAAATCTAGACCAAATGCGCCATGTAACCATTGAAACGGGTGTGATGAAGCATGCCGAGGGGTCTTGTTTGATCAAGATGGGTGAGACGCATGTGTTATGTTCCGCCTCGATCGAGGACAAAGCGCCGACTTTCTTGAAAAACACCGGGCAAGGTTGGGTGACTGCGGAATATGGGATGTTGCCACGCGCGACGAATACGCGGAACCGGCGTGAGGCGGCGGCCGGAAAGCAAAGCGGACGGACGCAGGAAATTCAGCGGCTTATCGGCCGGGCGTTGCGGGCAGGTGTTGATCGCCGCGCGTTGGGCGAGCGGCAGATTGTGGTGGATTGTGATGTGCTTCAAGCGGATGGTGGGACGCGCTGTGCGTCAATCACCGGGGGTTGGGTGGCGCTGCGCTTGGCCGTGAATAAGCTGATTAAGGCCGGGTTAGTCACATCTGACCCGATTATTGACCATGTGGTCGCGGTGTCTTGCGGGATCTATGCCGGGCAGGCCGTGCTGGATTTGGACTATGCCGAGGATTCGAATGCCGGCACCGACGGGAACTTTATTCTGACAGGTGCGGCGCGGTTGATTGAGATTCAAATGTCAGCCGAGGGGGCGACCTTTTCGCGCGATGAGATGGGGCAGTTGATGGATTTGGCCGAAGCGGGTTGCACGGAGTTGGTCAGCGCACAAAAGGCGGCATTGGCGTAAGATGCGCAAGTTTGACGAAAAAAAACTGCTGGTGGCCACGCATAATGCAGGGAAGCTGGTGGAGATTGGCGCGCTACTGAAGGGTTTTGGCATTTCTGTGGTGTCGGCAGGTGAATTGGGCCTGCCGGAACCAGATGAAACCGAGGATAATTTCATTGGCAACGCGCGGATCAAGGCCCATGCAGCGGCGCGAGCGTCAGGATTGGTGACGCTGGCCGACGATTCCGGAATTTGCGTTGATGGATTGCGTGGCGCGCCGGGGGTCTATACGGCGGATTGGGCCGAAACGCCAAATGGGCGCGACTTTGGAATGGCCATGGAGCGGACTTGGGCTGCGCTAGAGGCCGCTGACGCGCCCTACCCTCGTGCGGCGCAGTTTTGCTGTACATTGGTTATGGCTTGGCCAGATGGACATGATGAGGTGTTTGAAGGGATAATGCATGGGTCGGTTGTTTGGCCAATGCGTGGGGCCGAAGGGCATGGATATGATCCGATTTTCCAACCCGATGGCTATGCAAAGACATTTGCCGAGATGGCGCCTGACCTGAAGAACGAAATCAGCCATCGCGCCGATGCCTTCCGCAAGCTTGTTGCCGGTTGTTTCACGTGAAACCATTACCCGCGGTCCAAGATTGGCAGGTTGGCGGGTTTGGCCTGTATATTCACTGGCCGTTCTGCCAATCAAAGTGCCCCTATTGTGATTTTAACAGCCATGTCGCCGCCCATATTGACCAAACCCGCTGGCAGGCCGCGTTTTTGGCCGAGATTGAGCGAGTCGGCGCCGAAACCCAGGGTCGGGTTTTGCAGACAGTGTTTTTCGGCGGCGGCACCCCATCACTGATGGCACCCGAATTGGTTGCCGCAATTTTGGGCAAGATTCGTGACACTTGGGCCCTTGCGAACGATGTTGAGATTACAATGGAGGCGAACCCAGGATCTGTAGAGGCGGGGCGGTTCCGTGGGTACAAGGATGCGGGGGTGAACCGTGTTTCTATTGGTGTTCAGGCCCTGAATGATGCTGATTTGAAGGCACTTGGGCGGCTGCACGGCGTTGATGAGGCAAAAGCTGCGATTACTACCGCACAGGCCACGTTTGACAGGGTGAGTTTTGATCTAATCTATGCACGCCAAAAGCAAAGCCTAGAGGCGTGGAAATCCGAGCTTTCCGAAGCGCTGGCAATCGCGAGTGGGCACCTTTCCTTGTACCAATTGACGATTGAAGATGGGACAGCGTTTGGCGATCGGTTTAAGCGCGGGCTATTGCGTGGCCTGCCAAACGAAGACCTTGGTGCTGATATGTATTTGGCGACCCAAGCGATGACAGAGGCAGCGGGATATAGTTCATACGAAGTGTCTAACTATGCCAAAAAGGGGCAAGAGTCGCAGCACAACTGCATCTATTGGAATGCTGGGGACTATATTGGAATTGGTCCGGGGGCCCATGGTCGCCTGACGTTTGAAGGCGTGCGATACGCCACCGAAGCAACCGCGAACCCTGCCGGATGGTTGGCAGGCGTTGAGGGTATTTCAAGTGCGGAACAACGGCAATTGGTACCGATGAAAGAGCAGGGCACGGAATACCTGATGATGGGGTTGCGCCGTGACGTTGGGATTGATCTGGAGCGATATGCCAGGCTGTCGGGCGGGCAGATTTCGGGGCAAAAGATCAGCCATTTGTCAGAGATTGGGATGGTCACGGAAACGGGCGGCCGCCTTGCTGTCACACAGCAAGGGCGGCTTGTTCTGAATGCGGTGATCGAAGGCCTTATGGATTAAGACAGACGGATCACTCACGATCCATCTGAGACAGAGTGCGGCACAGATTGTCCAGATCATCCAGGGTGTTGTAGCGAATGGTCAAAGTTCCACGTTCGCCGCCCGGTTCATGATTAATGCTGACGGCCATGCGCAGATTGGCGCCAAGATCTGCCTCTAATGCACGGGTATCAGCATCTTTTTCGGATCGCCCACCGTCGCCCTGCTTTTTCGCACGGGCCGGTGTGGTCGAGGTTTCACGGGCGAGAGCCTCAGTTTCACGGACAGAAAGCCCTTTTTCAATGATCGTGCGCGCAAGGCCTGATGGATCTGTCGTCGTGATAAGCGCCCGCGCGTGGCCCGCCGAAAGTTTGCCGTCGCGGATATAGTCTTGCACGTCAGACGGAAGGCTTAACAGACGAAGAAGGTTCGCGATATGACTGCGGCTTTTGGACAAGGCTTCGGCGATTTTTTCCTGAGTGTGGCCAAACCGATCCATAAGCTGGCGGAACCCTGCTGCCTCCTCAATCGCGTTTAGGTCTGCGCGCTGAATATTCTCTATTATGGCGACTTCCAGCACTTCAGTGTCATCAAAGTTGCGAATAACGACCGGAAGGCGATGCACCTGAGCAATCTGTGCAGCACGCCAACGGCGTTCGCCTGCGACAATTTCATAGGTGTCTGTGCCAGTAATGGGCCGCACGATCAGAGGCTGCAGCACGCCTTTTTGCCGGATAGAGGCCGCCAAATCCTCAAGCGCTTCGGCAGTAAAGTCACGCCGAGGTTGGTTTGGGTTTGGCAATAGCTTTTCAACCGCGATCAATCCATCCTGGCGCCGCTCGCCTTGCGGTTCAGCTGACTGATCAGCGGTGACATTGATGTCCGCCATCAAGGCCGAAAGGCCACGGCCCAATCCGCGGCGCTCTGGTTTCTTTTCCATCACTTTGGCCCCTTCTTCACGTTAACTTTCATACCATAGCGCTCTGCGATCTCTAGGGAAAGCTCGCGGTACGCTTCGGCACCCTTTGAGGTGGAGTCGTAAGCAAGAACCGGCAGAGCGTAGGACGGCGCCTCGCTGACGCGGACGTTTCTTGGGATGATCGTTTTGAAGACAAGGTCGCCAAGGTTTTCACGCGCATCCGCCGCGACCAGCTGCGACAGGTTGTTACGCTTGTCATACATGGTAAGCAAAACGCCTTCGATCCGTAGGTTATTGTTTGCGGTTTGGCGTATTTCGCGGACGGTCAGCATCAGTTGAGACAGGCCTTCAAGAGCGAAAAACTCGCTTTGCAGAGGAATGAGCACCGAATGGCATGCAACGAGTGCATTTACCGTCAGCAAGTTAAGGGATGGCGGGCAGTCGATCAGGATGAAATCGAAGCCAAATTCAGCCATCGCTGGCTGGCGAAGCGCGTCATGGAGAAGGAAGCTCCGCTTTTCATTCGCGACCATCTCCATATCAGCTGACGAAAGATCGGCGTTTGCAGGGCAGATTGAGACGCCTTCGACTCCGGTTGAGTGAATCACCAAGTCAAGGGGCGCATCTTCGACCATCAGATCATAGGTTGTCAGGCTTCGATTCGCCAGTTCAACGCCAAAGCCAGTGGACGCGTTCCCTTGTGGGTCCAGATCGACAACAAGCACTTTTGCGCCAAGTTCAGCAAGGCCCGCAGCAAGATTGATAGTGGTTGTCGTCTTTGCGACACCGCCCTTTTGGTTGGCCAAAGCGATAATCCGCGGTGCATTTTCGATGGTTACATTAAGCATTTCGGATTCCGGAAATTTTTAGAATTGCGCCCTTGGGGTCGGTCAGGCTTTGGATCACGTCACACTCAAATACAAACTTTTTGCGTGCTTCTGTGATTTCCTGTGCATATGTTTCGCCTTTTGGGAAAAGGCAGGTGCCACCAGGTCTTGAATGACGCTGGGCTGAAATGAGGAGATTGGTGAGCGGCGCAAGTGCGCGGGCCGAAAGGACATCAGCGTTCAGAGGCTCAACCGCCTCGGTCCGGCTTGCGAGAACATCCGCATTTAGGCTCAGGATACGGATAGCTTGTCGAAGAAACGTTGCCTTTCGCTGATCGGATTCAACTAGGGTAAATCTTCTTTCGGGCGCCAATTCTGCCGAGATGATAGCCAAAACAATACCAGGAAAGCCGCCGCCGCTGCCAATATCAACGCATTTGAGCGCATCAGAAGGGATGTGTTGGTACAACTGAGCGGAATCATCGATGTGCCGCACCCACAGATCATCTATGCTTGCTTTGGAGACAAGGTTTATGGTGGGGTTCCACTTGCGAATAAGCTGATCAAACGCGATTAGCCGATCCACTGTTTCACGTGAAACATCCGCAAAACCCGCGAGCTGCTGGGGGTAATCCATCATTGCGCACGACGACGGGCTGCGCCGCCTTTGATTCGAGATAAGATAAGAACCAACGCAGCAGGTGTAATGCCTTCTATTCGCGCCGCCTGAGCGATGGATGTTGGCCTGACCGCACACAGCTTAGAACAAAGCTCTCGCGACAATCCGGGAAGGCCGACGTAGTCAAACCCTTCCGGAATGCGCGTTTCTTCATCACGTTTAAGCCCCGCCGCCTCTGTCACTTGTCGATCAGAGTAATTTGCATAAAGCGATTCGCACCATAGTTGGGTAAGGAAGCTGGCGGGCATATCAGGGAAGCCCGGAAGGCGCTGTGCTATCTCGCCAAGAAGTCCATCAAGTTGGGAGAGCACCGCAAAACCTGTTCGACGAGCCCCATCTTGCCGAGCCTTGAAGCCCGCATCCGCAATTTGCTTTGAGGTATAGGTAACCGTATCTAGCTGCGCTTTATAGCGTTTTAGGCTTTCGGCTTTGTCAGAATAAACCATTTTTCGAGCGTCACCAACACATCCCGCTACAATCGCTTTAGGGGTAAGCCTTTGATCGGCATTGTCGGCGCGCAGCACCAATCTGTATTCAGCACGCGATGTGAACATTCGATAAGGTTCTGTTACCCCGCGCAATGTAAGATCATCCAGCATTACGCCAATATAACTGTCGGACCGACTAAACGTGACCTCATCGCGACCCAAAGCAAGCGCTGCGGCATTCAACCCAGCGACAAGGCCTTGAGCAGCAGCCTCTTCATATCCAGTCGTGCCGTTTATCTGTCCGGCAAAATACAGACCCGAAAAGCCCTTCACCGATAAGGTTGATGTAAGACCGCGCGGGTCAAAAAAGTCATATTCAAT
>RCMY010006848.1_pt1 | contig 11220 bp, 10 predicted proteins | sample 2041341 | NCBI WGS metagenome assembly RCMY01 (sample SAMN09708234, study PRJNA481090) | Marine sediment metagenome, whole genome shotgun sequencing project.
GCCACGTCCCACATGGACACCGAGTTGATGATCGGCCAGTAGTCCGCTTCTGCGCTCTTGTAGACCGTCGGCAACAGCATCTTGTTGTAGACGGTGAACGCTTGGACACCGGCGGCGCCTGTGGCTTCGAAGTACGGCGAGAGCCGGGTTCGAGTGCTGAAGGTGAGGTGAGCATTGGACACGGCGGACTCCAACATCCGAGGAACGGGAGGCGGAAGCTAGCGCACCGGGCTTCTTCGAACATGGGATCTTGTCATGCGCAACGACCGCTCTCGCCATGCGCAACATGGTGATCGGTCATCGCTTGGGCGCCGGCCCCAAATGAACGTGGTCAGACGGGTGCCATCCGCCGCAAGATCGCGAGTAGCGGGACGCTGAAGCCACCCAGAACGGCCATGGCGACGACGATGATCACGCGTGCGTCGACGGCGTCGACGAGGACGCCGGTGAGCGCTGGTACGGCGATCGCTCCCACGTTGGTGGCGAGGAGCTGGCGGCCAGCCATTCGCGATGCATTGGCTTCGCCGACCCGTTGTCTGGTGCGAGCGAAGAGAGTGGGAATCAGCGGTCCGAGGCTCAGACCGACAAACACGAGCGCGCCGACGGCAGCGAATGACGGCAGCACGGCAACACCAGCGAGACCCGCCAAGGCCGCGAGGGCGAGGGTGACCGTGCTGGCCTGGTCGATCACGTGGGTGATGCGGGGGCGTGACATCAACAACCGACCAATCATCAGGCCGGCCCAGAACCCAGAGACACCAATGGCAGCAAGCGTGTCGTTGAGTGATCGACTTTCGGTGAGGTACGTGAACGCCCACTGGCCGGTGGTGACCTCGAGCGCAACGAGCGAGGCGAACGCCCCGAGCGAAGCGACAACCACCATCAGGTGGGGTCGCTCGGTTGCTTCGACGGGCCCGCGTGAACTCGAGACCAGTGGTGGCCAAGCCGACCGGGCGGAAAAGGCGACGGCAATGGCGCCGAGGACGATCACGGTTGCGGCGAGCGCAGACCACCGCCAGCTTGGAGCGACGATGACGATCAACGGGCCGATGGTTGCGCCGAACCCATACATGCCGTGGATGAGCCCGGCACTGCCGACATCGCCGATCGTCGTGATGAAGATGGCGCCGAGCGAATCGAGCAAGCCGGACACCACACCGACGGCGGCGACGGCGACGAGGAAGAATGTCCAGGCTGGCGAAGCAGCAAGCATCAGCGTTGCCGTTGCGAGACTGACCAGAGCGACAACGAATGCTGGGCCCATGGCCACGTGCCGCAGCAGCGCCTTGCCTGCCATCGCTGTGCTCATTCGAGCAGTGCCGTACGCCAGCGACACCCACCCGAGGGCGCCGATCGTTTGGCCGAACTCGGCTTGGACCTCTGGCCAGTAGACCCCGACCATCGAGATCGGGACGGCGAATGCCACGTAGGTCGTCGCCGCTGAACGGACAGCAACGCGCGAATCATCGGACACTGGAGCGAGGTTACGGAGCCTCACGGGCGACAACGTCGCTCTCCCTGATCAATTCTCACCAGCCGAGCCGGTCTCTCTGGTCAATTCTTGTCAGGCAATACGACGGTTGTGTTGCGGCTTGTCCATGGAGCTGACAACGAGCGCTTTGGGTGAGTAGACCGGCACTCTCGGAGTTGGAGTGTGGGGACACGACATCACTTGCATAAGGGGCGATTTTATGACGTTGATTGATGCCAAAGAGGCCGAACTTGTCATCGGAGGTCCGGCCGGGTTGGTCGAACTGCCGGTCGAGGACAAGCCGCCGTGCCCATCCTGTAACGCCGAGCCGGCGCTGCAAATGACCAGCGTACGGGAGCCTGACGGTGCGCTGGAGATCGTGGTTCGTCTGCGCCGCTTGCGCCAAGGATCACCCCGTCTGGTTCTGAGATCTCTTGGCGGCAACGTAGTCGTCGGGACGCGCTCGGAGCGCTACGCTTGCCCAACCAATCGGGCCTCGGCCTGATGACGGGGCCATAGCTCAGTTGGTAGAGCGCTTGCTTTGCAAGCAAGATGTCGGGAGTTCGATTCTCCCTGGCTCCACGTTTTCTTCGGCCCCGTAGGGGCCTCAGAAACCAGAGTTTGGCTGCGCCAAACTCTCATCCCACACGGGCGCTCACAACGTCGAAGTTGTGAGTTGCTAGGGGCCTCAGAAACCAGAGTTTGGCTGCACGTGTGGCCTGCGGCCACCCCGAGTTGCTCGCTGGCGCTCACAACATCGACTGTTGTGTAACTGCTGGGGTCTTTCACAACGTCGAATGTTGTGTGGCTGCTGGGCTGGTCACTGGGTCCCTGGGTTGTTGATCTGGGGCACGTAGCTTTGCGGCGTGCAGGGGTGGGGGAGTGGAGCAGGGTCCAAAGGTATGGCTGCCGTCCTGTTCGCCTCGGCTTTGGCGAGTTCGGCGTGCGCTGCAGCCGTCGATCTGGTGATCGATGAGGCCTCGGCCAACGTTGTTCAGACCGACGTTGCGCCAACCATCACGTCATCGTCGACGACCGCCTATGCAATCGCAGCGCCCAGCACCACGGCGGCCGCGCTGGTATCCACCGAGCCAGCGCCCCGTCCGCCGATCGTGCTCGGCTTCGCAGGCGACACCACGTTCACCAATGGCCTCGATGAACGCGACCCGTTCGGTCAGATCGTCGACCTCACCTCCTCGCCGGATCTCATGGTCGTCAATCTCGAGTCTGCCGTCGCCGACCCAGGCGTCGGCCGACCGCCGGTTCAGAAGCAGTTTCTGTTCCTTTCGCCGCCGTCCTCGCTCGATCTGTTGGTCGACGCCGGTGTTGACGTCGTTGCACTCGCCAACAACCACACCCTCGACTTCGGTGCCGACGCCCTCGCCCAGACATTGGACGAGATCGACGCCAGGTCGTTGCATCGAGTTGGGGCTGGCCTCGATCAAACCAGCGCGTACGAACCGCTGATCCTTGATGTGGGGCAGTGGACGGTCGGCTTGGTCTCACTGTCGCGGGTTCCGTGCGATTGGTCAGCCTCTGGCGACAACGTTCGGCCGCAGGTGGCCTGGGCTTGCCCACCCCTCTTCGATCTGGCAGCCGCAGCGGCAGAGGAAGCGATGGCTCGGGCCGACGTGACGATCGTGATGATCCACGGAGGCGAGGAAGGTGTGCTCTGCCCTTCGCCCTTCATGGTCGAGCTCGAGCAAACGTTCGCCCAGATGGGCGTCGACGCCGTTATCAACGGCCACCCGCACGTGCTGCAGGGCGTGACCAGGCACGGCGACACGTGGGCCGCTCACTCGCTCGGGAATTTTGCTTTCCCGCCGGCCAGCGGGATCACCGGTAACTCTGCGATCGTGCAGTTGACCGTGAGCGAGGACGGCGTGGCAATGTCGATCGTTCCGATCCGATCTGAAGCCGGGGTTCTGTCCGTGCCATCTCAGATGCAGCGGGAAGGCATCATCGGCCAGATGCAGCGGGTGTCGAACGGGGTGACGATCGATCCAGCGGGCATGGTGGTGCTTGATGAAGCGGTCGTCGGCTCGTGTTGATCGCTTGGTCTTGGACCCGCTGCCGAGCTGACCAGCACCGTCAGCCGACGGCGTAGAAGTTGCCGTTGCGGCTGCCGACGAAGATCTGCCCGTTCCACACGGCGGGGGTTGATTCGATGCATCCGCCGAGCTCGATGGTCCACAGCTCGACCGGCTGTGCGCCGGTGATGTCGAAGGCGTGGAGGAACCCTTCGCAGTCGCCCTGGATCAGTGTTCCATCGACAACGACGGGGCTCTGCCACAGCGGCCCTGGCAGGCTCAATTCCCAACGCTCCGCACCGTCGGCTCGGTCGAGGCCCAGGACGCGGCCGTCGTCTGTGGCGACGATGAGCAGGTCATCCCACAGCGCCGGGGTCGCCCAAACGCCCGTATCGAGGCCCTGCCGAGCTTCCCGGCTCCACACCAGCGGATCGTCGGGCTTCGAGGGGTCGAGCTTGATCACTTGGCCGAGCTCTTGGCTGCGTCCGTTGCCCCGTTCGTATTGCGTGCCGACGTAGAGCATGCCTTCGTGGTCGATGACGATCGTGGCGTCGGTGTCGTCGCCGGTCCAGAAGCGGAACGTACGCGTTGGCTCGCCGCCAGCATCGAGGTCGGTGATGTCCCAGCCCTGCACCAGCCCGCCGGAATTGGCGAAGTAGACCGTGTTGCCGCTGATCGCCACCGAGTTCTCGATCGAAACGTTGCCGCCGACTGCTGCGGTGAGTTCGTCGTCCCAGCCAGCTGCGGAGAACACGATCTCGGGGTCGACCGTGACGAGGCCATCGGCGTCGTAACCACGATTGAGCTTGACGATGAAGAAGCGGGAGTTCTCGCCGCCCTCGAAGAGGTAGTCGTCGATGATGAGAGCGGAGCCGTCCCAATCGTTGTTCCATCGTGTGGGCTGGACGGCCTCGGCGTTGAGCTTCCACAGCGCAACCGGAGCGTCGCGGTCGATGGCCACCACGTGGAAATCGTTGTCCCTGCTGCCGGTGTACATCAGGGGAAAGCCGTCTGGGTCGATCGTGATGGAGCCCTTGATGATGTCGTTCGTGGCGTATGGCGGGTAGACGGTTGCGCCGGTGGCAGGGTCGAGGAAGTTGACGTTTCGGTCGTAGCCACCGAACGCCACCCACCAGTTCTCATCGTCGCCGGGAGGATGGAACACACTTGGTTGGCCGGTCCAGCCCGAGCCGCACCAGTTCTTCGGCTCGCCACCGACGCTGGAGTTCGAGCAGCCGATCTCAAAGGTCCACTGAATGGACGGCGCGGCTGGCACGGGGCCCTGGCCGTAGAAGCTGCGAGTTGGGTTGCCTCGAAAGGTCAAGAGGCCATCGACCGCTCCGAGATTCGACCATGGGCCGCCAGCTGATGTCGGGTCGACCCAGCCTTCGTATGGCGGCTGAGTGGTTGTGGTCGGTTCGGCGGTCGTGGCGGTGGTTGGGGCGGTGGTGGTAGGAGCTGCCGTTGTCGGCGCAGCAGCCGAAGAAACAGTGGTCGAGGTCTCAGCAGCGGTGTCTCCGCCGTCGTCGGCTCGGCTGGTGACGAACAGCAGACCGACAAGAAGCGCGCCGAGGCCGATGACCAAAACGCCGAGTCTTTTACTGTTGTCCGCTGGTTCCCCCACAGCGGTCAGTGTTGCATGACCCCCGGTGGGTCAGTGGGAGGCGAGAAACGCTCGGAAGGCAGCACCGGCCGCTTCGACGAACTCGGGTTCCCTCCACTGCTCGATGAGCGTGGCGTTGGGTGCCCGCTCGACGATCTCGCGAGATGTGGCGGCTGGATGGAAGATGTCGTTGCCCATCGCGACCAACATCGGGGTCTCGATCGCAGCGACCTCATCGGGTGTCGCGGTGAGCACGAACTCGCCGTCCCACATGTTCGATCGGAACTGTGCCCAGTCGTCGGGGCCCGCCTCTGGGTGATCGTCGATGATCTTGGCTGCCCAATCGTCGAACATGCCGTCGAGCTCGGCTCTGTTGCCGTCGATACCAACGGGTTGGAGCAGAATGGCGCTGATGAAGCGCTCAGGCGCTGCGGTGAGCAGGCCAATGATGTATGGCCCGCCGATGCACATGCCGACGACGTGGCACCGGTCGATGTCGAGATGGTCGAGCAATGCCAGCTGATCTGCGGTGTAGCTCGCCCACCCGTCGCCACCGGATACCGGGGCGACCGAAGCACCAGCGTTGCGCTGGTCCATACCGATCACCTGGTGGCTGTCGCTGAGCTGGCGAGGGTCCCATGGTTGCCCTTCCCACAAGCTGTGGGCCGAACGCATCCCTCCAGGTGCGATCGTCAGGACAGGGACACCCTCGCCTGCGATCTCGTAGTGGATCGATGCGTCGTCGGAAGTAAAGAGTGCCATGGCCGATGTCTAGCCTGTCCTCGTCGGTGTCGTCGGCTTGGAAGACATGGAAGTAACGCGTGTTGGCATCCTTGGAATCGATCGGCGGTAGCGGTTCCAATGAGGCTCCCTGGAAAAAGGCGACCTTGATGTACTTCGTGAGGCAGTGAAAGTTCAGGAACCAGCCCTCGCCCTCGTGGCCGTAGCTCGGCGAGTTGTAGCGGGCCCCCTTGAAGGCGTCTCGTGGTGCGGACTACTCGAGTTCGTAGCCAATGAGCCATGCGAGGCCGTATCGGTCGATGACCTGTCCGTCGGTTGCTCCCCATGGTTTCAATGAGAGCGGGTCGGCGATCACTCCGCCATCGGCGAGGCTGTCGAACCAGCGGTGGAGCACGTCGGGCTCGGCTGTGCCGAGTAGCGACAGGAACAGTCCTTCGACTCGAATCGGAGCTTCGTGCGGCGCTGCGTCGGCGCCGTACATCGTGATGGGCCCGCCGGTCAGGACTCCGTGAGCGATCGCCTCGTTGGGCCCGCTCTCGTTGGAGAACTCGGCGTTGGTGTTGAGGAGGAGGTCGCCGCCGAAGGTCTCGGCATAGAACTGCAAGGCCTCGCGCGCGTTTCCGGGAAACAGCACGTACGGGACGGGAGCAGACATCGTGGGAGTCGACCATCGAGATGCCCCCCAGTCAAGGCGCTGACGGCGTCATTGAGCCGAGGACGCCGAAGCATGTCTCGCCGGTGGTTCAGCCGGCCTGAGCGGGTGTTCGCTGGTTGCGATCCCTTTGGATGAGGCGGGCATCCCAAAGTGCGATGATTGCCGGCCCGATGGTCAGGGCGACCAGCAACACCATTGAGTGCACAGGCAGTTTGTCGAGGTCGGGAACCTGGCCGTCCTGAGTCCCGAAGTCGGCGAGTTCGACGATGATGGGCGAAAAGGCGACCACGCCCAGACGGATGACTCCACGCTTGTAGCCCTCGTTGGCAGCTCGCCGAAGGCTGGTGTAGCCGAACGCAGCAGCGCCAATCATGGCGACGAACCGCCCTGCCGGCACAAGTCCTTCGATGGTCCGGGCAAGATCGTTCGTCGGCCGAAGGGTGAGCCGGTTCCACGAGCTGAAGTGGTTGGTGAAAAGGGCATCGAATGCGCCGACAACAAATGCGAGCGAAACGAGTGCGATCACGACGAATCCGAGCACAGGAATGCTGACGCGGTTGTCTTCAGTTGCCATCACGCTGGTCTTTCTAGCCGAGGCCGCATCGGGCGACCTTCGATTTTAGCCAAGGCCGCCTTCAGCGAGCTGCTCAGCCAAGGCCGCCTTCAGCGATCATGCGCTCGAGGGTGAGCTCGGGGTGATCTTTGAGAACCCGGTCCATCCAATACTTACTCTCGAAAAGCGCAAGGTGGGTGCCGTCGTCGCGGGAGAGTACGTCCACACCCTGCATGGCCTGCAGAGCCGGCGTCGATGCCTCATCGGTCTTGCGGGCAATCGTGTAGCGGGTGGTTGTCAGTTCCATCGCTGCCCCGAATTCGTTCTCCAAGCGGTGGCTCGCCACCTCGAACTGCATGGGGCCCACCGCTGCGAGGATCGGTTGCGAATCGCCCGTGTGCTCGTCCCGCAATACCTGCACGGCGCCCTCTTCGTCGAGCTGAGCCACGCCCTTGCGGAACTGCTTGAACTTCGAGGTGTCTTTCACCCTGGCCCGCATGAAGAACTCGGGGGCGAAGGCGGGGAGCGGCGGCCACTGCGCAGGCTTGTCGACGTACACCGAATCGCCAACGCGGAGATCGTTGGCGTTGACCAAGCCGAGGATGTCGCCGGGGTACGCAGTGTCAACCGTCTCGCGGTCCTGGCCGAACAGCGTTTGCGCGTACTTGGTGGAGAACTGCCGGCCAGTTCGCCCGGCAATCGCGGTCATTCCCCGGTCGAACTCGCCCGAGCACACCCGGACGAAAGCGATCCGATCTCGGTGGGCTTTGTCCATGCCAGCCTGGACCTTGAAGACCATGCCGCTGAACGGCGCATCGATGTCTCGGCGAGTCCCATCGGCCAGGCGCCGCGGTGACGGGGGCGGCACGAGATCAACGACGCCGTCGAGCAGGAACCGGATCCCGAAGTTCGTCATCGCCGATCCGAAGAACACCGGGGTGCTCTCACAAGCCAGGAAGGTTTCCTGATTCACCGTCCGGCCGACCTCTCGGAGCAGCTCGGCCTCCTCCTGCGCGTCGGCCCACCAATCAACGTCGCGCACCGCAGCGTCCTCATCGGACATCTGCTCCTCTGGCGCGATGGTCGATCCTCGTGCCGTGCGTTCGAAGCGGGTGTACTGACCGTTGCTCTGATCGATCAGGCCGCGGAAGTCGCCAGGAATGCCGACGGGCCAGGTGACCGGTGTTGGCTCGACGATCAGGGTGTTTTCGATCTCTTCGAGAAGGTCGAATGGCGGCTTGCCCGGTCGGTCCCACTTGTTGATGAAGGTGAGGAACGGGATCTCGCGCTCGCGACAGACTTCGAACAACTTGAGCGTCTGGGGCTCGATGCCCTTGGCCGCGTCGAGCACCATCACAGCGGCGTCGGCTGCGGCCAACACGCGGTAGGTGTCTTCGGAGAAGTCACGGTGACCTGGGGTGTCGAGCAGGTTCATGACGCAGTCCCGGTACTCGAACTGCAGCGCGGCCGAGGTGATCGAGATACCGCGCTGCTGTTCCATGTCCATCCAATCGGACGTGGCAGAGCGGCGACCTTCGCGAGCCTTGACCGTTCCCGCCTCTTTGCCGAGCGCACCGCCATAGAGCAGGAACTTCTCGGTCAGGGTGGTCTTGCCCGCGTCGGGGTGCGAGATGATCGCAAACGTGCGCCGGCGAGCGGCTTCAGCAGTGGGATCGGCACCAGACATGAGGGTGAACGCTAGGGGGTAGAGCAGATATGCGCGCAGGGCTCGCCCGCGCTTCCCCTAACCTCGAACGGTGCTTGAACATCCCAATCCTTACCCAGGGGCACACCGCCCCGACCGAGCGTGGACCGTCGACAGCAATGGCTTGTCGATCGCTGCCTATCAGTGGGGCGAAGACACGGGGCGCCCACTCCTGCTCGCTCACGGTGGCTTCGACTTCGCCGGCACGATGGATGGCTTTGCCCCATTGATGGCCGCCGAGGGCTGGCGAGTCATCAGCTGGGATCATCGCGGGCACGGCGACAGCGAACACGCCGCTCTCTACAACTGGGAAGCCGACCAACGCGACGCCCTCGCCGTGCTCAACACAGTGACGCTCGAACCTGTGCCGTTCGTTGGCCACTCGAAAGGCGGCGGCGTCTTGATGGCGCTGGCTGAGATCCGCCCTGATCGGCTTTCTGCCATGGTCAACCTCGACGGTCTCCCGTCGGCGCGGGCGGTGCCCGATGTGTCTGATCGAGAACGCCGCCGTCTCATGGCCGCCGAGCTCGGGCAACGACTCGACTACCGCCGCACCGCACACACAGGCCAACGCAAGCCAGGAACGCTCGAGGATCTTGCATCACGGCGCCAGAAGATGAACCCTCGTCTGCCGATCGAATGGCTCGAGTATCTGGTGCCGATTGGCGCTGCCGAGAGCGAAGAGGGTTGGCGCTGGAAGCTCGACCCGTCGATGCGGTTCGGTGGTTTCGGTCCGTATCGCCCTGATTGGGCACTTGCCCGTCTTCCCGGTTTACGGGCGCCATTCCTCGGCATTCTCGGCATGGAGGAGGACGCCATGAGCTGGGGCACCGAGCCAGAAGACGTCTTGCATTGGCTGCCTCGTGGTCATGAGTTCCACACCCTCGAGGGTGTGGGGCACTTCGTACACATCGAGCGGCCCCGACAAGTGGCCGACCTCGTTCTGGAGTTCTTGTCATGATCAATACACCTCGCATGCTTCACCACAACCGAGTGCAGATTGCTCTGCACACCCTCGCTGAAGGCGAGGGCACGCCGTTGCTCGTGCTCCACGGTCTTGGTGAGCGGACCATGCCGCCCCGGGATCCCTGGTCTGGTTGGCCGGGCCCCGTGTATGGAATCGACTTCACCGGCCACGGTGAGAGCACCGTGCCGGCTGGCGGCGGCTACACCGCCGAAGTGCTGATGAGTGACGTCGACGTCGCCCTGGCCGAGGTCGGCCCAGCCACCATCCTCGGGCGTGGTCTCGGTGGTTACGTGGGACTCTTGATTGCTGGCGCCAGGCCTGATCTGGTGCTCGGCGTGGTCATCGACGACGGCCCTGGACTGGCGGGCGGCGGTTCCGGTCCGCCATCGGGAAGCTGGTACGCCCCCGGCGACATCGATGGTTCGTCGCCGGATCCGTTTGCGCTCTACGAACTGTCGAACGACGTGCGCCCAGCTGACTACGTCAACGGGTTCGTTCATCTCCTGATGTCCAACTCGGCCATGGACCAACCGCTCATCGTCACCGCTCGCAATCGCCCGCCGTGGCTCACGGCGGTGGCTGCCGAGCCTGGCGTGGTCGTGACATCGGCCGATGCGGCGTTCAAGGCGCTCGCCCAGCCTTGAACTGTGATCACTAGAACAGTGACGACTTGAACGACTTGAGCGGTGATGCGGTGAGCGAGAAACGGCGGTTTGTGATCGACACCGATACGGCGTCAGACGACGCGGTCGCGCTGCTTCTGGCTGTCGCTTCCGGGGTCGAGATCGCGGCCGTCACGGTGGTCGCCGGGAACGTTCCGATCGACACCGCGGTCCGCAACGCCATCGTCACCCTCGACATCTGCGGCGCCCCGCACGTCCCGGTCCATGTGGGTTCGTCCGGCCCGCTCGTCCGGCCCCTCGAGACGTCGGAAGACACTCATGGCGCAGACGGAATGGCCGGGTTCGAGTTGCCGCCGCCGAGCCGTGGCCCCGACTCCGGCGACGCCATCGACGTCTTGCTCGACCTTGCTGATGAGGCGCCGGGAAGCCTCACGCTGGTGACGCTCGGCCCGCTCACGAACATTGCGAAGGCGCTCGTTCGGGACCCTTCCTTCTTGACGAAGTTCGACCGCACCTTCTTGATGGCTGGCTCCCCGGACGGCATCGGCAACGTGAACGTCGCTGGTGAGTTCAATGTGTGGGCCGATCCCGAGGCAGCAACGATTGTCTTCGCTGCCGATGGCGCCAAGACCATGGTGGGTTGGAACATCAGCCGGCAGTTCACGGTGATCACGCCTGAAGAAAATGCGGCACTCGTCGCCGCTGGTCCTTTGGGTGCGTGGGCCTCGGCCATCAACGTCGACGTCGACCGATTCTGCCGCGAGGTCTCCGGTCTCGACGGCTACGACCTTCCTGATCCCGTCACGATGGCGGTTGCCCTCGATCCCACGCTGATCACCGATGCCACCGAGGAATCGATGGTCATCGGGCTT